>WNFV01015267.1_pt1 | contig 11662 bp, 14 predicted proteins | sample 5400101 | NCBI WGS metagenome assembly WNFV01 (sample SAMN13153361, study PRJNA577476) | soil metagenome | isolation source: 115 cm soil or saprolite under grassland replicate 1 | place: USA:California | collected 2016-06-15
GGTCTCGCTGTTGGTTTCTGGGCCAAGGTCGAGGATCTGCGCGCTAACTGGGGCAAGGATCACGAATGGGATCCGATGATGGATGCCGGTGAACGCGATAAGCTCTACAAGGGCTGGAAGAAGGCTGTCACACGCACATTCGACTGGGTCGAATAGTTGGTTTCATGGAGTGAGTTGCTTTAATCAAACAAAACTGCCAGACTCACAGCATGACTGATTCAGAGGGCGGCTTACTTTCATAAGTAAAGTCGACCTCTTCACTTCATTGGTTGGATCATATTGATCATTTGGAAAAGTTGCGGCACTGAATAAATAAATCTATGCCACTATCCTACCCGCAGCCTAATTGGGAAACGCTCTGGGCGCCTTACGACCAGCCTACTTATGCTCTCGTGCTTAAGGAATTGAAACCATCAGATATTGTGTTGGACATAGGGGCGGGCGATTTGCGTTTGACCAAACAGATGGCGACCTACGTGAATCGCGTTTATGCGATTGAGATCGATTCTCGCCTCGTCATTCACGCACGATTCGAACCACTCTCCAATTTGATTTTGATCGAAGGAGATGCTCTTACTCTGACATTTCCCACGGACATCACCTGTGGCATTTTACTTATGCGGCACTGCACACATTATGCTGCTTATGCCGCAAAGCTTAAACAAGCAGGAGCAACACGGCTTATTACCAATGCGCGCTGGCATATGTCTGTCGAAACAGTTGATTTATTTGTACCGCGCCTGACTTACGCACAAATCCATTTTGGGTGGTACGCCTGTCAGTGCGGAACAATCGGATTCAAGCCCGGATTGGCGGAAGCGGTGACAAGCGAAAATATTGAGACTGTCAATGAAGTCCGCGACTGCCCAGCTTGCGATCAGCAGCATTGATACAATTAATATCAATTACAATAGTCCTTCAGGAAAGGACCAAAAATGAGCAAACCACATGCCATTATCATCGGGGCTGGGTTTACAGGCACTGCCACTGCGCACGATTTGGCTCTGCGGGGCTTTGATGTGACTGTGGTCGAACGGGGACCAATCGCCAACGGCACATCCGGCCGTACACATGGATTGCTCCACAGCGGGGGACGCTACGCAGTCAAAGATCAGGAATCTGCCATTGAATGTATTGATGAGAACCTGATCTTGCGTAAGATTGTGCCATTCGTCATTGAACCAAATGGCGGTTTATTCATCGCCCTCAATGAAAGCGACCTTGCCTACGGCGAAGAATTCATCGAGAGCTGCGAAGCATGTCACATTCCTCTTGAACGGCTAACGCCGCAACAGGCGCTCAAACTGGAACCAAACCTCAACCCCAAATTGCTCGTCGCATTCACCATCCCAGATGGAACGTTTGACCCGCTGCGGCTGGCTATGTCGTTTGCAGCAACCGCGAAAAAGAACGGGGCGAAGTTCCGCCTTTATCATGAAGTCAAGAGTCTGCTGATGGATGGTAAAGGTACGGTAACGGGCATACGCCTGATCGACAGGACATCAAACAAAGAGTTCGATTTGCACAGCGACATCGTCGTCAACGCTACTGGGGCATGGGCTGGAGAAATTACTGCTATGGCGGGTGCCGATGTACCTATTAAACCTACGCCGGGTATTATGGTTGCATTTGAACGCCGCGCTACCCAGCGCGCTATCAATCACTTGTGTGAGCCTGCAGATGGCGATATTGTCTTACCGCAACGGCGCATGATGGTGGTTGGAACAACCTCGTTTACTGCCGAAAATGTGGATTACATTCCGATTGTCGAAGACCAACTCAAGTTAATGGTTGAGCGTGCCGCCGATCTGTTGCCAGGCTTGCGTTCTGTGAAATTGCGCGGCATTTACATGGCGCCTCGTCCATTGATTGGAAGCGGAACCGGGCGGAGCATCGCGCGCACCTTCAAGTGTTTTGATCACAAGGAGACTCACAACATAGATGGTTTTGTCACCATCACGGGTGGAAAAGCCACCACGCTGCGCGCCATGGCCGAAAAGACATCTGACACTGTTTGTGCCAAGCTGGGTATCAATGTTGTCTGCCAGACAAAAGAAACGCCGTTGATTTCATACCGGCAGTTTTATACATTGAACTAAAAGGGGAGGAGAAACAATATGGCCGAAAAATGGAACATTACCTTGAAGATTTATCGCCAGAAACAGGGCGAGAAGGCTCACTACCAGGAAATAAAAATGGATGTGAATCCTGATGAAAATGTGATTGACCTGGTTGAGCGCGCCTGGGCATTTCACGATCGCACTCTGACGTTTGCCCACGCCTGTCATCACTCCACGTGCGGCGCCTGCGGGATGCGCGTCAATGATCGAGAAAAGCTGGCTTGCATCACATCTGTTCGATCGGTCGTCTCGAATGGCGGCACGCTGAAAGTGGAGCCCTTGCGCAACTTCCCTGTGGTGAGCGACCTGGTTGTTGATATGGGTGAACTCTATCGCCGTATGGATCTGGTCGGTCATCAACCTGTAAACTCTGACCGGGCTGAAGCTATTCAACCTGAGTTCCGTCCAGCCGGGCCAGCAGAGCCGGGTGAAGATTTCATCCGCCTTTCCGATTGCATCGAGTGCGGACTTTGCATGAGCGCCTGCCCGGTGTTTAGCTCCACGCCTGATTATCTAGGCCCTGCTGTACTGGCCGGCGCGCATCAGGCTGGGCTGGAGAAAAATCCCTCGCTGCTCAATCTTGTGGATAGCGCAACAGGCGTCTGGCGCTGCCACAGCGTTTTTGAGTGCACCGCTGTCTGCCCATCGAATGTCGATCCCGGTTGGCGAATCATGGAGCTGCGCCGCAAAGTAGTCGGCGATCGCATTAAGACTCTTTTCAATCCCCGCAAAACTGCGCAGGTGAGTAAATGAACGCGCAATCGAACTTCATCGTCCGCGCTGCCCGCTGGTTTGACCCGCGCGGACGTTCGCTAAGCACATGGGGATTCATGATCAATCGTCTTACGGCGCTTGGTCTCACCTTCTATCTTTTTCTTCACCTCATCACGCTCGGACAATTGGCACAGGGACCGAATGCCTACGACAATTTCCTGAAACTGACGGAAAGCCCATTGTACAAAATAGGTGAACTGGCTGTAGTGGCTGCCGTCTTTTTGCACGGGCTAAATGGCGTTCGGATTGTGATAACCAGTTTTGGAATTGCTGTGCCGCGCCAGCGCGAGATCTTCATTAGTGCGATGGTGCTTGGTCTGATTGCCATCATCATCTTTGGCCTGCGCATGTTCACTGCATAGGAGGCTGCCATGATTGAAACAGGCTCCACTCCCAAACAAGGTGAGACCACGATTTTGTGGCTGGTCAAAATTGTCACCGGGCCGATCCTTCTCATCGTCGCGACCATCCATCTGATTGTGAATCATTACATTGGTAGCCTCGGTGGCTTGCAGACATACAGTGACGTGGTCAAATATTACAAGGCATGGTACATCCCTGTGATGGAAGGTATATTTCTTGTGACTGTGCTCGCCCACTCACTGATCGGTTTACGCGGAGTTATCCTTGATCTGCGCCCTACCGCGGCCATGCTCAAATTTATCAATTGGGCTTTTGCTGCTCTTGGAGTCGGTTTCAGCGCGTATGGTCTTTGGCTCATCATCGTCATTGCCGGACGCTGATCTAATCTATTCAGAAGTTTAACCATCTTTTTCTTCACAACTCGTTATGGTTGGTATCGTCCTTGTATCCCATAGTCGCCAATTGGCTGAAGGATTACTGGCTCTCCTTCGCCAGATGTCGGCGCCTAGTGTGCGCATCGCTATCGCCGCGGGCAGCGGAGATGATCGCAGAGAGATTGGCACCGATGCCGTCGAGATCATGGGCGCGATCCAATCAGTATTCGGTGATGATGGTGTGGTTGTATTGATGGATTTGGGATCGGCGATCTTGAGTGCTGAAACCGCGCGCGAGATGCTTCCACCTGAAATCGCGGATAAATTAAGTTTTTGCGCGGCACCATTTGTTGAAGGAGCGCTGGCTGCCGCGGTGCAAGCTGGCTTGGGTGCAAATTTGGAAACGGTCTGCGAAGAAGCGCGTTCAGCATTGCTCCCCAAGCAGGAACATCTTGGTCAACGTTGATGAAATTGTCCTGACGCTGAAAAATCTACATGGCTTGCATGCGCGCCCCGCGGCTCGCTTCGTTCAGACCGCAGCATCATTTGATGCTGATGTGCGCGTCCGCAATCTGACCAATGGCAAAGGTCCGGTCTCTGCACGCAGCCTGAATAGTGTCGCGACTCTCGCTGCAGTCGGTGGTCATCAGATCGGCATAAGTGCGCACGGCAGTGAAGCGGGTCAGGCGTTAGACGCGTTGCGTATTCTTGTTGAGTCAGGCTTCGGGGAGACTGATGTGGAATCAGAATCCATTCCAGTTAGCGCGCCCGCTTCAAAAGCCGGAATAAGCGAGAACGGTGCTGAATCCGCGATCCCCATTGCAGAAGGATTTGCAGTCGGCCCGCTCTATGTTTATAAACCTGTGCCACCGCCGGTCACCTCAGAAAAAATAACCGACCCCGAAGCCGAAACTGCAAAATTGGGAGCCGCATTAATCAGTGCCGCGCAGGATATTCGCCAGCAAAAGGCAAAGTTGCGCGAAAGTGTCAGTGCTGAGCAAGCCGAGATCTTCGATGCGCATGTGTTGATCCTGCAAGACCCTGAAACATTATCCGCGGTACAAGCGCGCATTCGCAATCGGGAAAACGCTGCTTATGCCTGGAACGCGGTTGCAGAACAAACTGCTGCAGCATACCGAGCTCTGCCCGATGTCTATTTACGGGCGCGTGCAATCGATGTCATGGATGTGGCGCGGCAAGTATTATTTTCTTTGGCGGGCAAGCAAGTTTCAAAGATCGAATTATCTACTCCTGTCATTTTGTGCGCGCAAGATTTGACTCCAACGGAAACATCCCAACTTGATTTGGAGAAAGTGATTGGCCTTGTCACAGTGGGGGGCGGTCCAACATCGCACAGCGCCATCCTGGCGCGAGCATTGGGTATTCCTGCTGTTTCAGGAGTCAGTTCATTCTTGTTGAATTTGCCAACCAATACTTTGCTTGGACTCGATGGTTCTGCGGGTCGCTTATGGGTCAATCCTTCTGACGAAGTGCAACAAGATTTAGCTGCACAACGCACAGCCTGGCTCGATCATCGGCAAGAACTTTTACACACAAGCCAGATGCTTGCAAACACATCCGATGGAACGCGTATTGAAGTTTTTGCAAATGTGGGCAATGTGCAGGATGCGCAGCTAGCTGTCAAGAATGGCGCCGAAGGGATCGGGCTGCTGCGAACAGAATTCTTATTCCTGACGCGTCAAACGCCACCAACGGAAGATGAGCAAATGCATGTGTTGCAGGATATTGGCGCGGCGATGGGCGAGCGCCCGGTGATTGTCCGCACCCTGGATGCTGGCGGTGACAAGGAATTACCATATGCGGGACTGGCCGAAGAAGCTAATCCATTTTTGGGTGTGCGCGCGATCCGCGTCTCATTGATTAAGCCGGAATTGTTCCAATCTCAGTTGCGCGCCATCTTGCGTGCTGGGCTGGATGCCAACTTCCGCATCATGTTTCCAATGGTTGCTAACATTGATGAAGTGTTAAAATCCAAAGCGGCCCTCAACGAAGCACATCAAACTTTGGAAAAAGAAGGTGCCCCACATCGCTGGCCAATCGAAACCGGGATCATGGTCGAAGTTCCATCAGCCGCATTAATGGCTGAATCGTTTGCACCGCATGTGGACTTCTTCTCGATTGGCACCAACGACTTGACACAGTATACGCTAGCGGCCGAACGCGGCAATCCGTCACTTGCGCATCTGGCCGACGCGCTGCATCCCGCCGTGCTACAACTCATCCATCAAGTTTGTGTGCAGGCAGAGAAACATAACAAATGGGTTGGCGTGTGTGGAGAGTTGGGCGGCGATCCAGTAGCAACTGCGATCCTGATCGGATTAGGTGTGCGCGAATTGAGTATGACCTCCACTAGCATTCCTAGGATCAAGCAGCTATTGCTAAAAATATCTTTGAAAGATGCTCAATCGCTGGCGAAAGATGAATTATCTTTTTCTAGCGCAGAATCCGTGCGAGAGCATGCCACAAAATTTCTAGCAGATGTTGAACGTCTAGACACCAGATAGTTTCACACGTAGGCACAAAGAGCTTAAGCGAAGAGTAGCGATTTCAAAAATCTTCATTGTTGAGAACACTCTTTTTTAACACCAAGTACTTGCAGGAAAGAGAACACAGTCTTTCGCCTAATAAACGAGACGACTGACCAAGAAAAAAGCGCCAATATCAACATTAATGTGACAAGCGCTTTGAGTAATGTGGTGTTCATAGTGGGTTATGTTTTCTTCTGAAATGCACTGTATTCTTTTTGAGCGGGCTAACAGTTTGTGATTGTGACACTTGCACGACACTCCCAAGTGATAATCATCGTTTGCTTCTCTCCAGATTCAGGGAGAGTAACTTCTCCAAAATCTCCTCATCAGTCAAATCAGACTTCCACCCACGCGTGGTAAAGACGGCCCCATCGAGTCGCTTATGGTTCCGTTTATTTACTTTCGCTCAGGATTTCTCGAACATGGGTTACCAATAAATCGCTTAGGGGCAAAGTCCAATTTGCATTTCCTTCTGCCGAATATGGAGTGGAGACATACCAGCGCTTTTGCCCTGATGGGTCGATCAAAAAAACGCCAGGTGTGTGCATGATTTCATTTCCGTCAGCGCTAGGTACAACGGCAACTCCGTAGTCTTTCCAGACAGTCTCGAGTTCCTTACGGCTTCCTGTTAGGAAATGCCAACTCGGAATTTCTTCAAGATGCCAAGTTTTAGTAATATCCGCTACATCCTCAACCTGATTGGCTTCTACATTCACATTGACGCCAATGAAAGCCACGTGACTTGTCTCATTCTGATTAAACTGGCGATAAGCCTGTCTGAATTGAGCAGCGGTTAGCGGGCATGTATCTTTACATGTAGAATCCATGAAGGTGAGAATGACTACCTTCCCGCGAAAATCAGACAGATTTATCAAAGAACCTTTTTGGTCTGTAAGCTGGAAACCTGGGGCTTCCCCGCTTAGTTCAGTCCCTTGATAAGACTCCGGGCGATCTTGTTGGGACAAGTAGAAATAAGCCAGTGTCCCCGCGATGAGAATCAAAGCGGATATAAGCCAAATGTGCCAGTGTTTCATTGTCGAAGACCTTTTAAAAGAGTAGCTTCACTGCGACGAACTATGTCAGTAAACGAATCGTTAATATAGGGAAAGGCAAATGCAACCAAGGCAATCCCAAACAACACGCCAGTGATCAAACGCAGCCAGGAATTGAACGAGCCAAGGGCGTCACCTTGATAAAAGGTTATCGGAAAAGCGTTGTTTGTAAGGATTTGTAGCCAAATATTCTTATCGCGAAAGCCCTTTCCTATCCCTGCCAAATCACTGAGCATGTGAGTGCCACCATCAATGATCATCGGTAGAAGCAAGATGGCAAAGGTCCCAAGCGAAATAGGATTCATTTGCTTCCGAACAAGCCCATACAGCAGGCCACCCAACAAAATACTTGTATACATCGAGACCATGCGATCTGACCATGCCACTTTCCAGCCCATTTCGAAGTTTCCAATGAACTGGCGCAGAATAAAGGGGTCATTTGTGGGTTGCCACGCGGCTTGAATCTCGGCTAGTGAATACATTGCCTGCCTACCGAATAGAAAGAATGATCTTTCGGGAAGCTGATGACATTGGAACGAGTAAATGAAGTAGATTGCCTTTGCTGCGCTTGTCCAACCCAAATGCATCATAACCGGAGCAAGCCAAGGTAAGCCAACCCAGATAGCAACCAGCATATTGACGAAGAACAACCAGTGACGAGCAAATCCAAGAACAATGCGCTTCATGAAGAAGCTTGGCTTGATTCGACGGATCACACCGGCAAGATTTGTGGTTTCACTCACAAGGCTGTTCTCTCGTTTTATGCCGACTTGAGATAAGTGTTGTCAAGATTGATGATGGAGGGTTTGTGTCATTGAGCAATATTTTGTCATATTCGGATCCTGCGCCTTGTGTCACATGATGATTATTGAATTTCGGATTCTTCAAGGAACGTGCCATGCCAGGTGTGCAGGAAAACCTGTCCGCTGTAGCCATTGACACTCAACATTCCGGCAACCTTGCCATCCTTTTTGAAGTCGAGGGTATAGTATCCATAAAACTTGCTTGGATCGGTGGCGGCAGTTGCGCCCGGGATATTCGCATCCAGATATTTTTGGGCAAATTGTATCGCCTGCTCAGTATTGACAGTCATCGCAGCGGAGACATTTGGTGGGGTCGCGTTGTTTCCATTACAGTTGCCCATCATGCCACCCCCCATCATGCTATTATTGCCGCCCATCATCTGCTCCATATTGAGACAACCGTATTTCAGATTCCACATCATGTTTGGACCGTATTCGGGATAGGCGACCTGTGAGCCAGGATCGACGAGTAGTTCAAACGCGCCGTTGCCCGTGCTGGTTTCCTTGACTACCAAATAAGCATTGTTGTTAAAAATCATGACTTCGGTAATCTTGAGATCGGAATTATTGAGATTTGTCAGATATTTCTCCGCAGCGGCTTTTGCTTGTTCAACCGTAAGGGGTGTGGCGTTAGCGTAATTATTGTTGTATCCGCCCATCATGGGATTCATCCCACCTCTCATCCAGCCCCCCATCATGAAGAAACCTGCAACGATTCCAATAACGAGTAGGGCAACAAGAATGATGAGAAGAATAAGCAATATAGTGACAAGGCGCTGATTTGTAGTAGGTCTGGTATTCATATCAATTTTCTCTCTCACTTATCCAACCATGTGACTCCGCCATCACGGCTGGCAAAGACTTCGCCTTGATCATTCACCACAACAATGTGATTAGGATCAAGTGGACTGACCGCAATCGCTAGCAAAGTGCCTTTCAGGCTCATTGCTTTCCAACTAGTCCCGTTATCCTCCGAAAGATAAAGCCCAGCCGAATTACCAAGAGTGGTTACATACAGACGTCCTTTTTCTCGTACATAAGTGACTGCAACCGCTCCTTCGTCTGGAGATTGACTAACTTTAGCCCAGGTTTGTCCACCATCCAAACTATGCCATAATCCAGCTTGACCTGCTGCCACGAAAAGGGATTCTGAATTTTCTCCCACAGCTAGATTGTATGCTGAAGGAGGCACGGTATCGGATAAATTCGTCCATTTACTTCCACCATCCTCTGAGCTGAAAACCCCAAAACCGACAACGTGCGCATACAGTCGATCTGCATTTTCAGGGTCAACCGCGAAGCCATGAATATCAAGGCCTGGCAGATCTGTTGTAACTGTGGTCCAAGTTTTACCCGCGTCCGTTGACTTATAGAAGACGTCATGACCAGCGGCATACATGATCTGCGGGTTTGATGGGGGCGCGGCAAGTGCCATTGCATCTGCATTGGAAAGTGTCGTTGGCTGCCAATTCTTTCCGCCATCATGACTCACCAGCAAGCCGTCATGATGTCCGAAGAAGATAGTGTCTGGCTCGGTTGGCGAAAAGGCAAGGGAATGAAAGTCCCTTGTTGTCAGGCGGCTGATTGGCGGTACCGAGTTGTTTTTAGGCTGTCTGTTGGAAAGCACAATCCATAAGCCAGCAACAAGCACGAGGGCGATCCCTAATACCGCCAACCAGCGAAATTGCGTGTTTTGTTGTTTCTTTTTGCGGATACGTTCCTTTTGTTTACTCAAGTGTTATGGTTTCCAATGAAGAATTCAGGACTTTTGAATTTTTGCATTCTATGCGTGCAGACGATCACGATTTTATCCATTGTCTGTCAATGCATCATCCACCCGCCCATCATGCCGCTCATCATGAGGAAACCTACAATGACCCCAAGAACGAGCAGGACGACAAGAACAATGAGCAGAACCAGTAGAATCGTGGTGAGTCGCTGATTTGTAGTCGGCGTGGTATTCATGTCAATTTTCTCTTTATCAGTCGTAGCCATTAGATTACTTTCCTTTCTTTATATGCTTAGCACGAGCTAAGCCATCTTTCGTTCATCATCTTGATTAACGACGCAGATTGCCGCCGCGTGCTTAATTGTGCTCATGTCCTCGACCGCCACAACCATCTTCAAGATCCCAAAGTTCAGCGACTTCCTGGGCTGACCAGTGCAATTCAGTGATCAGATATTTTGCCTGACCTTCAAAGGCGTTCCAGCGCCAACACCTGCAACAACACGGCCCACCCTCCTCAGCGATTTTGGTAGCTTCGTCATAAACGGCCTGTCGGTCGGGAGTCAGTTGAATCGTCTTTTGATATTCAAAAAGTTGCTTTGCGAGAGACACGGGAACATCGTAAGGATCATCGGGGATTTGAGGAATATTTGCATATTTCTTCAAGCCTTCAACCTGTTCCTGATAACGGTGCAAATCCATTGGGGAACAACAGGAACCCTGAATTCGGGCATTATCAGACATTGCCTCAACTGAGGTAGGCTGCAATCCTCAGGTACTCCCGACATTACCTTGTGTGCCGTGACTTGAAAGCATGTCAAATTTTTCTTGTGAGCCGTCTATAAGATTCATATTTGCTGCATTGTTGGGCTGTCCAAATCCCAGTATTGAGAGCTTACTTACAAACACCATTAGGGCAACCAGAATTGCAAGCACAAGCGCGATTATGTAAACATTCTTCCTGGATACAATTACTTCCTTGGAGTTCAATTGTCGTCTCTTTATCTTTCCAACATTTCACTTCAGGATTTCGGCAACGAATTTGTCAATCTGCTCTCCACTCATAAGACCAACCTGAACTCGCTCAATCGTTCCATCTCGATTCATGAAAATGCTCGTTGGTACCCCGGGAATTTGATATAGCCTTCCGGCGACTTGTCCATTCTGGTCCAAAAGCACAGGAAAGGTCATATGGAATTCGCTCACGAATGCTTGGACATCCGGCAGAGTATCCGAATAGGTGAGATTCAAACCCAAGACCATGAAGCCCTCGGATTTGTGAGTTTCATACGACCGAACCAATTCAGGCATTTCCTCCCGACAGGGCAGGCACCAACTCGCCCAGAAATTGATCAGGACTGGCTGGCCGCGAAATTGCGAGAGACTGACTTCTGTGCCATCAAGTGTTGGAAGAGTGAAGTCATGGGCGTGTTTGCCAACGAGGGGCGATGATGCGAAGACAGTTTGTTCTGGGCTTCTTTTCAGAGTGAAGACCATTAGAGCAACGATCACAACGATGGCCAAGGTCGTCGCAATCAGCATAATATATACAGTCCGTAACCGAACTCGGAAGACAGAGGAATCCATTTCATTGCCTTTCAACTACACCATGGAGCGCCCGGTTCAGACGATCCATAAGAAAATTTTCGATACCTAATGTGCATGCACACATCATGGCAAATCGAAAACCACCGATCAAGTTTGACTAATGATCGGCAGGAACGAATATAGGATGTCTTAGGCTTTGGGAGGTGGGGCTAAGGATTCGATGTAAATCGATTGAACGATAGGAACTGAATACACAATTTGTTCGCTACCCCCATTTGAGCCGACGCACGCTGTTTGAAAAACCATAAAATCACATGCAAGCAAGGATGAACCGATTGCCTCACAGCACGAGC
>WNFV01008394.1_pt1 | contig 11659 bp, 6 predicted proteins | sample 5400101 | NCBI WGS metagenome assembly WNFV01 (sample SAMN13153361, study PRJNA577476) | soil metagenome | isolation source: 115 cm soil or saprolite under grassland replicate 1 | place: USA:California | collected 2016-06-15
TTCCACGGCCCGTCGAGACTTGCCGCGGAGGTCGGTCCAGTTGCGGCGACACAAATCACGTGGACCGCGTTGCAGAACTTGAACCGCGTGCCGTCGTGATCGAGATCGGCCGAGTCGTTTCCGGCCGCTGCCACCATCACTGCGCCTTTCCGGTGCGCGTAGCTCGCCACCGAGTCCACCGCTGCTACGATGCCTGGGAAGGAGTCCTTGCTGAACTCCAGCGGAATGCTCAGGTGAATCACATCCGCTCCGTGATCCGCGGCGTAGATGATGCCCGCCAGGTACACGCTGACGCAGTTCCTCCGGAACCGGTCATGCACCTTCACGCTGAAGAGCGTGGTCCGCTGCGTGACGCCGGCCAGCCAGCGCGCGTTGCTGGCGATCAGCGCAGCTACGCCGGTACCATGGGAGTGCAGGTCCGTGAACAGCTCCCGGCCCGGGAACGTCGACCTCACGACGTCGTCCTCATTGCTGCTTGGCTGGCCGGGGTCAGTCGTCGGGCACGACTGCGAGAGGTGAAGGAGCGATGTCGAGCGCGACAGATCGACGCGTCCGACGAGATCGTCGTGCAGGTAGTCGATCCCGGTGTCCAAAATGGCGACCCGAACGCTCGATTCTCCCAGCAGCCCGGCGGCCCATGCTACATCCGCGCCGATGGCCCGCAGGTTCCATTGACGGGAGTAGAACGCGGCGCCGGTCGGCGCGTCGGAGCTCTCGATCACCACTTCCGTGGCGTCAGCACCGGCCAAGTCGGCGGCTGCGGGCTCATCGGCATCCTCCGCGCCGAGGATCAAGTCCGGCTCGACCGCGCGGACGCCCGCGGCCGATCGCAGTTGCTGGGCAGCCGCCTGCGTGAGTCCGCTCGCGACGGCGAAGCCGACATCGTCGAAGATCGTGTCCACGACGCCGCCGAGTGCGGCGACGCGACCTGAGAAATCGGGCGGCGCTTCAGCTCCGGTGAACACCACCAGGAACCTTGCAGCCGCGGGTTCCGCGACTGCCGACATAGCCGGCCTCGTGCCCGGCGGCGCCGCGGAGTCCTGACAGCCCGCACACGCGACTGTAACGAGGGCAGCAGCGAGGGTACAGCGTGCGACGCGTAGCATGGTTCACCTCCTGTAGGGGCTCCGAAGCGTTGCGGAGCGATTTCCGACGCCGTACGTTCGGGTCGACGCCACACAGTAGCGGCGCCGTGTGAGCGGCTCGTTACGCCCGCCGTAACGGGGCGATGACGCTCTCGGCTCAGCGTGCGGCATGCGCGGTGCCGGAGGCGTCGTGAGGGCTTCCCTTGGTCGAGTTTCGGATTCTCGGGGCGCTGAATCTCCTCGGGGCCGCCGGGCACGAGCTCAAGTCGGTGCTGGCCCAGCCCAAGCGCGTCGCGCTGCTCGCCTACCTCGCCGCCGCCACACCGCGTCGGTTGCACCGCCGCGATTCCCTCGTCGCACTGTTCTGGCCCGAGCTCGATCAGGAGCATGCGCGCGCCGCACTGCGCCAGGCGCTGCACGGCCTGCGGCATGCGCTCGGTGACGGCGTGCTCGTGACCCGCGGTGACGACGACATCGGCCTCGACCAGGCGCAGATCCGCTGCGACGTCGTCGAGTTCGAGCGCGCGGCCGAGGCGGGACGACTGGACGACGCCCTCGACCTCTATCGGGGTGATCTGCTCGAGGGGTTCTTCATCCGCGGCGCGCCGGCGTTCGAGCAGTGGCTCGAGGACGAGCGTGTCCGCCTGAGGGTCGTGGCGCTGCGGAGTGCGACCCTGCTGGCGGAGCGCGGCGGCCTCGCCGAATCGGTGCAGTGGGGGCGGCGGGCGCTGCGGATCGCGCCGCTCGACGAGCCGACGTTGCGGCGCCTGATGCAGACGCTCGACCGGCTGGGCGACCGGGCGGGAGCGCTGGAAGCGTACGAGGCATTCGCGAAGCGCCTCACGGCGGAGCTCGAAGCCGAGCCCGCACCGGAGACGCAGGCGCTCGCAGACGCCGTCCGCGTGCGCGCGGCCACGCTCTCCTCGGCTGTCACGGAGTTGTCGCCGCTCGAGACTCCCGCGGCGCTTCCCGAAGCGGCCCCGGCCCTTCCTGCCCGCCGGCGGTGGGTGGGCGCGGCCGTGGCGGTGCTCGCTCTGGCCGCTCTAGTCGTGGTCGCCAGCCGGCCCCCGCGCAAGCCGACCGAGCTGAACGCGAAGCGCGTGCTGGTCGTCCCGTTCGCGAACCGCACCGGCGACAGTACGCTCGATCCCCTCGGGAATCTGGCCGCCGACTGGATCACGTACGGTTTGGCGCAAACCGGGGTGCTCGAGATCGCCGACCCCGGCGCCATGGTGCTGGGAGGCAGGACCGGTGGCGCGAATCGCCCCAGGCAGGCCGGCCACGAGGCCGCGGATGCGCGCGCGCAGTCCCTGGCCAGCGGCTCGGGCCTCGCTGTGTGGGGCTCCGTATACCGCCGCGGCGACCAGATCGAGTTCGACGCGCAGATCAGCGACGAAGTGAACCGGAAGATCCTGCGCACCCTCGAGCCGGTCGTCGGCGAGCCGCGGGAGCCGCGGGTGGCACTCACGGTCCTGCGGGAGCGCCTCATGGCTGCGCTCGCCGAGGCCGTGGACTCACGCCTCGGCGCTCTGGCATCTACCGCCGGTCAACCCCCGCGCTACGACGCGTACGTGGCGTTCAGCACCGGCGTCGAGCTCTTTTACCCCGGAAGGAACGCGCGCGCGGCTCTACCGTACTTCCAGCGCGCTGCCGTCCTGGACTCGACGTACGCGCTGCCGCTGATCTGGGCAGCCTGGGCCTATTCGGGGACCGCGCTCGATGAGTGCGACTCGACCGTGACCATCGCCAGACGCCTGGCCGGCATGCGTCTCACGAGTCTGGAGCAGATGCAGATCGACCGCGTGCTGGCCCGATGCCGGGGCGACCTTCCAGCCGCCTACGGGCTAGGACTGGCGCTCACCGAGGCCCTTCCCCGCTCGGAACTGATGTGGGAGCAGCTCGCCCGCGACGCGCTCGCCCTGGATCGTCCGCGCGAGGCGGTCACCATTCTCGAGCGGTTGCACCCCGACAGCGGCGCCCTTGACGGACGCGCGGGCTATTACAACTGGTTGACCAACGCCTACCACTTGCTCGGCGAGCACGACCGCGAGCTGGAAGCGGCCCAGCGTGCGCGGCGGCGGTTTCCGCGGAACCTCGCCACGCTCCGCATGGAGCTGCTGGCGCTGGCCGCCCTGGGGCGCGGGCGGGAGGTAAACCAGCACTTCGACGAGATAGAGGCGCTCCCGCCCGACCCGATCCGCCTGCCGGCCCCGGTGATGCGCGAGATCGCGCTCGATCTCGCAGCCCACGGCGACAGCGCCGCCGCGCGTGTCGCGCTGCGCCGCTTGCTCGCCTGGCACGCCAGCCGGCCCGCACCGGAGCGACGGGACGAATCCCTGCGGTTCGAACGGGCCCAGAGCTATTATGTGGACGGGGACGCGGACTCCGCACGCGCGATCGCGGCAGAGTTGGCCCGCGTGCACCCACGCAACGAGCAGTACGCGGGGCTGCTCGGCGTGCTCGCCGCGCAGCGCGGCGACCGCGCCGAGGCCGCCCGCATCGACCGGCTGCTGACCACTCTCGAGCGGCCCCTCGGGCGTGGACAGGCCACCTACTGGCGCGCCTGCATCGCCGCGCTCCTGGGCGAGCGCGATGCTGCCGTAGATCTGCTCTCGCGGGCCCTCGACGCGGGATACGTCTACCAGGTTCGCTTCCTCAATGCGCACGTCGAGCCCAGCTTCGCCGCGCTGCGCGGCTACCCGCGGTTCCAAGCGCTGCTGCGTCCCAAGGGATGAGCCCGCACCGTCGACTGCTCGCCATCGGAGTGCTCGCGCTGAGCCTAGCCACGCGTGCACTCGCCTCGCAGGGTATCACGTCGGCCGCGCTTCAGGGAAGCGTCGTCCAGGGGGACGGGATGCCGATCGGCGGCGCCGTCGTCACGGCCACACTGGTGGCCAGCGGCGCGCGCTGGCAAGTCATGACCGATGCCGCGGGACGCTACTTCGTCGAGAACGTCCAGGTCGGCGGTCCCTACCTCATCGCCGTGCGGGCCGTGGGCTTCAAGCCGGTCGGCCAGAACGGCGTCCTCCTCGACCTGGGTCAGCGGTACCGCGTGGACTTCGTCCTCGAGGCCAGTGTCGTCGAGCTCCCGCCGCTGACCGTGAGCGCGAGCGGGGATCAGCTCCGCGACGCCGGCCGCACCGGACCTGCTCACATCGTCTCCCAGTCAGAGCTGGCCGCTCTGCCGAACCTGGCGCGGGACCTGAGCGTCGCGGCGGCGCTCGGTCCCCTCGCCGCGCTGCGGCCGCTCGGCGGCATCTCGATCGGCGGGCAGAATCAGGGCTACAACAGCCTCCAGGTCGATGGCGGCGTGAACGCGGATCTGTACCTCGGGCGCACGCCCGGGGGGGCCAGCCCGAGCGCGGCGCTCCCCGAGGTGCTGCCCCATGCGATCTCCCTGGAGACGGTCAGCGAGTTTCAGGTGCTCGCGGCGCCGTTCGACGTTCGGCTCGGGAACTTCGCGGGCGGACTGCTCAACGCGGTGACGAAAGCGGGGACCAACGCGGTCCACGGCTCGGCGTTCGCGTACCTCCAGGACGGGAGTCTGATGGCCACGGACGCGGTCGGGCGCCGGTCCGACTTCACAAGCTGGCAGTTCGGCGGTACCCTGTCTGGCCCGATCGTACGCAACCGTATCCACTTCTTCCTTAACGCCGACTTGCAGCAGCGTGTGGTGCCCGACGTCGGACCCCTGGTCGCGGCGGACACGGTCGGCGGCGCCGACCTGCGCAAGACCGGGATCTCGTACGCAAGTGCCGTGCGGTTCCAGCAGATCCTCAGGGACAGCTTCGACCTGGATCCGGGCTCGCTCGCGTCCGACGGGCACGTGCCGGCGCAGGACGTGTTCGCGAAACTCACGGTGCAGCTCGGCGCCAGCGGCCACCTGGAGCTGTCGCAGCACTACGCCAACGCCGACCGCCGGGAGTTCATTGACACAGGTCGGACCTACCCTTCGTACGCCCTCTCGTCCGTCGCGGGTCGGAGCCTGTCCACCGCGCAGACGTCGCGCCTGATCTGGAGCACGCTCCTGGGCGGCCGGGCGCAGAACCAGCTCATCCTGAGCTACGAGCGCCTGCGGGACTCCTGCCGGCCCAACGCCACATTCCCGCTGGTCCAGGTCAACGCCGACTCGGGAACACTGATGGCCGGGCCCAACAGCGTGTGCCCCACGACTGACGTGCGTCAGAACGTCCTCGAGATCACGGAGGACCTGACCCTCAGTGCCGGGCCGCACCTCGTGACCCTCGGCTTGCACGGGGCGCTGCTCCGCTTTCGCGATCCCCTGGTGCAGGTGTCGGCCGGCAGATGGCTGTTCAGCAGTCTCGACTCGCTCGCGAAGGGGCAAGCGCGCCATTACGACCGCGGGCTCGGGACCCTGGCACGGCCGCCGGGGGCCGACTTCCACGCGTCCGGACTGGGCCTCTACGCCCAGGACCGGTGGGCGCCGACCTCCCGTTTGACGCTCACGGGCGGTTTGCGCGTCGACATCCCACTCCTACCCGACGCGCCGCTCACAAACGCGCAGTTGCTGGCATCTCCCCTAGACATCGACACCGGGCGGCTACCCAGCGGCAGCGTACTGTGGTCCCCGCGTCTCGGACTCAACTACGATCTGCGCGGCGACGGCACCACGTTTCTCCGCGGTGGGATCGGAGTGTTCAGCGGCCCTCCGCCCTACCGCTGGCTCGGGAACGCTTACCGGGAGACCGGCGACGAGACCGTCGTGTTCTGTGATAAGCGCCAGGGCGTGCCGCCGTTTGCCCCTGGCAGCCAGCCGGAGGAATGCGCCCTGTCGCCTGGCACGAGCCCGCGTATCAGCTTCTTCGACCCGGGCCTCAAGCTGCCGCAGAACCTGAAGCTGGCGCTGGGCGTGGATCGGCGGCTCCCATCGGGCATCGTGGCGACGATCGACTTCCTCTATACGCGCGCCGTGCACCAGCTCTACGTCACTGACGCGAACTTGGGTGCCCCCACCGGCGCGGCCGCTGGCGAGGGTGGACGCCCCGTGTACGGCACGATCAACCCGACCCTCGCAACGAATCCCGTCACGAATCCCGCCTGGCGCGACACGTCCTTCGGAGAGATGGAGATTTACCGCGTGTCGAATCGCAGCGGAGACCACAGCCTTTCGCTATCGACGCAGCTGCGCAAGCGATTCGGGGAGAAACTTGCCCTGTACGCGTCGTATGCCTACTCGCTGGCGCGGGACCGGATGTCGTGGGTGAACTTCCCGGCAAGGGCGAACTTCAGCAACACGCCGCTCGACGGCACGCTGGACGACCGCCGGCTGCGCCCGTCCTTTTTCGAGACGCCCCATCAGATCTCGCTGAGCGCGACGCTCAACCTCCCGTACCGCGTGCAGCTCTCCCTCCTCTACATGGGTGCGTCACAGCCGCCATACACGTACGTCATCGAGGGCGACGCCAACGCGGACGGCATCGGCGGCCCGGGATCGCTCTTGAACGACATCGTGTACGTCCCGCGGAACGCCGGCGACATCACCCTTGTCGAGCCCGGCCCGGGGGGGGTCGGTTTTGTGCCGGCGTCGGCCCCGGTGTATACGAAGCTGGACAGATTCATCGAGCAGCAGTCGTGCCTGCGCGCGCAACGGGCACGCGTCATGGCTCGCAACAGCTGCCGGAACGGGTGGCTGGGCTCCTTGAACGCACGGCTCACAACGACCGTCCCGCTGGCGGGAGGTCAGCGCCTCGACATCATCGCGGACATTTTCAATGTGCCGAACCTGCTCAGCTCACGGTGGGGCCGCTACTGGGACACGACCACCGGCCCGTCGGTTCGGATGCTGCAGCTCAGGGGATGGGACGCGACGAACGCACGCGGCATCTACCAGCTCGCGCTGCCCCGGCGCAGCGTGGTGGACGCCATCGCTTCGCGGTGGCGGTTGCAGCTCGGGGCGAGATATGGCTTCTAGCAAGACGCGCGTATCAGCGCCGTGGCTCGAGGCCATGTGGGTTGAACTCATGACGCTAGGAGGACCTATGACGACCGCATCACGCATCCTCGCCTCGCTTGCCCCGCTCGTACTGCTCCTCGGATGTCGAACGGAGTCCGACCCGAACATCGCAGGAACCCTGGTCGCGAACCACACATCCAACTTCTCGCCCTGGTCGGAGCCGGTGAGTCTCGGCCCGACGATCAATACGTCGGGTTTCAACGATCAGCAGCCCGCGCTCTCCAAGGACGGTCTGAGCCTGTATTTCGCCTCCAACCGTCCGGAAAGCCCTGGCGACGCGACTCTCGACCTCAACATCTGGGTGTCCCAACGCGCTTGCGCCGACGAGAGCTGTCCGTGGGGGACGCCGGTTAGTCTGGGGTCCACCGTCAATAATAGTTCGGTCAATGACATCGCCCCGGTGCTCTCACGGGACGGCCACCGGCTATTCTTCGCCTCGAATCGTTCCACAGGAGTTCCAGGGGAGAGTGACATCTGGGTATCGTGGCGAGAAAACGTCCATGATGACTTCGGTTGGCAGGCGCCGGAGCTGCTCGGGCCCGGAGTGAACACCCCGGGATTTGAGGGCGGCCCTGGCTACTTTGAGAACGACGACGTGGGCGGGCCGCAGCTCTTCTTCAACAGAAACCCGGTGCCAACCAGTGCCGGCGGCGACATCTACGTGAGCGAGCAGGCCGACGATGGGTCCTGGGGAATGGCGGTCCCAGTCTCAGAGCTCAACAGTGATGCGACCGATCAGCGGCCCTCTGTCGCACCCAGCGGGCTGGAGATCTACTTCTACTCTAACCGGCAGGGTTCGAACTCCGGCTCCAACGACATCTGGGTTGCGACGCGAGAGAGCGTCTCTGAGCCCTGGTCGGCCCCGACGAATCTCGGCCCCCCGATCAACACGGCGGTCGGCGAAACCCTGCCTCACATTTTCGCACACGGCGGGGCTGAGCAGCTGTACTACACGCACAACGTCGCGATCCCGCCGGCCGTTGACAATGACATCTTCGTGAGCACCAGGACGCGAGGCGGGAATCAGGAATAAACGCGCGAGGGCGGTCGAAGCATCTGCCTCGACCGCCCTCTCCCGCCTTCTACCGCCCTCTCACTTCATCACGATCATCTTCTTCGTGAACCGTCTCCCATCCACCACCAACTGGTAGATGTACACGCCGGATGCCGCCGGCTGGCTGGTCATGCGCACGTTCCCGTCCCAGTACGCGCTGTACGAGCAGCCCTGCGGGCTCCCGCAGGTCAGGGCGAGATTGTCGAGCGCTTCGCCCGTGCCCTGGAGGATGGGCACCGCGACGAGCTGCGCGAGCACGTTGTAGATCTTCAGCGAGGCTACCGGCCGGTGACCGTTGACGAACAGATCGCCGCTCAGCGAGAACGGGATCGTGGTCGCCGGGTTGAACGGGTTCGGGTAATTCTGTTTGAGCTCAATCGTGGGTTGGGGGGTCTGCCCCCACGCTGCCTCCGCACCCACCCCCACCCCCGCCCCCACCCCCACCGCCCAAAGCCCGAGCCCTAAGATCGCCCAGGCGTACCGCTTCATCCACCGCTCCTCTGCGAACGAGAAAGTGACTTTGGACCGCTCTCCTTGTGTCGCGGGTGATACCGGTGCTGCCAGGGCGCTGAATGAAACTACGGGCGGCCTTTCCCCGCTGTCAACCTCGCGAGCACGCGGGCGTCGCCCGAACGGCGTGTGACGCCGCGGCGATCCGCCCATTCGAGCAGTGGGATCAAGTACTTGCGGGTGAGACCGAAGCGATCCCGCAGCTCGGCGGGAGTCGCCGAGCCGAGCTCGGCGAGCGCCGCCTCGAGCGCGGCGCGGAACTCGGCGAGGGCCGCCTTGGCGGCGTAGCGCTCCTGGTCCATCTGCTCCGCCGCGCCTTCACGCGCCAGATGGGCGAGCAGCGCGCGCACCGGCGCGCCCGGGAACTCGCGCTCGAGCTCGGACAGCGTAGGCACCTGCCAGCCCGCTTCGGCCAGGCGGCGCACGAGTCGCTCGTGCGCGTCGCTCGCGCGGGCGTCGAGCGCCGGCCGCCACCCGGGCGCATGAGCCACGCTGCCGGCGATTTCGAGGCGCCGGTCGGCGGTGGCGCGCGCCAGCACGGCGTCGACGACGGCGGGGGGAGGAGCCGGCGCGCCCACCGCTGCGCGGAGGGCCTGCAGCGACATCCCTGGGTCGAGCGGATGCTCCCCGTGGTAGCGCCGGAGCACCTCCGCCAGCCGCGTCGCCTCGGCCGCCACCGCGTCTCGGGCGACGACCGTGTCGCCCAACGTTAGGAGCTCCGCCCCGGCCTCGGCGATGACCACGGTCACACCGCCCGGCGACACGCCCAGCCGCACGGCGAGGCCGTCCGCCCCCACACCGGCGAGCCCGGCCTCCGCAGCCAACGCCTTGAGGCGGGCGGCCGGGGCGGGGGCCGGCTCGGAGGCGAGGCGGCGCTGGCGGAGCTTGAGCCGGGGTGGCGGGAAGGGATCGAGCACCACGCCTCCCCCCACCGTCGTGACCGGCGAGAACGACCGCAGCACGAAGCGGTCGCCGCCGCGCGCCACGAGCGGCGCCTCGAGCACGAGCCGGGCGAGACCCCGCTTCCCCGGCGCGATCTCCCGGGCCTGGACCACGCGGGCGAGGACCTCTGCGGTCCCCAGATGCACCCGCACCCGAGTGCGGGCGGCGAGGGGTTTCCGGGCTCCCGGGAGCAGCTCGACGGCGGCGTCCAGCATCGTCGTCGCCCGCCAGCCGGGGCCCGTCACTGCCACCTGCCCCCGCGCCAGCTCGCTCTTCTCCACCCCCACAAGAGCGAGGGCGGTGCGCCGGCCCGGGACCGCCCGCTCGGCGGCCTCGCCGTGGACCTCGATGGAGCGCACCCGCGCCTCGCGGCCGAGCGGCAGGAGCTGCACCGCGTCCCCGACCGCCACCGTGCCGCTCCAGGTGGAGCCGGTCACGACGGTGCCCGCCCCGGCGACGGCGAACACCCGGTCGATGGGAAGGCGAAACAAGTCCTCCGCAGGGCGCTCGATCAGGTCCTGCGCGACCCGGCGCAGGGCGGCCCGCAGCTCGTCCAGGCCTGCGCCGGAGAGCGCCGATGTCGCGACCGGGGCCTCCCACTGCACGCGGCTCGCCGCGAGCCGCTGCACGACCTCGCCGCGCACCAGCTCGAGCCAGTCGGGCTCCGCCAGGTCCCGTTTGGTGATCACCGGGATGCCCCGCCGCACGCCGAGCAGCTCGACGATCGCGAGATGCTCCTCGGTCTGCGGCATGATCCCTTCGTCGGCGGCGATGACGAGCAGGGCGACGTCGATGCCCGTCGCACCGGCGAGCATGTTGCGCACGAACCCTTCGTGGCCGGGGACGTCCACGACGCTCGCCTGCACCGCATCGCCCAGGGGCAGGGGCGCGAAGCCCAGGTCGATCGTGATGCCGCGACGCTTCTCTTCCTCCCACCGGTCGGTGTCGACGCCGGTCAGGGCCTTCACGAGCGCCGTCTTCCCGTGGTCGATGTGGCCGGCGGTGCCGATTACGAAGCGGCGGACGGGACCGGAGTCGGGGGCAGCCACGCGCGACGCTCCCAGAAGTCGAGGGCGGAGAGTGAGCCGGTGTCGCCCGAGTGATGGCGGACGAACCGGGTGACCAAGCGGCGGTGGGCGGCAGCGTGCGAGGCGTCGAGCGCCGGCAGCGCCGTCCGGGGATCATTCAGAGTAACCAGGGCGTCGTACGCCTGATGCGGGAGACGGGTCACCGGCTCCGCAGCGGAGGCGGGCGCGCAGCGCTGGCAGAGTACCCCGCCCTCCCCAACGCTGAAAGCCACCGGCACGTCGTCGCCGGACGCGACCGCGGCGCCGTCCCGCACACACGTCGTGAGCGAGGGCTCAAACCCCAGCACGGCGAGCAGCAACCACATCGCCCGCAGCGCCGTCGCGTCCACGATCTCGGCGGACGCCGCCTCGAGCGCATCGAGCGCCGCGGTGAGGGTGTCGTAGGCGGCGGGCAGCGGGGCCGGGGGCGCCATCTTGAGCATGACTTGGGCGAGCGCCGCCGCCCCCGCGAACCGGCCCACGTGCGCCGCCAGCTCGCGCCGCAGGTTCACGAGGTCGAACGCGCCGAGCGTGTGCAACTCCCGCGAGTCCCGGTGGTAGATCTGCGCCACGCCCTCGCTCAGCAGCTCGAGTCCCGCGCCGAAGCGGCTCTTGGGGCGGAGCGCGCCCTTGGCGATGGCGCTCTGCACCCCCAGGTCGCGCGTGGCGAGCCGCACGACCTTCGAGGTCTCGCTGTAGCGATAGGTCTGGAGCACGACGGCGGGAGTGGTGACGAGGGACATCTTAGGGAACCGTCGCCACGGCGGCGCTGTACGGGCAGCCCCCCACAACAGGTGTCCGTGTCTTACCGTAGTCAGGCGGCGCTCGCAGAACCGTAACGGCACACGCGTCCGGGTCAATAGCATAGACTTGGCGCGCTTGGTCGATCGCAAGCCCCGACACGGCTTGCCCGCCATCGGTGATGGGGTTGTCCGGTCCGCGAGTGAGGCTTCGCGTTAGCGTGTTCACTTCCAGAATACCCTTCACGCTGGAGGCGATGAGGAGCCGTCCGGAGGGGTGAAAGACA
>WNFV01008397.1_pt1 | contig 11658 bp, 10 predicted proteins | sample 5400101 | NCBI WGS metagenome assembly WNFV01 (sample SAMN13153361, study PRJNA577476) | soil metagenome | isolation source: 115 cm soil or saprolite under grassland replicate 1 | place: USA:California | collected 2016-06-15
GCCTCAAGCCCGATTCCGAGGTGCACCACGAGCCGGACGGCACGGTTCGCATCGTGCTGTATGTCGACAAGTGGGTCTGGCTGGTGCCGCTGGTGGCGAGCTTCGGCAGCGATGTCATCGTGGACGAGCCGGCCGAGTTGCGCGGGGCTATCCGCCAGCATCACGCCGACGCGCTAAAGGCGTATGACGTGCAAGGCGACCAAGGCGAACCGTCCGTGGACGCGGCCAACTACCGCAACGACGACAGCCGCCTCCGCTCCACGCGCGGGCGCAACCCCCGCAGCGTCCGGGATTGATCGTCGACCACCTCAGCCTGTTCCACTACCTTCGTCGGGGGACTCGACGGGGTCGGCTCATCCCCGTGCGGCCCCAACCGGCGAGCCCTTGGCTTGGTGCTGTAGGTCTCGCGACACCCGGTCTCTTCAGCCAGTCGGGGCAGCAGTAGGTGTCACTCGCCCCAGTCGAGTTGGGTGTCAGGGACGCCAACCGTCCGGGCGTAGGCGGCGGCCTCGGCGTGGCCGTTAGCGTCGCCACGCGGGTACCGGATGATCTTTCGTGGAAAGATCACGTAGTTGGTCTCAGGCGTGTGGAAGTCGGCGTACCAGCCGGGCGCCTCCAGCGCGCTCGCGAGCTGCTCGGCCAGCTTGTCTGGGTCCGTGTCGTCGGACGCGAACTCGATGATCGTCCAGACTTTCGGCTGGTACTCGGCGGCATCGGAGATGGCCCAGCGCGACAGTTTGCGGATGGTGAGCCGCAGGCCGTCCAGGCTGGTTCCCTCGCGGATGCTTTCTGAGATCAGCGTGCCTTCCAGCATGTCCAAGACCTTAACCTCGATCTCTGGCCGCCGCCGCGACCGCCGTGAACCATGTACGTCAGGGTGGCCGTGCGAACCGCAGGAAACCCTGACACTAACCTTGCCGGCAATCCATTGACGGACGTGTTACTGACCGACCACGCTGTGCATCATGCAACGTCAGGGTTTTGTCAGTCGATTGCCGCAGTTCCGGGTGACCGTGAACTCGCGGTGCGGCCGGGCCTGCTTCTTCTGCCGCCCGTCCGGTGAGGCTGTGGCGACCGTCGCGGCTGCCGAGCTGGCGGTCGATGAGCTGGTCCGGGTCGCCACGGTGGTGCGACGTACGGGTATCGGCAGCATCAAGCTGACCGGCGGAGACCCAGCGTTGTACGGGCCGCTGGAGGAGGCGGTGCGGCGGCTGCGCCAGGAAGCGGACTTCGACGAGATCGAGGTGATCTCGCGCCACCCGCTGATCGGGGGCCGGGCGGCCGGCTTGGCCGCCGCCGGCGTGACGCAGTTCAACATGAGCGTGGACACGCTGGACCCGGTGCTACACCACGAGATCTGCGGTGTGGACGACCTGCCGGCGGTGCTCGACGCGCTGGGGGCCTGCATCGCGACGGGGGTACCGGTGAAGGTCAACACCGTTGTCATGGCGGGCGTCAACGATCAGGAGTTGGTCGAGCTGGCGGCGTTCTGCGAGCGCATCGGCGTGCACACGCTGAAGTTGCTCGACGTCATCAAAGACCTCGACGCTGGCGCGGAGAGTTTCGCGCGGCGGCTCGCGATCAAACGGGGGCGGGCGATCAGCGACCTGTACGTGCCGCTCGACGCGATTGCCGCGCAGTTCTGGCAGACCGCCATCAGTACCGAGACGCGAACCCAGGGCGGCCTCGGCCACCCGATGACGGTGCTCACCATGCCGTCCGGCTTCGAGGTAGTCACCAAGGACAGCCGCGCCGGGGCGTGGTACGGCGAGGTGTGCAACGGCTGCCCGTTCTTCCCCTGCCACGACGCGCTGATGGCGCTGCGCTTGACGGCCGATCGGCGGCTTCAGTTCTGCCTGCTGCGCGAGGACATCACGGTGCCGCTGGCGGACGCCCTCGCGGCCGATGACGATGCCGAGCTGACCGCGTTGGTGCAGCGGGCCGTCGAGACCTACGCCTCGGCCACGTTCCGCACGTCGAAGCCAGCCGTGCCGCTCGTGGCGGTGAGCGCGTCATGACCACGCTGCTTCGGCTGCCGTCCAAACGGCCGCTGGTCATCCTGGCCTACCCGCGGGTAGAGCACGAGAAGGACTACCTGTATCACTGGATGCCGTTCTCGCTGCTGACCGTCGCCAAGCCGCTGTTGGATGGCGGGTTGGTGGATGTGGTGATCTTCGACGGCAACCAGAGTGGTCCGGCGGACTGGGCTCTCTTCCTTGACGAGCACCTGGAGCGGGCGATCTGCATCGGCGTCAGCATCATGACCGGCGGGGCACAGATCAGGCACGCGCTCGCCATGGTGGGCGAGGCCAAGCGTCGCGCGTACTGCCCGCCCGTGGTGTTCGGTGGTCCGCACGTGAACGTGTTGGCCGAACAGACGGCTCGGCACGAACTGGTGGACATGGTGCTTGTCGGTCCGGGTCAGAACTCGATGCCGGCGCTGGTCGAGGTGCTGCTCGGGCGGCGCGCGTACGAGGACGTACCAGGGCTGCTGATGCGGCGCGATGGCCGACTGTTCCACGGACCGGTCAACCCGCCGAAGACCGGCAACATGGGCCGCTACCCATGGCACCTGCTGAATGTGGCCGAGTACATCCGCGACGACCCGACGATCGCGCCACGCACGCTCAACTACGTGTCGTCGCAGGGCTGCGTGTACAAGTGCCAGTTCTGCTACGAGCTGACCTACCAGCGCAAGTACTCGGCCATGGAGGCAGGCGGCCTGGTAGACGACGTGGCGGACCTGGCCAACGCGTACGACATCAGCGGCATCAAGTTCTACGACGCTGACTTCTTCGTCAACGTCCGTCGAGCCGTCGAGTTCTGCGACGAGCTGATGGCGCGCAAGCTCGGATTGGCGTGGGCGGCGTCCATAAACCCGAACGACGTGCTCCGGGCGCGGCGGCAGAAGCTGGACCTGCTGGGCCGGATCGCGGCGTCCGGCTGCCGGCGACTGCTCATGGGCATCGAGTCGGGCGCGGACCGCGTGCTGCGTGACATTGTGCGCAAGGAGATCACGCGCGACGAGGCGTACGACGTGGCGAGCGACATCGCCGCGCACGGCATCCTCGGCTGCTACACCTTCATCGTCGGCTTTCCCGGCGAGACCGATGATGAGGTCGAGCAGACCTACGCGCTCATCGACGCGATCTCGCAGCTTCGGCCCAGGCCGGAAACCCGCGTGCACCTGTTCGGCCCCTTCCCCGGCACGCCGTTGTTCGATGACGCGCTCAAGTACGGGTTCGAGCCACCAGACACGCTGGAAGGCTGGGCCGACTACGACTACTACGACTCGCAGACGCCGTGGACGTCAAAGGAGACCGTGGCGCGGGCACGGGCCAACACCCGCCTGGTCAAACAGCCGGGCCTGTCCGTGGTCGGGAGCAACGCGTGAAGGAGCCGATGGTGCGGGGAATCGTGCTGCGGGAGAGCCTCGTGGACGGCGTGCTGCCCATGCCGATGCCGGCGACGGTGGTACGCCGGTACTCCTATCTGCTCGACGGCCGCACGCCGGTCGAAGTCATCGAGCTGGCCGTAACGCGCGACCGCACGCTATCGGTGGCGATACAGCTCACCCACGCGCTACTACCAGAGGGGTTCTACGCGCACCTGGTCGATGACACGCGTATGTATGTGTGCTTCCCGAACTGCCTGGTGGTTGTGCATCGCGGTGACGATCACTCGGTACGCCAGGCGCAGGAGATCGGCGCTCGGTTCGGCATTCCGGCCAGGCAGATGCGGTTCGCCGAGATGTTCGACAACGACCACCCGGACGCCCTGGCTGTGGCTCCGGTCGACGGCAGGAGGGAGGCGGCATGGACGGCGTGACCCAGCCGCTCGCCCTGGTGATCGGCGGTACCGGAGCGATCGGCACGGCAATTGCGGACCGGCTCGCCAAGCGCGGGCACGCGGTGGTGGCGACGTACCGGCGCCAGGAACGGCCCGTTCGGGATGGGGAGACGACCTGGGCGCGGTTCGACGCCGAGGAGCCAGCGACGGCGGCAGCAGTGGCTGAGGCGGTGCGAGCGGACGGCCGTCCCCTGCGGACGCTGATCTACGCCGTTGGCGTCGGTTCCACCAAGCGCTCGGTCGTGGACACGCCGCTGGACGAGTTCGAGCAGTTGTGGCGGACGAACGCTCTCGGGTTCGTGGCGATCTGGCAGGCCGCCGCCGCGCTGGCGCGAGCCGACGGCGCGAGCGTGGTGGTCGTCAGCTCGGAGGCGGCGCGGACCGCCGGCAGGGGCAACGGTCCGTACAGCGCGTCGAAGGCCGCCCTGGAGACGATCGCGTTGACGCTGGCCAAGGAGGAAGGCGCCTGCGGCGTGCGGGTGAACGTCGTGTCGCCGTCGCTTGTCGCCTCGCCCATGGCCGAAACCATGCTGGCCCACAAGGGCATCGAGGTCCCGGCCGAGTACTACGCGGCCCTGCCCTGGGGCCGGGCGCTCACCGTGGATGAGGTGGCCGAGCTGGTGGTGGAGGTCGGCATCGGCGAGCACTGGCGGTATGCGAGCGGACAGATCGTTCGGCTGGCGGCGGACCTCGGAAGGTGAGGAGCAGGCATGGAGGGATATCTGCGCTGGTTGACCGATCTGGAAAGCCCGACATCGGCAGACCGGACGGAGCTGGGCCTGGCGGTTTCGACACTCCCCGAGCAAGCGGCAGGTGCGCTGGTACCGCTCCTCCAGCGGTTCGCGGCACGCTTCGGCGACCCGGAGCACGTCACCGAGCGGCACGCGGCCGTCGTCGTCACGGCCGCCCTGCCTGAAGCACTGGAGGTCTACCGCGGCGAAGCCAGCGCCGTGGACGACCTGGCGCGGGCGTTGCCGGAGCGCATTGTGGCGGCACGTTCCACGGCTGACGTCGTACTCGTCCAGACGCTGCCGTTCCTCGTCCATGGACCAGCCAATGTCAACGAGGCAGTGAGTCTCGCCAACACCTGCATCGCGGGCACGGCCCGGTCGACCAGTGCGCGGTGCGTGCCCGTGCACCACGTGGCCTCCTTCGATGTACTGGTAGCCGCGGAGGCATTCGCTCGTGTCGCAGAAGCACTGCGGGCGCTCGGGCGGCACGACCGCCTGCCGTACCTATGGAACCGCATTGTCGACCTGGCGGCGGTCCACTGGCAGGCGCTTGCGCCGGTCCTCGCGCCCGGCCCGAAGGTCGTCATCACCGACCTGGACGGCATCCTGTGGCCCGGCACGCTCGCCGAGGACGGCGTGGACGGCGTGGACGGCGTGGACGGCGTGGACGGCGCATTCGGCGTGGCCGGGCCGGTCGGCGGGCTGTCGCACGCCCTGTGGCAGCATGCGCTGCGGCTGCGCCAGCGCAACGGGGTACTGGTCGGCGCGGTCTCCAAGAACGAAGCGACAGACGCGATGCACGCGCTCGATGCGCTGACCCCTGCTCTCGCCGTGGCGGGTCTGTGGGCAGCACCGGAGATCGACAAGGCCGTCACCGTGAAGCAGATCCTGACGCACTTCGACGGCATCGCGGCAGCCGCGACCGTCTTCGTCGACGACAACCCTGGACAGCAGGAGCGGCTACGGCTGGATGCCCCTGACCTGGTGGTACCCGCGGCCGTGGCACCTCCGCTACTGCTGGAAGACCTGCTGGGCCAGCTCCCACCCGACACGGCCAGGCCGGTCACGACGTCGGACCGGCAGCGCACCGCTTTCTACGCGGCAAAGTCGGCCGGCCAGTTGGTGCCGGAGGTGGTGTGCGTCGAGGATCCGGACGACACCGAAACGCTGGAGCGGCTGGCCCAACTGCACGCCCGCACCAACCAGTTCAACATGACCAGCCAGCGCCGGACGCACGAGGAGCTGGCCGTCCTCGCCGGCAAGCCGAACTGGACCGTTCTCGCGTTCCGCGTCATCTACCACGGCGCCGAGCTAGCAGATGAGATCATCGGTGCGGCGGAAATCGAGTACGAGGCCGACGGGGCGGCCCGGCTCGACTCGTTCCTGGCAAGCTGCCGCCTGCTGTGGGCCGGCACCCAGCGGCGGATGCTGGACCAGGTGCTCGCCGTCGTACGCGGCCGAGGCGTCTCCACCCTAGCCGCGCGGTGGCGGCCCAACGGCCGCAACGAGGCGTACGAGCGATGGTTTGAGCGGGTCGGCTGGGCACAGGAGGTCAACCAGACCGACGACGGGTGGACCTTCGCCGGCTCCACCGCCACACGCGACGGCGAGACGCCGAGCGACCTGCTCGCGGTGCTCGGCGGCTACCTCACCAGGAAGATCTACGTCGACTACCAGCAACCCGTCCGACGCCGAACCCGCGCACGCGACGGAGCGACCGAGGTATGTGTACCCGGCTCGGTGACCCGGCTCGGCCTCAGCGACGAGGACGTTGACGTGGTGCGGGCAGTGTTCGGCCTCGAACCGGTCGGGGAACGCGACCGGTCAGCGGTAGAGATCGCGCCGTACTGGATGGACGAGCGGCTGGTGAGCCGTGACCACTTCGCCGCGTACCTGCGTACCCTGCCGACGACCGACGTAGCCGAGGCGATCCAGGCCACCGGCGATCAGTACACCGTCGGTCCGGTGACCGACGTACGCCCCGCTCCCGGTACGGGCGAGCTGCCGGCGGTAGTGCCGTGGACCTGGGCAGAGCGGTACGCCGCCTGGGTGGGTGGTCGGCTGCCCACCGAGGCCGAGTGGGAGTTCGCCGCCCGCGGTACGGACGGCCGGTGGTACCCGTGGGGTGGCGACCTGCCGGCGCCGCCGCGTTGCCCAGCGCGCGGCAGCGGGCTTTGTAGCATCGACCGCGACGCGGAGGGAGCGTCGCCGTTCGGTGTGCTCGACATGGTGGGACACGTGTGGCAGTGGTGCGGAGACACCTACCGCGGGCACCCGCAGTACCGGGGCGGCGACGTGAACGCCAACTCCTACTTCCTGCGGACAACCGTCCGGCCGCTCGAAGCGGCCGAGCACTGCGGCCACCTGGTGGGGCTCCGCGTCGTGCGTGACGGCTCGTAGCAACACTGTTGTAGTCGATCTTTACGAGAGAGGAGCGCCTGATGCCAGAACCACTCGTCCGGCCCAATGCCGTCCGGCCTGGCGACACGGTTGCCATCATCTCCACGTCGTCGCCGGTCGGCCAAGACGAACTCGATCGGCTGTCGCGCTACTTCAGCGAACGCGGCTACACCGTGCAGATCGCGCCCGGTGCGGGCGCGGCCACCGGCTACATCGCCGGTCCACGGGAGCAACGGGCGGCCGACCTGATGGCAGCGTTCGCGGACCCGGCTGTGCGCCTGATCGTGCCGGCGACCGGTGGTAAGGGCGCGGCGCATCTGCTCGACCTGCTCGACTATGACGTCATCCGAGCGAACCCGAAGATCTTTACCGGCATCTCCGACCCGTCCATCGTCGGCAACGCGATCTACCACCGGGCTGGCCTAGTGGCCCTGCACGGGCCGTCCGGGTACGACTTCTTCCAGCCCGAGGTCGACGCAGACACCGAGACGGCCTTCTGGCGGATCGTGTCCGGCTCGGTCACCGGCCACGAGGTCAAGGGCGACGGCTGGCGCGTGCTGCGCGGTGCCGGCCAAGAAACCACGGGTTACGTCGTCGGCGGTCACCTCGGCACCATCCGCGCGCTCATCGGCACCCCGTGGATGCCCGACGTGCGCGGCGCGGTGCTGCTGCTGGAGGAGGTGTTCGTGCCGTGGGTGGCCGTCGACCAGGCGCTGACACATCTGCGGCTCGCCGGCGTGTTCGACCAGATTGCTGCCCTGGTGGTCGGCGTACCGATCGACTGCCCACGCGACGACGCACCCGACGAGGACTGGGACCAGATGATCTTGCGCTGCGTCGGCGGTGCCTGCACGGTCATCACCAACGTCGAGTTCGGCCACACCGCACGCAAGATTCCGTTCGCCATCGGCGGCCGAGTCACCCTCGATCTCCAGGCCGCCACGCCCGCACTCCGCTACCTCGATGACCTGGTGGTGAAACCATGAAGCGGCACCGGCTTGAACTGCCGATGAACCGGCACGTCGACTTCGCGCACGCTCGCGAGACGTACGTCATCTATCCATGGGTGCGCGACGGCGAGGAGCTGGTGCGCCCGGTGCGCTTCGGGCCGAAGGACGCCCAGATCGCCGTGGCGCGCATCCGCCAGACCGGACCGGAGCGCCTGGAGGCGGACGTGAGCCTGGACGGCCGAGCCTCCGAAGGGCTGGCCCAGGTGCGTGAAGCACTGGTGCGCTGCCTGCAACTGGACTACCCCTACGACGAGATCGAGGCGCTGGCCGCCGACGACCGAATGCTCGCCGCCGCGCTCACCCACCGCGGGCTCGGAAGAGGCAAGCTGTACCCCGATCTGTTCGAGGCGCTGTGCGGCGTGGTCTGCGCCCAGCGCACCAGCTTCGCCCGGATCTACGCAATGATGCGCAAGCTGGCGGAGGCGTTCGGCGAACCAACCGCCGAGACCGTCGACGGCGCGACGGTCTATGCCTTCCCGACACCGGCGCAGATGGCGGCCGCGAGCGACGAGCAGCTTCGAGCGTGCAGCGTCGGGTTCCGGGCCAGAGGGCTGGCCAGCGTGGCGACATACCTGGCCGAGAGCGGCTACACCTGGCAGGACTGGAAGACCCGCGACCCGGCCGAGGTCATCCCCGACTTGCTCGGTATCAAGGGCGTCGGCCCGTACACGGCGAACCTGGCCGTCAACCTCAGCTACGGCCGGGGCGGCACCGCACACGTCGACACGTACGTGACCAACGTCATTGGCACGCTGTACCTGAACAACCCGAACGCCAGTCCCGAGCAGGTGGCGCAGTTCATCGACCACAGGTGGGGTAGGTACGGCGAGGCCGTGCTCGACCTGCTGACCACCGACACCGAGGTCTGGACGGCCGAGCTGGGCGTCACGGTGGGGGTGCGGTCCGGTGCTCGCGCTTGATGAACCGCTGCGGGTGGCGATCGACGCCCGGTACTGGCGTTCAGCCATCCAGACCGGGGTGGAACGCTACATCCTGCTGTTGTTGGAGGCGTTGAGGGCCACCAACGCGCCCGTTGAAGCCGGCGTGGTCGTGCGGGCAACGGAAGCGGATGCGTTTGCGGCACAAGGGCATTCCGGCGCTGCGCTTCTGCCGGTGGCCGACAAGCGAACGACCAGCCTCACCCACGCCTTGCGTGGCTTCGGACCGAGTGTCGTGCATTTTCCGTTCGAGATGCCGGCCCGGCTGGACTTCCCCTCGGTCTACACGCTGCACGACCCAGGCCGGTACCTCTACCCGGAGCTGATGGTGCGCAAGGTGCGCGAGGTCCAGAACGACCGGCTGCGCCGCCAGCTCCATGACCCGAATCTGCGCGCGGTCATCACCGTGTCGGAAGCCAGCCGGGCCGACATCGTGCGCGTGCTGGGTGACCTGCCCTGTCCGCTGGTGGTCGTGCCGAACTTCGTATCCAGCGCATTCGCCGAGCGGCTGCGGGCGGCGCGACATGACCAGGCGACCACCGAGCCGTTCCTGCTGGCGGTCGGCGTTTACATCCCGACCAAGAACATTCCACGGCTGTGTCGGGCCTTCCGGCTGGCCCGGCACATGGCACCGGAGGCGGTACCGCCGCGTCTTGTCCTGGTCGGCCGGATCGGGTGGGAGCGCGGATTCCCGATCAATGGCACACCGGACATCACGGTGCTCGGCCACGTCAGCGATGACGAGCTGGCCACCTTGTACGCGAGTTGCGCCGCGTTCGTGTTCCCCTCGTTCTACGAAGGCTTCGGCATCCCGATGCACGAGGCCCTGCTCGCCGGTGCACCCGTACTGTGCTCCGACATTCCGGTCTTCCGTGAGGTCGGCGGGGACCTGGTCCACTACGCGGACCCGCATGACGACACGACCATTGCCAAGGCCATCGTGATCCGATGCAAGGACCCGGGTCCGACGGCTGAGAAGGTGGACCGCCTACTGGCGGCGTACAGCGCGCCTGTGATCGGCCGAGCGCTCATCGACGTTTATCGGGCCGCAGCCGAACGCGGCTACCAGGCAGAGCGATGACAAAGACCTGCATGCCCGGCTGAATCCTCGCCAGGCACGTTGGTCCGCAAGAGCTTCCCGGCGCCGGGCGTGAGCCCGGTCGCCTGACTCCCGCACGCCGACAGGCGTGCAGACCGTATCCCAACGTGTCCAAAGGGCGGCCAGGGCTCCGACGCATAACCGATGGCTGGAAGGGGGAGGTGAGCGTGCCTACTCGGTACAACGACATTGAACAGAACGAGATTCTGTGGATCGACCCGGAGCTGTGCCGCCTGCCGGAGTTGCCTGGCGGGTTCGCGCTCCGGGTGGACGACTTCCTGGGCCGCGACTACAACGGCGATCAGGAAGCGCACCGGGTATGGGTGCGTGGCCCGGTGCTGCTCGACGCCCGCGGCACAGTGCTGCGGATCCTGACGCTGTGCGTACCGGTCGACCAGCCCCGGGCGGCGCTCACCAACCGGGCGTCGGCTCCCAGTTCGCCGCAGCCCCAGCGGGTCGAGCCGGCGCGTGCGGTGGGCATCGCCCCGATCGGTAAGAGCGGCGCACACCGCGCCAACGAGCAGGACCTCATCCAGCACGCAGGCCGGCTGTACCGGCGCGTCGAGATACCGGGCGATAACCAACGTTGAGTCCGCCGCCCTGCCGGTGTTTCGGCCACCACAAACGGCCAATCCTGCGGGCTACACCAGTACGGACCTGCGCACGAGCCTTACTCCCCCCAAAGCCGGCGGGGGTCGCCGGGAACACCCTCCCACCGCGACCCCCGCCGGCCCAGAACCCAAGGACCGTTGACCCGCCACTCCACGTTGGAGGAGCCGTGACTGTGTTGGTGCCGCTACTGACGAAGGAACAGATCGATGCATTGCCGGAGCGGGCACGTGAAGTGGTGGAGTACCGCAAGTCCGGGTTGTCGCTCAACCACGTGCAAGGCTGCCCGCTCGATTGCGCCTACTGCATCCGCCACACGTATGGCGTGTGGGATATGGACCAGCCCCGGGCGTTGATGGACGACGCTTCGGCGGTGCGGGCACTGGTCGAGCACCCGTACTTCCTGCCCAACGTGACGCCAATCCAGGTCTTCAACCGAGCGACGGATCCGATGCTGCCTCGGGTGAAGAACCACCTGTTCGCGGTGCTGGCCGACCTGGACCGGCGGGGTCTGCGCAACCATGTGCTGGTCATCACCCGCTACAAGATGACTGCGCAAGACTGCGAGCGGCTGAAGGAACTCCGCAACGTAAACCTGACGCTGCTGTTCACCTACTCCGGCATTGACGACAAGCGCATCGAGCCCTACCCGAGCCACGTCGCCGCGAACTCGCTGCGGCTGGCGTCCGCGCTGGCCGGGCAGTACCGCACCATCCTCTACTGGCGGCCCCTGGTCCCAGGGCTCAACGACACACCCAGGCACCTACGCGACGCCGTCGAGCTGAGCAAGGTGGCGCACGCGACGGTGTTCACCGGCTTGTTCTACCGGGACGAGATCGCCACCTACTACCGGGCCAACGGCCTACCTGAGCCGTACGGCGACACCGCACGGCGCAAGATCGTGCCGGAGACGCTGGAACAGCGGGTGCTAGACGCCTTTGCCGATGGCAAGGGTGGGCCGCTGTTCCGCAAGACGAGTTGTGCGGTGTCCTACGCCCACAGCCTGCCGGACTACAACGGCC
>WNFV01020019.1_pt1 | contig 11657 bp, 12 predicted proteins | sample 5400101 | NCBI WGS metagenome assembly WNFV01 (sample SAMN13153361, study PRJNA577476) | soil metagenome | isolation source: 115 cm soil or saprolite under grassland replicate 1 | place: USA:California | collected 2016-06-15
GCGTGTCCCACGCGTGCGCGTGGCCCGTGAAGCCGTGGAGCAGCAGGAGGGGCGTGCGACCTTCGCCGCCCCAGTCGAGGACGTGAAGCCGCAAACCGTTGACGGAGAAGTACCGATCGAGCGGGCGCAGGAGATTCATGTACCCTTATCGCGCGCTTCGGGCCGAGAATCAAGTATCCGGGCGGCGGAGCGCGCCACCGTGATTGTCCTGGCCTTTTGGCCGCCTCTGGCGTAACCTGCCTGGACAGGCAAAACGGACCGACCCTGAACGACTGTCACAGGAGAGACGCCATGCCGAAGATCAAGCACATCGCCCTGTCGACCCAGGACGTGGACAAGACGGCCAAGTTCTACATTGAGGTGTTCGGCATGAAGGAGATCGCGAAGATCGATAGTCCGGGCGCCCGTGGCTACTATCTGAGCGACGGCGACCTCAATCTGGCGATCCTCAACTTCAAGAACGACGCGGTGGCTGGCGTCGAGCGCGGCAAGGACTGGAGCGGTATCCATCACATCGGCTTTCAGGTGGAAAGTTTGGAAGCGATCACCGAGAGGCTGAAGGCCGCCGGTTCTTCGCCCCGTGACGACATCAACCAGGCCCTCGGCGTCGGCCACACCGGCCATCGGTACGCCAACGTCGAGGTGAAGTACAGCGGCCCCGACGGAGTGACGGTCGACGTCTCGGAGACCGGCTGGGTCGGCACCTCTCCGCTCGCATAGCTGGATTAGTTGCCATCGGGGGGGCGCTGCCGCTGCCCCCCCCGACTTCGCCCCGCCAGGATTATTCGGCTGCTCTTTCTCGATTCTTCTGCCTCGGGCCGGTTCTTCGCGTGCACCGCCTTGTTTCTACCATAGAGTATAATGTCCTCTATGATAGATACCCAGGCCCGACGGGCACCGCGGCCGTCGTCCGGGCTCGACATGGCCGGGCTCGGTGCCCGTCTTCGGATGGAGCGTCTCCGCCGGCAGCTCTCGCTCCACGACCTGGAGGCGCGCACTGGCGTGAGCCGGAGCATGCTGTCCGAAGTGGAGCGCGGGAGCAAGGTGCCGACGGTTCTCGTGCTCGATCGCATCGCGACGGGGCTCGACACCAGCATCGCGCGCCTGCTCGGCGAGGCGCGCGCGACGCGGGTCGTCGTGCTGCGCCGCGGCGAGCACGACACGGCGCACGATCCCTCGGGCTGGGAACGGCGCATCCTCTCGCCCGTCCTGCCGGGGGTGGAGTTCGAACTCATGCGCACGACCATCCCGGGCGGCGAGCGCGGTCTCCTGCGCCTCACGCTCGACGGCATCGAGCACCTGCTCCACGCCGGCGACAGCATCTACTACGCCGGGGACTGCCGGCACGCCTTCGCCAATCCAGGCCAAGGGCCGTGCGTCTACTACCTCGCGATGGAACTCGGGCGGCATCGTACTCCCGTTCGACCGCGCCGTCGCGACAGGAGACGAACGCGATGACGTCACGAGTCCAGAAGATCGCGCCTCCCGCCCTCGATCCCGAGCACTTCCGCCGTCTCGCACACGACACGGTCGATCTCGTGGCCGACTATCTGGCCGGCATCAGCACGCGGCCGGTCTTCCGGCCCATGACGCCCGCCGAGCGGGCCACGCTGATGCAGGAGCCCCTCGGCGCGGCCGGCATCGGTCCCGAGGCGCTGCTGGAGCGTGTCCGCGCCGCCGTCCTCCCGCACGCCATGGGCAATGGCCACCCGCGCTTCTTCGGCTGGGTGAACTCGCCACCCGCGCCGGTCGGGGTGCTCGCCGATTTCCTCGCCGCCGCGCTGAATCCGAGCTGCGCGGGCGGCGACCACGCGGCCATCTACGTCGAGCGCGCCGCGGTGCGCTGGCTCATGGAGCTGATCGGGTTCCCGACGGAGGGCAGCATGGGGCTCCTGGCGAGCGGCGGCTCGGCGGCGACGCTCATCGCTCTCGCAGCCGCTCGCCACCGGGCCGCGATCGAGGACGGCTGGAACGTGCGACGCGACGGGCTGCAGCGGGCGCGTTCGCCGTTCGTCCTCTATGCTTCGCAGGAGGGACATAGCTGCATTCAGAAGGCCGCTGAGCTGCTGGGCCTGGGCACCGACGCGATTCAGAGGATTGCGACCGACGAGAACTACCGGATGGACGTCGGCTCGCTCCGCGCCGCCGTCGCCGCTGATCGCGCCGTAGGCAAGCGTCCGTTCTGCGTCGCGGCGAGCGCGGGCACCGTGAGCACGGGCGCCATCGACCCGCTGGCTGAGCTCGCCGACCTGTGCACCGCCGAGCGGCTCTGGCTTCACGTCGACGGCGCCTACGGAGCGGTGGGCGCCGCGCTGCCAACCCATCGCGCGCGCTACGCTGGTCTCGAGCGCGCCGACTCGATCGCGCTCGATCCCCACAAGTGGCTGTCCGTCCCGGTGGAATGCGGCGCGGTTCTCGTCCGCGACGGCGGCATCCTGAGGTCGGCGTTCAGTCTCGTCCCCGACTATCTGCGCACGGAGACCGACCGCGGCTTCGGCGGGCTGCCGTGGTTCTCCGAATTTGGTATCCAGCAGACCCGGGGCTTCCGCGCTCTCAAGCTCTGGATGACGTTCCAGCACCTGGGCCGCGACGGCGTTCGCGACCTGATCGCGCGACATCTGATGCTCGCCCGGTACCTCGCCGAGCTGGTGGATGCGGCGCCCGACCTCGAGCGACTCGCCGCCGTGGAGCTCTCGATCGTCTGCTTTCGCTACGCGCCCGCGCGGTTGCTCGGGAATGCCGGCGCGCTCGACGCCCTCAACGAGCGCCTGATGCAGGACGTGCAGGCCTCGGGCGAGACCTTCCTGACCCAGACCACGCTCCGCGGCCGCTTCGCGCTGCGGGCGTGCGTCCTCCACTACGCGACGACGGAGGCGGACGTCGCGGCGCTGGTCGACGTCGTACGGGAAACGGGCGCGCGCCTCGCCTCAACCGGTCCCGCGATTCCTACGGAGCATGGGAAGGAGCAAGAGCAGGGCGGCGATCAGAAGGAAGCCGCCCGAGATGGGGCGTGAGACGAAGATGCCGAAGCTGCCGGTCGACAGGATGAGCGACTGACGCAGGGCTTCCTCCATCATCGGGCCGATCACCATCGCCAGGATCAAGGGGGCGCCCTCGTAGTCGAATTTCTTCAGCAGATAACCGACGATCCCGAAGACCCACATCACGATCCCGTCGCCGATGTTGTTGCCGACGCTGTAGGCGCCGATGAGACAGAACAGCAGAATGAGCGGATACATGGTGGCGTACGGCACGCGCAGGAGCCGGGCCCACAGCGGGATGAGCGGAAGATTCAACACGAGCAGCATGGCGTTGCCGATGTACATGCTGGTGATGATCCCCCAGAAGACATCGGGAGCCTGCTTGACCAGGAGCGGGCCGGGCTGGAGCCCGTGGATCATCAGCGCCCCCAGGAGAATCGCCATGACTGCGTTGGCCGGAATGCCCAGTGTGAGCAGCGGGATGAACGCGCCGCCGGCCGCGGCGTTGTTCGCCGCCTCGGGACCGGCCACGCCTTCGATGGCCCCGGCGCCGAATCGCTCCGGGTGCCTGGACGCCCGCTTCTCCACGGCGTAGGACGCGAATGAGGCGATGATGGCGCCGGCGCCGGGCAGGATGCCGAGCAAGAACCCCAGCACCGAGCCGCGCAGGATGGGCGTCGTCGACAACCGCCAGTCTTCGCGCGTGGGAAGGAGACCTTTCGTCGGTGGGGCGAAGATCTCCTTCTGCTGTTGCCGCTGCTCGAGGTTGAGCAGCACCTCGGAGATTCCGAAGAGTCCCATGATGACCGGGACCAGTCCGAGGCCGTCTTCGAGCGTCCGGATCCCGAACGTGAACCGAAACCGCCCGCTGATCGTGTCCTGACCCACGGTCCCGCAGAGTAAGCCCACGGCCGCCATCATGAGCGCCTTCACCGTCGACTCGCGCGCGAAGTAGGTGAGCAGCGTCAGGCCCAGGACCATGAGGGCGAAGTATTCCGGCGGGCCGAATCTCAACGTCACCTGGGCCAGGAACGGCGCCAGAAACGTCAGGGCGACGACACTCAGCGTCCCGGCGATGAACGACCCGAACGCGGCAATGCCCAGCGCCGCGCCGGCTCGTCCTTGACGGGCCATGGCGTGACCGTCGAGGCACGTGACGACGGACGCCGCCTCGCCGGGAATATTGACGAGGATGGACGTAGTCGAGCCGCCGTACATCGCGCCGTAGTAGATCCCGGCCAGCATGATGATGGCGGAGACCGGAGAGGCCGCAAACGTGGAGGGCAGCAGGAGCGCGATGGCCGCCGCGGGGCCCAACCCGGGCAGGACCCCCACCAGGGTTCCGATGAAGACGCCGATGAAGCAGTACAGAAGATTGATCGGCTGCAGCGCGACCTGGAAGCCGTAGAGAACGCCGTGAAAGATCTCCACGCTCAGAACCCGAACGGGCCCGGCGGGAGCTGGGTCTTCAGCCAGAGCTGGAAAAGCACATAGGACGCGAGGGCTCCGAACCCCGCGGAGACGGCGCTGAACGCCCAGGTCAGCCGTTCCAGGCGAAACAGGAGCAGAAGGAAGAGGAACGTGACGGCCACGAACCCGAGCGTCTCCAGCAGCAGGAGGTAGCCGAGGAGCGCCCCGACCAGGACGAGAGGCTTCGACGATTCGGGCCGGGACCGCGAGCCCCCTGCGGCATCTCGTCCGCGTGAGCTGACGACGAGGACAATCGAGAGCAGTCCGAGCACGACGCCGCCCCAGAACGGAAAGAATCCTGCCCCAGGGCGATTGAGGCTGCCGAGCTTGAGCGAGAGTCCCTGAACGGCGGCGAAGATCGCGACGGCCAGCCAGAACAGCCCGCTGACCAGATCGCGCGGCATGGCCTCCTACTTCACCAGCCCGGCCTTCTTCGCGAGCTCCTCGACGGTGCGATGCTCCTCCCGTATCTCGGCGACGAGCTTGTCGGGAGGCGCGTAGTCTTGCAGGATTCCGAAGCTCACGAGCTTGGCTGTGACCGCCGGGTCCTTCGCGACCTTTTCGATGGAGGCGATCAGGGTCCTGGTCACCTCCGCCGGCACACCGGCGGGCGCAAAGAAGGCGAGCCAGACGCCGAGCAGGTTCTGGCGATAACCGAGCTGGGGCAGCGTGGGGATGTTCGGGAACCCCGGGAACGAGTTCGAGACGACCATCCCCCTCACCGCTCCACTTTTCACATGACTGCTCAGCGCTCCGAGCGAGAACGCTCCGCCTTCCACGTGCCCGCCCAGGAGCGCGGTGATCCCGGGCGCACCTCCCTTGAACGGCACCATGGTCAGGCCCGCTCCGGTGAGCGCGTTGATCATCTCGACGTTGAGGTGCCCCACGGATCCCGTCCCGACCGTGCCCACGCGGACCTTCCCCGGATTCTTCTTCGCGAACTCGATCATCTCCGGGAAGCTCCGGTAGGGGGCGTCCTCACGAACGGCGACGAGGATGGGCGTCCGTGTGGTCAATCCGAGGGGCGTCAGATCCTTCAAGGGATCGTACGTCACCGACTCGGGATTCAGAATTCTGGCCGAAACGACCGCGGCGTTGGGGGTGAGCAGGATGGTGTACCCGTCCTTCTTGGCCTTGACCACGCTGTCCGTGCCAATCGCCATCCCGGCGCCGGGTCGATTCACCGGGACGACCGGCACCTTGAGGAGCTTGGCCAGTTCCTCGGCCATGCTGCGGCCCGCGACATCGGTCGCGTCCCCCGGCGCCAGGGGGATCACCAGCGTGATGGGGCCGCTCGGGTAGCTCTGCGCCGCGGCGTGCGGCGTGGCGCTCGAGACAAGGACGATGGTCGCCAGGAGACTCAGTAGAGTGCGCATGATGGCAAGCAAGCTAGCCTACGTCTCTCCGGCGGGCAAGTCATGTCTCCCACCAGCGGGCGATCTCGGCCGCGAGGGCGGTCGGATCTGCATAACGGCGCTCGACGTCGCCGATGAACCTTTCGGCCTCCGCTTCGGTCGGCACGAGGTCGCGGGGCGCGACCGCGAAATCGTAGACCGAAAGGTTCCCGGTCGGCAGGATCACATCGTGGACCAGGGTGTCGGCGTTCCGATGGCGCAGGACCCTCTCGTAGACTCGCGCGTAGACGGCCGGATCGTACGGCACCGATCTCGCGTCGACGCCGCGATCTGGCGCTTCGCTCCCGACGGCCCGTCCGGCCCGCGGCGCAGGCGCCTCGAGCGCGCGGGCAATGCTCGCGAGGTCACACCAGAGGTCACGCAGCACCTGCGGCGGCGCGTCCTCACGCTCGCGCGGATGAAGCGGGCTCGCGGCCCGGCGCTCGCGCTCGGCCTCGAGGAAGAGCCGGACTTCACGCGACGGCACCGCGATCACGAACCGACACGACGCGGCGGTCAGCAGCGCTTCGGCGCCGTCGTCGCGGCGGCGCGCCAGCTCGATGAACCGGTTGCCGGCAAGCGGCGTCTCGCCGACCAGAAGATGCTCCGGTTCCCGATAGCGGGCATTCCACTCGACGAGGGCCTCGCGCACCCAGAGCCCGGCCGCCTTCCGGATGACCGGGTGCGTGACGCCCGCGGCCAGGGGATAGCGCCGGCCGGCGGGGCTCGCCTCGAACACCGGCCGCGCGACGTCCCACTGGAGGAGATGGATGCGCCGCCCGGCGCCACCGGCGAGGTGCACGAGCTGGTGAACGAGGAGGCTCTTGCCGGTGCCGGGCAGCCCTGCGAAAAAGACCAGGCGCTGGCTGGCCAGACGGCCGACCCGTTCCGCGAGCCGGCCATCGGCATGGACCACCAGACGAGGACCGACCTCAGCTTCCGTAACCCACCCAGACGAGCAGTCGGCCGGGCGGGAACGGCACCCCCAGGCCCTTCTCGAAGAGGCCGTACACGAATGCGAAGCCGGCGAGGCTCAGGACGATGCTGATCGGCCAGCGCTCGCGGGCGGCTCTCAGGTAGAGAACGGTCGTGAGCAGCGTGGCGAGTGAAAAGCCGAGAAGCCAGATCCCGACGTACATCCCGAGAATCCACCCGCAGATCGCGGCGATTCGGCGCGTCGGGTCTCGTGGTGGCATTGCGGCGGCCTCGCGACTGTCCGCGCGAATGCCACGGCGGCGAGCGGTGAGCTCGCTGGCGAAATGGACGCTCGCCAGGAGTAGAGAGGCCGTGGTGATCGTCCATGGGAACAGCCCGGCGCGCGCGTCGAAGCGGCGGCTCTCCCACAGGGCTGCCGCGAAGAGGATCACAAGGCACAGGTTGAACGTTGTCGAGCCGTCGAGCTTCCAGCCCGGCGCAGGCGCTTCGGATGCTTCCGCGGCCGCCCCGAGCGGCGTCCGCCGGCGCCCGCGATGTCGCACGATCGGAACGACGAGACCGACCGCGATGACACAGAGGATGATCAGCACACCCGGGCGGAGGAGCCACCCGGCGCCGTAGTTGTCGGTGGAGAGAAAGAGCCGGTTTTCGGCCAGCGGACCGAGCACGAGGCCGAGGAGCAGCGGCGGCCGCGGCCAGTCGAGCTTCGACATGACCCAGCCGAGGGCGCCGAACGCCAGGACGACGCCGAGATCTTCGAAGACGTTCTTCTCGGCGATGCGCCGACGTACACCAGGATCATGATGAACGGCACCAGCAGCGTGCCGCGGATCTGGGTGATCCGGGCCAGCGGGCCCATGAAGGTCAGGCAGACGCCGACCGTGATGACGTTGGCGACCACGATGGTCCACACCATCGCCAGCGTCACCGACAAGTGGCCCTTCGGCGCCGGCGTCAGCATCGCGGGCCCCGGCACCAGACCCTGGATGAAGAACGCGCCCATGAGAATGGCGGTCGCCACGCTCGCGGGCACGCCGAACGCCACCGTCGTGACCAGGCTGCCCCCGAGCGAAGAATTGTTGGCCGCGCCGGGACCGAGCACGCCTTCCACCGCGCCCTTGCCGAACCGTTCCCGGCCGGGCGAGCTCTGGACGGCGTGCGCGTAGGCCAGCCACTGGGTCGTCGCCGCGCCCAGCCCCGGAATGATCGAGATGAATGTCCCGAGCGCGCTGCAGCGGATCACGAGCCGCCAGTGACGGAAGGTGTCGCGCACCCCCTCCCACACGCCGCCGACACGGCCCACGTCGAGCTTCGCAATACTCGACCCTCCGATCGCCATCTCGATCAGCTCCGGAAGGGCGTAGAAGCCGATGGTGACCGGAACGAGCCCGATCCCGTCCCAGAGGAAGAGCTGACCGAAGGTGTAGCGCTGGGTGCCCGTCACCGGGTTGAGACCGATCGTGGCGAGCCAGAGGCCGAGCCCGCCGGCCAGCAATCCCTTCAGGACGGCCTCCCCGCTCAGCGAGGCGACGAAGGTGATGCCGAGCACGGCCAGCATGAAGAACTCCGGCGAGCCGAGGGTGAGCACGAGCGGGCGCACGACGGGAATCGCCAACCCGAGGACGAGGGCGCCGAACACCGCGCCGATGAGCGAGCTCATCATCGCCGCGCCGAGGGCTCGCCCGGCCTCGCCGTTCTTGGCCATGGCGTGGCCGTCGACGATGGTGGCGGCCGTGGTCGGCTCGCCCGGGATCCCGAACAGGATCGACGTGATGTCGCCGGTGGTGGCGGTGACCGCCAGCATTCCCAGGAGGAAGGCGAACGCCTCGACCGGCGTCATCTTGAAGACGAACGGCAGCATGAGCGCCAGCGTGGTGGGCCCGCCCAGGCCCGGGAGCAGTCCGACGACGAAGCCGAGCGCCATGCCGATCAGCATCAGCCCGAAGGTCGGCCACGCGAAGACCTGGACGAGTCCGGTGGCGCTGGCGTGCAGGAAGTCGATCGGCGCGGCTCCTTTCGCCGGGGAATGCTACCACGCGCCGGCTTGACAAGCCGACGCGGGCTGGGTTACTAACGAACGTTAGGTAGGTATGGCCACGATCGTCGCCACCCACGAGCGCGCCGCGGCCGCCGAGCGGATTCTTCGCGCGGCGATCGCCCTTTTCCGCGTGCGCGGCTATCACGGCAGCTCCATGCGCACGCTGGCGCGGGGGCTCCGCATGGAGGCGGCGAGCCTCTACTATCACTTCGGGTCCAAACAGGAAATCCTCTTCGCGATCCTCGACCGCACGCTCGACGATTTGCTCCACGGCGTGGGACGGGCCGTGGCGGCGGTGGAGGGCCCCGAGGCGCGATTGCGGGCGGCCGTGCGCTTCCACGTGCTCTTCCACGCGCACAGCCAGCACGAGGCCTTCTTGAGCCACAGCGAGCTGCGCTCGCTGACCCAGGGCAATCTGCGCCTCGTCCTCACCCGGCGCGACGAGTACGAGCGCGTGTTCCGCGGTCTGCTCACGTCGGGCGTCCGGGCGGGCGTCTTCCAGGTGTCGGACGTGAGACTGACCGCCATGGCGATCCTCACGATGTGCACCGGCGTCGCGACGTGGTTTTCGGACCGCGGCCGGCTCGCCCCCGAATCGATCGCCGACCGCTATGTCGAGATGATCTTGCGCAGTGTCAAGCGTTGCCCGAAGGGATCCCCGTCATGACCACCGACAGACCGTTCACGGACAAGCTCGAAGCGCCCGACGTGCCGAAGATGCCGGACGAGTATCAGGCGCTGCTCAAGCGCGTGCTGCGCATCCAGGCCGACTGCGAGATCGGTGGGCCGCATCTCTACGTGAACCAGTGGCTCCTGACGGCGCCGTCGGCGGACGACCAGTGGATGCTCGCCAAGGTCGCGGGCGAGGAGATCGACCACTTCCGCAAGATCAACCGGCTCCTCAACGACCTGGGCGAGGACGCCTCCGAGCTGATGTACATCGAGAAGTCCCGACGCGACCTCGAGGCCTTCCGGCAGGCGATGCCGACGTGGGCGGACGTGGCCGCGTTCGGCTTCCTGATCGATCGCGTCGGCCAGTACCAGCTCGAAGAGTTCGTCGGCTGCTCCTACGCGCCGCTCGACCGCGCGTTACCGAGGATCATTCAGGAGGAAAAGACGCACGTGGGCTACGGCCTCGTGAAACTCCGCGACATGGTGCGGACCGAGGAAGGCAAGGCTCTGGCCCAGGCGGCGGTGGACCGGTGGTACCCGCGAGGGCTCGACATGTTCGGGCGGTCGAACTCGACACGGGCGGCCCGATACCAATACTGGGGGCTCAAGCGACGGTCGAACGAAGCGGCGCGAACCGAGTACATGGCCGAGGCGGCGGTACAAATCGAGGGGCTCGGGCTGCGCGTACCCGACGCGACGTCGGGCCGCCATTTCCGCTGACGCCCGCCATGACCCCCATGACACCGAACGTGCTCGAGAAGGCCCTTCGTGACGTGGTGATCGCCAACCGCATCCTCGCGCACGAGAGCGTGGTCGACGCCTACGGCCACGTCAGCGTGCGCCATCCCCTCGACCCGACGCGCTACCTGCTGTCGCGCTCGCGCGCCCCCGAGCTCGTCGAGCGCGGCGACATCGTCGAGTTCGACCTCGAGGGGAAGTCGGTGGGCGGCGACACGCGCGCGCCGTATCTCGAGCGGTTCATCCACGGCGCGATCTACGAGGCGCGGCCCGACGTTCAGGCGGTCGTGCACGCCCACGCCGAGGCGGTGCTGCCGTTCACCATCTCGGCGACGCCGCTCCGGCCCGTCGTGCACATGGCGAGCTTCATCGGAGCGCGCATCCCCGTGTGGGACATCCGGGACAATTTCGGCGACACCAATCTCCTGGTGGTGAACATGGCACAGGGACGCGACCTGGCGCGCGGTCTCGGCGGCGAGCGTGTGGCCTTGATGCGGGGGCACGGGTTCGTCGCGGCCGGGCGCTCGCTCCCCGAGGCCGTCCGGATCGGGGTCTACATGCCGGTCAACGCTCGGGTGCTCCTGGGCGCGTTGCGCCTCGGCGAGGTCACGGCGCTGTCGCGCGGAGAGATCGAGGCGCACGCGTCCATGAAGCCCGACGACCCGGCCATGTGGCGGGCGTGGGAGTACTGGGCCGTGCGGGCGGGCTGCGGCGACCTGCTCAGCGCCCGGACCTGATCTGGCCGACCGGCGCGAGCTCGTAGAGCCGTCGGGTGTTCAGGTAGAGGATCTTGCGCTTCGACTCCACGCTCAGGTCTTCGCGGGTGGCGAGCTCGTGGATGTTCTCGGGAAAGTCGTGGTCCCAGTGGGGCACGTCGCTCGCATAGAAGATGATGTCGTTGCCCAGCCGGCGCACGACCTCGGGCACGGACTTCTCGTCCCCCTCGGCGGCGAAGAAGAGCTGTCCGGATCGGAGATAGTCGCTGGGCTTCTTCCGACAGAGCGGTGCCTCGACCGCGCGCTTGGCCCACTCCTCGTCCATGCGGTCCATCCAGAACGGGAGCCAGGAGCACCCCGCCTCCATGAAGCCGATCCGGAGACTCGGATACTTCTCCGGCACGCCTTCGAAGATCATGCCGGTGAGCTGGATCATCTGGGCCACGGGATGAGACAGCGTGTGCACCTCGATGAACTTGTCGAAGCCGTCGGCGCCGAAGAAGTGCGGGCCGCGGACGGTGGCGTGACAGGCCACCATCGAGCCGAGCCGCTCCGCTTCCGCGTAGATCGGGTGAAAGTCCGGGTGTCCGAGCGGCAGCCGGAGCCCGACCGCCGGCGCGAACGCGCCCGACATCCCGAGCTCGGTGACCGCGCGGCGCAACTCCTTCACCGCCTCGGGCACGTCCTGGAACGGGAGCAGCGCCACCCCCTT
>WNFV01008398.1_pt1 | contig 11656 bp, 9 predicted proteins | sample 5400101 | NCBI WGS metagenome assembly WNFV01 (sample SAMN13153361, study PRJNA577476) | soil metagenome | isolation source: 115 cm soil or saprolite under grassland replicate 1 | place: USA:California | collected 2016-06-15
TCCATCTGCGAACTCAGCTTCCTTATCGACGGAAGGCGCTCGCCGGCGTGCAACGTGCCCTGGTCGATAAGTTGGGTGATGTGATCCGCGACTCGCTCGTAGAGCAGTTCCTCGCTTCTAGTTTCTTGTTTAACCATGCGCAGATACTAACGTTCCCTTCACTTTTTTGGCAGATACAGCAGCCGCGACAGACGACCAGTACAGTTGGAAAACAATAGAACTGTTATGATGCTAATTTCATATAACTGAATCTGTACTCTAGTGGTTGGAATGGTTAATTTGCAACTCGAAGATGCCTGGGAACGAATATGAAGGAATTCTTTCATACGGAGGATTGCGGGCTCTCTCTGATCTGTCGATGTTGTCGCGGCCCGGTCTGTGAACAACGCTTAACAAGGGCTGACCGCATGAGAGTAGAACGCGAACTCTGGGCGCAGGAAGATCGGCATCATCGTTACGGTTCCGCAACAAGACACGCCAAACGATCCCTGAGAAAGTTTTTACGCAGTCCCATTTCGGGATTGTTCACTCGTGTAACACGTCTGTTTTAGAGTTCTACACAAGAACGGAGATCACTATGAAAACCATCGGCATCGTCGGTGGCATGAGCTGGGAGTCGTCAGCCGAGTATTACCGTCAGCTTAACGAGAACATCAAATCAAGATTGGGGCCGACACATTCCGCAGAGCTGGTCATGTACAGCATGGATTTTCACCTGGCCGCACAACTCGAACTGGAGGAACGGTGGGCCGAACTGGCAAAACTTCTGATCGGCGCGATAGCGCGGCTCGAAAAGGCGGGGGCTGATTTTGTAATCATGGCCTCGAATACAGCTCACAAGGTCGCTGAAGTAGTACAGCGATCAATAAAGATCCCATTGCTACACATCGCCGATGTCACGGCGGCGGAAGTCGGGAGGGAGGGGATTTCCACCGTTGGCCTTTTAGGGACGCGTTTCGTAATGGAACAAAAATTCTATAAAGAAAGCTTTCGCGGCCAAGGAATAGATATCGTGATTCCCGACCGAGCATCTCGAGAGTACGTCCACAACGTCATATTTAACGAGTTGTGCGTGGGGAAGCTGATTCCTAAATCCAAGGAAAAAATGCAGACGATAATTCTCGACCTTCAAGAAGCGGGTGCCGACGCTGTGGTCTTGGCTTGCACAGAGCTCCCGTTGCTCATTCACGTTGATGACACTTCGGTCAGATTGTTCGATACGATGGCACTTCACGTTCACAAAGCGGTTACATTGGCATTGTCTGTTTGAATTTAAATCGCTGCCGGCCGACTACTCGAGACCGTGCATGTACGCCTTGAGAATTCCCGGAGGCTAAAACGACTTGAAACGGAGGTCAGCGAGTTTAGGAAAGACTCTTTTTTGTCGACGGGACGGGTCTCGTCTGCTCGACGGCGGACTTGTCTGGTTCTCTATTACGAAGAGCCAGCTTGTCGGCGGCTTGGGCATTTTTAAACTGATCCTGTAACGTTTGTCGCAAAATATCTTCCTGAAGCGGCGCCTTACTGTTCACGGTGACGGACTTTTCCGCGTCAAAAGACAGATTGTCGTCGTTGATAAAAACTGCCGCCGCGAAGACCGTTGTCCACAGACCATCCTTATTGCCGACCGCAGACTGAGTGATATTGGTGGTACGGACGATCTTTCCCGACATCTTAAATAATTGCTCCCGCTCGTCCCAATCCGATTCAGGATCAAATTCGATCCCCACGGTGGTCGCTAGCATGCTAGCGGCAAGGTCTTCGGCATACTCCCCCGCTTTTTCGTCCGTTTCGCCGAACGAATGATGCTCGGAAAGATAGCCATGCATGGAAGAATCTGCGGGGATCGCTACGCCCACGGAGGCTGCGATGAGGCGATTCGGCTCGTTGTTACTTTCTCGATCATAAACCGCAAATACGATCTCACCGGGTTTTAGAAGCTTTAGTCCTTCCTCTTTAGGGATAATCTTGCAGCCTGGCGGATAGATGCTCGAGACCAGAACCAAATTACAGTGGGCCAAGCCGGCAACCCTCAGCGCCAACTCAAAAGAAGCCAGTTTTTCCTTATGAACGCCGACTCCTTTGGTGTAAAAAATTTTCCTCGGAACCATTTTTTTGGAGTGTAACACGTCAAGGCCGAGCGGCCAAGAAAAATTTCCATTCACGACGCAACTTAGGCTCAAGTATGGGTTCTCTTTTGCGGTGCATTGATACTTTTTACTTCAGCGGGCGTTGGAGCAGGTTGGCGAGCTTGCCAAGTTCATCCGTGTTTAGGTCGGATATGGCCCAATAACTCATGCTTTCGGACTCGAACTTCGCGGCGCTATAACCGCGGTAGGTCGAAGATCGAATGCAACTGTCGGCGCGCGAGACACCGGCCACGGTTACGCTGCCGTGCGCGTCTTACCCACCATCCGTCAATACTGGCAACGAGACCTACGCCGAGGCGTAAATCTTCATAGCTATCTTTATTTGATTGCGGCAGAATTCAAGGCATGGACGTCGCCCGCAGGCGTCACGTGGATCGCAAAATTCGCGAAAATTTTGCGATCGGTTAATCTTCGCGTAACCTTCCGCCGCGCATAGTGTCAGTGTGGTCTACCGTGGATCGCGCATGGCTAGTCCCATGCGGCGGACGGATCTGAACGCGGCACTCGATTCGATTAAAAAGGAGCATACCTATGGACTTCAATTGGGTGATCCAACATAAAGAAATCGACGGCGGTTCAAGTGCCAATTATTGGGATACCGTCAAGCGCAGAGACCACCAGCATCCTGAGCAAGATCTCATGCTGGCGGTTTTGAAGGACGCACTGCTGAATTACCGGAAAAACCTCCTCAAGCCGAACAAAATGTTCAGTGCCGATCGAGCGTGGTTTTTTGCCAACGATCGCGACCGTTTGTTTTCCTTCGAGTGTGTTTGTTTCGTGCTCGGTTTGAACTCACAAAGGATACGTAAGCGCTTGCAGACTTGGGAAACGGAAGCTGGAGGAAATCCAACGGTTGATTCCAATTGATTTGAGTCTAAACATTTCGCTCTTTTAAGTTTTGACTCCGGAAAGACTGGACATTCATTCGGGCTAATGCTTTGGGCGACCCGCCTCTTTTGGTTATCAATAATTGGCGAGATTCAAATGTGAAATCAGACTGGTGCGCCCGCCGTATCAGCGTTACCGGCGGGACGCCGGAAAGAGAAGACGACCACGTTGGAAGAAATTTTGCCAGGTCTCCGTTTACAATCGCAGGTACGCCACCTGGCTGCTTAACTGTCCTTTGCCGTTATCCCTAGACCAAAACCAGCGATGATTGATAGAGCCAAGGAACCCTCTGGCTGTCTGTGCTAGTAGCGCGGTGCGGATGCAACCAACACAGTTCCTTTCCCAATAAGCGAGGTTGTAAGTCTCCGACGCTAAAGTCCACATGCGCGTCGTTGCGGCGGCGCCAACCAAGCCTCGCTCACGCAACCCTTGCAATCTTCAGTTCTAGGGCGAGTGTGCCCATTCTCAGTACGCTGAACAACTGTTAGGGCAATTTACCGTTGGTTTTCCCTACATGATTTTCGGATACTCGCGAGCACTCCCGTTGCTAACGGTCACAGGAGCGCCGGTTCTCTTATGTTGCGAAGATTTTTATAAGAAAATCGCGTGAGTTGCCACGGATTTTCTTAAAAACTAGACCACAATTCCTGTCCGATCGGACGAACTCGTCCGATGATGAAAATATAATTTTTTTCGTATGTTGAAGCAGCGTCGGACAAACTTTTCCGATGCAACGCCGATCAAGAAATTACGTAGTACACAAAAAAAAAGCCAAGTTCTTCTCTCAACTCTACTTAGAGAATGTCCATTTCGCTGGCATGGTGATTGCGGACGATTTAGCACAAACGGAGAAACACCAAAAAAATGGCTGAATCTGAGAAGCACTGGTTTGCGGTCTACACAAAACCACAAAAAGAAGAGTACGCCGAACTGAACCTTCGACTTAGAGGAATCGATACTTTCTTCCCAAAACTCTTTCTGCCCAAGTCCGCGAAGCGGAAGAAGCAAGTCGTTGCTCTTTTTCCAAACTACCTTTTCACTCGCTGTGAGATCATTTCAGAGGAATACGGCTCGATAGTTTGGTGTCCCGGAGTAAAGCGGTTGGTGAGTTTTAATGGAACCCCGGCAATTGTTGACGATTCGATCATGGAGTTTCTTATGCGTCAAACAGGAGCAGATGGAATGATCGCCTCTCGGTGTAACGTGGAAGTTGGACAAAGGGTTTCGATCGATGGCGGTCCATTTGACGGATTGGTTGGAATTATCAAGGAACCTCCTAACGCAAGGGGCCGTGTGAAAGTGCTATTGCAGCTACTTAATAGAGAAACAAATGTTGACGTTCCCGTTCAGTTCATAAGTGCAACGTGGGTGACTCAAGCGCAACCGGCCAGACCCTAAGCGTCTCGCTTCGCGTTTAAACCCCGGGATAAAGTCAAAAGCTAAGGCAAGATTTCAAAACTCGACCTCGTATGGTTGGTTTCATTACAGGTTATTGAGAAACTTTCGTGTTTGACGCACCTCATATTCATGAAAAACCAACTGTTCTCGCGAACTGTTCAGTACGTAGAACGAGTTTCTCCGTCGTGTTCTAGTGACGAGACTCTAAAGTTTCGTCTTCTCTGTTGGGAAATTTAAAAGAGGCTTAGGCCGACACGGCGGAGCTATATCCATGAAATCTCACGCAAACATCCCTGTCCGAGCGTTTTTCTTGCCGCTTCTAAAATTCTTCGCATCCGGATTTCTCATCGCCATAGTATCTTGGATGCTCATCACTTCCTGCACGCCAAACGCTATTCAACCAAGCATACCAAATGCACAGTCTCCGAATGCCAGGAGTACGGGGGCTTCGGAAATAAACAGGGCGCTCGGTACGTTGGCGCTGCATACCGGTCTGGGGACAGCAGACTACCAAATTGGACCCGAAGATCTTTTGCAGATAACTCTCTTTAATGTTTCGGCCGAAGACAAAGTGACGCCAAGAATTCTGACGCTCCGGGTTAGCCAGCAAGGTCTGTTGTCGTTGCCATTGCTGGGCGAAATAAAAGTCTCTGGTATGACGGCGAGTATGCTGGAGCGGGATTTAAAAAAACGCTACGACCACTACATCTATAGTCCCCAAGTGGGGGTCATGATTGCTGAATATCGACAGCGGGTTTCCGTGATTGGGGCGGTGCTAAAACCCGGGATAATAGACCTTACCGCTGCCAAGACGGTTTTTGATGTTCTCGCCATGGCTGGTGGTGTCACGGAAAAAGCAGGCACTCAGGTCCATATCTACCGTCAGGGACCCAACGGCCGCGAGTCCCAAGTCATTGACCTGCTGGCTCTGGCGAGCAATGCCGCGCTGATCACTGCGGACGGTGCCAACCTGATCACCATGTCGGTGCAGGGCGGTGATGTTATCAATGTTCCACCAGCCGGCATGTTTTTCATCGATGGCGCGGTAGGACACCCGGGATCGTACCCCTTGGGACGCCGCTATTCTCTAACCCAGGCATTGGCTGTCGCCGGTGGGGTGAACCGAGATTTGAACTCCTCTGAGATCACTATATTCAGGCGAAAAGCGTCTGGTGTCGAACCTATGACGGTCGATCTCGATTCAATTTTGGCGAATTCGGCCATCGATCCGAAAATTGAAGAGGATGACATGATTGTAGTACCCATCAGTAGCATGAAGTATGTTTATCAACGTGTATTCGGACAGTTACTTAGCTGGGGAACTTCAATTGGGGCGATGGCAGGTTCCTGAAGCTAAGAACTCGAACAATCCCTATCCATTATGAGACAAATTTCCTCATCAGGCGGCCAACCTAGTCTCCTCCCAGCGGGCACCGAAACAGAGTACGTCTACTCTACGGCCCCAGAAGGCCACCACCTCCGTGACTACTGGGGAGTCGTGGTCAAGCGCCGCAATCTGGTTGTCCTAGTGTTCTTGGTGATCTTGGGAGTAGGGGCCTACTTTACATTGTCCGCAACCCCACTCTATGTCGCCAGCACGACTATAAAGATTGAGCCACAAAACCCAAGGGTCACGGGGCTTGTGGAAATGCTCCCTTCGCAATCAGATGGCGGCGGCCCTTTATATGACTACTACCAAACCCAGTTTGCTCTCCTCCGAAGCCGAGCTCTGGCAGCTATGGTTATTAGCGACCTAAAACTTGAATCGAACCCGGCGTTCATCAATGCCCGTGTGATCAGCGCAAATGCCGTAGATCGAATAAAATCCCCAGTAATGAACTATTTAGAGACCCTGATTAATGACGCATCGAGAAAGTCAAAGCCAGAAGCTCCTCGCAATCAGAAGAAGGTCTCAGACATTAAAGAGGACGAATATCAACAAAAGCAGACCGACGCCGGATTGGATGTGAGCCCAGGGTTGGTTGGACGCTATCGAAGTTTTCTCAAAGTGAACCCGGTTAAGAACACCCGTTTGGTCGAGGTGCAATTTACTACTCCCGACCCTGAGCTTTCTCAACAGCTTGCCAACGCGCATGCTAAAGGTTTCATCCGTCTGACCGTAGAAGCCCGCTTCGATCTGACCAAGGATGCGCGCCAATTCCTGGACAGTAAAAATGCCGAGCTTAAGAAAAAACTCGAAAAGTCAGAAGCGGCTCTAAACGAATTCCGTCAAATCCACGGTGTGGTTTCATTAGAGAAAGGTGAAAATGTCGTCGTCGACCGTCTGGTCGAATTGAACCGAGCGCTCACTACGGCAAAAGCTCAGCGCATTGAGACCGAATCTTTGCATCGAACCGTGCAGAATAAAGACTCTCAATACCTTTCGCAGGTGGTGAAGGAAGGTCTCGTTCCAACGCTGAGGGGAAACCTGGCTACCTTGGAAGCCGAGCGCACCAAACTTTCAAGCACCTTTAAGCCGGACCACCCTCGTATGCTGGAACTGAACCAACAGATCAGCGATACACGGCGATCAATCAATAATGAAATTGCCAACGTTGTCCGGGGAATAAAAGAAAATTACGCTGCCTCGCTCGCTAAAGAAAAGGCTTTGCAGGCTGAAGCCGACAACCAACAGCGGACAGCCCTTAATCTAAAAGAGGTCGGAGTAGAGTATGCCGTTCTGGAAGAAGAAGTTAAAGTCAATCGAAGCCTGTACGAGAGCATACTCAAACGACTGAGCGAAACCACTGTGAACGAACTGACGCTTTCGAACATGCAGATCGTCGAACGAGCGGAAAAACGTTTTTTCCCATCCTATCCGGACACGGTCATGAATCTGCTTATGTCAGCCGCTTTGGGCCTCCTTCTTGGAGGCGGGTTTGCTTTTGCTCTCGAGTATCTCGATTCCTCTGTTAACACCCCTCAGCTTGTTTGGGGTGCTGTCGGTTTGAGTACTTTTGGCGTAGTGCCGGCTTTCAACTCGCTCAATCGATCTCTATTGGGTTCGAATGGCTCAGCGAGACCTCTGCTGAAGGGACTCACGCGTCTGCGTCTGCAGGCACCTAACACGTCGTCTAGCGAATTAACTTTAATAGAAAATCCTCTTTCAATTATCGCGGAGTCCTATCGGACGATTCGAACGGCATTCCTTTTTTCACAAGCTGAAAAACCGCCTCAAATCGTCCTGTTGACCAGTCCTTCACCAGGCGAAGGCAAAACGATGACGACACTGAACTTAGCTATCGCACTGGCTCAGGACGGCCATCGAGTTCTGATCATCGATGCGGATCTGAGGAAAGGGTGCTGTCACACGCGACTTAAGGTGGAAAACCACAAGGGACTCTCGAACGTCTTGACGGGGCATCTAAAGCTTGAACAAGGCATCCAGGCCACGCGAATTAATGGATTGTCGCTTATGTCAGCCGGTATCCTCCCGCCAAATCCAAGTGATCTCTTGGGCTCACGCAAAATGAGAGAGATTATGAATACCCTGCGCGAGTCTTTCAAATTTATCTTGATTGATTCCCCGCCCGTTATCGCGGTAAGTGACGCTGCTATACTTTCAGTGGTTTCTGACGGCGTCATTCTGGTCTTCCATGGACAAAGAACGACCACGGTTTCGGCGCGCCAAGCGCTGGAGCGTCTGGACGCCATTCGAGCGCCGATCCTCGGCGTTGTTCTCAACGGAGTTGATCTCGCCAACCCGGAATATGCCTACTATCGGCACTATTACGGTTCTGACTATGGTGGACCTGCAGCGCACCAGGCGAACAATGGCGGCGAAACGACCATAGAAACGTCTTCTGCCGATAGTCCTGAGATAGAGATCTCGCCGGAGAAATTAGGGCTAGGAACCGTGCCGCGAGACTTCTTTGTCGATATGACTTCGAAGCTCAGCGAGGCAGTCGGCCCTATGGCGCCTCGAATCCTCGCCGATAAAGTTCGTCTCCTTGGGGAATCTCTAGAGACATTTCCCTGGAATCGGCTAAAGGAGCTCTTCGAGCGCCTGGATGAAGCGATCCTTGACGACAGACTCTGGAAGCATTTTCAACGAAGCATGCAAGAACAACTCAAAGCTTTTTCTCATACGGATCTAGGCATGAAAGAATTTGCGCCGGGAGAACTGGGGGCGGGGAACGTCCCACGAGAATTCTTTGACCATATGACTTCCAAGCTCTGCGAGGCAGCCGGGCCCATGGCTCCTCTTATCGTCCGAGATCAGGTTGCTCGTCTTGGTGAGTCGTTGGAAGCTTTCCCGAAGCGCCGGTTGAAGGAGTTGTTAGAACGAATTTGCAGCGAAATCTTCGATCAAAAACTCAAAAGGGAATTTCAACAAACCATGTCGTCGGAAATCCGGTTCCTTTAAAACACCGCACCTGCGGCGTAGCTAAGGAAGGCTATGATTCAAAATTCACTGATTTCCAATATTGCCGACTCAATGAGCACGCGTTGGCGTGGAACCCGCCTCACGTGGAAGATTACCGGTGCTTTCCTTGGCACACTTTTAGTTTTTGGTATTTTGGTCATAGCCATAGTTTACCATCTTACAAGAGGGCTCCTGTACGAACAGATCAATAAACGGACTCTGGCCCTTGCGACAAACCTGGGCGATGCCGCGGCGGGACAGATACCGACTAAAAACTTGCTGGTGCTACATGCCATGGTCGCCAAGTACGCGCTCCAGGAGGGTGTCGCCTACGCTTTTATTGAAGACCGAAACGGAAGAATCCTCGCCCATAGCCTCGGGGGAAAATTTCCCGCCGAGCTCCAAACTGAAGCTGCCCTCGGTGAAAGCAGGCAGACTGCGCGTCGTAACTTGATATTTCGAAGCAGGCCGGTTTACGAAACCTCCGTTCCGATTCTTGGGGGTCGGTCAGGAATCGCGCACGTAATTATGTGGGGGGATGTTGTTGAGGCGGAAATTCAGCGGGCTTTAGCGCCGATCATCGGCTTGATTGGCCTTTTGCTCTTGGTTGGTGTCATCATCTCCTTGCGGCTTTCGCGACAGATTGTACGGCCAATCATCCGCCTGCGATCCATGGCAGACACGATGAGTAAAGGTAATCTCGATACCCCTGTAGGCGTTGATTCAGGCGACGAGATCGGCGAGCTTGCTCTGTCCATTGAACGGATGCGCACCAGCCTGAAGGCAGCCATGGCGCGGCTTGGGGGCGGACCGCAATCCTTGGAGATCAAAGAAAGAGTCGAACAAGTTCAACGGGCCGACCTCATAAATCGCCTTACCGGCGTTTAAACAAGCTAGCCCTCGTGCTGCATAGCCCTCCCTCCTTTAGTGCTGATGAAGAACCCTTTTTTCTCTGCATCGGCCAGAAAATCACGATTCTTGACGAGGAAACTCCAAAGAATTCGACCATGGGGTCGGATGAGAAGGGCTTTCCTCAGACAAAGAACCCGTAAATCTGGGCGCAGGTCAAGAGATGAGCATCCGGGACTTGGCCAGCATAATTGCCGAAGAGGTAGGCTTTATTGGAAAAATAGTCTGGGATGCCACAAAGCCCAATGGTCAGCCCCATCGTTGCCTGGATGTCACACGCGCCAGAGAATGGTTTCAGTTTGAAGCTAAGACTCCATTTCGGCAAGGCCTGCGTGAGACCATCGCTTGGCATTTGGCACAGCGGGAGAGCTCTGGCGAAGTGCTCTCCGCGGTAGACCGGATTTAGGCGGACAATGCCCTGCCCTAAACTGAATGAGCTGCCCGAACCTCCCAAGGGCAAGATTGGTTGGCCCTGGACCGAAGAAAGCAAACAGTTGCCTGTCGGACAGTGGCCCCGGGTCACCATCGTTACACCGTCCTTTAATCAGGGAAATTTTCTAGAGGCAACCATCCGCTCCGTTCTCCTGCAGGGGTACCCGGATCTCGAGTATATCGTCATGGACGGCGGAAGCACGGACCATTCCGTCGAAATCATCGAGAAATACTCTTCTTGGTTGAGCTATTGGGTCAGTGAACCCGATGGCGGTCAGAGCAATGCTATAAATCGCGGACTGATGATGGGGTCAGGAACCTTCGCGACATGGATCAACAGCGACGACATGTTGTGCAGAAATGCGTTGGCCGATCACGCGACCCGCGTCGGCTTTGCCAAAAATACTGTTTACGTTGGAATTTGTGACTACATAGATGTCGAAAGTAAAATTCTTCGATCACACCAAGCTAGAATCCACTGCTTTGACGATCTACTCCGGATTAGAACAGTATGGCGCGTGCAGGGAAATATAGTGCAACCGGAAGTTCTGTTGCCTCGGGACTTGGTCCTTGCTGTCGGTGGTTTAAACGCGAACAACCATTCGACAATGGATTATGAATTGTGGGGCAAACTGTTCCTTGCCGGTGCCCTGTTTTCCTATACCGACATACATTTCGGCATGTTCCGGCAACATGAGAATCAAAAGACACACGACATGCTGAGGCAGACCCGGTCGTTACTGGAGTCAGCCTCCAAACTCGTTCACGAAGCCGATTGCTTTTCAGAAGAGATCAAAAAGGGAATTCTCTCGGATCTGCGCGCCTATGGTGATATGTACGAGAATGATTTTTGGAAGGGAACGGGACGCCTCGCCAGACTGGGGTTGCCGCGTCCGATCGTCAGTGGGATACGGAGGTTAAAAGGCATGATGCAGAGGAGTCTGTTCCAGTCAGCTGGCTCTCAACGTAGAGATTCTAATCCAACAATTAGTGGAACCCCATTCAATAACCCCGCCAACCGAACATAGATGAGAATTCTGCTCGTCACTAGTACCGATCAGGAGTCTGGCGGCGTGGCGTCTGTGATCGCAAACCTTGCCCGCTACCTGCAAAGCCGTGCCCATGAGATTATTTTCTTATACGCCGGTGACAGTATTTCTCCTAAGAAAATTAATACGAAATTTGGATTTACCGGGTTCGAAATTAACTTACGACTACCTTTTAGAGAAGGTCGCCATCCAATCATTACTCTGGCAGCTTTTTTGATCTGTTTTCCTATCTCAATGTATCAGCTCATCCGCTTTATTCAACAACACAAGATTCAAATCATTAACATCCATTATCCCCACGAGTTTTTCTTCTATTTCGCGCTATGTCGCCGAATTCTTCCGCTCGTGTTGGTCACCTCAGTGCATGGAGCGGAATTGTTCCCAGGCGGCCGTCCGATGGCGAAGTATTCGCCCGGTATCCGGCTTCTGCTAGCTTCATCGGATCGCATTGTCGCACCCTCACG
>WNFV01008400.1_pt1 | contig 11653 bp, 8 predicted proteins | sample 5400101 | NCBI WGS metagenome assembly WNFV01 (sample SAMN13153361, study PRJNA577476) | soil metagenome | isolation source: 115 cm soil or saprolite under grassland replicate 1 | place: USA:California | collected 2016-06-15
AAACAGCAGGGCAAAGGAAAGATCATCAACATTTCTTCCGGCACGGCGCTCAACGGCGGCCAGAACTATATTCACTACGTGACGTCCAAAGGCGCATTGATCGCGATGACGCGAGCAATGGCGCGCGAAGTCGGCGACTTCAATATTTGCGTGAACACGGTGTGCCCCGGCTTTGTTCTTACCGAAGGGCGCCAAGTCGATCCGGCCTTCAACGCCAATCGGGTGGCGAGTCGTTCATTGAAACGAACCGAAGTCGAAAACGACTTGGTCGGCACCGTGATGTACCTGGCGTCAGCCGACAGCGATTTCATGACCGGGCAACTGCTCAACGTCGACGGCGGCGCACATTTTGTGGGCTAGAGGATTTTTCTCCTTCGTGTCCCAGGGAAAACGATTGAGGCCAAACAGTGCACGACGGGTAAGACGAGCAGGTCAAAATTTCTGCCCCCTCGACGGGGGAAGATTAAGATGGGGGTGCGAGAAAGATCCGAAGACACCCCTTCCTTTATCCTTCCCCGTCGAGGGGAAGGAGATCGGAGAGATTGACGTGGGCCGTAAGCAGGCTCGGCCATTAATTTCAGAACCGTTGAAGTGAGGCGTTTCCAATGCGTTTCAAAGATAAATCAGTCATCATCACCGGTGGCGGTGGAAAAATTGCCAAGGCCTATGCCATGGGGTTTGCCAAGGAAGGCGCGAAATTATCTTTGCCAGATATTGCGAGTGCCGACCACATAGTCAAAGCGATCAAGGACATGGGTGGCAGCGCCATCAGCATGGCGTGCGATGTTTCCAACGAGCACAGCGTCAAGGCGATGGTGGAAGAGACCGTGAAGCAATTTGGCACCGTCGACGTGCTGATCAACAACGCGGCTTATTTCATGACGGTCTGGAAAGGACCGTTTTGGGAGATGAGCGTCGAGGAATTCGATAAAGCGATGGCTGTCAACGTGCGCGGCTCATGGCTCTGCGCCAAGACCGTCGTGCCGCGAATGCAGAAGCAGAAGCACGGCAAGATCATCAACATCTCATCGAATGTCGCGCTGACGGGCAATCCAAATTACATTCACTACGTGACTTCCAAAGGCGCGCTGATCGCGATGACACGGGCGATGGCGCGGGAATTGGGCGACTGGAATATTTGTGTCAACACTGTCAGCCCCGGCTTCGTCGTCACCGAAGGCCGCCAGGTCGATCCCGAATACGAGAAGGTCCGCGCTCAGCAGCGGAGCATTAAGCGCTCCCAAGTGGAAAACGATCTAGTCGGCACCGTGCTATTCTTGTCGTCGCCGGAAAGTGATTTTATGACGGGCCAATTGCTGAATGTGGACGGCGGGTTTCATTTTATCGGCTAGAGGTTTCGGCCTTCGTGGCGGACGGAGCGCATCCGGCGTTCTTCGCCAATCTCGGCAGTACATTCGGAAGCAATAGATCTGGCGGCCGAAGGGCCTCGACCCGGCCCGCGTGTTTCCGTATCCGAATACCTTGAACCTTGAACCTGGAACGTTGAACTTGAAATTCACGCCGCAGTTTCCCATTTATCCACGTCAACTTCCCAGCCCTTGGTCTGCGATAGATCCAATGCATTGCCTTCGACGTCTCGAAAGCGAAATTCGGCATAAGGCCGGGTCGAGGGACGTGGGGCGATCTTCAACACGCTACTTAATTCCGCCATTGTCGCTCGCATTTCGTTGGTCAAAAAGCCGATGTGGTTGATGCCGTATTTGGCTTCATGGCCCTCGACGCGACTGTAAAAGGGGTGGATGGCGAGATTGGTCTTGCCGTCCGCGCAGAAACGATTGTCGAGTCCTTGCTGGCGGCGCAGGTGACTTGACGGCACCTCGCGCAAGCCGAAAACCTGGGTGTAGAAGCGCAGCATCATTTCCGGGTCGAGCGCGTTGTAGGCGATGTGGCGAATGCGGGGAAATTGCTTTTCTTTGTTCTTCGGCACACCGAAGCTATTGGTCGATAAGCTCACAGGAAAGCATTCCGGATCATGAATACGAATTTCCCCATGGTGGATATCGTTCGGTTCCTGGAGAATCACGCCGCGTGGATTGAGCGCAAGGAATTTTCCCTTGACCGCTTCGAGGTCTTCGACTTCCAAACCGATGTGATGCAGACCGAGGTCCATCTTCATCTCGCCCAGCGCCGGGCGCTCTTTGAAGAAGGTTAGATTGTAGAAGCCATCGGTGACTGAAATATCACCTTCGGCGGACCGCTCCAATTCCTCGGTACCGAGAAATCGATTATAGAAGTCGACTAGTTTGGCCGGATCTTCGGCGAGAAAAGCAACGTAACGGATGGTGGACATGAAGATCTCCTGAAAGATTGGAGGAATGGAGTAATGGAATGTTGGATTAATGGGTGACTCGGAATTCGTCCTACCCAATATTCCAGTACTCCAGTATTCCATCACTCCAGTTCTTTAGTCTCTGATCTTTTGCGTAAACCATTCGAGCGGCAGCGGGTGGCCCAGTCCCTTGGCTTTGGCGAGATTGTACGCTGTTCCTCCCACCGCGGCGAACTGCAAACCTTGTGTCCCTTGGTTGTTGAGAAAAGTGATTTGCTGATCGTTGGTCCTGCCGGCCCAGTGCCCGGCCATGATATCCGGAACGGTGCCAATGTTGGGATTATCGAGCTCGGAATGTGCCGAAGACGGGATTTTCTTCTTTTCTTCCGCATTGCCTGCAATGAAGCCGAACATGCCGTCGCTGCCGGTGACGACTTCGGGTGCGCTACGATCGGCGAACAGCGTGGAGGTGCCGAGGCGGGCTCGAATGTCGGCGCGCGCGAGTACGTCGGAGCCCGTTTCGTTGTTACGCACGTTGTTGATGTGCATGCCGGGTTCTAGCCATTCGGCTTTGATCACCGGAACTAGAGAGTCTGTCGTTAGTGATACAATGTCGGCACCCTTGAGCGCTTTTTCCGGCGCGTCCATGGCGATCACTTCGATATCTAACTTTTCCGTCATCTCCTCAGCGTACGCTTCGCGGTTTGCCTTGGTCGGACTAAATACGCGCATGACTTCGATGGGGCGAACATGCTTGATCGCTTCGGCGTAGCTTCGCGCCATGCCGCCGGAGCCGATCATCGCGAGTACTTTGGCATTCTTTCGCGCCAAGTATTTTGTGCCGAGTCCGGCGCAAGCGCCGACCCGCATATGCTGCAGATAGCCGTCGTTCATTAGCGCCAGCGGCTCGGCGTTGCGCGAGCTGAGCAAGAAAATCAAGCCGCAGTATCGGCCGCGCTCCATGCAAAATTTATCTTCGACCATGAAGCCGTCCTGGTTTTCCCATGCGAGCATGTCCGATTTCATGCGAATCGCGAAAACGCCGAGCTTGCGCGACGCGCCTTCCATGGTGCCCCATCGATAATAGTGCGGCTCCTGCGGCACATAAAAGTCGATGCGCGGCCGGTAACCTGCACGATGGTCGTTCAGCTCCCGGTAGGCGTCTTCCATCGCCTCGATGGAGGTTTTCATGTCGAGCACCTGCTGGATATGTTCGTTGGTTAAAAAAATCATTGCACGCTACTCCTTGGGGCGCTTTGACGAGTAAAATCTTAAGATGTCGTATCCGAGTTCGATATAGCCCGTCCGTCATTGCCTGTAAACCCCGCAAACGAGGAGAGCGCAACAACAACAGCGAATATTCCCCGGAGCAATTAGACTCTATCGCACAAATGATTCGACAAATTTTAAAAAAGTTCCATTATTTTCTTTGACCCGAGCGAACTAATTCGGTAAATTCATCGCCTAAAGGTTTCCTGCTTCGATGATCGATCGCTCCTCTATTGACAGCAAATCCATAAAGACGAAAATCTCTGAGGCCGTCCGACGTTGCGCAAGCGTTGGCGCGATTACTTCTGTTTTGCTTTTGGCCGCCCCGTTTGTGAATGTGCCCCGTGATCAGCAGGAACCGACACCACGGGCAGTCGATCGTCCCCAACCCACATCACGCATCGGTATAACGTTGCGTAACGGAGACACTCTCGTTTCGGTTCTCAAGCGTTTGGGCGTTAAACCGCCTTCCGCGCACGCAATGCTCGAAAAAGTTCGGCCGTTCGTCAATCCGCGAAAAATCCGTTCAGGCGATAACTTCCATGTGGTGTTGAATCCTGAAGACCGGTCTGTCGAAGCTATGGAATTCGTCGTCGATGATAATTTGGTTCGTGTCAAGGCGACGGGTGAAGGATGGTTAGCGGAACGGCACGAGATTCCTTTTGTGCGGGAAAGCCGGGTGGTTCGAGGAACGATCAAGGAAAGTCTTTATCAAAGCGGGACTGATGCAGGTCTCTCGCCGCAGCATATCTTGGATTTGGCAAAAATCTTTGAATACGACGTCGATTTCTTTTCTGATTTCCAGCCACGAGATGCTTTCAGCGTCATCGTTGAAGAACTGCACTACGCGGATGGCCGGCGTGGGACGGGGCAGATTCTTGCCGCTGAGCTGGAAGCGGACGATGATATCTTCAGCGCCTTTTATTTTGTCGGCAAGGACGGCAGCGGAGGTTTTTACAATAGTAAAGGTGAGGCGTTGCGGCGTTCGTTCTTGCGCGCGCCATTAAGCTATGCGCGGATCTCTTCGCCTTTCACCACGAATCGACTTCATCCGATTTTCCGCACGTTACGCCCCCATCTCGCGATCGATTACGCTGCCCCCGCTGGCAGTCCGGTCGTGGCCATTGGTCGCGGATGTGTCGATTTTGTTGGATGGCGTAACGGTTACGGTAATGTCGTCGATATCCGCCACTCAGGAAATTACACGTCACGCTACGCGCATTTTTCTCGATTTGCGGCGCATCTTCACAGAGGGCAGTCCGTCGAGCCTGGAGAGGTTATCGGATATGTCGGGCAGACGGGCCACGCCACCGGGCCCCACTTGCATTTCGAATTTTTGCGCGGCACGACAAAGATTAATTTTCTCGACCTTCGCATTCCAAATACCCAACTTCTGGCGGGAGAAGATTTGCCGCGTTTCAACCGCTTGCGCGACCAGCGGCAAGCGATAATGCGCAAAAATACTGACCGCGTCGTCGAGAACGCGCGACAGGGTCCTTAGAGTCTTTTCAATGCAGCGAACTAGCTTCGTTACGAGGGGTGGCGTACGAGAGCAAATGGAAAGACGAGTCGATCGCCGAAGTTATCGGAGTGACGCCAGGATGCGGTTCGCTTCGTTCACCGCATCCTACGTCTTATAGAAGTCGACTCCTGGTCCGGTCACCGCGATCTTAAAATCACTAGTCCCCTCTTACAGCCCGTACAGCGCCTTGGCGTTGTGCGAGAGGATTTTTTCTTTGACGGCGGTGTTAATGCCTTCCATCCGCTGAAATTCATCCAACGCTGTCACCGCACTCGAAGGATCGGTGTGACCGTAGTCGGTGCCGATCACCAAGCGATCCTCGCCGCAGTAGCGAACGATATAAGGCACGTCGTCGTTGGTCTGGCAGGTAACGAAAATCTTGTACTCATCGAACACGTTCTCTGGAAAAGTCCTGCCGCCGGCGCGGTAGCGGATCGCCGCTTCACGATAAATCCACGGCACCCACTGAGCCGACGCTTCGATAAATCCCCAGCGAAGCTTGGGGAACACCTCGTGTAGTTCGCTCATGATGACATCGTAGCAAGCGGTCACGGTCGGCACGCGAAACTGGGCAAAGCGGCCGGCCGGGGCCAAGCGGTACAGATCGGCGTTTTCGGGATTGCCGTTGGCGATGTGCACTGCGATCGAGATGTCGAGATCGCTGGCGACTTGGTAAAGCGGGTAGAAGTATGGGTCCGAAAGATGGCGATTGCCTTCGAGCGGGCGCAAGCAAACTGCTGCAGCGCCGTTGTCTTTGGCGAACTTCACTTCCTCGATCGCCTCTTCGATGCTCATCGTCGGTACCACACAGGAGTAAAACAAACGTCCGGCGCTTTTCTTTGAAATATCGGCCAGCCAATGGTTCCAGCTTCGGCAAAGGGCGATCTCGGCTTCGGGCCTTGTGGTAATGCGCTCGATCCAAAACGTGTTGTGCAACACCTGAACATCGATGCCCAGCTCGTCCATGTGTTTCAGGCGCACATCGACATCGTCCAGCTCGCGTGCCGCCTGCGGCGTCTCGAAATTTCGTCCGGCTCGTTGGGCGAATTCATGGAGCTCGCGCTCGGACAACGTTGGGAAACGGAAGCCCGCGATCTTGTCGTCGATGACCCAGTACTGCCGGGTCGCGTCTTCGGATGTGGAAAATAACTTCGGGCGGAATTTGCGCTCGGAGGGATCGAGATAATCCCAGGTGCGCTCGGTCTCGATCACATGGGCGTCGGCATCGATGATGGGAATTGAATTACGCATGGCGATTTCCCTCCCTTTAGCCCCCGACAAACGAGCCACTGTCTGACGTTATTGCGACGACGTGAAACTGTCAAGATACAATCGAATGAGGTAGTGGTTCAGTTAGCTCAAGATCTCTCACTTCGTTCGAGATGACAGATTAATTGCTTTGCTGTCATTCCGAGCGGAAGCGAGGAATCTTTCTCGACCTGAAGATTCGTAGCGCACTCTAACTGAACCACTACCTCGAATGAGCACTTGTTGCGATAAAACTGGCTCTTGACAGTAGTATTTTGCCATTAGCATATGATGAGTTGCCAGTGAGTGTCCTCCATCGGGGAGGAATGTTTACACGAATGATGTCTGCTTGTCGCGCTGAATGATCAGTGTGCGGAGGAAATCCTATGAGAAGCGCCTATGGGCTAAAAATTCCCGAACCCGATCCGGTGCTCACGCGAGTCGGACCGGACACACCGTGCGGTGAGCTGATGCGGCGCTACTGGCAGCCGGTATGTTTATCGGCGGATCTCAAAGATTTGCCAAAACCGGTGCACATTCTCGGCGAAGATTTGGTCGCCTTTCGCGACGGCGAGGGCAAGGCGGGACTGTTGTTTTTTCGCTGCAGCCATCGCGGCACTTCGCTGGAGTACGGCCGGGTCGAAGCGCGCGGCCTTCGCTGCTGTTATCACGGCTGGCTTTACGACATCGAAGGTAACGTGCTGGAGATGCCGCTAGAACCCGCAGGCAATCCTTTTCTCAAGCAGATCCAACATCCCTGTTATCCCGTGCGCGAGTTCGGTGGGCTGGTGTTCGCCTACATGGGTCCACTGGAGAAAATGCCGGAATTTCCGGTCTACGATGTCTGGCAAAAAGAGCGCCGGCAACTGCAGGCACGCATGGGCCCGCGGGTGGGTGGGCCGGTGAATTGTAATTGGCTCCAGGCGGAAGAAAATCTGATGGACGCGCTGCACACTTTTTGGTTGCACACGCTCCACAGCGGTCCACAGTTTCCGTCACAAGTTTACGGTGTCGACCCTGATGCGTTGCAATACGAAGAAACCGACATAGGCATGCGCTTCGTGTTGACGCGGAAGCTGGGAAACGGCAAGCGGTGGGAGCTTATCTGGGAGATGATCATGCCGCTCAATGTTCATCTGGTCTACACCGACGAGCCGAAAACCGAACGGGTGCGTGCGGTAACCTATTGCGTGCCGATCGATGACACGCACCAACTGGGCGCTAGCATCCGCTGGATTCCAGAGGGCGAAAGTGAAAGTCCTTCCGGCCGCGAGCAACTCGCTCCCGCCGGGCGAAAGAACACGAGCTACGAGTACGCACAGCGCCACCCCGACGACAAAGAAGCCGTTGAAGGCCAGGGTCCGATCGCACTGCACCGCCTTGAGCACCTGGTCACTTCCGACAAAGGCGTCATGATGTACAGAAGTATTCTAAGAAGAGCGATTGAGACAGCGTTGCGCGGCGACGACCCTAAAGGGATTATCCGCGACCCGTCACAGGCCTCGTTCGTTACCACGAGTGCTGGCAGCGTTGTGAAGGATTGATTCGCGATTAAGTTAAGCCGTAGCTAGTGTCCTGACCCAGAAGTTCGCGACATAAAAATCTCCCCTTCCCCTCTTTTCCAAACTGACCGTGCGACACATCTTTTTGACTGGACACGGGGGGCACGAAGTGCTATTTTGCCCACGTGGTCGTTTGTGGGCAAACGTTTTCGGAGCAAACCATCGCGTCCATTCAAGCGACGATAGAGCGCGAGCCGGAGATGTCGCGGGTGGCGTTGTCGCGCCGCGTGTGTGGGAAACTGAACTGGCGCAGCCCCAACGGTAAGCTCAAGGAGATGAGTTGCCGCGTAGCGCTTTCGAAACTTGACCGCCGCGGAGTGATTCGGCTGCGGCCACTGACGCATCACGCGCCTGGGTGTAAGAAAACAGGGTTGGGTGAGCCGATTCCTACCCCTGAGCCGATCCAGTGTAGCCTGGGAGAATTGGGGCCGGTGGAGTTGGTTAAAGTGAAAAGCGCTGAGAGCAAGGCTTCTAGGTGCTGGAATGAGTTGATGGAGTGCTATCATTATTTGGGCTCGGGGCCGCTTTGCGGAGCGCAGCTGCGTTATTTGGTCAAGAGCGCTAAAGGACAATGGTTGGGAGGGCTGGCTTTCAGCGCTTCGGCGTGGCGTGTTAAGGCGCGCGATCAGTGGATTGGCTGGAGCGATAGAGCGCGGAAAGAAAATTTGCACAAGGTGGTCTCGAACAGTCGCTTTTTGATTGTGCCGTGGGTCAAAGTTCAAAACTTGGCGAGCCATGTGCTGGGGCAGGCGATCGGCCGGCTTGGAGTCGACTGGCAAGAGCGCTACGGTTTTGAGCCTGTTTTGGTAGAGACCTTTGTGGATCGCAGCCGTTTTTCGGGGGCTTCTTATCGGGCCGCCAATTGGCTCTATGTAGGACAAACTTCTGGACGGGGACGACAGGATCGAGAGAAAACATTTTCGCTGAGCCCCAAAGATGTATATGTGTATAGTCTGCGCAAAAAGGCGCGTGAAGTTCTCTGTAGCGCTGGCTCTTCTAAAGAGCCTGAGCCCCGCAGCCCTGAAAAGCATCAGGATTGGGCGAAACAGGAGTTTGCAGAGGCTGAGCTTAACGACGAGCGACTGAACAAAAGGCTTTTGACTCTGGCGCGCGACTTCTATGAGCGTCCTCAGGCGAATTTGCCTCAGGCTTGTCAAAGCCGAGCCAAGACCAGAGCGGCGTATCGGTTTTTCGATCACCCTAAGATCACCATGGATAAGCTTCTTAAGTCTCACTACGAGGCGACCCTCAAGCGCATCAGCGAAGAGAAGATAATCCTGGTCGTGCAGGACACCACCACCGTTAACTATAGCGCTCACCCACTGACTGAAGGCCTGGGTCCCATTAGCCCCAAGTCCCAAGGGGTCGTTGGACTGGTGCTGCATGACTCGATGGCGTTCAATCTTGCGGGCACTCCCTTGGGGCTTCTCGATGTGCAGTGTTGGGCGAGAGATCCTAAACAGTTTGGTAAAAGGCAGTTTCGTCACGAGCTTTCCATCGAGCACAAAGAAAGTCAGAAGTGGCTTAAGAGTTTTAACAAGGTCAGCGAGGCTAAAAAGCGTTGTTTTAACACCACACTGATCAGTGTGGCAGACCGGGAAGCCGATATTTATGAATTTTTCCACTTGGCCTTGAAAGACCCTTGTGGAGCGCAGTTGCTGGTGCGCGCTGAACATAATCGGCTGTTGGCCGATGGTCAGGGCCGATTGTGGGAGCATATGGCCAAACAGCCTGTGGCCGGAACAGCAGTTCTTAGCGTGCCGCGTCAAGGTAAGCGCGCCCCCCGAGAGGCCCGCTTGGAGGTGCGCTTTGGGCGAGTGAAGCTGACTCCTCCGAGCCGCAAGCTTGAGTTTAAAGAGCTCGACATCACTGCGATTGTGGCTCAGGAGATCGATTGCCCCCAAGGGATCGAGCCGCTTGAGTGGATGCTGCTCACGACGATGGCGGTGGAAAACTTTGATGAGGCGGTGGAGAAGCTTTCCTGGTACGCCAAACGTTGGGGGATTGAAGTCTATCACCGCACCTTGAAAAGCGGTTGCAAGATCGAAGAGCGCCAGTTGGGTAGCGCTGATCGCCTTGAGGCGTGTCTGGCCATCGACATGATCGTGGCTTGGCGGATCTTTCACTTGACCAAGCTCGGACGCGAGACTCCCGATGTGCCGTGCTCGGTTTTCTTTGAAGAAGCCGAGTGGAAAGCCTTGTATTGTTTTGTTCGACAAGATCCAAGACCTCCGGATCAACCGCCCACGCTAAAAGAAGCCGTCCGCATGGTAGCTGGCCTCGGTGGCTTTCTCGGCCGCCGAAGCGACGGCGAGCCTGGTACCAAATCTCTTTGGCTAGGAATCCAACGTCTCGATGACATTGCCGCAACCTGGAAATTCATGGCACTCAACTTTGCTCCACATCTGCTTTCACCCTCCGTGTCCAGCAAGTCTGGTTATGGCTAACGATCAGTTTGGAAAAGAGGGGAAGGGGAGATTTTTGGGCGGAATGAGGGGGGAATTATGTCGCGAACTTCTGAGTCAGGACACTATGCTTCGGGAGGCATGAATGAAAATTTTTGCTGTGCGATGCTTTCTCAGTATTCTCTTCGCGGTGCTGGTTTCATCGCCCGGTTTCTCCGCCGAAGCGCGATCTCCATCTTCATCGGAATGGGAAAGAACCATCGAGCCCGCCAAGAAGGAAGGCAAACTCGTCGCTGCAATTCCCGCCAGCGCGGAACTGCGCAAAGCGATCGGTGAAATCTTTCCGAAACGTTTTCCCGGCATCGAGCTCGAGTTGACCAATGCCCGCGGCCCTAGCAATGCGAGCAAGATCGCCGCAGAACACGCCGCCGGGGTGCGCTATTACGATCTCTTGATCAGCGGCACTGCGACACCGTTTAGTCTATTGAATGCGGGTATCTTGGAACCGGTGGAGCCGCTGCTGCTTTTGCCGGAAGTCAAAGACCCTAAGCGCTGGTTCGGCGGTCACATCTGGCTCGATAACGCCAAACGCTTTATCTATGCATTTCAGGTATACCAGTCAGAAAATATCTGGCATAACCCGACTCTAATGAAACCGGAAGACGTCCGTTCCTATGACGATTTGCTTAACCCGAAATGGAAAGGAAAAATCGGCATCCTCGACCCGCGCTCTCCGGGAGCCGGCACCGCCACCTGGGCATTTTTCTTGAAAATCAAAGGCGAGGAATACTTGAAAAAACTAGCCGCCCAGGAAATGTTTCTGTCGCGCGATCAGCGCCAGTTAGCCGACAGCCTGGCCAAGGGCAAAATCGCGCTCACCATCGGCCTTACCTACTATACATTTCTGCCTTTCATAAAGGCCGGATTACCGATCAAATCGCTGCCCGACATGAAAGAAGGCACTTATACCAGCTGCGGCAGCAGCGCTTTATCCGTCGTCAAGAACTCACCGCATCCGAACGCGACCAAAGTCTTCATCAACTGGCTGCTCGGCAAAGAAGGTCAAGAGATTTACGGCAAGGCCATGGGGCAAGCAACCCGCCGCTTTGACGTCGAGACTAAATGGATGGTCGAACATGGGGTGCGCGCCTCGAAAGACTTTCTCACCGTCGAAGAAAATAACCGGTTGGAAAACTATGGCGAAGACACGATTAACAACTACTGGGCAAAATCGACCAAGATCGCCGAAGAAGTCTTCAAGTAGCATGAATCTCATCGCCGCGTTGATATTTTCGTTCTTCGCTGGATGGCTCAATCAGACGCTCGAAGCGCGCGCCGCGAGTTTTGATCCCGCATC
>WNFV01014230.1_pt1 | contig 11653 bp, 12 predicted proteins | sample 5400101 | NCBI WGS metagenome assembly WNFV01 (sample SAMN13153361, study PRJNA577476) | soil metagenome | isolation source: 115 cm soil or saprolite under grassland replicate 1 | place: USA:California | collected 2016-06-15
GGACCGGTCGCTCGCGGCGCCGCGCGCCCGCACCACGCTCAACGCGTCGCGGAGGCCCGCCCCACCCCCGGCCCACCAGGGGCTAACGCTCGGCGCTGCCTGGTTGCCTGGTGCCCGGGTCCTGGCCTCGCTCTTCTGCCCCCCGGACCCCCCGCATGAGCCGGTCGCGCAGCCGCTCGTCGGTGGCCGCGTCGATCGCCGTCCAGGCCATGGCGATGGCGCCGTCCATCACCGCCTTGTCTGCCGTCGGTCCCACGCATGTCGCGGTGAACTCGGGCTGGTGGTTCACGGCGGGCAGCGAGTCGATCCCGATCGCGGGATGGATCGAGGGCAGCGCGAGCGAGACGTTGCCCATGTCGGTCGAGCCGGCCGCCCGCTCCAGGTCGCGGGCGTCCAGGAAGCTCCGACCGAGCGCCTCGGCGTTGCGCCGGTACGCGGCCGCCAGGCCGGCGTCGTGGTGCATCTCGGCATACGGAGGATGGTCGGGGCTGAGCTCGAGCTTCGCGCCAGTGGCCAGCGCCCCGGCCTCGAAGCAGTGCCGCACCTTGGCCTCCACCTCCTCGAGCTCTTCCAGGTCGCGGGCGCGCACCAGCCAGGTGCCCTCGGTTCGCGCTGGCACCACGTTGGGCGCGTCGCCGCCCTTGGTCACGATGCCGTGGACCCGGTCGGTCGGGCGCAGGTGCTGGCGCAGCAGGCCGATCGAGGTCTGGGCGACGACCATGGCGTCCGCCGCGTTGACGCCGAGCTCGGGGAACCCCGAGGCGTGCGCCTCCCTGCCCAGGTAACGGACGTTGAGCTGGTTCACGGCGATGATCGGCATCTCGACCACGTCGACGGGCAACGGATGCACCATCATGGCGGCGTGGGCGCCGGCGAAGGCGCCCTTCTCGAGCAGGATGATCTTGCCGCCGACGCTCTCCTCGGCGGGCGTGCCCAGCACCGTCACCTCGACCCCGACGTCGCCGGCGACCGCGGCCAGCCCGATGCCGGCCCCCACCGCCATGGCCGCGATGATGTTGTGGCCGCAGGCGTGGCCGATGGCCGGCAGCGCGTCGTACTCGGCGCAGACCACCACCCGCAGGGGGCCCGGCCCGCTGCGCGCGGCGAACGCGGTCGCGAGCCCGCCGACCCCCGCGTCGACCGTGAACCCGGTCTCGGCCAGGGACTCGCAGAGCCAGGCGCAGGCCCGCTCCTCCTCCATGGCCAGCTCGGGATGGGCGTGGATGCGGTGGCTCAGGTCCAGCAGGCGCTCCCTGGACTGCTCGATCCGCTCGCGCGCGGCCGTCTTGGGGTCCACCGCCATTTGGCTCCTCCTCGCATCTGCGCCGACACGTCGATGTCCTACAGTAGTAGTGGCTCCGGTCCCTGGCCGGGCCCGGCGTCAGGCGCTCGAGGGGGCGACGGCGCCGGACGCGGTGGTGGTGCCACAATACGATTTCGCAAATCGAGCAGGGGAAGAGACAGCGCCGTTGTTCGTCATTGGCATCGACACCGCGACCGCGGTCACCAGCGTCGCCGCTGGCTCCGAGGCGGGCATCCTGGCCGCCATGGCCGTCCGGAACGACCGGGCGCACGCCGAGCTGCTGGTCCCGATGGTCCGCCAGGTGCTCGAGCACGCCGGCTTGGACCAGCGTGCGCTCGCGGGGATCGCGGTCGGCACGGGCCCCGGGCTGTTCACCGGGCTGCGGGTAGGGGTCAGCTCGGCGAAGGCGCTGGCCCAGGCGTGGCGGCTGCCGATCGTCGCGGTCGCAAGCCTCGACCTGCTGGCGTTCGCGTGCCGGCGGTCGCAGGGGCTGGTCTGCGCGGCGATCGACGGCCGCCGGGGTGAGCTGTTCACAGCCACCTACCGGCCCACCGGCGGCGGTGTCGAGCGCCTCAGCGACCATCGCGTGCTGCGTCCGGACGAGCTGGCCGCCGAGCTCGTGACGCTCGGCGAGCCGGTCCTGCTGTGCGGCGAGGGCGCGCTGCGCTACTCCGCCACCTTCGAGCGCCTCGGCGAGGCGGTCGAGCTGGCCGGCGCCGACCGTGCCGCTCCCTCGGCCGAGTCCCTGGTCCACCTCGCCCTGCCGCGCCTGGAGCGCGGAGAGGTCACCCCACCGCTCGAGGTGCGCCCGCTCTACCTGCGGCGACCGGACGTCGACCCCTCCATCGAGCGAAGGCTGGCTGCCGAGCGCCTGCTCTCCCGTCGTCCCCGGGGAGCGGTCGGGGCAGCCCTCACGGAGACCTGACCCATGGCCACCCTCTTCCCACCCCGGAGCAGATGGCTCGACGACCCGCGCGTGCCGCTCGCCATCGAGCTGATGCCGATGCGGCGGCGGCACCTCCACCAGGTCCTGGACATCGAGCGGCGGGTCTACCCGCGGCCGTGGACGATGACGCTGTTCCTGTCGGAGATCGTGCAGCGCTCCACCAGGCTCTACATCGTGGCCCGCGCGCACCGCCGGGTGGTCGGCTACGCCGGGCTGATGGTGTTCGGTGACGAGGCGCACGTCACCAACATCGCGGTCGACCCGGACGTGCATCGTCGCAAGATCGCCTCGCGCCTGCTGTTCGCCCTGGTCACCGCGGCCAGGCGGCGCGGAGCGAGCGCCTGCACGCTCGAGGTCAGGGTGGCCAACCACGCGGCGCAGGCCCTCTATCGCCAGTTCGGCTTCGCGCCGGTCGGCATCCGCAAGAACTACTATGCCGAGACGGGTGAGGACGCCCTGATCATGTGGGCCGAGGGCCTGCAGTCGCCCGAGTACGGCATGCGCCTGGCCGAGCTGGCCAACCGCATCCCCGAGCCGCGGGAGGTGCGCTGAGTGCTGGTGCTCGGCATCGAGACGTCCTGTGACGAGACCGGCGTCGCGGTGGTGGAGAACGGCAAGGCGCTTCGTTCCAACGTGATCGCGGACCAGCAGCTCCTGCACTCGCGTTTCGGCGGGGTGGTGCCGGAGGTGGCCTCCCGCGCACACGTCGACCTGCTGCATCCCGCCGTGGAGCAGGCGTGCGCCGAGGCCGCCGTGACGCTCGCGGACCTGGACGCCGTCGCGGTCACCATCGGCCCGGGCCTCGTCGGCGCGCTGCTGGTCGGCGTGGCGGCGGCCAAGGCCTACGCATTCGCCCTCGACCTTCCCCTGATCGGGGTGAACCACCTGGTCGCGCACGTCTACGCGAACGTGCTCGAGCACGGTTCGCTGCCGTCGCCGGCGGTCGTCTTCGTGGTCTCGGGCGGCCACACCAGCCTGCTGGTGATGGAGGGCGAGGGTGAGTTCCGCATGCTCGGGCAGACCATCGACGACGCTGCCGGCGAGGCGTACGACAAGGTCGCGCGGGTGCTCGGGCTCGGCTACCCGGGTGGCCCGGCCATCGACCGGCTCGCCGGCGAGGGCGACCCCGCCGCGATCAGCTTCCCCCGCTCGCTGCTGGACGACGGCACCTATGACTTCTCGCTCTCCGGGCTGAAGACCGCGGTGCTGCGCCACGTCCGCGGCCATCAGGGCGAGCTCGAGGTCGCCGACGTCGCCGCCTCGTTCCAGGAAGCCGTGGTCGACGTCCAGGTCAGCAAGATCCTGCGCGCGACCCGCGAGGAGGGGCTGGACACCGTGCTGCTGGCCGGTGGGGTGGCGGCCAACTCGCGGCTGCGCGCCAAGCTCGAGCGGGACGCGGCCGCCAGGCGGGTGCGGGTGCTGGCGCCCTCGCCGCGGCTGTGCACCGACAACGGCGCGATGGTGGCCTGCGCCGGCACCTTCGCGCTGGAGCGCGGCGAGCGCACGCCGCTTGACGTCGGCGCCGACCCGAATCTGCGGATCGTGCCCGGGGTCGGACGCCGCGGCCCCCGGCGTCCCAAGCGAGGCCGCGGTGCCGCCCCGGTCGGCCGCTGACGGGCGCGGCAGAGCAGACTCCCCGGGGGGCGCGGCAAGGCACCCACCCGGGACCTCGACGGCCCCCTTGACGGTGCTCGTGGACCGTCTCTAGGATGCGGCTAGCACTCCATGGTCACGAGTGCTAATATCCGCGCCGAGCGGAGAGCTAGCTCGCCCACTGGGCTTCGAACCAACCACGTCACGGTATCTGTAACCCGATGCTGGCCCGGTCGGGTCGGACAGGACAGGAGGAAGCGATGAGCGTCAATCTTCAGCCGCTCGAGGACCGGATCGTCGTCAAGCCAGGAGAGGGCGAGGAGATGACCGCCTCTGGCATCGTCATCCCCGACACCGCCAAGGAGAAGCCCCAGGAGGGCGAGGTCGTCGCGGTCGGCCCGGGCCGGTTCGAGGACGGCACCCGGGTGCCGCTCGACGTCAAGGTGGGCGACACCGTCATCTACTCCAAGTACGGCGGCACCGAGGTCAAGTACGGCGGCGAGGACTACCTGATCCTGTCCGCCCGGGACGTCCTGGCCATCGTCAGCAAGTAGGCAGCCCACCGTCGGGCGGATAGACAAGGAAACGAAGGCCATGCCCAAGCAGTTGCTGTTCGACGCCGACGCGCGCCGGGCGCTGGAGACTGGCGTCGACAAGCTCGCCAACGTGGTCCGGGTCACGCTCGGCCCCAAGGGCCGCAACGTCGTCCTGGACAAGAAGTGGGGCGCGCCCACCATCACCAATGACGGTGTCACGATCGCCAAGGAGATCGAGCTCGAGGACCACTACGAGAACCTCGGGGCTCAGCTCGCCAAGGAGGTCGCGACCAAGACCAACGACGTCGCAGGCGACGGCACCACCACCGCGACCGTGCTCGCGCAGGCCCTGGTCCACGAGGGGCTGCGCAACGTGACCGCCGGCGCCAACCCGATGGGTCTCAAGCGCGGCATCGAGAAGGCCGTCGAAGCGGTCGCCGAGCACCTCCGCGGCCAGGCCCGCGAGCTCGAGACCCAGGAGGAGATCGCCTCGGTGGCGGCGATCTCCGCGCAGGACCCCGAGATCGGCCGCATCATCGCGGAGGCCATGGACAAGGTCGGCAAGGACGGCGTGATCACCGTCGACGAGTCCAACACCTTCGGGATGGAGCTGGAGTTCACCGAGGGGATGCAGTTCGACAAGGGCTACATCTCGCCCTACTTCGTGACCGACCAGGACCGCATGGAGGCTGTCGCCGAGGACGTCTACATCCTCATCGCCAACCAGAAGGTCTCCTCGGCGCAGGTGCTGCTGCCCCTGCTCGAGAAGGTCGTCCAGGCGGGCAAGACGCTGGTGATCATCGCCGAGGACGTGGAGGGCGAGGCCCTGGCCACCCTGGTGGTCAACAAGATCCGCGGCACCTTCAAGTCGGTCGCGGTCAAGGCGCCCGGCTTCGGCGACCGCCGCAAGGCCATGCTCGCCGACATCGCCGTCCTCACCGGCGGCCAGGTCATCAGCGAGGAGGTCGGCCTCAAGCTCGAGAACGTCACCCTCGACCTGCTGGGCCGCGCCCGCCGCGTCTCGGTGACCAAGGACGACACCACCATCGTCGAGGGTGCCGGCAGCGAGGACGACATCAAGGGTCGCATCAACCAGATCAAGGCCGAGATCGAGAACACCGACTCCGACTGGGACCGTGAGAAGCTGCAGGAGCGGCTGGCCAAGCTGTCCGGCGGCGTGGCGGTCATCCGGGTCGGCGCGGCCACCGAGGTCGAGCTGAAGGAGAAGAAGCACCGCATCGAGGACGCCCTGTCGGCCACCCGCGCGGCGGTCGAGGAGGGCATCGTCACCGGCGGCGGCGTGGCGCTGCTGCGCGCGCAGAAGGCGGTCGCCGCGCTCGACCTGCAGGGCGACGAGAAGACCGGCGCCGAGATCGTGCGCAAGTCGCTCGAGCTGCCGACCTACTGGATCGCCCAGAACGCCGGCCTCGAGGGCGCCGTCGCGATCTCGCGGATCCGCGATGCGGCCGACACCGACGGCCACGGCCTCAACGCGGCCACCGGCGAGTACGTCGACCTGTTCAAGGCCGGTGTCATCGACCCGGCCAAGGTCACCCGCTCGGCGGTGCAGAACGCCGCCTCGATCGCGGCGCTGCTGCTCACGACCGAGACCCTGGTCGTGGACAAGCCGGAGGAGAAGGACGAGCCCGCCGGCGCGGCTCCACACATGCACTAGCTGGACCAGAGCAGGCGGCAGGCCGCGGCGATTCCCGCCGTGGCCTGCCGCGCGTTCAGGCCGCGTCCAGCCCGGCCTCGCGGCGGCCGTGGCCCGTCCGATTCAGCGGGTACGCCGGACGGCGAGTACGCTGGGGAGCCTACGCGGGAGCCCGGCGCAACTGGGCTGAGAGGGTGGCTTTGGGGCCGCCGACCGTCGGAACCTGCTCCGGGTAATGCCGGCGAAGGGAGGTCGCCGATGACGGACCAGACGCTCACGGGCGCCAAGGCCGCCCGGTCGAGCATGTCCTCCGCTGGGGACACGGTCGTGGTCGGCGGCGGAGTGATCGGTCTCGGCATCGCCTGGCGGGCGGCGCTCGCCGGGCTGCGGGTCACGGTGGTCGACGCGCCCGGTCGAGGGGCGTCCTGGGCCGCCGCCGGCATGCTGGCGCCCGTCACAGAGGTCCACTACGGCGAGCAGGCGCTGCTGCGGCTCAACCTGGCCGCCGCGGCGCGCTGGCCGTCGTTCGTCGCGGAGCTGGAGGAGCGGACCGGCGCCTCGGTCGGCTACCGCCGCTGCGGCACGCTCATCGTGGCCAGGGACAGCGACGACCTCGCCGCCATCGAGGACCTCTACCGTTTCCAGCGCAGCCTCGGCCTCAGTGTCCAGCGCCTGCGCGCCCGCGAGTGCCGGCGCTTCGAGCCCGGCCTCGCGCCGGGCATCCGCGGTGGCGTCCTGGCTCCCGGCGATCACCAGGTCGACAACCGCGCCCTGGTCGCCGCGCTGCTCATCGCCTGCGACCGCGCTGGCGTGCAGCGCCGCGCCGGCCGCGTGGTGGCGGTCCGGGTCGAGCGGGACCAGGTCCGCGGGATCGTGCTCGCCGGCGGCGAGACGCTCGACGCCGGCACCGTCGTGCTCGCCGCCGGCTGCTGGAGCGGCACCCTCGGGGGCCTGCCGCCCGGTGTCCTGCCACCGGTCAGGCCGGTCAAGGGCCAGCTCCTGCACCTGCGCGGTGCGACCGACGAGCTGCTGTGCCAGCGCAACGTGCGCGGGCTCGAGGTCTACGTGGTGCCGCGCGGCGACGGCCGGGTGGTGGTCGGCGCCACCGTCGAGGAGCAGGGCTTCGATACCACCGTCACCGCCGGGGCCGTCCACGACCTGCTGCGCGCCGCCTTCGAGCTGCTCCCGGAGGTGACCGAGCTGGAGCTGATCGAGACCGTGGCCGGCCTGCGCCCCGGCTCGCCCGACAACGCCCCGCTGCTCGGCCCCTCCCAGCTCGAGGGCCTGGTCATCGCCGCCGGCCACTACCGCAACGGCATCCTGCTCACGCCCGTGACCGCGGACGCCATGGCCGAGCTGCTGGTCACCGGGCGGGTCCCCGAGGCGATCACGAGGTTCTCGCCACGGCGCTTCGCGTCGGCCATGGGCGGCGCCGACCCGCTCCCGCGGCTGCCCACGGAGGCCGGCGCGGTGCAGGCGGGCCTGCCACGGGGACCGGCAGGGGTCGGCGGCTCCGAGCGGGGCCTGCCGCGATGACCGTGGTCGTCAACGGCGAGCCGGCGCAGGTGGCCGCCGGCACGACCGTGTCCGCGCTGGTCTCCGGGCTCGGCCACGAGCCGTCGGGCGCTGGCATCGCCGTGGCGGTGAACGGCGAGGTGGTGCCGCGCGGCAGCTGGCCCACCACGCAGCTCGGCGAGCACGACCGCATCGAGGTACTGGGTGCCGCCCAGGGAGGTTGAGATGGACGACCCGTTGGTGATCGCCGGCCAGGCGTTCTCGTCACGGCTGATCATGGGCACCGGTGGCGCGGCCAGCCTGGAGTCGCTCGAGCGCGCCCTGGTCGCCTCCGGCGCTGAGCTGGCCACGGTGGCCCTGCGCCGCGTGCGGCCGGGTACGCCTGGCTCGGTGCTCGACGTGCTGCGGCGCCTCGGCTGCCGCCTGCTGCCCAACACCGCCGGCTGCTTCACCGCGCGCGACGCGGTCCGCACCGCCAAGCTGGCACGCGAGGCGTTCGCCACCGACTGGATCAAGCTCGAGGTCATCGGCGACGACCGCACCCTCCTACCCGACGCGGTCGAGCTTCGCGACGCCGCCGAGACCCTGGTCGACGACGCTTTCGTCGTCCTGCCCTACACCAGCGACGACCCGGTGCTCGCGCGCCAGCTCCAGGAGATCGGCTGCGCGGCGGTGATGCCGCTGGGCTCGCCCTGGCGATGGAGCTGGGCTGCGACGGTGTCCTGCTGGCCAGCGCGGTGACCCGGGCGCAGGAGCCCGTGCTGATGGCCGAGGCGATGCGCAGAGCCGTCGAGGCCGGTCGCCTGGCGTTCCGCGCCGGCCGCATCCCCCGCCGCCTCTACGCCGAGGCCTCCACCTCCTTCGACGGCCTCCCCGACCTGCAGGCGCCTCGGGCGGCGGGCCCGGCCGGGCAGGGTCAGCCGGCCGGCAGCGGTTGATGGATCCCGCCCGCCGGCATGAGCGTCTCGCCGCCGCCCGCCTGTACCTGTGCACCCCCATCCGCCCGGACCTCGCCGACTTCGCCGAGGCGGTCTGCGGGGCCGGCGTGGACGTGGTCCAGCTCCGCGACAAGCAGGCCGAGGCCGTCCCGCTGCTGGAGGCGGCCGCGGTCCTCCGCGTGGCCACGGATCGCCACGGCGCCCTGCTCGCCGTAAACGACCGCGCCGACGTCGCCCTGGCCGCCGGCGCCGACATCCTCCACCTGGGCCAGGAGGACCTGCCGATGACCTGGGCCAGGCGGATCGTCGGCGACGGCATGCTGCTCGGCCGCTCCACCCACGACCTGGGGCAGGCGCGGGACGCCATCGCCGAGGGCTGGGACTACTTCGCGGTCGGCCCCGTCCACCCCACCGCGACCAAGCCCGGCCGGCCGGCCGTCGGCACCTCCCTGCTCCGGGATGTCGCCGCCCTGGACCCGAAACCGCCATGGTTCGCCATCGGCGGCATCGACCGATCGAACCTCGCCGAGGCCACCGGCGCGGGCGCGACCCGGATCGTGGTCGTCCGCGCGATCACCGACGCCGCCGATCCGCCGGCGGCCGCCGCCGACCTCCGCCGCCTGCTGTTGGAGGCCGGATGAGCCGGCTCGCTCAGCGCGTGATCCGTCCCTCGACGTAGGCGGCCCAGTACCGCGCCTGGTCGCGGGTCGCCGAGGCGACGTGGCGCTGCGCGCTGGCGTCGCGCAGCAGCCATGCCACCGTCTGCAGGTCGACGCGGTCCATCTCCACGCTGACCTCGGAGGACCAGAACTGGGCCGCGGCGCGGATGTCCGCGGGCACGGCCGAGCCATGACCGATCTCCTCGAGGAGCTGGGACACGGTGGCGGCGTCGTCCGGTCCGATGATGGTCGTCTCGAGCACTGATCGGCTCCTCTCCACTGGCCCTGGTCGTAGCTCTGGCCCAACGTGGATCGTGGGGCTGCTGGTCGCGGGGCTGCCTGCTGCTCACTTCTCGAACACATGTTCGACCATGAGGCGCGGCCAGTCAACTCACCTGGGCGGAGCGCCGCCGTCGGCGGCGCGCGAGACCGGCCCCTCCGAAGAGCGCGGCCCCGGCGGCTCCGGCCCCGGCCCCCGCGGCCAGCCGCTTCTCAGCGGACCAGCGCGTGAGCCAGTCACGGAGCTGCGCGGACGCGCTGTGCGGCTTGCCCATGGGGACCGGCGCCAGGGTCGTGCTCGTCGTGCTCGTGGCCGGCGCCGGCGTCAACAGCGTCCTCACGCCCATGGGGGCGACATAGGGCGGCAGGCTCGTGCCGGTCCTGGCGCCGCGTCCCGGCCCGAAGCCCCAGTCCATCACCCGGGCGGCGTCGCCGACGGGGTCGGAGCTGGCGAGCACGACCGCGATCAGCGTGCGGCCGTTGCGGGTCGCCGCGGCGGCCAGGCAGTGCCCGGCGTGGTCGGTGAAGCCGGTCTTGATGCCGATCGCGCCCCTGTACTCGCGCAGGAACCGGGAGTGGGCGTAGAGCTCGTGACGATGGCGGTCCGGGGTGGTGAAGACCACCTTGGGTGTCCGCACCACCCGCGCGAGCCACGGATCGAGCAGCACGCCCCTTGCCAGGATGGCGAGGTCGAAGGCGCTGGAGCGGTGCCCGGGCACGTCCAGGCCGTTGGTGCTGCGCCATGACGACCGGCGCAGCCCGAGGAGCCTGGACTCCGCGTTCATCGCCTGCTCGAAGCGGGCCACCGACCCACCGGCGCGCTCGGCGAGCAGCACCGCCATGTCGTTGGCTGACACGACCATGAGCGCCTCGAGCGCCTGCCCCACCGTGATCTTCTGCCGTGGCTTGAGGGCCAGCTTGCTCGGCGGGGTTCTGGCGGCGTTCCTGCTGGTCACCGCCACGGCGTCGAGCGGCAGCGTGGCCCGTACCAGCAGCGCGGTGAGCATCTTCGTCAGGCTCGCCGGCGCCCGCACCACGCCGGCGCCCCGGCTCCACAGCACCGCGCCGGTGCGCGCGTCGACCAGGATCACCGAGGGCGAGGTGACCTGTCTGGGCGCGGGCGGCCCGGACAGGGTGGCGCCGGCCGGAAGGTGGGTGGCCGCCGCTGCGGGCGCTGTCACACCACCGCCGACCAGGACCACCAGCAGGAGCAGGCAGAGACGTGCGCGTATCGTGATCATGAGCTCGGTGAGAGTGGGAAGCGGCGTGGGACGAGTCTTCCATCTGCAGACGAGCTGGACAAGGCGCGGCGCGAGCCTGTGGACAGACCGGTGGGCGCCTCCGGTGATGTTGGTAAGATCGCCGACATCCTCTTGTCTCTGTCTCGGCTCTCCACTCTGTCGTCGTTAGGAGCGAATACATGCGCGTCACGGTGATCGGCGCGGGTCACGTTGGGCTGGTGACCGCGGTGTGCCTGGCCAGCGTCGGCCACGACGTGGTGGCCGAGGACGACGACCTCGCCAAGGTCGAGCTGTTGCGGCGGGGGACCTCCTGGTTCTACGAGCCGGGGCTCGAGGAGCTGCTGCGCGAGGGGATGGCCGCCGGGCGCCTGCGGTTCACCTCCGACGCTGCGGAGGCGGTGGCCCACGGGCAGGTGATCTTCATCAGCGTCGGCACGCCCTCACGACCGGACGGCAGCCCCAACCTCGCCTTCGTCGAGAAGGTCGCCCGTGAGGTGGCCTCGCATCTGCGCCCAGGCGAGCTCAAGCTGATCTGCGAGAAGTCCACCGTGCCGGTACAGACCGGCGAGCGGGTCGCCCAGGTGATCGAGCGGGAGGCGCCCGCCGGCGCCACCTACGAGGTGGCATCCAACCCGGAGTTCCTGCGCGAGGGCACGGCGGTCGCCGACACGCTGCGGCCCGACCGCATCGTGGTCGGGACCGAGACGGAACGCGCGGTGACGCTGCTGCGGGAGCTGTACGCCCCGATCCTCGAGTCCAGCGACTGCGAGTGGCTCGCCACCGACCGGGCGACCGCCGAGCTGATCAAGCACGCCTCCAACGCCTTCCTCGCCACCAAGATCAGCTTCATCAACGCGGTGGCGCGGGTGTGTGAGCGCAGCGGCGCGGACGTCCAGGTGGTGGCCAGGGGCATGGGGCTGGATCCCAGGATCGGCACGGCGTTCCTGCACGCGGGTCCCGGGTTCGGCGGCAGCTGCTTCCCCAAGGAC
>WNFV01008406.1_pt1 | contig 11648 bp, 4 predicted proteins | sample 5400101 | NCBI WGS metagenome assembly WNFV01 (sample SAMN13153361, study PRJNA577476) | soil metagenome | isolation source: 115 cm soil or saprolite under grassland replicate 1 | place: USA:California | collected 2016-06-15
AAGGCGCTCCTACCCCCACAGAAAAAGGTTATGTCTTGCCCCAAAGCGATAAACCCATGAGCATTGAAAACCACAAAAATTTCAAAGAACCACGAGCGGTGTGCCATTTGGCAAGATCTCCGGGGCTGGGAATATATCTATACTCGCTTCCGGTGGTTACGCTCCGCTCCACCACCGGCTAATATCCGCTGCGCCTCCGGCGCAAAAGACATGTGTAGAAACTTTAGCTGGACAGTTTGCGCTACTCTTGCCGCGTCTCTCATTACTTATGAAATAACTCCTTAAGGAATTGCCCTTACCTCGCCCATTAAGCGTCGGCGCCAGTCGCGTTCATTCGTGACGCAAAGCGACCAGCGGATCAACCTTCGTCGCGCGACGCGCGGGCAGGTAACACGCCAACAGCGCCACCGCGATCAAAAAGAGGGTTACGCCGGCGAAAGTCAGAGGGTCGGTCGAGCCGACGCCGTACAGCAATTTGGCCAGCAGCCGCGTCACGCCAAAAGCCAGCAGCAATCCAATCGCCGCGCCCGCCACGGCCAAGGTCGCCCCTTGCCTGACGATCAACTTCAGCACGTCGAAGCGTCGCGCGCCCAGCGCCATTCGCACGCCGATTTCATGCGTGCGGCGCGCGACCGCATACGACATCACGCCGTAAATCCCGACGGCCGCCAGAAACAATCCCAACAGGCCGAACGCGCTGATCGCCAACGTCCCCAGGCGCGCAGGCTCCAGCGCCGCGATGACTTGTTCGCGCAATGTTCTTACGTCTTGTGTGGGAAGGCTGGGGTCCAGCGAATTGACTTCGCGGCGCAGCGCGGCGACGAGCGGCGGCGGGTCGCCGGCGGCGCGCACGACCAGGTTCATTGTCGGCGAATACTCCTGAGCAAAAGGCCGGTACAAAACGGCGCGCGGCGCTTCGCCGAGCGAATGATATGCGCTGTCCTTCGCTATCCCGACGACTTCATACGCTATCTCTTCGCGATTCGGAACGCGCAGTTGTTTGCCCAACGCGTCTTCGCCAGGGAAGAGGCGCGCGGCGAGCGCTTCGTTGATGACCGCGACTCGCGGCGCGGACGCGGTGTCAGCCGCGGTGAAATCACGCCCGCGCAGGAGAGTCATCCCCATAGTCCCGAAGTAATTCAGGCTGATGATCTGTAACCCGGGTTCTTCCACCCGCTGTTCACGCCCGGGCGCAAATACCACCGCGTTGACATTCCGCTGTCCCAGAGGCAGGTAATTCACTGCGCTCACCGATTGGACGCCGGGCAATGCGGCGACGCGTTCGAGGAGTTGTCGCATAAATTCCTCGCCGCGCGTTTTATCGTAGCCATGCGGCTCAAGCTCAAATGAAAGCGTCAGTCCATTTTCCGCGCGGAAGCCGGGATCGACGGCCTGCAACTCTTGCAGACTGCGCGCGAATAATCCGGCGCAGATCAGCAAGACCAGGGAAATTGCGACCTGAGCGACGACCAGTCCGCCGCGCAAATTCAAGCGTCGTTTGCGCCGCGTGTCCGCGCCCGCTTCGTCTTTCAACGCCGGAACCAGATCGGGTTTGGAAGCTTCGAGCGCCGGCGCCAGGCCGAACAACAGGCTGGTTACGAACGTGAGCAAAAGAGTCCAACTCAAGACCTGCGCGTCCAGGCGTAAATCAAGCAGATAGGTCCAGGGCGGCTGCGCAGGCGGTATGAACGCCGTCAACGCCCGATTCAACCAGTAGGCCAACAGCAATCCCGCGCCGGCGCCCAGCAACGCGAGCAGGAAACTTTCAGTCAACAATTGCCGCAGCAATCTGAGCCGGCTTGCGCCCAGGGCCAGCCGCACGGCGATCTCCTTACGTCGAACAGAGGCGCGGGCCAGCAACAGGTTCGCCACATTTGCGCAGGCTATCAGCAGCACGACGCCCACGACCGCCCCTAAGAGTCCCGTCACCATCGTCGCTACTCTACGCAGATGCGGCAGCGTCAGACCTTGCGGGCGAAGCAGCGTGAGCGAACGTCCCCCACGCTCCTCTGACTCCCGGTTGACCGGCGCCGGATCGGCCTGTTCGATCTGACGGTTGATTGTTTCGAGCGAGGCCTGCGCCTGCTGTAGCGTTACGCCCGGTTTGAGTCGTCCGATGGCGCCCCACTGCTCCGACCGCCGATCCTGCAAAATCCCCCGCGCTCCCGGCGCGACCTGCTCCAGCATCATTGCCGGAATCCACACGCCGACGGCGCCGGGAATCACTGATTGACCGACGCCCGGCGGCGCTATGCCGATGACGGTGAAGCGATGGCCGTTGAGCGCGACGGTTCGCCCGATCACATCCGAAGCGCCGCCCAGCCGGTTCCGCCAAAGGTGATGACTGAGCACCGCCACCGGATTCGCGCCCGGAGCGCGGTCTTCTTCCGGCAAAAACATCCGCCCGGCCGCGGGTTGAACGCCAAGCACGTCGAAGTAATTGGCGGAGACCGCTTCGCCCAACACAAGCTCATTGCGCTCGCCCTCGCCGAAACTCAAAGTGATATGTTGGGTAGCGGCAAGCCCGGTCAGCGCGTCATTCCCCCCGCGCAAGACCGTAAAATCAGGGTACGAGAGCGGCGGCGCCAATCCCCTGCCGCGACTCACTGTAATCAATCGCTCCGGCTCCGCCGCCACCGGAGGACGAAACAAAACGGCGCTCGCCAAACTGAACAGCGTCGTGTTCGCGCCAATGCCTAAGGCCAGACAAAGCGCGGCGGCTGATGTGAAGCCTTTGCGCTGTAGCATCATTCGTACGCCAAAACGAATATCCTGAAACATCTCGTCCTCCCATCGTTCCGGCTGTAAACAGAGCGCGTCCCAGAAGGCGCTCGCGCTCCGCCGCAGCAATTCGAGTTTGTTCCGCCAGTCGAGCCGGTCCCATTCGGCCAGCAGCCGTTCTCGATAACGCAACTCCGCCTCCCATTCCTGCCGCCAATCGGCGCGAAGTCTGCGAGGCACGATCACGCCGATGACGTGGATCAGCCAAAGATGCGGTCTCACGCGTTGTACCTTCGTCAGGTTAAGCACAATAGCATCGGCTCCGTCCGCGCTCACTCATATCGCAGAGCCACCATCGGATCTATGCGCGACGCCCGGCGCGCGGGCAGATAACCGGCCAGCGCCGCCACTCCGATCATCAGCAACGTAGCCAGCGCTATGGTCAATGGGTCGAACGGCTCCAATCCGAACAGCAAGGCGCCAACCAGCCGCGTTGCGGCCAGCGCCGCCGTGAGTCCGAACCCCAGGCCCAGCGCGACCAGCAAGAGCGCTTCGCGCATCACCATCCGGACGACATTCGAGGGGAGCGCGCCGAGCGCTATGCGAATGCCGATCTCATTCGTCCGACGCGCCACCGCGTAAGACATCACGCCGTACAATCCGACGCAGGCCAGCAGCAGCGCGAACAAGCTAAAAGCGCTAATGAGTTGCGCGATGAAACGCTCCTGCGTGAGCGATTCTTCGACCAGGTCAGTCATCGTTCGCAGATCGACGACCTGCAACTGCGGATCGATCTCCCGGACGAGACGTTGAATCGTCGCCGTTAAATCAATCGCGTCGCCGTCCGTACGAAGCTGAAATGTCATATCGCTCGGAGTATGCTGTTCGAGGTAGTAGAGGTAATAGGTGCGCGGCGACTGTTCGCGCAGGTTTACATACCTGGCGCCTTTCACGACCCCAATGATTTCAATCTCCTGCCCACTCTCTTCTCTAAAACGTTTGCCGACGGGATTTTCATTGCCGAAGAAGTAACGCGCCATCGTCTGATTGATCACGGCATGGAGCGGCGGCGCGGGAACTGTATTCCGCGCCGCGTTCATGACGGGTTGATCGACCGGTGGCGCGGGACGCTCGTCCTGCGGCCCGAAGTCGCGCCCGGCCAGGATGGGCATCTTCATCGTCTCGAAAAACCGCAGCCCAACCCACAGGATCCGGCATCTCAGATCTTCGTTAGGCCCCGGCGTATAACCGGGGACTCTTACCATTGTGGCTGCGCTCCCGCGGCTTAACAGGCTCCCGAATGACAACGTGGCCGAATGCGCGCCCGGCAAGGCCTCCAGGCGCGAGAGTAGTTGTTTGTGCAGGCTCACGCCCTGCGCATGGTTGTAGCGGCTGCCGGGATCAATCGAGAACTGTACGATATTTTTGTAATCGAACCCTGTGTCGAGGCTCCTCAAATTCCGCAGGCTGCGCACGAACAAGCCCGCGCCGACGAGTAGGAAGATCGAGAGCGCGACCTGTGTGACCACCAGCAGTTTGTTCAAGCTAAGTCGTGAACGGCCCGCGCTTGCGCCGGTCTGATCTTTCAGCGAAGCCGTCAAGTTGACCCGCGTCGCCTGCCACGCCGGCGCGAGGCCGAACAACAGTCCGGTCAGGACAGAGACCGCCAGCGTGAAGCCGAGCACGCTCGCATCGGGCGTGACATCGAGCGCGCCTCGGGCTTGCTCTGGCAGATAGCCAAGCAGAGAGCGCGCGCAGATTTGCGCGAATAGCAACCCGGCGGCGCCGCCGATCATCGCCAACAGGACGCTCTCAGTGAGCAACTGGCGGATCAGCCTCAAGCGTCCCGCGCCGACCGCCAGACGCACCGCAATCTCCTTGCGCCGCGTCGCCGCGCGCGCCAGCAGCAGATTGGCGATGTTGACGCAGGCGATGAGCAGCACCAGCGCCACGACGATCATCAGGATCAACAGTGGCTCCCCGAACTGCCGCCGCAAATTCGTATGGCCGGCGCTCCCCGTTTCCAGCCTGACGCCGTCCCCTAAAAACATTCGGATACGCTCCGGCGCAACGTTTTCGGGAGGCGCCGCGTTGATCTCTGCAAGCTGCTGGCGAAAGATCACATCCATCTCGGCTTGCGCCTGCGCCACACTTACGCCCGGCCGCAAACGCCCCATCACCCGAACCCACGTCGCGACACTACGGCTCAAGCTCGGATCTTTCAGGACGCGGATCGGCCACCATAGGTCAGGCTTTGCGCCGACCTCGAAGCCAAAAAAGCCGGGCGGCGTGACACCGACGATGACGAGCGGCGTGTCGTTAATTATGACCTTCATCCCAACGACGCCAGGATCGAGGCCGAACCGTCGCTTCCAGAATTCGAAACTGATGACCGCCGCAGGTTGCGCGCTCGCCGGATCGTCGTCCGCTTCAGTGAGCATGCGGCCCACTACGGCGTTGACTCCAAGGACTGAGAAGAAATTGCCGGAGACACGCTGCTGCTGGGCTGCTTCGACTGAGCCGCTCTCGTTCACTATCAGCCGGGCGCGCCCCACGCCGCCGCCGGTGATAACGCCGTTGAATGATTGATTGCGGTCGCGGAACATCTCGTAGAACGGATAGCTGAAGTAGTGATCCGTTCCCCGAGGCTTTGTAACGGAAAAGAGCGCCAACTCGTGGGCATCCTTGACAGGCAGCATTCTCAACATCATCGCGTTGATCAGGCTGAAGATCGCCGTGTTCGCGCCGATCCCCAACGCGAGCGAGAGCGCGGCGACCAGCGTGAACATTTTGTTGTTGAGCAGCATCCGAAAGCCGTAACGCAAGTCTTGAAACATTTCGTCCTCCCATCGTTGCGGTTGTAACACTAGCGCATCCCAGAACGCGCTCGAGCTGCGCCGTAGCAATTCAAGTTTGTTCCGCCAATCTAGGCGATCCCATTCGGCCAACAGCCGTTCGCGATAACGCAATTCGGCCTCCCACTCCTGCCGCCAATCGGCGCGCAAGCGGCGCGGCACGATCAGTCCAATGAAGACGATCAGCCAAAGATGCGGTCTCATCCGTTGTCTCTTCATCAGGTTAAACACGATACTTTTCAAATGGGAGCTATTCAGGCGTAACGAGCAGCGTGGCGAAGGTAGCGCAAACTGTCCAGCTAAAGTTTCTACACAAGTCCGGGATTGATCTTCGTCCCGGAGGGACGCCGGAGATTAGCCGGTGGAGAAACCACCGGACGCAATCGAAATCACCCTCGGGAGCCCCGGAGGGGCGACAGACCGAAGCTGGTCTGTCGCCCCTCCGGGGCTGGGAATATATCTCTACTCGCTTCCGGTGGTTACGCTCGGGCTCCACCACCGGCTAATATCCGCTGCGCCTCCGGCGCAAAAGACATGTGTAGAAACTTTAGCTGCCCCGGTTTGCGCCGCTCAATCAGAGATCCCTCTGTCAGGCCCAAGCCCTGTCGAGCGTTGCGCGACTTCGATCAATGTCCGATTGAGGAAGCAGCGCAAACCGGGGCAGTTTGCGCTACCTTTTTCGATCGCTCCTTTCCCACAAAGGACGAAAATGTTAGAACCCTTATGAGCATTGATAGAAACTACATCTTCGACTTCCTTATCCGTGAATTTGGGCTAAATCGAAACACGCTACATTGGGACGCTGGTACAGTACCGCGCGCGTAAGCAAGCGGCCGTCTCATAAGTCAGCCGCTTGCTTACGCGCGCGGTACTGTACCAATCTCACGTGTTCTGATTTAGACAGTTTGCGCTACGCCTTTTGCGATCCCGATTTCTTTCAGCGTCGCGGATCCGAAGCCGGAGTTACTTTTGCAAGAGGTCTAATTACTCGTAACGTAAGGCCGTAAGCGGGTCTACCCCGGCCGCGCGACGCGCAGGCGCCCAGCAGGCCAAAATGGATACCGCGATAAGCAAGACCGGCGCCGCCAAGATAGTTAGGGGGTCGGTTGGCTTGACCTCGTAAAGCAGTGTCGTCAAGACGCGTGTGAGCGCCAAGGCGCCGACCAGACCAATTGCGATCCCGATTCCCACCGATTTCACTCCTTGTCCCACCACCAACCCGATCACGTCGCGTCGCTGTGCGCCCAACGCGATGCGTATGCCAAGTTCGTGTGTGCGTTGGGCGACAGAGACGGCCATCACTGCGTACAAGCCGACCATCGCCATCACCAGCGCGAGCGCGGCAAAGACTCCGAGCAGCGCCGTGCGGAAGCGCGGTTGGGCGACCGATTCAAACAACCGCTCATCCATCGTGCGCACTTCGAAGAGGGGTAGGTTCGCGTCAATGGCCGTCACGGCGCGGCGCAATGTCGCCGCGAAGCTGGCCGGCTCCACTTGTGTGCGCACCGCCAGGTTGAGATTCGGGGCGGGGACCTGGCTGTAGGGCACGAACATTTCCGGCCTAGGCTCTTCCCCTCTGGCCCGATGCCGCACACTGCCGACGACGCCGACGATCTCGCGCCAAGCTCTTTCATTGGAAGTTTCCTTGATGCGCTGCCCAATGGGATTGGCGCCGGGCCAATACCGTTTGGCCATCGTCTCGTTGATGACGGTCACCATCGGCGCGCGCTCGTGATCCGCGCCCGAAAACTCGCGCCCCTTGAGCAGCGGAATGCCCATCACCCGAAAATAGTCCGGGCTGACCGCACGGAAGTTGGCGGTGGGCATCCCCGGCCTGACTTCCTCCTGGCCATTCATCAGAACGACAAAGCTATAAGTTGCCTGTGGCAAACGGCAGAAAAGAGGTCAGCGCAGCCTCTTGCATTCCAGGTTGACGGCGCACTTCTTCGAGCAACCGGTCAGCAAAATTCAGTCGCTGCGGCGGCGTCGCATAGGCCGAACGCGGCAGCGCAATCCGCGCCGTTAGCAAACGTTCGGGCCGAAACCCCAATGGCGTTCGTTGCAGCCGCACAAAGCTCTTGAGCAACAATCCCGCGCCCGTCAGCAACAACACGGTCAACGCTACTTGCGAGATGACCAACGACGCGCGCAGGCGGCTCGAGCCGAAGCTGCCGCCCAGCGTTCGGCTACCCGCCTTCAACGCTTCGGTCAACGTTGTCTGCGAAGCGCGCAACGCCGGCAGCGCGCCAAACAGCAGTCCAGCCGTCACGCTCAAGCCGAAGGTGAATGCAAGCACGCGCCCATCCATGCTGATCTCACCATTGCGCGGAATCGCGCTGGGGAGCAGCGCGTTGATCAGTGTTATTCCCGAATAGGCGAGTAGCAGACCGGCCGACCCACCCAGGCCCGCCAACAGCAGGCTTTCGGTTAGGAATTGCCGCACAACGCGGACGCGATTAGCGCCGAGGCTCAGACGCACGGCGATCTCTTTCTGTCGCCGCGCCGCCGCCGTCAACAGCAGGTTCGCCAGATTGGCGCAGGCAATCAGCGCGACAAAGCCGACCGCGCCCATCAGCACAAGCATCATCGTGCGCACGTCGCCCACCTGCGCTTCTTGCAAACCCAACACCCGCACGCTCTGGAACCGGGGGCCATTCTCACCCGGCTTAATAATCGTGGCCAATTCGGCGTCTGCTTGTGGACGCGTCACGCCTGGTTTCAAGCGTGCGATGAGTATGAGGAAAAAGCCCTGGTAGTTGTTCAGATCGAAGGCCGTCAGGGTAAGGGGAACAAACAGTTCTTTGTCGGATGGGAAATTGAGACATGGCGGCAGCACACCGATCACTGTGTAGCTCTGCTCGTCGAGCCTGATCGCACGACCCACCACGCCTGGTTCTGCGCCAAACTGTCTTTGCCATATTCCGTAACCGAGCAGGACGACCTTGGCGGCGCCTTCCCGCTCTTCTTCCGCCGTGAGATTCCGATCGTACAGCGGCTGCACGCCAAGCGTTGGCAAGAGGCTGGCCGAGACGCGCGCGCCATTGACCCGCTCCGGTACGCCGCCGCCAGCCAGGTTGAATGTGGCGTTCACATAAGCTCCGAGATGCGAAAAAGAATGGTTCTGCGTCGCCAAGTCGCGGAAATCCGGAGCGGCGAAGCTGCCGTTGCCGACCAGCATCAAGCGTTCCGGTTCCGGGAAAGGCAAAGGGCGTAGTAAAACGGCATTGACGACGCTGAACATCGCTGTGTTCGCGCCGATGCCCAACGCCAGCGTCAGCACAGCCAGCAAAGTAAAGCCAGGTCGCTTCAGTAACATTCGCGCGCCGAAGCGCAGGTCTTGTATGAGCGATTCCATTCGCATTCCTCCTTTGCGTTCGATCAATTCCAGCGATGGTTGCAACGCCCGCGCGGCCATCGGCTGTTCCGCCCGGCTCAATTCACATTCCAGCAACCGCCAGTCATAACTCCGAACGGCGCGCGCCTCGGCTTCCGTTTCCGATAAACCAGCGGCGAGCGCGTCTTCGTAGGCGGCTTCCAGGTGCAGCGCCAGTTCCTCGACGATTTCGATCTCGCGTTCCGGCGGCAGGCGCAACACGGCGAGATGTTCACGCACGATGTGGTTCCAATTCGGCATAGCTCATTCGTGGCGAAGCGCAACCAGTGGATCAACCCGCGCCGCGCGCCTTGCAGGCAAGTAACAGGCTACGAACGCTACCAGCGTAAGCAGCCCCGCAACCGCAGCGAAGGTCAACCAGTCGGTCGCGCTCACACCAAACAACAGGGTCTGCATCAAGCGCGTCAGCGCCCACGCCCCGCCCAATCCAATCACTACACCGACGAGCGCTAGCTTGATCCCCTGTCCAATGACTAGCTTCAGCACATCACGCACGCGCGCGCCCAGCGCCATCCGCACACCGATCTCGTGCGTCCGTTGCGCCACCGAGAAAGACATCACGCCATACAAACCGATGGCGGCCAGAACTAGCGCTATGGCCGCAAAGATTCCGAGCAGGAGCATGACGAAAAGCCTTTGCGCTGTAGAGTCGGCGACCATCTGCTCCATGGTCGTGACTTTGAAGACCGGCAGTTCTTTATCAATCGCTTGAATCGCTCCGCGCACGGCTGAGGTCAGGCTCGACGGCTCGGAAATAGTGCGGACAACCAGGAACGCCCGTGGAATCACAATCTGGCGATGCGGAACGTAGTACTGCGCCGGCGAGTCGCCGTCCAATCCCTTGTGCTTAACATGACCAACGACTCCGACGACCTCGCGCCAGCGGAGATTACCTTGTGGATCCCTTTCCCCGATGCTGATCCGTTTGCCAAGCGGGTCTTCATCCGGCCAGTATTTGCGCCCCATAGTTTCATCAATGATCGCCACGCCCATCGCATCCAAGCTATCCCCGTCTGTGAAATAGCGCCCCTTGCGGAGAGGAATCTCCAGGGTCTGAAAATAAGTGGAGCCTGCGAACCAGAGATTCCCCCAGGGCATCACTTGTCCCGGCGGCGTCGCTCGCCCTTCGATCCAGAAACTGCTGCCCGAAATAACTCCACTCATCGGGATGCTGGTGGAAAGGCTGGCTGACTTTACTCCCGGAAGAGTTTGGATTTGTTGCAGCGCCTGCTGGAAGAAGCTGTCTCGTTTCTGCGGTTCGCGGTACTTTGAATCCGGCAACGAGAGTTGCATGACCAAAATGTTTTGCGGGTTGAAACCGGGATTGACTTCCTGAAGGCGCAGAAAGCTTCTGATCAGCAATCCCGCGCCGATCAGCAAAACCAGCGCGATGGCAACTTCGCTGACTACAAACAGGCTGCGCATGCCACGTCCTGGGCCGCCACTCCCGCTGTGTCCACCTTCTTTGAGCGTCTCGTGCAGTTCGGTCTTTGAGGCGTAAAGCGCGGGCATGAGGCCAAAGAGCAATCCGGTCAGCAACGCAGCGCCAACAGTGAAAGCCAGCGCGCGGGTATCGAGTCCGATCTCGTGCGCGCGTGGAATGTTGGCCTGATTGAGCGTGACGAGAGCTTCGATCCCCCAGAAAGCAAGGAGCAAACCGAGGCCGCCGCCAACCAAAGCCAGCAGCACGCTTTCTGTCAACAATTGACGAATCACACGAATGCGGTCGGCGCCGAGCGCCGAGCGAATCGCCAGCTCCTTTTGCCTCGCTGTCGCGCTCACCAGCAGCAGGTTTGCCACGTTCGCGCAGGCAATCAGCAACACTAACCCGACTGCGCCCATCAACAGGAGCAAGGCAGGTCGAATGGCGCCGACCACCAACTCGTGCAGACCGCGAAGCAGTAATCCCCAACTGCTCGGATCAGCCGCTCCACCGCTGAAATATTGTTGACGAACGTTAGCCGCAATCGTGTCCATCTCGGCCTGGGCCTGTGGCAAGGTCACCCCCGGTTTGAGCCGCGCGATCACAGAGAATTGATCGTTGCGCCATTGCGTCGTCTGCAACTGATTTGGTGTGAACTGAAGCGGCGACCACAGATTTATCTCCTGACCGAACTCGCGCCCGAATTGAAAGCTCGGCGGCATAATGCCGATGACCGTGTAGCTTGCGCCGTCGAGCGTCAGTGATTTGCCAATCAATTGCGGATCAGCGCCGAAGAGACGCCGCCACAACCCATCGCTGACCACAACGACAGAGTTGCGCCCCGGTTGATCTTCTCCTGGCGAAAAGGTCCGCCCCCGTGCGACATTCACCCCCAGAGTCGGGAAGAAAGTTGCAGTGACCATCGCGCCTTGCAACCGCTCAGGATCGCCTGCGCCCGTCAGATTGACCGGCCAAGGGGCAAACGCTGTGATGCTCTCTAATGATTTGTTCGTGTCGCGGTAATGCGTGTAACCGATAGCCGAAACCCCGGATATGAGATCGAGCTTCGGGTAGTAATGATTCAGCATAACCAGCCGCTCTGGGTCTTTGTAAGCCAGCGGTCGCAGCAACACCGCATTGACGAAGCTGAAAACGGCCGTGTTTGCGCCGATGCCCAGCGCCAGCGTCAACACGGCAATCAAGGTGAAGCCGGGTTGCTTGACTAACATTCGCGCGCCGAAGCGCAAGTCTTGTA
>WNFV01017491.1_pt1 | contig 11648 bp, 8 predicted proteins | sample 5400101 | NCBI WGS metagenome assembly WNFV01 (sample SAMN13153361, study PRJNA577476) | soil metagenome | isolation source: 115 cm soil or saprolite under grassland replicate 1 | place: USA:California | collected 2016-06-15
AGAAATACATAAAACAACAATTCTTCAGCCGCGGCAGCGGCGATTGACCCTAGCCCGGCTTTTCAAAGCCGGGGAGCGGTTACAGAGTCGTCTCAGTCGCGGCAGCGACGGTTGATTTTGCAGATCCGCTGCCGCGACTGAGGGTGGATGCGCTCGTTGTCCCGGCTTTGAAAAGCTTGTCATTACCCAAACTTTGTCACGAAATACGTGTGTTGTATCTTAGCCCGCGATAGCGGGCGGCAGAGTAAAGCCTGGGGTGAAGCGCAGCGGAACCCCAGGTACGACGTAGATTTATCATCGAAGCCCGCGAAGCGGGCGGCAGCCATTGGCACAATCTCGATGATGATGAAATGGCGAATAACGAAAAGCTGCCGCCCGCTTCGCGGGCTTGATGCGCGCGCATCGCATTCCTGGGGTTCCGCGCTAGCGCGCTCCACCCCAGGCTTTACTCTGCCGCCTGCTCCGCAGGCTGAAGATGCGAACATCCATTTGGCGCAAAAGTTTGGGTAATGACAAGCTTTGAAAAGCCCGGGCTAGACTTACATCGTCGCTGCGGCGACCGTGAGGGCGTAGATAAACATTCTGAAAGGCAAAGAGATGACAAAAACAGAATTCCAGCGCATGCTCGAGTCGCTGGCCGACGCCTGGACGCGGCGCGACTACGAACGGGCCTCTGAGGTCTTCGCCGCTGACGTACATTATGCGGACCCGCTGCGATATCAGTTCCACAACCGTGAGGAGTTGCGCGCGTTCTTTGAGGACGACGAGGGCTATGAGCAGAGGACCACGTGGCGGACGACCTTGTTCGACGAAGAGCGGCAGGTTGGGGCTGTGGAATATACCTATGACGGGACGCATCGCTACCATGGGGTCACCTTGATCAAGGTACACGACGGGCGGATTACGCACTGGCGTGAGTATCAGCATATTGACGGACGCGAGTGGGAAGACCTCATCGGCGCGACGCGATTTTGAGACAGTGGAGAGTAATTCACCTCCGCTCAGCCGGCAAATACAGGCGGACGCTTCTTCGCCCAGGGCCGCGCCTCTTCCAATTCGTAAGCCAATCCGAGCAGCGTCGCTTCGCCTCCGCGCCACGCCGCGAAGTGGCTTCCCACCGGCAACCCGTCGCGCGTCCAATACAACGGCACTGACATCGCGGGCGTCCCGACGGCGTTGTGCAGCGGCGTGTATCCCAGTTCGTCCACCACGGCTTTTTGCCATTTCAATCAGGCCCAGCGTCCACGGCTCCAGCGCGTCTTCGCGCCTGATGGCGCCGCCCATCAACAGCTCAATCCGCGCTTCGTACTGCATCGTGAACGACGCGAATAAACCCAGAAACGTATCCATGAATTCCGGGCCGTCGAACCCCATCTTCGTTTCATCGACCTTGTGGCCGAGCTTTTCGAGCAATTGCGCGCTCGCGCGGACAGCCTTTTCGACTTCCGGGTGAGGCTTCTTGCCCAGAAAGGTCTCCCAGATTAGCGCCACTTTCAGACGTTTTTTGGACGGGCCGGAGATGAACCCCACCGGCGGCATGTTCTCGATGTTCTTCTTTTCGGCGACGTTCAGAAAGGCCGCCGCGTCGCGGACCGAACGGCTCAGGCACAGCTCGGAAGCGATGTTGAGGGATTCCATTCCCAGGCTCCACGCGTGGGTATTCCCCAGTTCGCGCTCGCGCGTGGGCTTCAAACCGAAGAGTCCGCAATGACAGGCCGGGATGCGGATTGAGCCGCCGGCGTCAGTGCCGTGAGCCAGCGGGACTATTCCGGCCGCGACCGCCGCCGCCGATCCGCCGCTCGATCCGCCCGCCGTGTGATCGGTATTCCACGGATTGCGCGTCGCGCCATACAGCACCGGCTCAGTGGTGTCGAGCAATCCGAGTTCCGGCGCGTTGGCGATGCCCGCGACGATCATCCCCGAACGCTCCATCGCGTCGATCAACGGAGAGTTCGTCCGAAACGGATTGCCCTTCTTCTCGATGTATCTCGCGTAGAGACGCGAACCGGCGTCTATGCGGGCGTCCTTGTATTGAGTGAGGTTCTTCAACATAACCGGGACGCCGGCGAACGGCCCTTCGACGACGCCGTTCTTCGCCCGTTCGCGCGCCTTCTCGACATCGAAGAGTTTGGTCAATACGGCGTTGATCTTCGGATTGACCCGTTCGACTCGACCGATGACGTCGTCAACGAGTTCGAGCGGCAAAATCTGTTTCTTCCTGATCAACTCGGCCAATCCAAGCGCATCGTAATTGGCGAGTTCGGAAAGTGTCGATTTTACCTGGGCGGCTGCGTATTCGGGGAGCAGCGAACCGCCCGCTGTCGCGAGCGCAAAGACGGCGGATTTCTTGAGAAAGTCTCTGCGAGCGTGATCCATAATGGTGTCCTCCTGGGAAATCGCGCGAAACCTCGGCGGGAAGCGAGTGATACGGCATTCGGATGAATATGACTACGAACTAACAGACCTTTACGAAGTTTCTTCGATGGGCTAATTTTCAGCGCGAATTTGTCTTTTATATCAAACCGCGCGAGTAAGCAAGCGGTTGCATGCAGGATCAACCGTTTGCCTACTCACGCGGCGCCGCGCCAGTGTCTTTAATCCAAACCCAAAAGAAGGGCCGAAAAGGAAACTTTATGAACAAAACATCCTGTTCTCCCACAAAGATAGCGCGCGTCGCGCTGCCGATGTTGATCGCGTTACTCTGCGCCTCGATCTCGACGTCCCAGTCGCCTGCCCCCGCCGAAGCCTATCAAGTGACGCTTCAGACCGGCGTGCGAGTGAAGATGCGCGACGGCGTGCAACTCGCCGCCGACGTCTACCGCCCCAGGGCCGCCGGCAAATTTCCCGTGCTGCTGACACGCACGCCATACAACCGCCGCGATTTCAATACGGGGATGTACCTGGCGTCACGCGGCTATGTGGCCATTCTGCAGGACACTCGAGGGCGGTTCGATTCCGAAGGAGAGTTCTATCCGTTCAAACACGAGATCGACGACGGCTACGACACCGTCGAATGGGCCGCCGCGCTGGAATACTCGAATGGAGACGTAGGGATGTTCGGCGGATCATATGTCGGCGCGACGCAGATGCTCGCAAGCGTTTCAAAGCCGAGGCGCCTGAAAGCGATCTTCCCTTACGTCACGGCGTCGGAGTATTACGACGGTTGGACGTATCAAGGCGGCGCGTTGATGCAATGGTTCACCAGTTCGTGGTCTTCCGGGTTGGCTGAGGACACGCTGCGCAAGATGGTCAATTCCAGACAGCGCCCGAAAGATTGGGTTCTGCAGCTTCCGGTCGAAAATTACCGTTCGATCGCCGTCCCGCCCGCGCAAGAGGTCGCGCCCTATTTCCGCGACTGGGTCGAGCACGAGCGCGACGATGAATACTGGCGCAGGTGGAAAATCTCGGACCATTACGCCGAGATGAACGTCAAGGCGCTGCACGCCGGCGGATGGCACGACATCTTCTTGAAAGGCTCGATCAAGAATTTCGTCGAGATGCGCAAGGGCGCGGCCACGCCGGAGGCGCGCGACGGTCAGCGGCTGCTCATCGGCCCCTGGGCGCATGCGGCGACCTCGCCCGAGGGAAAGATCGGCGACGTGGTCTTCGGCAAACAAGCCGTGTTGGACATGAACGCCACGATAGTCAAATGGGCCGATTTCGCGCTGAAGGGCCTCAAGAACGAGTTCGCGGGCGACACGCCAGTCCGCATCTTCGTGATGGGCGAAAACGTCTGGCGCGACGAAAAGGAGTTCCCGCTGGCCCGCACGCAGTATACGAAATATTACTTTCACTCGAACAAGGGCGCGAATTCGGCTGCCGGCGACGGCGAGCTTTCGATAAATCCTCCAGGCAAAGAGGCAGGCAAAGAGGCAGGCAAAGAGGCAGGCAAAGAGGCAGGCAAAGAGGCAGGCAAAGAGGCAGGCAAAGAGAAGGCCGACACTTATGAATACGACCCGCAGAACCCGACGCCGACCATCGGCGGGCGGTTGTGCTGCGGCGCGGCCATTCAACCAGGCCCATTCGACCAAAGACCGAACGAATCGCGGCAAGACGTGCTGGTCTTTTCCACTCCGCCGCTCGAACGCGACACCGAGGTCACCGGTTACATCACCGCCGAGCTTTACGCCTCGACCTCCGCGCCCGACACCGATTTCACCGCGATGATCGTGGACGTCGATCCATCAGAAGGGGCAGAAGGGGGGGCGGGCTACGCGCGTTTTCTGACCGACGGCGTCGTTCGCGCGCGCTACCGCAATTCGACCGAACGCGCGGAGCCGATCGAGCCGGGCAAGGTCTACAAATACACGATTGATCTGTGGGCGACGAGCAACGTCTTCAAGGCCGGACACAAGATTCGGGTCTACATCTCTAGCAGTAACTTCCCGCGCTTCAATCGCAACCTCAACACGGGCGAACCGACGCTCGGCGCGACCAAGATGATCAAGGCGAATCAGACCATCTATCACGACTCAGACCATCCGTCATCTATCACACTGCCGATCATTCCAAGATAGAAAGAGAGACAAGGAGACAAGGAGAGGGGGAGACAAGGGGACAAGGAGAAATGGAGACGGGGAGACAAGGAAATCAAATCTCCTTGTCCCCTTGTCCCCCTGTCCCCTTGTCTGTCAGTCTCTCCTTCTCTCTGTCTTTTCCTTTAATCAGGCTCTGTTCGATTGAGGACGGACTGAAGGCGCCCGCCGAAATAAGCTCTCCCTCTCCCATTTTTCCCGCGTTTTTAATTCGATGAACTAGGCAAGCCCGGACAGGCGCGCCCGTTCATAATCAGGGTTGACTTCGATTCAATGTGTAGGAGGAGGAAATTCCATGGCGAATAGCAGAGGCATAACCACGTTCATTTTAACACTGGGTTTTACAGCTTTGATCTTTACGGCTTGTGAAACTCAACCGGAGCGCGAGCGCGTAGGCGAGGCCACCCCCAGTCCGACCGTGGGGATAACTCCGTCGCCGACCGGCGCCGCAAGCCCGACCGCAAGCCCTGTGGCGCTCACTGCGCCCGAAAAGGAGTTTCTGGCGAATGCGGGGCGCGGAGGCATGCTGGAGGTTCAACTGAGCAACCTGGCCACGCAGAAGGCGTCGAGCAATGACGTGAAACAGTTCGCAGAGCGTATGGCCACGGATCATAGCCAACTGGGCCAAAAGTTGCGGCAACTGGCGTCGAACCTGAACGTCACGCTGCCGCAGGATTTGAAGCCGGAACAGCAGGCCGCTGTCAGCCGGTTGGAGAAACTTTCCGGCAAAGCGTTCGACCGCGAATACATGAAGGAAATGGTCAGCGACCACGTGAAAGACATATCGGAATTCGAGCGCGCGGCCAGTCATGCGACCAATGCGGATATCAAACAGTTCGTGTCCGAGGCGCTGCCGACGCTGCGCGAACACCTGAAGATGGCGCGCGAAATAGCCGCCAAGTTGGGCGCCAAGACTCAATGACGCTCGCTGCGCGCCGGCTATAAACGCCAGTGTAAGGGTTTTGCGACGTAGAGGCGCCTTGCGAGTTGTTTATTCGCGCCGTGGCGATGAGAGCCACTGGCGCGAGTAAACAACTCGCAAGGCGCCCCATTACTCCCGTCCGGCGCTTAACTACAGTTGAGGTTTTCGATGAAAGCGATTCTGCTCGCCGCAACAATATTACTTTCTCTTGCCGGGCAGAATCCTTCTCAAGACAAACTTGCCGCCCAGGACGACCAGGGCGCCCAAAACCTGCAGCCCACCCCCACAACCCAGCAACCCACTCCCCCAATTCAAGGCAAACAACCTTCGACTCCCGCCCAGGATGCGCAGGGGCCTAACCTGGTTATTGAAGAAGTCATCTTTGAAGGTAACAACGTCTTTTCGAGCGCGGTGCTGAGCCGTCAATTACGACGCGTCAGCGCGGACGTATTCTTGCGTGCGTTCGGGCGGCGCAACGTTTTCACGCGCGAGCGCTTTCAGGAAGACGCCGCGCGTTTGACGAGATACATGACCGACCGTGGTTATCTGAACGCCTCGGTCGGCGAGCCGAAGATCCGATTCGTCAACATCGCCGACGCCGCGCGTGCCACCGGCGACGTTCCCATCCGGCTGATCATTCCCATCACTGAAGGCCCTCTTCACAGGCTCGGCAAATTGATCATCCGCGACGGCTCCGTGCTCACGCCCGAACAAGTGCGCGCGCAGTTCCCCATCAAAGAGGGCGAAGTGATCAACGCCAGTCTGATGGAAGCCGCGCTCCTTCGGCTGCGCGACCTTTACGGCCGGTTGGGCTACTTGCAGTTCGCCCCGGAGATCAATTTCAAATCCACGCTGCCGGTCAACAATGAAGTGGTGACCGACATCACCATCACGCTCAACGAGGGGAGGCGCTTCACAATCGGGCGGCTGGATTTCGTCGGCAATTACCGGACGTTGGATCTGTATCTTCGGCGAATGGTCCCGCTCGACGAGGGCGAGTATTTCGATTACGGGAGATTGCAGGACGCGATCGAGAGGTTTAACCGCACGGGGCTCTTTGAACCCATCAAGCCTGGCGACATAATCATCAATTACGACATGGCGCAAGGAACCGCCAACGTCGAACTGCATCTGACCGAGCGAGACGTCCAGCGGATTGATTTCAGCGGCGGCGGGGGCAGCATCGGCGGATTCAATGCCGGGGTGGATTATTCGAACATCAGCCTGACCGGGCGGCTCGACAGCTTCGCCGCTCAGATGCGTGTTGGCAACCTGGAGCAATTGGCATCGGCGCAATACACCAACACGCTGCTGACGGCGAGGCCGGTCACAATAAGTCTGTCAGGCTTCTACCAACGATACAAATTCGTTGAAGCGGGGGCTGACCGGCGACCGCTCTACACTCAAACCTCGGCCGGGATGAGCATGGGCGCGACAATCCCGCTGGCCAGAGGGCGCAACAGCCTGGCCGCCGCGACGCGCGGGAGTCTCTTCTACGCGCTGAATTTCACCAGGCTGAGAGACCTCACGATCGGGCAGTCGACGGGCGTGGGCAACGTCGAGCGAGACAACTTCCGGCTGGCCGGCCTGACGCCGGCGCTGACGCACGACACGCTTGAGCGGGCATTCGACCCGATGCGCGGCGTGCGGCTGACATCCGGCGTCGAGACGAACGGGCGGGCGCTCGGAGGCAACATCAACACCGTCAGACCATGGATCGATTTCCGGCAGTTCGTCCCGCTCAACGAGGGGTTACTGCGCGGCGAGCGGAACGTATTCGGCTATCGCCTGCGCGCCGGGCACATCGCCTCATACGGCAGGCCCTTCGACGCCCGCACGCTTTCGGTGATTGACGGCGTGCCGATCACCAACCGTTACTTCCTGGGCGGGGAGATGGAGGTGCGCGGCTTCCCCATCAATTCGATAGCGCCCCTGGCCCGCGTAGATCGGCTCCTGGCCGTCGGAGCCAACCCGCCGGTCCTAGTCTCCAGCAGCGTGCAGCCTATCGGCGGCGACACCGAGCTGATCGCCAACGCCGAATACCGCGCGCCGCTGACGCGGAGATTGTCTGGAGCCGCCTTCTTCGACGTCGGCGCAGTTTTCAACACGGGCGGGCTGAGGGCGCAGCAATTCATCAGCCCCGCGCAAATCACCCCGCCGGTTCCGAACACTTTCCTGATAACGGCGGTGCGCCCTTTGAGAGACATTGACGCTCAGATTCCGAAATACCGCATCTCACTCGGCGTCGAACTGCGCGTCATGGTTCCCGTCATCCACATCCCGCTGCGCTTCATCTTCGCCTACAACCCGAATGCTCAAATCAGCCCGCCCCCGGCGACGCTGCTCGCGCCTGAAAAGAGATTTGCTTTCAGAATCGGTTTTGGCCGCACGTTATAACCATTGACACATTCTCCGCGCGCTTCTATTCTGCCTGCGACTCTCGGTAAATTTAGGTATCTCACCCTATGCTGCCAGAAGCAATTCTCATCAAGAAGACTCGCTGGGTCTGGATCGTTCTGCTCGCGCTCTCGCCGCTGGCCTATCTGGGGGGGTCGTCTTTGACCTGACCTGGGGTTCCGCCTTCGGCTCCACCCCAGGCTTTACTCTGCCGCCCGCTCCGCGGGCTTGAATAATACCTAAAAACTTAATATACAGAGTACCAGGCTCCGGCGTAACGACCGTTAGGTTTCGCTCTGCCAGACAAGCGCGATCGTCTCTGATATTTTTCCACTGGCCTCTTCGTCATCCGGCTCGTCATCTGGCTCGTCATAGTCATAACCATGTTGCGCCAAATACCATTGTCGATACCATTCGAGAGCTTCAGCAATGGCCTGCCTTTGTTCGCTGCTGTAGAGTGGCAAGTATTCTTTTTTGAATTTATCGAGCCGATATGGCGCGATAATAAAATGGAGAATCCATGGAACATAGTCCCAATATTTTTCCGCATCCGTGACCAAATGTTTTATTGCGGCGCACAACACGCCGGGCGTGAAATAGTGAAAGGCAAGAGGATGAATCGCAGCAAAATCAGCAGAATCGAAACCTCTCGACTCACTGGCAATTTCAAATTCCTGCCAAGTGTGGCGCCGATACCAGTCAAAATCCCGCTCGTGTCTTTCGCAACAACCCAGGATTGTAATAGAGCTGAAATCCGGTTTCTCTACGTTAGCAAAGGCGTCTAATACTCTTTGCCGGATTTGTATCAAATCAATCATCACTGCTTGGCCTCCTGCCACTCAACCCAATATTTTGGTTCGTTGCTCATACTCACTCCAAATCGCCACCCGAATTATCACTCTTATGAAATCGGACGCGTAAAAAAATTTTCTCGAAACGTACGAGGATTTTTGGCGAATATTGACACATTCTCCGCGCGCTTTTATTCTGCCTGCGACTCTCGGTAAATTTAGGTATCTCACCCTATGCTGCCAGAAGCAATTCTCATCAAGAAGACTCGCTGGGTCTGGATCGTTCTGCTCGCGCTCTCGCCGCTGGCCTATCTGGGGGGGTCGTCTTTGAGGTTCGCGGCTTCCAAAGGAATTGACGTGACCGGATGGGACAGTCTGTTCCAAGTCAAGACCACAGACAACCTGCTCTTCTATTATCGTTTGGACAAGGGCAGAGAGGGCGCCATCGCGAGGAACCTGGCGCCGGAAGTCGCGCTCGGGGTTCGCCTCAAATCACCCGATCATTTGGAGACGCTGGAAGTCGAACTCGGCCCGGACGGGCGCCCGCTGGGATATACGCGATACTTCTCAGTGCAGCGGGAAGTCGGCGCCATTGACGAGCCGGCGGCTCGTCGTCTGGCCGTTGAGGCCGTGAAATCGAGGCTCGCCCGCGAGGGCGTCACAGCCGACGTCGCGCCGATATTGGAGGAGAAAGCGGAGACAGGCGCCGTTATCAGGAATTACAAATGGAAGTGGCCGCTCACGACCATTCCCGAATTGACCGTCAATAGCGAAATCTCTTTTCGCGGCGGCGTTCTGACGGGCGACATTGTTAAAGCTTCCGTCGACTCCGGGTTCGCCAAAAGCAATCTCAATAGCCGATCGACGCTGAAGACCTCCTTCGGAGTCGCATATGTGCTGCTGATCATGGCCGGCGTGATCTTCGGCCTCTATCAGTTCGTTCAGCGGGTCAAACAGCAGGAGATATCCTATTCGCGCATCGCGATGGTGGCGGCGATTTTCGCCGCCGGGCTGGCGCTCTTTGTTCTGCTGACGGACGTGGCCATCTATGATTTAGCCGCGCAGCGCGATATTCCGATTCCCGATCGGCTGTTCACCGTGATCGTCCTCTTTTCGTTCGCGATGTTCTACAGCGTGGGCGGGCTGTTTATGGGGCTGGCTTACGGGAGTAGCGAAGGCGCCATACGCGAATCTTATCCAGGCAAACTCACGTCTCTCGACGCGCTGGTCACGGGAAGGCTCTTTTCACAAAACGTCAACCGCGCCGTTTTGATCGGGTGCGCGATCGGCGGGTGGGCGTTGTTGTTCGGCCGCGCGGCTTACCTGCCCTGGCAGGGCAAGCCGGGTTACGGGGAAGAATTCAGGCCGTTCCATCCCTGGTTTGGGCATCTGCCCTTGCTGTCGGCTCTGACGGTGACGCCGCTGGACGTCATTCTGATCACAGTCATCGGCCTGCTGATCCCGCTGCCATTGCTCCACCGCCGATTCCGTTCGCGGCGCGCGATCATCATGTCGTCGTCAATCTTCATCTGGCTGGCTTGCGCGGCCCCCTATTTGGGCTTTCGCCCGTGGACGGCCCTTCTTTTGACGGCGGCGACGAGGGCCGTCCTCTTCCTTCTCGCCTTCCTTTGGTTCGACCTGCTCACTGCGATCGTCTGCATCGCCGCGCCGACCATCTGGTCAACCGGTCTTCAGATGTTCGCGCAACCGTCCGAAGGCCTCCACAACGCCGGCCTCATCTCACTGACCATTACGACGGTCTCGATCCTGATCGCATTTATCTTCGCCTTCAAAGGCAGGCTCTATCGCGAAGACGAGGTGTGGCCGGTTTACGCCGAACGTCTGGCGGAACGAGTCTCGATGCAAGCCGAGGTCTCGGCGGCGCGCGAGGCTCAAAAGAGATTGATGCCCGAACGATTGCCGAGCCTTCCCAGTCTCTCCATCGCGGCCTGCTGCCATCCGGCCCATGAGGTAGGCGGCGATTTCTACGACGTGTTCGAGTTGGAGGGGGGCAAGCTCGGAGTCCTGATCGCCGAAGGAGGAGGCAAGGGACTCGGTTCGGCGCTCTCGATCGCTTTCGCCAAAGGCTTTCTGACGCCGAAAATTCTAGGGAACGGCCAATCGGACAATTCGCCTGCCGAGGTCATGCGCGGATTGCAGGACCGCCTCGCCGCCATGCTCGATGACGAGGCGGGCGTCGGCCTCGCCTTCGCCGTGATTGACGCCGACGACGGGACGTTGCGCTATGCGCGCGTCGGGGCTCATCCGGTGATCATGGTCGCCAATGAAAAATCGCCCGGCCAGTTGTCGCTCCCCGAAGAGCGCGAGATCAAATTCGAATCCGGTAGACGCGCCGGCGCGAACATCTCGGTGATCGAAGGAAGCTGCGCGCTCAGGCCTGGCGACAGCGTGGCGATGCTCACTGACGGCATCGTCAAAAACTGGAAGAACGACCAGACCGGCCCCGCCGCCGAGCTGTCCAAGGTCCTGACCGACGCCCGCGGCGCCGATTCCGCCGCGCTGCAAGAGTCTCTCGACAAAAACATCAAAGGGCGCTCAAAGCGGGCGAGAAAACGGAAGACGGAGGACGATCTGACCGTTGTGATCGTAAAGCTGACTCCGGGTGGAGAGGGCGATGAGTGATATCCCGATTAGGATCAAACGTGCAGCGTATGACGACTGTTTTCCTGGTCGCGGCAGCGACCACGTGATCCTAGCCCGGCTTTTAAAAGCCTTGTCATTACCCAAACTTTTGCGCGAAATGCGTGTGTCGAATCCTAGCCCGCGAATGCGGGCGACAGAGTAAAGCCTTGTCATTACCCAAATTTTGACGCGTTCTTAGCCCGCGGATGCGGGCGGCAGCATAGAGCCTGGGGTGGAGCGTTAGCGGAACCCCAGGAATATGGCGTAAGTACACATCAAGCCCGCGGATGCGGGCGGCAGCTTTTTGTTATTCGCCATTTCGTGATCATTGAGATTGAGCCAATGGCTGTCGCCCGCATC
>WNFV01008408.1_pt1 | contig 11647 bp, 10 predicted proteins | sample 5400101 | NCBI WGS metagenome assembly WNFV01 (sample SAMN13153361, study PRJNA577476) | soil metagenome | isolation source: 115 cm soil or saprolite under grassland replicate 1 | place: USA:California | collected 2016-06-15
CTCCTCAGTCTGCGCCAGCCGTTCCAGTTCATCGACGACTTTTTTCAGTCCAAAATGCTCCGCGAACCGCAATGGTCCGCCCCGGAACGGCGCGAAACCGGTTCCCAAAATCATTCCGTAGTCCGCGTCCTCGGGTGAATCGACAACGTTCTCCTCCACGCAGCGCGCGGCTTCGTTGACCATCAGGAAAACAAGACGGTTCGGAAGATCATCAGCTGTAGCCGGCGGCGGTGACACCGGGTGCGTTGTTGCGCTGCCTTCGTTACTGCCGGGGTCACCGCCCCCGGCTACAACGGGAACGCGCCGCCACTGGGCGAGCGATTCGTTAGGCGTCTGTACTTTACCTTCATATTTGTAAAAACCAGCGGCTGTCTTGCGGCCAAGCATCTTGCCATCGCGCAGCCAAAGCAAAACCGAGGAAACGTGATCGCGCCGGCCGTATTCCCTTTCCAGCGTGTTGCCGATATCAATGGTAATATCGACGCCGATTTCATCGATCAATCGCAGTGGTCCCATCGGCATGCCCCATTGCACCAGCGCATTGTCGATCTTCGCAGCATCGGCGCCTCTCTCGAAAAGCTTAGCGGCATCAAGCAAATACGGAAACAAAACGCGGTTGACCAGAAAACCAGGGTTGTCGCGCACAATCACTGGCAGTTTTCCAACTTGTCGTACAAACGCCAGGCTCCGCTCGCGAGTTTCAACCGAGGTCTGCTTCGCAATGACTACTTCCACCAGTTTCATTCGGCTAACCGGATTGAAAAAATGAAGACCGATCACGTGCTCGGGTGAAACGGTTGTATCGGCCAGCTTGCCAACCGGAAGCGCGGACGTATTCGTGGCAACTATCGTTTTCGGACCGGCCTGCATCCCCAGCTCACGAAAGATCTCTTTCTTTACCTCAAACTTTTCTGAAGCAGCCTCGATGATGAATTGCACGTCGCGCAATTCCATCGGCGCAGTGGAGGCGACGATCCGCGCGCGGCCTGCTTTTGCTTTTTCCTCACTCATTAAACCGCGCTTTACGGCATCTGCATATGTCTTCTCAATGTTGGCGAGGCCGCGATCGACCTGCTCACGCGCGATGTCGCGTAGAATAACCGTCACGCCGCGCGAGCTAAGCCATTGCGCGATGCCCGAGCCCATTACGCCCGCGCCGATCACTGCGGCGTGCACTACCTTCTCCGGCGTTGCTTTCGAAGTTCCTTTCTTGTACTTTTCAGCGAGGAAGAAATTGCGAATCAAGTTTTGGGTCGATTCCGATTTGCCAAGATCGACAATCGCATCCAGCTCCATCTGCAGCGATTGCTCCGGCGAAATCGACAGAGTCTTGTTGATGATTTCCCATGCACGTTCTGGTGCGGCGTTTCCTCGTTGTTTTGGAGGGCGGATCTCCTGCGGCGCCGGGCTCGCGGGAGCTCGCTCCTCCAATTTGCGTTTTCCGTCGCCCAACTTTTTCCGCGCCAGCTCGAGAAGTTTATCACGTTGAGCGACCCCATCGATCAAGCCCAGCTTCCTGGCCTCCTGCGCTGAATAAAGTTTCCCTTTTGCAATCACTTCAGCAGCTTTCTCGAACCCAATCAACCGCGGCAGACGGGTACAACCGCCCCAGGCGGGAATAAGGCCCAGCGTCGTCTCGGGAAGTCCGATCCGCGTCGCCGGATCATCCGAAGCGATCCGATAATCGCACGCCAGTGTCACTTCGTAGCCGCCACCAGCGGATGCGCCGTGAATTGCGGCGACTGTCGGAATTTTCAAGTCTGCCAGTCGATTCAAAACCTGTTGTCCGTGAGCAATGAAAGCTCGCATGTCGCCGCTTTGGGCTTGTTGTAGCAGGGTCTTTAGATCAGCCCCTGCCACGAAAATGGACTTTTTCGCCGATGCGATGATCAGGCCATGCAACGAACTATCGTTCTCAACAGAATCGAGATGTTCATTCAACTCGTCGAGCGTAGCCGCGTCGAAGATGTTTGCGCCGGATTCAGGGCGATCGAAGACAAGCAGGCAAACGTGATCGTCACCGATCTCGCGCCGGATCATTGGACCTGTAGCAACTGCAGGCATTACCCCCAATTTTGGAACGTTTCCGACAAATGCCAAGCGCAGAAGAAAAGTTAAGAAGTTACAAAGTAAAAAGGTTACAACGTCAGCCTGCAGCCTGTTTTACTTTGTAACCTTTGTAATTTTTTAACTGTCGTCGCGCGCCATTGCTTTGCACGAGCGCGAGTGTTAAAAACGCCGACATGGTCGGTAAACTTCTCGCGCCAGAAATCAAAAGTCTGATCGACGCCCGAAATTTCGGGGCGTTGCGGGAGCTGTTTCGCGAATGGCCGCCGGCCGACGTGGCCGAAGTGATTCTCGACCTTCCCGACGACGAACAGGTCATCATCTTTCGCGTTCTGCCGGCGGCGCTGGCGGCGGACGTTTTCGAATACATCGGAGTCGAGGAACAACAGAAATTGTTACGCGCAATGACACACGAGCAAGTCGTCGCCATTCTGAACGAGATGTCGCCGGACGATCGCACGGCGCTCCTGGAGGAATTGCCAAGCGCCGCGGCGCGGCAGCTAATCCGCCTGCTCACGCCGGAAGAACGCCACGTGGCCACGGCATTGCTCGGTTACCCGGAAGACAGCGTTGGGCGTTTGATGACGCCGGACTTTATCCAGGTGAAGGAGGATTGGACCGTGCAACATGTGCTCGACTACGTGCGCGAGTACGGCCGCGACCGCGAGACGCTAAACTTCATCTACGTAGTCGATGACCGAGGCAAATTGATCGACGATGTGCGCATCCGAGAATTTCTGCTGCGGCCGTTGAGCGCTAAAGTGAGCGAGATTCGCGACCAAACCTTCGTGGCGCTAAGTGCGACCGATTCGCAGGAGGACGCGCTTAACGTGTTTCGCAAATACGATCGCGCGGCGCTACCGGTGGTCGATTCAAGCGGGGTGCTGGTGGGCATCGTCACGAGCGACGACATGCTCGACGTCGCCGAACAGGAAGCCACAGAGGACATCCAGAAACTCGGGGGTATGGAGGCTCTCGACGAGCCGTACACCACCATCCCCTTTTTGCGGATGGTGAAGAAGCGAGCCACCTGGCTAATCATTCTATTTCTTGGTGAAATGCTCACTGCCACTGCGATGCAGGGTTACAATAGTGAAATCGAAAGAGCAGCGATTCTTGCGATGTTTTTGCCGTTGATCATCTCAAGCGGCGGTAATTCTGGGTCGCAAGCGACGACGCTCGTGATCCGTGCGATGGCTCTCGGCGAATTGCGCTTGAGAGACTGGTTTGCCGTCGTGCGAAAGGAATTACTTTCGGGATTTTCACTCGGGTTAATTCTTGGAACCATCGGTTTCTTCCGCATCACGCTATGGCAATATTTGCACATTTTTGACTACGGTAAGTATCATTGGCTTGTGGCTTTCACGGTTGGCGTGGCGCTTGTGGGAGTGGTGCTGTGGGGAACTCTTAGCGGCGCCATGCTTCCCTTCTTACTGCGCCGTTGTGGACTCGATCCGGCGGCGTCATCGGCACCATTCGTCGCGACGTTGGTCGATGTAACAGGACTGGTGATTTATTTCAACGTGGCGCTGTTTATTCTTCGCGGCACACTGCTATAGCGACCGGCAGTTGACGGCCTTTGCCCGTCGTGAAAAGTGGCCCGCCCGGATCGGCGATTCCGGCTTCTTGTAGCCGCGGGCGCTGACCGCGACTAGCGCGCGTCGCAAGCTCTAGGATTGCCGAGGTCAACGCCCTCGGCTACAACTGAGTAAACTTATGTTGTCGATCCAAAAAATCTTTGGGCGCGATGAAAAGTTCTACGATTTGTTGGAGAAGAGCGCCGAAGAGGCAGACGCGAGTGTGCATCATTTGATCGCACTGTTGGAACGGCTCGAGCAACACGAGTCGCCACAGAGCCTGGAACAATTCATTCTCAGCCGCCGCAAAGACAAGGAAATCACGCAAGAACTGACCGAACAACTTTGCAAAGTCTTCATCACACCTTTCGAGCGCGAAGACATTCAGGCGCTGACCGGCGCATTGTATAAGATACCGAAGACAGTCGAGAAAATCGGTGAACGCGTCTTGATCTGTCCGGAAGATTTGCACGGGCGCGATTTCCGCAAGCAGGTCGAGCTTCTCGATCAAGCAGCGGAAACAGTGGTGGCCATGGTGAAACAATTACGCAAGGGAACGGACGCAGCGACCGCGCGCGAGATGAACGCAAAGCTGCAGTCGATCGAGGGCGAGGCCGATAAACTCGAGCTCGATCTGTTGCGCGATCTTTACCAGGGCGATTACGAAGCGAAGCAGGTGATTTTTCTGCGCGATCTGTTCGCACTGATCGAAAAGGTGATCGACCGTTGCCGGGATGCAGGAAACATCGTCCTTGAAGTGGCGCTGAAGTATTCGTAGCCCGCTGCCCTCTGCGGCTATGTTTACGTTTCTCACCGTCGTTGTCGCAGCGATCATCTTCGAATACAGCAACGGCTTTCACGACGCCGCGAACGCGATCGCGACGGTTGTCTCGACCAAAGTACTCACGCCACGCCAGGCCATCGCGATGGCGGCTTTCTTTAATCTCACTGGCGCGCTCCTTGGCGGCGCAGTAGCATCGACGATCGGCAAGGGTCTCGTGGACACGAACGTTGTCACAATGCCCACGGTGCTTGCCGCGGTCGTCGCTGCGTTCGTGTGGAACATCACGACGTGGTGGTTCGGCTTGCCTTCGAGCTCGAGTCACGCGCTTATCGGCGGACTATGCGGGGCAGCGCTCGCGACGGCGCGCGGCGATTGGTCAGTCATAAAGTGGAACGCTGGGATATGGCCAAAAGTCGTCGTGCCTATGATCATGTCGCCACTCGCCGGATTTATTTTTGGCGGGCTACTGATGTTTTTGCTTTTCCTAACGCTTCATCGCTTCACGCCGCATTTCGTCAACACGCTATTTGGCAAGCTGCAAATCTTTAGCGCAGCGTGGATGGCGCACAGCCATGGCTCAAACGACGCGCAAAAGACCATGGGTATCATTGCGCTTGCGCTTTTCACCGGCACCAAAGCCGGCAGCTTCGATCATTTGCCCGGCTTCCTGATTTTTCTCAGGACTCCAACCTTCATCCTGCCCGTGTGGGTCATCGCTCTCTGCGCTCTAACGATGGCCGTTGGTACTGCCGCCGGAGGCTGGCGTATCATTCGCACCCTCGGCCATCGCATGGTGAAATTGCAACCGGTAAACGGGTTTGCCGCCGAGACAACCGCTGCAGTGATTATTCAGGCCGCCAGCTATTATGGGATTCCTCTCTCAACCACGCACGTAATCACAACGTCAATCATGGGCGTTGGCGCCGTGAAACGTTTCAGCGGAATGCGATGGACCGTGGTCGAGCGAATCATCTGGGCCTGGCTTTTCACGCTGCCCGCGAGTGGCCTGATCGGTTATGCGCTGGAACGCATCGCTGCGGCGCTTTGAAAGCGGAGGGCACGGGACGCCGGAAGCGGTCGGTTGCAGCGTATTGTTGGTCGGCGCATCAGGCTTATCTACATTTTCTGCGCAATAAGAACCTCCGAGGGTACGCCGTAGCTACTAAATCTGGCGTCATACCGGATCCTCCAGTTCGGCTCAGAAACAAGTTCCGAGAGACTGATCGGTCGGCATCCACCAACAAACATTGGTCGAATCGCATAGATCGTCGTCCAGATGCTTTCCACGACGCGAGAGACGCAGGTAAATCCATGAGTGAGGCTCGCTGATCCCAAAAGCCCGCGTTCTGACAAGACTCGCCACGCTTCCTGAAGGACTGCCCGTATGTCCTCCAATTTTAATAGATCAAAAACGTAGTTTGATACGAATCGATCAAATGCACCGCTCTCGAAATCGAACCGTGGTGAACCGTCGGTGAGATGCAGTTCTGCTCGAGATCCGAAACGAGCAAGTCGCTCCTTGGCCAAAGCAACCATTGTCTCGCTGATATCGACCCCAATATAGCTTGCATTCGCAGGAAGGTGTTTTTCAAGAAGTCTCTCCGCGAATCGGCCCGTGCCACAACCGAGTTCCAGAACGCTGTTTGCCCTATCGAACTGCCCATTCCGGATGAGAGCCTCTCTCGCGACATCCTCATAGAAGCCTTGGCAATCCTGTTTCTTGCCGAAGCGATCGTAAAACGTCTTGGCTTGCCGATAAGATAATATCCGAGGCTCCACTGGTTCCGACCCTTTCTAGCGTTCCAACTCTGAATAAAGATCAACCGCGAGCAGTGCGCGATCATCGGCTCGCCCCTAGAATCTATCCAGTTCCTCGATCACTTTCTTCATGCCACTGACGACGAGCGCAAACCGATCGTAATCGAGCTTGTCGGGCGTGTCGTGCGCTGAGTGATAATATGGATAACGAAACGGCGCGGTGTCGGTGATCATGATGCCGGGATAGCCGTTCTTCCAGAATGACCATTGATCCGACCAACTGACGCCGGGAATAAACCAGGGAAGCGACGCACCTTCTGATGGAATCTTTGCATGTTTGCGAAAGATCGCGATGGCGCGACGCAGCAGTGTCCGTGAATGAACGTTGCTGACAAATCCGATGAAGTTGCCGACCTTGGGATAGAAAGCGCCCAGTGCCCGCGACGGATAGACTTGTGAGTTCGGCGCATCGGAAAAATAGCCGATCGTTTCGAGACTGATCATGGCAGAGATTTTGTCGCCACGCGCTTTGCATCTGCCGGCGTAGACAAGGCTTCCCATTTCGCCGGACAAGAAATAAGGCGGCTCTTCGTTAACAAACGCGACGAAGCGCAACGTGTGTTCTGTTTTCTTACCTGCAAAGCGCCGCGCCAGGGCGAGCATCGCGGCAACACCGCTGCCGTTGTCGTTCGCGCCCGGCGAGCCAAACACTGAATCATAATGCGCGCCGATCAGGATGATCTCCGGACGAGCCCCCGGAATTTCGGTCTCGATGTTGTGGCAGGCTTGGCCCCGTAGTTCATAACTGTCCCGTCGCGGATGAAGACCGGCGCGTGAAAAAGAGTTCTCAATAAAATCGGCAGTGGCGTTGAGCTGTGGATAGTGCCACATATTCCGTTCGCCAATTTCTCCAGCGAGCTTTTGCACATCGGCGCGAAGCTGTTCACGCAATGTAACTTCATCAGGCGAGAGCGGCGCAGCCTTGGAAATATTTTTGCCGGGCATCCTCATTCCGAACCACCAGAGTAATGCCAAAACCGCGGCGACGCCGATGGTAATGCGCAGGGCGCTCAAGAAAATTTTTGAGAGATTAGATGAATGCACCCGCGGTCGTTTCTAAATAGTAGTCCGATCAGCGCGCCCGGCGGTCGCGCCCTACCAAATTATTGAGCTACGCGATCTTTGTTCGGAATCGCGATGCGCAGAAAGCGAAGAGCAAGGCCGACATCACAATGAGAATGGCAAGCTGCGGCCAGTATTCGAAGAAATTTGCTCCGCGCAGAATGATCGCGCGCATGAGTGCGATAAAATAGGTCGTGGGAAACAGCGCGCCGAACGCATAAAAAATCCACGGCATGGTTTCGCGTGGAAAAATGAATCCGGAAAAGAAAACGCTCGGCAACAGGAACACCATCGACATCTGCAGCGCCTGCATTTGGTTCTCGGCCTTAGTCCCGACCACCAGTCCAAGGCTAAGCAAGGCGAAAACGTACACTAAAGTGGAAAACATCATCGCTATCACACTGCCCTCGATGGGAACGAAAAACACAAACCGCATAATGAGGAACAAAATCACCGCCATGGCCATTCCGATGCACAAATAGGGCACGAGTTTGCCGAGCATGAGTCCACTGCGGCTCAATGGACTAACGAGTAGCTGCTCGAGCGTGCCGCGTTCCCGCTCGCGCACGAGTGCCATCGCCGCGGCGACTGTCGTGCCGATTTGCAACACCACCCCGATCACGCCCGGCACATAAAAGTTCGGTGCGCGCATTGCCGGGTTGTAAAGCATCTGTGGTCGAACATCGATCGGCACTCCTTCCCTGCCGGTTTCGCGCAGAAGCGACTCCACTGATTGCGTCAACGCCACGCCGAGTCCGGTGTTAAGAGCTTGCAGCGCCGTCGTGGAATTAGATCCATCTACAAGCAATTGCACCTGCGCAGAGTGGCCTGCATTAAGGTCTCGAGTAAAGTTCGGCGGAATATCCAAAGCGGCATAGGCGCGGCCTCTCCGCATTTCGCTCTTAAGCTCATCCAGGCTGTGCACCTCGCCCACCACGCGAAAGGTCTCTGTGTTCACGAAGCGATCGATCAACTGACGGCTCTGAACGCTGCGATCTTCATTTAGAATAAGCATCGCCATGTGTTTGATGTCGTTATCCAGCGCGTAACCGAACGCGACCATCTCGATCAGCGGCGGAAAGAAAAAGAAAAAGAGCGTCAACGGATCGCGCGCGACGACGATGAACTCTTTAAAGAGAATTGCGCCAAGTCCGCGAAAAAGTTTGTGTTTCATGTGCCCTAAAAGGAGCGGCAGTCTCTAGTCCGCCGTTGGGGCGATCTGGAGATCGCCCCTCCTTGGATTTCCTTCGCTTCGCTCTGGATGACATTCATTACATCATGCAGCCTTTTTTTGTTTTTCAGCGGCGTGCTTGGCCGAAAGCTCGACAAACACGTCTTCAAGCGAAGGACCCATTTCGTGAATTTCGGAATGGCCCACGCCAACTTTGCGCAGTTGTTCGTCGATCTGGGCGCGCTTAACGCTGTCATCGACCAGCAAATGCATCGATTGACCGAAGACAGTTGCACTGCGCACTCCTTGCATCTCGTGCATGGCACGCAGCGCTGTGGTGACGTGATCGCAAGTCACATCGAGCCGGCGCGTTCCAGGCGGATTTACGTCAGGCAGTTTTTTTAAGTCGTCAGGCTCACCGCACACGATCAATTTCGACATGTAAATGTAACCCACATGATCGCAGCGCTCCGCTTCATCCATGTAATGGGTCGTCACAAAAAGCGTCATGCCTTTGCCGGCGAATTCAAAAAGCAAATCCCAAAGTTCGCGTCGGGCGACCGGATCGATGCCAGCGGTCGGCTCATCAAGAAAGAGCACGGTCGGCCTATGCATGAGCGAGCAAGCCATGGCGAGTCGTTGTCGCCAGCCACCGGAAAGATTTGAAGCGCGCCTGTTGATATACGGCTCGAGATGCGTCGTAGCGATCATCTCGTCGCGCCGCTGGTTCAATTCGTGACCGCTCAAGCCATAAAGTTTTCCTGCAAAAATGAGGTTCTCATTGACCGTCAACTCGTCGTAGAGCGAAAATTTTTGCGACATGTAGCCGATCATCTCTTTGATCGGCTCGATATCTCGCACAACGTCGTGGCCGCCGATGCGCGCCGTGCCCTCGGTCGGCTCCAGAATTCCGCATAGCATCCGGATCACAGTTGTTTTCCCGGACCCGTTCGGGCCGAGGAACCCGAAAATTGATCCTTTTCCGACAGAAAACGAAACGTGATCGACGGCCGTGAACGTACCGAAGCGCTTCGTCAGGCCTTCCACTTCAATCATCGGCTCATTCATGGAATCAGCAACCACGAATGGACACGAATGGACACCAATTCATAAGACAATTCGCTCCCACTCTAGTTTCGGGTGTTTGAAATTAAGAATCACTCCGACTCGCAAGTTCGTAATGCGCAGATAATTTAATCCCGAAAGCTTTCGGGACTGCTTAAATGGAATTTGGCGCAGCCCAAACTCCACGACCAGTGCATTTTCGTACGGCTTCTCAACGATTCCGTGGCCAAGTGTGTTAAGGACCTCGATCGCGCAGCCAATAATTTGAAAGACTTCGTCCTTGAACAGTAGTTTCTCCTCATTCGTGTCCATTCGTGTCTATTCGTGGTTGTTCACTTCACATTGGGAAAATAGACGTCAGCGGCCATTCCGGCGCGTAAATGATCGTCATCGCTTGGCAAACGAATCTTCACCCCGAACACCTGTTTGATCCGGTCGGCGACAGTTTGCACGTTGCGCGGGGTAAACTCGGCCTGCCGATTTATCTGCTCGACAACGCCATCGAAATCTTTTCCAGGAAATGAATCGACCCGGACGCGAACGTGCTCGCCCAGTTTGATCAAACCCAGCCACGATTCCGGAACATAAACCCGAACCCAGAGATGGCCGGTCAGGATCAGCGTGGCGGCTTCGCGATTTGCAGGTAGCACATCGCCCACTTTCACGCTGAGCACCTCCAGAACGGAATCGGCTGGCGCTGTGACCTGCATTTCCGCTAACTGCGCATCGATATCGGCCAGTTGTGCGCGTGCCTGCGCTACACGCATCTTGGCAGCCGCGAGGTTTTTCTCTTGCGTTTTCGCCGAGCTGTCGGCCCGCTCGGCATCACTTGAAGAAACGACTTTTCGTGTAAGTAAATCCTTCTGGCGGCCTGCTTCATCGCGCAGGAACACCAATTGCGCTTCCTGCGCATCCGCGTCATGGAGTGCTGTGTCGATTTGCGCGGTCGCGAGATCGCGGCGTGCTCGCAGTTCTGAAGCATCCAGTTGCAGGATCAGTTGTCCCTCGTGCAAATGATCGCCTTCCCACTGCAAAATTTTCTCTACGCGCCCACCCGCGCGCGGGCCCACATGCGCTTCATCCACTTCGATGGTTCCCGAAACCGCCTTGCTACGATCGCCGCAACCGGCGAGCAAGAGAAGTAACGTCAAAACTCCCGCTGCACGCAACAACTCCGAAAGTCTTCGCGAGCCCCGATTCTTTCGGGGTTGTTCGCCACGGCGAATCCGTCCTGCCGTACGGCGGGCGGATCGATGTTCATCAACGAATGACGCACTCACGCTTTCCGTCCCTTCGATGTGAGCGCGCCTTCAAGAACAATTTTGAGAATCCCGGCGAAGCCTTCTTTCGGCATCATTCCAAGCTCTTCCATCTTCGGCGGATTCATGATCGATTGAACCATCGCCAGCAAAATTTCGATGATCAGTTTGGCCGGAACATCCTTGCGCACCATTCCCGCCCGTTGCCCCTCGACGAAAAATTTTCCGATATAGCGCTGGATTAACGCCGCCCGACGGCGTTCGACCAGCTTAAAAACGTCCGGCGCCTTCTGGCGCATATCGCGAACGAACGGCGGCTTAATCTCATCCAGTTCGCGTTGCGTACCGGCCAACAAGGCCTGCAAAGCCGCCGGGAAATCGCGCGGGTGCGCGCGCGTCACTTCCTTTAGTGTCGCTTCGACGCCTGCTAACTTATCGGCCAGCACAGCTTCGAGTAGATCAAACTTTCCAGGGAAATGCGCATAGAGCGTTTTCTTGCTAATGCCCAGCTCCTCCGCCAGATCATCCATGGTCACACTGCGGAATCCGTGATTGAAAAAGTGGACCCTTGCGGCATCGACAATTCGCTGCCGGTTCGGATCCCGCTTTCGGCTTCGCGGCCGCGGCTGGAGCGCCCGTTTCATATCGCGGGTACTCTTATCACAATGCGGAAACTAATCCAGTATATTTAGTTTCCACAGCCGACTATCGATATTTCGCTGTATTTCTCCTTAGCTGCTGCAAAAAGGGAAATCACTCGCAAAGGCCAAGCTAAACTAATAACTTAATAACGATGGCCGGTTACTCAGGAACACCCCTGCCACAGAAGCTGGGAATCAAACCG
>WNFV01009331.1_pt1 | contig 11647 bp, 10 predicted proteins | sample 5400101 | NCBI WGS metagenome assembly WNFV01 (sample SAMN13153361, study PRJNA577476) | soil metagenome | isolation source: 115 cm soil or saprolite under grassland replicate 1 | place: USA:California | collected 2016-06-15
TGCCACCGTCGACCTGACCCATGGTGCGGCCGGGACGATTCTGGCTTTGATCGATCTCCACCGGGTCACGGGCGAGTCCGTCTATCTGGCGGAGGCGCGGACCGCGGGCGACGAGCTGGTTCGGACCGCGTTGCCCGGGCTCAGAGGCTGCCCCGGTTGTTACTGGGATGTCGCGCCCGCTTCGCCCGGCGGGTCCAGCCTCCCTTATCTCGGCCTTCTGCACGGCGCCGCCGGTATAGGGCTGGCGCTGGCCCAACTCGCCGGGGTCACGGGTGAGGAGCGGTACCTCGACGTGGCCGGAGGCGCCGCAGAGCTGCTCCTCGCGCAAGCCCGTCCTGGGCGAGCCGTCACCTTGGAAGCCGGTGCCGCGGACGATGACAGCCTCTGGTGGCCGCGTCGGCTCGGCGACGACGCTCCTGGTTTGCAAGCCCACTGTCACGGTGCCGGCGGCATCGGCCAGTTCTTCCTCCACCTGGACGGTCTTGAGCCTGATCGCCGGTATCGGGATGCAGCCCGGGGAGCCGCGCGCACGGTCGCGGCTCAACGGAGGCACGAGTCGCGTTCCTGCCTCTGCCACGGCCTGGCGGGCACGGGGCACCTGCTGCTGGACTGCTATCAAGCGTTCGGCGATCCCCAATGGCTCGAGCTCGCGCTGGAGTGCAGCGTCCAACTGCGTCGCTTCCGTGATCCCGGACGAAAGGGCGTCTACAGGATGAGCCGCGAGGGTGTTGTCTCTCCGGATCTCATGTTAGGCTACGCTGGCGTCGGCAGCTTATTGATCCGGTTGATCAATCCGGAGACGTCGGAGGAGATCGTGCTCGGCCGAGCCGCCGCGTTTCCGGGAACGAGGCGTGACAAGGGTTCGCAAGGAGGAACGCCCGATGGCAGAGAAAGAGCTACGCAGACTTCTGGATAGATTGAACGGGGATGCGCGTTTTCGGGAGCGGTTTCAGCGTGACATTCCCGGCGGCCTTGCGGAGTTCGCCTTTAGCCCCACCCAACGCGTTGCGCTCGCAGCAAATGACGAGGACGCACTGCGCCGCTTGGCGGCCACCCCTGCCGACATAAAGGTCGATGCGCTCGGCGGCTGGCTGAGCCGACTTCTTTGCTCTAGGTGGTTCTGCGGCCCGGGTGGCACCAGAGACTGGCAGTGCCCCAAGAAGCCCTAACCAGATCTACAGTGACGACCCCCGCGTCGCCCGGTGTTCGGGGGCCGTCTGCTCAGTCCGGCTGTCTGCTGTCGGAGATACGCGGGCGCTGGTCGTGCGGAGGGTAGTTCGAGGCGAACGAGGCCGGCCGCTTCTTCGTCGGACTCGCGTAGCGCGTTGGTCGCTTGCAGCATCTGTCGGGCGGTTTCGAGGTCGGAGTAGTCGATCGCTGCGGTGTAGCGCTGCGCGAAGTCGAGTGAGGCGATCAGCCCTTCGGCATGACCGTTGGCGCTCACTCAGGCAAGTCGGTTGCGCGGGTAGCTCAGCAGATGGGCAACAAGCCGAGCATGACCGCCGATACGTACGCGCACGTCTTCGATGACCTCGGGGATGAGCGGGCGAGCCCGGAAAACCTGATCTACGCGGCTCGGGACGGCGAAGCTGTACTCGGAGAGGACGCGGAGCGGGAAGTGGCTGCGGATTCCGAGGACGCCGAACCCGCTCAGGAAGCGGAAGCCCCGGAGGACGCACTCGAGCTGGCGGCGGCTGAAGATGAGCAGCCGGTCGAGGCACTCCCGCCGGACGCTGCCGACCCAGCGCTCGAGGTGCGCGTTCGCGTTCGGTGCCCTGAGCGGAGTCCGGATGACCCTGATCCCCTCGCTCTGGAGAACAGCATCGAAGGCGCGGCTGAACTTCGCGTCCCGATCGTGGATCAGAAACCGTGGCCGCTGGCCGCGATCGTCGAGGTCCATCAGCAGGTTGCGCGCCTGCTGCATCACCCAGGCGCCGTCGGGGTTGCTCGTGCAGGCCACGTACTCGACCCGGCGGCTGCCGGTGCAGATGAAGACGAGCACGTACAGCCGGCGCAGCAAGACGGTGTCAACGGTGAGGAAGTCGCAGGCGAGCGTCGTCGCGGCGTGCTGGCGCAGGAACGAGCGCCAGTCCGACTGGCCACGCTGGGGTGCCGGTGGAACACCGGCTGCAGGTTCGGAGGTGGTTGAGTTCCACCCGACGGCTGAGCTCATGAAGACGCTGGAGGTCGTCGAGGCGAACATGGAGGCGGCAAGCGCGTAGTGACGAGGGACTACTCCGAGCCACACACCAGCATCCTCTAGAGCGAGATTTCTGAGCGCCCGCGCACCGAGCACGCCGTCTCGCTGCTCGACGCACTTGCGATCGTAAGAGCGGTGGACGCTGGTGGACGTCGCCGGCAAGGTCGCAAACCCGCTCGCCAATCGGGTTTTCAACCCCCGCCGAGCGCGCCGCTGGAAGTCGGTGGACGCTCGGGTGGACGCCGGGGCCGAAAGCAGTCGCCTAAGCCGCAAACAGAAGGAGCTGAACTGGAGGGACTTTCCAGAGCCCTCTGACGGACTCGAACCGTCGACCCCCTCCTCACCATGTCGCGGCAACCGGTGGCAACTCGCGGCAACTGATTTCCCTTGTTTTCGCGGCTTTCGCCGCCCGGCGATTTGCTGCTGTTTGCCACTGGTTGCGCCTGCCGGGCTCCATAAACGCTCCATCCCTTCGAGTGCCGGTCGTTCTCTATGTTGGCAACTCGCACCGGGGATCGCAGTCACGGTGTGAATCCTTGACCCCTCTTAACCGAAAAGGGGTCACCGAACCGCAGCGTGCTTGCTGAGGCGGCGGCTAGTCACGACGATGAACCCCTGGACGTGAGGCGCGTGCCACGGCAGGGACGACTCGTCGTCTCACGACCTGACCACGCGCGAGGAACCGTGCGGCCTCCTCGAATCTATTCTCACCCACATGAGTGTGGTCGAGCGTTTGGTGCGTCTCTGGACGGAGCCGGTGGGCGCGTCCGAGGCGCTCGCCGCCTTCGGGGATGCCTACACCGACCCGGTGTCGATCAACGGCGTTGACGTTCCGCTGGCAGACCTCGTCGCGCGGGCGCGGGGCTTGCAGCGTGCGTTCGCCGACCTGCGGATCGAGCTGATCGAGCAGATCGAGGCGCCCGGGCGGGTGGTGATCGTGTTCTGGCAGCGCGGCCGCCACATCGGCCCGCTCGAGACCCCGCTCGGCGAGATCAGCCCGACTGGCCGCGAGGTCGAGATCCGAGTGATCGATGTCCTCTCGATCACCGCCGGTCGCATCAGCGCGATCCAGGTCGTCCCCGACAACCTCGCGCTGGCGATGCAGCTCGGAGCCGTCCAGCTTGCGCAGCGGCGCGAGTCGCCGTAATCGCCCAGCGCGGACGGCGCGGTTCGAGATTCCGGCACCACGACGCAGAGAACGCGGCGACGCGTTCGATCGGATCGGACACGTCTGGCATATGCCGCGCTTGCGGCGGCGATCAACCCGTACGCTGGCCTGAGAGCAAGCGGCCTGCCGACCCACGCAACGCGGCCGTCAGGTCGGCGTCGAACCGCGGCGACTTGCACCTCGTCGTCCGCTCGCACGACGACGAATGCCTCCTTCGCGCGCGCAAGCCGCCGCCTGAAGGTCGCCGCTGCGTTAGCGTCTTCGCCCTGTGCTTCTCGGAGCGGGCGATCAGATCCGGGCGGCGAAGAGGCGCCAAGTGCCCGGCACGCCGTCGAGCTCGTGCTCGCCGCGGTCATCGAAGGCGATTCTCGAGCCGGCGACGATGTCCTTGACGGTGCTCGACACGAGAACCTCACCCGGCTGCGCCGCCGCGGCGATCCGCGCGGCGATGTGGACCGCGATGCCCTGCACGCCGCCATTGGCCTGCTCGATCTCGCCCGTGTGCACGCCTGCCCGCACCTCGAGTCCGAGCGTCCTGAGGCCGTCCGCGATTGCCGACGCGCACCGGACGGCGCGCGCCGGGCCATCGAACGTCGCGAACACGCCGTCGCCCGCCATGTCCACCTCACGCCCGCGAAAGCGAGCGAGTTGCGCGCGCACGAGGCGATGGTGCTTGGTGAGAAGGTCCTGCCAGGCGCGGTCGCCGAGCTCCGCCGCCTTCGCGGTCGAGCCCACAACGTCAGTGGACAGGAGCGTGGCGAGGACGCGGTCGGGCTCCGCCTCGTCCCGCACACCCGACAGGAAGCGCTCGATCTTGTCGAGCAGCGCTTCTCGATCGCCCTCCCAGGGGAGGTGGTCGTTTCCGGGCAGCTCGACGACGCGCGACCCGGGGATGTGCTCCCCCATGAAGCGCGTCTGCTCGCGGAAATACTCGCGCGATCGGTAGAGCACGAGTGTGGGAACGCTGATGGTCGGCAGGACGTCCCGGATATCGATCTGTTCGTTCATGCGCCGCATCGCCTTGTTCGCCCCGGGGCTCGCGCCGCGCACGATGTACGAGATGTACCAGCGAACGGCAGCAGGGTCGCGTAACAGAGCGGGCGCGACGCGCGCCAGCCACTCCTTCGTGACGGTCGGCGCCCAGTCGTCCTCCTCGAGCGCCGCGAGGCGGTTCCGGAAGTCGCCGTCGGTGAGGCCGATTGGGTAATCCGGCGCGTGCATCATCTTCGCGAAGGTGCCCATGAGCACCAGCCCCAGCGTTCGCTCGGGATGGGTCGCGGCGAAGAGCGTCGACATCGCTCCTCCCTCGGAGATGCCGAGGACCACGGCCCGGCGGGCGTCGACCGCGTCGAGCACGGCGCGGACATCGTCCATCCGCGTCTCCAGATCGGGAAGACGCTCGGGCGAGACGCGGTCGGAGAGGCCCGTGCCGCGCTTGTCGAACAGGATGAGCCTGCCGAGGGAGGCCAGGCGGCGGTAGAAGGCGGCCAGGTTCGGGTTCTCCCAGCCCGGCTGGAAGCTGCAGACCCAGCCGTGAACGAGGATGAGGTCGAGCGGCCCGTCGCCAACGATCTGGTAGGCAATTCGGACATCGCCGCTTCGCGCGTAGGAGACGTCGCCCAGGGGAACCGAGCTGACGGTTCCGACGGCTGGCGCGGGCGCAGCAGCGCGCGTCTCGGCGCGGGCCGGCAGCTCAAGGGACGGGTCCTGCTGCAGCATTAGCCGCTCGAGCTCGCGCAGCGAAGCCGACGGCTCGATCCCGAGCTCCTCGGAGAGCGTCCGCCGGAATGTCTGGTAGCTCGCGAGCGCTTCGGCGTGCCGTCCCGATCGATAGAGCGCAAGCATGTGTTGGGAGCGATGACGCTCCCGCAGCGGGTGCTGGGCAATCAGCGTCTCGAGCTCGCCGACCACGTCGCGTGGACGCCCGAGCGCGAGCTCGGCCTCGATCCGCAATTCGACTGCGGAAAGGCGAAGCTCCTCGAGACGCGCGCCCTCGTGCCTGGCGAACGGCTCCGAGAACTCGGCCAGCGCGGGGCCGCGCCAGAGCGCGAGCGCCTGACCCAGCCGCTCGGTCGCGTTCTCCGGATCGTCCTGCGCGAGCGCACGGCGACCGTCGGCGACCGCGCGCTCGAAACGGGCGAGGTCGAGTTCGTCTTCACGCACCTCGAGCGCGTAGCCCGGCTGGCGTGTGTGCAGTCGCGACTCGGGCAGTGCCTTACGCAGCTGCGAGACGTGGATCTGCACCATCTTCTGCGCCGAGTCAGGGACGTCGTCGCCCCACAACTCGTCCACGATCCGGTCGCGGGCGACGGTGCGGTTCGCATTCAGGAGCAGGATGGCGAGGAGCGCCCGCTGCTTGCCCGCCGCGATCTGCACTGGCACGTGATCACGGAGAACGTCTAGCGGGCCGAGGAGGCGGAAGTCCATCTCGAGATGTGTTTGACGCTACCACCGTTCCTGGCTGTCGAATGGTTCCGACGAGGGGCGCGGCGAAGCCCGGGAGGCGATGCTGGGTCACCCGCGCTGCCGGTAAAGAGCCGGTAGCGGCGCGCGTGGGCGGGCGAGCGCGGAGGCGCGCTCGGCGGTGGCACCTTTCGAGGCGGGACGGCGGGCGAGCGTTGCCGCGGCGCCGACAAAGAACGCGCCCATGGTGGCGCCGAGCGCGCTGTAGCCGCCGACGGTGAGCGCCGCACCGCTTGCGATCGAGCCGGCGAAGTAGCCGAGCTGCATCGAGGCGGCTCGCATCGCCATCGCTCCCGGCCGGAGCTCGGGACGTGCAGCCAAGCCGAAGGCGCTCGAGAGGAACGTGCGCCCACCGGCCGCGAAGGCGGCGGCCGAGAAGAGCGCCGTGCTGACCACGATGGAAGGGCGGCACGCCCCGAAGAGCGCCGTCGCGGCGGCGAGCGCCAAAGCGAGGCCGACGAGCAGTCGCTGCGGCCCGCCGTCGGCGAGGCGTCGGAGCGCGAGGTTGCCCAACACGTACGCGCCGGCGCCGAGGGCAAGCACGACGCCCGTCACCGCGGTGGATGCTCCGTAGGACTCGACGAAGAGGGCACCCGAGTAGACGAGCGTCCCTGCCCAGGCAGAGTTCGCCAGCAGCTCGGCGGCCAGCCAGCGGGCGAGACCGGGCGCTTCGAGCGCCGCACGAAGGCGTGCCGGTGCCCGCGACGCCCGCGGCGCGCTGCCGCGGCGGGCAACCGCTGCCCCGGCGACCAGCGCGGCGGCGAGCGGCAAGGCGAGCCACGCCCAGCGCCAACTTCGCTCCCCCACGGCGCCGAGCAGCGGCATGCCGACGATCCACGCCGCCGGCTGCCCGATCAGCGCCCAGGAGAGCGTGGCCGCCCGCCGCTCGCGCGGCACCCACTCGGCCGCGGCGAGCGTGCCAGCCGTCGTGAGGATGCCGATCCCCGCACCGACGGGGACCTGTGCGGCGGCGAGCGGTCCGATTCCGGGCGCAGCGGCGCTCGCGAGCGAGCCGAGCGCGAGCAGCAGCGAGCCGCCGAGCAGTTGCCGGCCGAGCGCGACTCGCGCGCCGAGGCGACCGAGCGCGAGCGCCGTCACCCCCGCGACGAGGCCGGCGATCGTTCGCAGCTGCCCGGCCGCCGCGGTCGAGACGTCGAGATCACGAGCAACCTCGGCGAGCACGGGCGAGAGGGCGATCGCGCCCGCCTGTGCGGCGAAGAGGCACAGGAAGAGGACGGCGCTGACGGCTCCGTGCCCGCCGTTCGCGCTCGATGTCGTCGTCGTGCTGGTCATCGCAGGCACCTCCGGTCTCGTGGCTGTTCGATCCAGGAGACCGCGCGCCGGCAACTGCCGGGTTCCCCTCGACGCCGGTCCGCGGTAAAGCGACCGCCGCCGAGCTGCGAACGGACCGGATCCGCCCGCCCTCTTCGCTACCGGCCCTTCACCGGGCGTTCAACCGGCGCCCAACCACGCCGGTGTCTCCTGCGGCGAGCGATCCAACCGCAACCGAACAGAAGGGAGCAGACGTGAACACCCATCACAAACCCGCGCGAGCCGCGAAGCAACGGCTGCCCATCGTCCTGGCCGCGACCGCGCTCGGAGTCGCAGTCTTCGGCTCGACCCCGGTCGGTCACGCCGTCGGCTCGGCGGTGTCGCCGCTCGCGACGCACGCGAAGACGGCCGACTACGCGACGAACGCCGGCGCGGTGAACGGCGTGAAGGCCTCGAAGCGGCCGCGCGCCGGCCAGCTCGTGCCGCTCGGCAAGGACGGGAAGTTCCCGGCTTCGGTCGGCCTCGGCGGCCCGGCAGGTCCGCAAGGGCCGAAGGGAGACAAGGGCGAGCAAGGACCCGCAGGTCCGAAGGGCGCGACCGGGCCGAAGGGGCCCGCCGGCCCGGCGGGCCCGGCGGGAGCTCCTGGTCCGGCCGGACCTCCCGGCCCGAGCGGGATCAGCGGCTGGCAGTACCTGACTGCGGCGATGGCGATCCCGCGCGATCAGTCCCGGACATGGCAGGTCAACTGCCCCAGCGGTAAGAAGGCGCTTGGCGGTGGTGTAAGCACGACAGCCGGTAACACGAAGGTCTCGCAAGTCTCCGAAAGCGCACCCGCTGGCGCGGCGGCGATCGGATGGGCGGCCTCCGTCTACACCACGCCCGATGCCGGCTCCACGCCCACCTACTACGCCTGGGTGATCTGCGCGTACGTCTCCTCCTGAGGGACGCACTCTCGGCTCGCAGGTTCCAGTTGGCTCTTCCCCGCGGCCGCCCCGACTTCGGGGCGGCCGCGGGCAGCGCCGCTCGAGCACTACTGGTTCGACAGCAACTTGCTGAAGCTGCCGGGCCAATCCACGAACACCCTGGGGTATGCCCGTTTCTTGGCGTCGATCCGGGGGTCCGCGCACGGGCAATGGCGGTCAAGCGACCGCGGGCGAGAAGCGAACCGACCGGAACGACCCGCAGTCTTCGCTACCGGCCCTTTACCGCGCGTTCAACCGGCGGCCAACCGCGCCGGTGTCTCCTGTGGCGAGCGATCCGGCACCGGGCCGGACGACCCTAAAGGAGGACATCGATGAGTACCACCACCACGGAGACGATTCGCAACGGCGTCGACATCGAGCAGCTCTACGGGACGCTCGATGCGATCAAGGCCGACCCCTTGCTCGCGAAGTTCCAGTTCCGCGCCCGGAACCGCTGGATCGACGGGGCGCACAACCGCACCACAATTCGCGACTTCTACGCCGCCAACCAGGAGGACACCTCGAGGGCCGAGGAGTTCGTGCTCGACGCCGGCGAGCCGGCTATCCTGCTCGGCACGGACACCGGGCCGAACCCGGCCGAGTACCTGCTGCACGCGCTCACCGCCTGCCTGACCACCTCGCTCGTGTACGTCGCCGCTGCCCGAGGCGTGCATCTGACCGAGGTCGAGTCGACGCTCGAAGGCGACATGGACGTGCAGGGCGCGCTCGGGCTCTCCGACGAGCACCGCAACGGCTTCGAGCAGATCCGCGTCTCCTTCCGCGTCGCGGGTGACGCGCCGGAGGAGAAGCTGCGCGAGGTCGTCGAGCGCGCCCAGCAGCGCTCGGCAGTCTTCGACATGGTCACCAACGGCCTCCCCGTGACGGTGGACGTGGCGACGGCGTGAGCGGAAGGCAGCGGCTGGTGGCCGCCGACCCGGCGGTCCACCAGCCGCACGCACACGGAGGACGACCTGTGACTCTCGACCTGACACCGATCACGAAACCCACGCTCGAGTCTGCGCCCGCGGCCGACTTCGCCGACGCCATGAGCGCACTCGCGAGCGGCGTCGCGCTCGTCACCTGCTGGCTCGACGGCCGGCCCTGGGGGATGACCGTCACCGCCTTTGCCTCGGTGTCCGCCGACCCGCCGACGATCCTCGTCTCGCTCGCCGCTACGAGCGCGAGCGTGCGCGCGATCGGCGCTGCGCGGATGCTCGGCGTCAGCATCCTCGGCGAGGCGCAGCTCGAAGCCGCCCGCCATAGCTCCGCCCCCGGGGCGCCGAAGTTCCTCGAGCCCTTCATCGACCTTCGCGAGGCGGTGGGCGAGAGCCCCGTGATCGCGGGTGCGCTCGCACACCTCGACTGCGAGGTCACCGAGCGGGTCGAGATCGCCGACCACACGGTCTTCTTCGCTCGCGTTCGGGAGGCGCGCACGTCACTCGACGGCGCACCGCTCGTCTACTTTCGCCGCGCCTACCGCACGCTCGCGAGGCCCACCCAAGCACACCCGTCGATCAGAGGGAGAGTTCCATGCCTTTCGAGCTGACACCCAGAACCGAGCCCGGCGAGCGCCTCGTGAGGCTCGCCGAGACGCTCGCTGACGACATCGCCCCGCGTGCGGCCGCGCACGACCGCGACGCGAGCTTCCCCTTCGAGAGCTTCGCCGCCGTCAAGGAAAGCGGGTACTTCGTCGCCCCCATCCCCGACGAGCTGGGGGGCCTCGGCGTCACCTCCGTCCACGACGTGCTCGTTGCCTCGAGCCGGCTCGCCCGCGGCGACGCGGCGCTGACCCTGGGCGTGAACATGCACCTCGTCTTCGTGCTCAACGTCGCGCGCCGTTGGCGGATCGCGACGGCTGCGGGCGACGAGCGACGCGCTCGAGCGTTCGCTGAGACGCTCGAGGAGGTCGCGCGAGACGGCACCGTCTTTGTTTCCGCCGGCAGTGAGCTGCGGCAGGACCTTACGCGCCCGACGACGACGGCGAAGCGAACCGAGACGGGCTGGATTGTCTCCGGGCACAAGGTGTTCTGCACGATGGCGCCTGCCGCCGACGTCCTCTACACCGCCGTCACCTACACGGACGACGGCGGCCGTGAGCGGTACGGCTACGCGATGGTTCCGCGACGAACCCCGGGCGTCGTCGTCCATGACGACTGGGACGCGCTCGGCATGCGGGCGTCGAGCAGCCACTCGGTCTCGTTCGAGAACGTGCTGCTTCCGCTGTCGGCACTTCGGGGCGGTTTCCCCATCGGGGACGCGGTCGAATACATGGAGAGGAATCTCGCGGCCGGGCTCTTCCACGCAGCCGCCGCGCTCGGGATCGCTGAGGGTGCGCACGCGAGCGTCGCCGCCGGACTCGCGCGTCGCGACGAGCTCGACCCGCACGCGCAGATGCTCGCTGCGGCGAGCTTCGTCGATCTCTCCGGCTGCCGCTCGGTGCTCTCGCGCGCCGCGGCGCTGATCGACGAGCACCACGAGCGCAACCCGACCGCGCGGGGGACCGCTGAGAAACTGACCAGTCTGTTCGCGGAGGCCCAGAGCGCCAAGGTCTTCATCGGCGAGGCCACCGTTCGCATCGTCGACCGCGCGCTCGCGCTCTCCGGCGGCGCCGGCTACCTGAACGGCAGCCCGCTCGCCCGCGCCTACCGCGACGTCCGCGCAATGCCCTTCATGCACCCGCTCGGCGCCAACCGCGTGTACGCGTTCCTCGGGCAGCTCGCCACGGGCCGCGAGCCGAGACTTCACTGACATGCCAAGGACGAAAGGAGCACATTCTCAATTGACGGAAGGATTCCCGCGCTGAGCGCTCCACAGTGCGCGTGGACGAGAGATCCAAAGGGAGAGCCGTGATCCAGCAAGGTCAGGTATTCGAGCTCAAACGAAAAGGGCGTGAAGGCGAACCGCTCTGGGCCTATCGCTACCGGGTCGGCGGCCGGGGCTCGCCGCGGGTTCAGCGGGGCGGCTTCGTCTCCGAGCAGGACGCGGCAGCCGCGCTCGAGCGCGAGCTCGATCGTGTTCGGCGGGAGCGACGGATCCCGCGCAGCCTCACCCTCTCCGAACTGGTCGATATCTATCTCGCCCAGCACGATGTGCAGCCGGTGACGATCGAGAAGCTGCGCTGGCTGCTGAACAAGGTCGAACCCGCCTGACCCCTGCCTCGCGCCGGCGGCCGGTGTAGGCACACGCCTGCCGACCCCTCCCACGGCAAAAACCCCTGCTCTCAAGCCACTTTCAGCCCAACCGCGTGCCCATCAACTGCGGAACTCGGGGGCCTGTTTGAGCGGTTTTCGAGCGCGTCCCATTTGCCACCGGTTGCCACCGGTTGCGCCCGCTGGGCTCTTTCTGAAGAAGGGCTGCGTGTCAAGTTCTCAGCTGGTTGATGGCACCTCCTCTGATGCTCCCGGACGGTTGGATACTCATCTCTTTCTTGGCGTTTGGGGCACACCGTGTCGGTGGGAGCTGTCTCGGCTTCTCAATTCCATCAGGGGGCCGTCAGGCGGCCAAAGCCAAGCGGGAGCTTGCCGGGACAGAGTCACCCCTGGTCGATCTGGGGGCGGGGTTGGAGGGCTCGTTGCGGGAGAG
>WNFV01008410.1_pt1 | contig 11644 bp, 10 predicted proteins | sample 5400101 | NCBI WGS metagenome assembly WNFV01 (sample SAMN13153361, study PRJNA577476) | soil metagenome | isolation source: 115 cm soil or saprolite under grassland replicate 1 | place: USA:California | collected 2016-06-15
CGCCGTGTCCCTTGCGCGCCTCGGAAATCACGCGGTCGATCAACGCTGCGGTAACGAATGGCCTCGCCGCATCGTGCACCGCGACGAGAGTTGCTTTCTCCGTCAGGTCTTCGAGCCCGTTGCGCACCGAATCACTTCGTTCTCTGCCGCCGACTGACACCAGCATGCGCTCCACGTCGCACTGGAAGAGCCACGGTGGCGGGTCGCCGGCGTATCTCTTCGGCAGCACAACGACTACCATCGCGACGTCGGTCCGCTCCTGGAAGAGCTGAAGGCTGTGCAGGAGCATCGGCTTGCCGCCCACCCACCGGAATTGTTTGAGCTCTTCGCCTTCCGTCCGGCTGCTCGATCCGGCGGCGACGATTATCACGCCGACGTCCGGCGGGCTCATGAAAACAGTTTCGAGAACAGGTCGCCAATGGTCCGCACGCCGGTGGGACGAATTCCCTTCGGCAGACGGGAGGGGATTCCGCGCTCCGACATGTAGGCGGTCGTCATTCCCATCTTTGCCGCTTCGCCCAGCCGTCGCTCGGACTGCGACACCGGACGAATCTCGCCTCCCAATCCCACCTCGCCGAGAAACACTGAGCTGGGGGCTATCGCCCGATCGTAAACGCTCGATGCCAGCGCGGTCGCCACCGCAAGGTCACCCGCGGGTTCCTGCAGTCGAACTCCCCCGACCACGTTGAGAAACACGTCGAGCTGCGAGAACGACAACCCCGCTCTCTTGTCGAGCACCGCGAGAAGCAGAGCCAGCCGACGGCTGTCGTAGCCGGTGGAAACACGCTGCGGAATTCCGAACCCGGACTTGGCGGCCAATCCCTGTATCTCGATGAGCACCGGCCGCGTACCCTCCAGCAGAGCCGTCACCGCACTCCCTGATGCGTGATTGAGCCGGTCCCCGAGGAAGAGTTCGGACGGATTTTGAACGGGGTCTAGACCGTTTGCCGTCATCCTGAAGACGCCTATCTCGTCGATGCTTCCAAATCGATTTTTTATCGCGCGGAGAATCCGGTGATCGAGTGTCCCTTCACCCTCGAAGTACAGCACGGTATCGACGATGTGTTCGAGCGTTTTGGGGCCTGCAATGCCTCCCTCGCGTGTTACGTGGCCCACAACGAATACCGTGGTTCCCGTTTCTTTCGCGAAGCGCATCAGCCGCGCAGCGCACTCGCGAACCTGGCCGACGCTTCCCGGAGCGCTTTCCAGATCGCCCGTGAAAACCGTCTGGATCGAGTCAACGATCAGCACCGCCGGCTCTAGCTTCGACGCGGTTGCGATCATCGTCTCGAGAAGCGTTTCTCCCAGGATCAGAACGTCGCCGGCGTCGTCTTCGAGTCGCTCCGCCCGCAGCTTCACCTGGAGCGGCGATTCCTCACCGGACACGTAAAGCGTCCGATGACCGGCGCTCTGCAGCTTTGCCGCGACCTGAAGCAGGATGGTCGACTTGCCGATCCCGGGCTCGCCGCCGACGAGAACCATCGATCCGGGAACTATGCCCCCGCCAAGGACGAAATCGAATTCGGCGAGACCGGTCTTCCATCGAGGCTCGGCGGCACCGACGACGCTTCCCAGCTTGAGAGGTGTCGCCACCTGCCCGCCTTCACCAAGAGAGCGCGCGCCGGCTAACCTCCGCGCGGCGCCTTTGCCTCCGCCGGGTGACGGGGTGCGAGCGACCGGCTCTTCGACAAGCGTGTTCCACTCGCCGCAGACATCGCATCTGCCCGCCCACCGCGGATGGTCGGCACCGCAGCTCGTGCAGCGGTATATCGTTCTTGCCTTCGGAGTCACGCCTGAGTCTGACGCGCTGAGTAGTTCTCGAAGCGGGTGAAGGTCTTGTTGAAGTACAGGTTCACGAATCCGGTTGGACCGTTTCGCTGTTTGCCGACGATTATTTCGGCGCGCCCTTCGATCGAGTTGCCGTCCTTGTCGAGCGGCCCTTCGTAGACCTCCTGGCGATAGATGAACATCACCAGATCGGCGTCCTGCTCGATGGCGCCAGACTCGCGAAGGTCCGATAGCTGCGGGCGCTTATTCTCCCCGGTGCGCTGCTCAGGGGCGCGTGAGAGCTGCGACAGCGCGACGACCGGCACTCTCAGCTCACGGGCCAGCGCCTTGAGAGACCGCGATATGTAGCTGATCTCCTGCTGTCGGCTCTCGGTGTTGGTGGGACCCTGCATCAGTTGCAGGTAGTCCACCACGATCATGCCGATGTTATTGTCGATCTTGAGACGCCTTGCCTTTGACCGCATCTCCAGCAGACCCATCGCCGGAGTGTCGTCGATCCAGATTGGGGCGTGACTCAGGATCCCGGCGGCGCGCCCCAGCCGCACGAACTCGTCGTCGTGAAGCTTCCCCTTTCTGAGCCGCTGCGCGTCGACTCGTCCTTCCGACGTCAGCAGCCGCTGGACGAGCTGTTCCTTGCTCATCTCGAGTGAGAAAAATGCAACCGACACCTCGTGGTCGAGTGCGGCGTTCTGCGCTATGTTGAGAATGAAGGCGGTTTTTCCCATCGATGGCCTGCCAGCAACGATTACGAGGTCGGATGGTTGGAAACCTGCCGTGATCTCATCGAGATCCTTGAATCCGCTGGCGACACCGGTAATCGATTCGCCGCCGCGCTGCAGAAGCTCGATCCGCTCCATCGTCGGCCACAACAGCTCCTTGATGCGCGTGAAGCCCTCGGCGCCGCGGCTCTGGTTGACCTCGAAGATCTTGTGCTCGGCGGCATCGAGCAGCTCTCCCGCGGGCGCGGCGGACTCGAACGCCTCGGTTACTATTGCTGTCGAGACCTCGATGAGCCTGCGGCGAAGCGCCTTTTCGCGGACGATCCTGGCGTGATACTCGATGTTCGCCGAGGTCGGCACCGCATCTACGAGGAAGCTGACGTAATCACGTCCGCCGCTTGCCTCCAGCTCTCCGGTGCGGCTCAGCTCTTCGGTGAGCGTCAGCGGATCTATTACATCGCCGCGCTCGTTGAGAGAGACCATCGCCCGATAGATCCGGCGATTTCCCTCGCGGTAGAACATGGTGTCGTCAATGAACTCCGCCGCGCGAAGAATCGCGTCGGAGTCCATGAGCATCGCTGAAAGAACCGCCTGCTCGGCGTCCTCGGAGTAGGGCGGGCGCCGCTCCGAGTAGGGATCACGCCCTGCCGGGGCTATCGAGTACTCTACGGGCGAGCTTGACATCTTCCCAGGTGGGACGTTTCCATGCGGGGTTCCGGAGCAGCGCTGCGGGATGATAGGTAACAACGAGCGGAATTCCGTGGTATTGGTGCACGAGCCCGCGGAGCTTTCCGATCGGAGTCTTTGTCTCGAGAAGAGTCTGGGCTGCGAAGCTCCCGAACGCAACGATTACTTTCGGCTTGATGAGCTCGAGCTGCCGCACCAGATAAGGACTGCAGGCGGTGACCTCATCGGGAAGCGGATTCCGGTTTCCCGGTGGGCGATGCTTGAGAACGTTGCAGATGAACACGTCCTCGCGCTTGAGGTCGACGGCAGCCAGAATCTTGGTGAGAAGCTGGCCCGCAGCCCCGACGAATGGCCTGCCCGTAGCGTCCTCGTTCGCGCCGGGCGCCTCGCCAACACACACGAGCCTCGCCTTGGGATTCCCTTCACCGGGAACCGGGTTGGTTGCGGTCTTGTAGAGCCGGCAGCGCGTGCATTTCGCTACCGCGCTCTCGACCGCCTTCAAGGATGAAAGTCGCATGATGTCGTCGTCGAAAAGCTCCGCGGAATTTCCTGGGGCGTCCAGACCGCCGGGAGGCTGAGGCTCCTCCCGCAGGGCCTCGCGCCAGTCGCCTGAAGCCTTCGTGGCGTCGGTTGGTCTACTAGCATCAGCATTGATCGCACCAATGGCCTGCATCACGTCGTCAACCGTCATCCTGTCCAGCAGGAGCTCGGTCTCACCGAGGTCGCGCCGCTGCTCGAGGTAGCGGCGCAACCGCTCCTTAGCGTCCACGCAGCAGCGGTCCGACGCGGTCGAGGATTGCGTCGGCGACCGCGGTCTTCGACATCAGTGGCAGTCTTTCGGGCTCCTGCCCGCGCGCGATGATGGTTACCCGGTTGGTGTCCACGCCGAAGCCCGCTCCCTCCTCGAGGGCATCGTTGATCACGATCATGTCGAGCGACTTCTCCTTCATCTTGGCGGCTCCCTTGGCAAGCGCGTCACCCGTCTCGAGAGCGAATCCGACAACCACTGCTCCAAGCGGACGCTCAGGAAGCGTCGCACGCAATATGTCGGTAGTTGGGGCAAGCTCGATCGCCAGGCGCGCCGAATCGTCACGCTTGGAGATTTTCTTGCTCGCGACTCGGGCTGGCCGAAAGTCGGCTGGAGCGGCTGCCATCACGAGAGCATCGGCGCGCGGGAGTGCCGACGCCACCGCGGCGGCCATGTCGTCCACGCTTTCGGTTCGCACGACCTGCGGTCCCGACCCGACGGAAACGTCCACGTGCCCAAGTACCAGCGTAACCGACGCGCCACGGCGCCAGGCAGCTTCGGCGACGGCAATCCCCATTCGTCCGCTGCTGTGGTTGGAGATGAAGCGCACCGGATCCACCGCCTCGCGGGTCGCGCCCGCGGTCACCACTATCCGCTTGCCCGCTAGACCGCGGTCGGGCTCGAGAGCCCGCGCGACGTGAGCGAGAATGGTATCCGGCTCCGGCATTCGCCCTGGGCCACTGCCTTCTCCCGCAGCGAGCGCACCCGTGTCGGGATCCAGAACGTGATAGCCGCGTTCGCGGAGGGCGGCGACGTTCGCTGCGGTTTGAGAGTTGGCCCACATCCGGTCGTTCATTGCCGGTACGAGGATCACCGGCGACGTATTGACGAGGAGCGCGGCACTGAGCAGATCGTCGGCGTGGCCGTGCGCCGCCCGGGCGAGGAAGTCGGCTGTCGCGGGTGCCACGACAAAAATCTCGGCGTCGGTGGCCAGGCGGATGTGATCCAGCGCGTTGCCGGCGCCGAAAATTTCGCTGTGGGTCCGACGCCCGGTGACCGCTTCAAAAGTTATTGCGCCCACAAATTCCATTGCGGCGCGTGTCATCACGACGTCCACCTCTGCGCCTGCCTGCGTCAGCAGGCGCGCGAGCATGACTGTCTTGTAGCTGGCGATTCCCCCCGTTACTCCGAGGAGAACGCGGCGGCCGTCGAAGGGCCGCAAGACGACTACTCCGTGCGGCGGCGCGGAATCACGCGATACTCGATCTCGCCTCGCGCGAGCTCCTCGAGAGCGCGTGTCGTCAGCTTCTTCTCTCCGCTGGCGGACCGGTCGCGCGGAAACTCGTTGATCACGCGTGCAAACTTCGCCGCGACAAGAACGCCGAGGTACTTGTTGGTCGCGTGCTCCGCGATGTCGTTCGGTATGAAAACCTGCATTTCTAGTTGCTCCCCTTGTTGTTGATCAGCGCGCCTTCGAGCCCGAGCACGAGCTCGCCCACTCTCTCGCCAAGTCTGGATATCCTCGATGTGCGCATCTGTTCCGTGTCGACGATCTTCGAGACTGCCTCGACAGCCCGCTCGAGGTCCTCGTTTACAACCACATAATGATACATCCCAACCGCCTGCAGCTCGGCAACGGCACTTCTGAGCCGCCGGTCCAGCGATTCCCCGCTTTCCGTCCCGCGCGCTCTCAGCCGCGCCAGCAGCACCGAGCTGTCCGGCGGGAGAACGAACACCAGCACCGACTCGGGATAGACGCCCACCAGTTGTCGTGCGCCCTGAACGTCGATGTCCATCACGACGCTCTTCCCCGCGGTTAGAACCCGGTCCACCTCTCTCCGCAGCGTTCCGTAGAGATGGCCGTGAACCTCGGCCGATTCCGCGAATTCGCCCCGCTCGCGGGCGGCGAGAAACGCCTCGTACGTAAGAAAAAAGTAATCGGTTCCGTCTCGTTCGGCGGGCCTCGGAGGTCTCGTGGTGCATGATACGGAGTAGCCGAGGTCGCCCCGCCGCCTCAGCAGCTCGTGTGCAATCGTTGTTTTGCCGGCACCTGACGGTGACGAAAGAATGAGCGGAAAGCCGCTCACTCGACGTTCTCGACCTGCTCGCGAATTCTCTCCAGCTCCTCCTTGATGCTCACGACCTCGCTCAGTATTGGCGCGTCGCTCGCCTTGCTGCCCATCGTATTCGCTTCGCGGACCATCTCCTGGAGAAGAAAACCGAGTCGCTTTCCAACAGCCTCCGATCCACTGTCTTTCACCGAAGCGTAAAACGCCTGAATGTGCGCGCGGAAGCGATCGATCTCCTCGGAGATGTCCATCCGGTCGGCGAGTATCGCGACTTCCTGCGCCAACCGCTGTTGATCGACGTTGGCCGCACCGGCGAGCTCGCGCACCGATTTCCTCAGCCGCGCCGAATGTTCGGCAAGGCGGATCGGAGCCCGCTCCGCGATCCTGTCGACGCACCCCGCAACCAGGTCGATCCGTTCTCCCAGAAAGCCGCCCAGCCGGCATCCTTCCTCGGTGCGCATCGCCAGCAAAGCTCTGAGGGCACGCTCCACCACCGCAAGCAACTCGTCGACTGTGCCTTCATCGTCGTCACGCAATAGGGAGTCGACTACATCGGGAAGCGAGAGAACCGTCGCTGCATCGAGCTCCGCACTGAGCCCGTACTTCTGCTGCAACCCGCGGAGAACAGTCACATACTCCGCAAATCGCTTTTCATTGATTCCGCCACCCGGCGCGCTGTCGCGGTCCACGCGTGCTGTGAGCGCCACGTGCCCACGCGCGATTTGCTGGCGTAGCATCTCCCTCACATCGCCCTCCCACTTTGCGAACGCCGTGGGAAGTTTGATGCTTGGGTTGAAGAAACGGTGGTTGACCGTCCGCAGCTCGACGCTGACGCGGACAGAGCCGACCTTTCCTTCCGCCGACCCGAACCCCGTCATGCTGGATATCATATGGGGGTTCCTAAGTTACGGCAGGACAACGACATTGTCAATTCACAAACTCCCACCGCACGCCGTACAGGTTGATCACCCGCGGCATGTAAAAATCGGGAACGATCTGATAAAGCGCCCCCGCCGTGTTCCGAATCTGATACGACAGCACGGCCCTCAGAATGCGGATCTCGAGGAGACCTGAGAAGACGTTGCTCGAGGCGGTGGTCCGCACGCCGGTCACCATCGGGAACTTCACGTCCCCGCGATACTCGTGGATCGCCTCCGCACGCAAACCGAAATTGCCGCTCGGAAATCGCGACAGCCACCGCGTGACAAGGTTGATCTCGGATCGCACCTGATATTTTGGCCGGTATGCATCCGCGGCTGCCCACTGTGTTGCCACGACGTCCGCGCCGAGAGCGCCGATGATCGTCCCTCGAAGTCCCACGTAGGCGCCGCTTCTCCGTCCTGCGGGCTGAGCCACGTACGCTGTGTCGAACGTGCGAAGGGGCTGAAGAATCGCCGTGTCACGTGTGAGAAGTCCCGCCACCAGCCAGGGCCCAAAAAGACGGATGCCGCCCTCGACGCGCGCTGACGTCACATCTGGAGGAATACCGGCGGGCCCGGGATCGAGAAGTGCGCGGTCCAGAGTCGACGTGACGCGAGAGATCGCGCCGGACACCGCGAGGAACGGAACCGGAGTAATCCGGCCGATTGCATCGGCCCGATTCCGTTTTGTGAAATCGTCGTGCTCCGCCGACACCTCTGCGAGAGCGTATCGTGAATCGATCTGGAAGCGGCCGGCCACCGCATGCGAAACCGACCCGATGTAGTTCCGAATTCGGTCACTGGCCGCGATCTCCAGCGGCCCACGAGTGAAGCCAGCCGACAGCACGTACTGCTGCATGCTCGTCGCCGTATCCACGGTGTCCGCTATCACTCGGAGCGACGTCGCGGACACGGGGGAAACGTGCTTGCTGTTTTCGTTCAGTCGCCGGGTTGAGAGAACTGCTTCGGCCCACGGGCCGTCGCGCATGGCACCGATCGCAAAGCGCGCATAGGCGAGCGACTGAGTTGCTGAGTATCCAGGGACGGACATTCCTGCGCCGAACGTAGGCTGAAGGACGCGGGTGGATTGCGTTCGACTCGCGAACGCTTCGGCGCTCCACATTCGCGCGCCGGTTCCAATGCGGGCGATGACGGAAAGTCCGTCGCCTCCGCCTCCGAAGCGAGCAGACGTCGTGTTGAATTGCTGCCCGGCGAACTGAAGGCCACCGCCGTTTCTGAATCTCTTGCCGTAAAACCCGCGATAGATGTTTGTGTCCTCATCCCCTGTCGAGACGTCGACGCGCGTCGACGGCGACGTCCGGTCGACCTGCCAGCTGCGGAGGTGAACGCGGATCTCGCCGCCAAGCCGCTCGACCACAACGTTCTCGAGCGTCCAGAGCTGAACGGTGTTGAGGTCGAGGAGCGGCGCCGTGCGAGAGCTCAGATTGTCGAGCTCCAGTCCGTCGTAGAAAACGCGGACCGCGTCGACCTGACCGTTCACGGCGACGAATTTCTGCGAGTTCACCCAGCCGCTCCGAAACGACGTTGTCCCGGGGACGCGCTCCAGAAGCTCCGCCAAATTCAGCGCGCCGCTGGCGAAAAGCTCCTCGCGGTTCCACGAATACTGTGGTCCGGCATCCGAGGTATGAGGGTCGGATGATCGTCCGAATCGTGGCCTGATAGTATCGGGTTTTGGCGCTGTGCTGTCTGTCGTCACCTTTGGTGGAATTGGCACTTCGCTTCCCGGCGGGGGCACCACTTGCGAGCCGGCAAACTGCGGGACCCCGATGAAAAAAACCCCGGCGAGAAGGCCGAGGCGAGCACGACCACTCAATCCCGCGATCGTCGTCGTCAAGTAACGCGGCCCCGTACGAACTCGACGAACGTTCCGGTTGGAATTCCTGTCGGGCCCTTCGGGATTGCCACCAGGTCCGTCTCCGAGTAGGCGGTGCCGGCAATGTCGAGATGCACCCACGGATAGCTGTCCGTGAACTCCTTGAGAAACATCGCGGCGGTAATCGCGCCCGCCGGCCGTCCACCAGAATTCTTGATGTCCGCCACGTCGGACTTGATGAGCTCCTTGTATTCGTCCCAGAGCGGCATCGACCAGGCGGCCTCCCCGGCCCGCTTGCCGGCCGCGATTACCTCGGCAACAAGCGCCTCATCCGTACCGAATACTCCGGTCGCCGTATGACCTAGCGCGATGACGCACGCACCGGTGAGCGTAGCTGCATCGATCACTACGGCGGGATCGAATCTCCTCGCATACGAGAGGACGTCCGCGAGAACGAGGCGCCCCTCGGCATCGGTGTTGATGATCTCGATGTATTTGCCGAGATGGCTCCGCACGACATCGCCCGGATTCACCGCCGTGCCAGATGGCATGTTGGTCGTTGCGCCTATGAGTCCGACGACGTTGACCGGCACCTTCATCCGTCCAATGGCATCGAGCGCACCGAGAACGCCGGCCGCGCCGCACATGTCGAATTTCATATCCTCCATCGACTGCGCTGGCTTGATGGAGATGCCGCCGCTGTCGAAGCAGAGGCCTTTTCCAACCAGCCCGATTGGCTTTTCGCCGGGCTTCCCTCCGGCGTACTCGATCGCGATGAGCTTTGGGTCTTGCGGCGTGCCCTGTGCGACGCTGAGGAACGATCCCATCCCCTCCGCTGTCATCTCGGCCCGTCCAAGCACCGTCAGCTTCATACCGTGGCGCTCTGCGATCTCGCCGGCGGTCTTCGTCAGAAAATCCGGCGTGCAGAGATTTCCCGGCATCATCGCGAGCGTGCGAGCGAGCGACTGTCCGGCGCCGATGGCTTGACCTGCATCGAAGCCTCGACGATTGCCATCGCTCTCTTCGGCAAGAATCGTTGCCCCATCGAGTGGCACGCGACGCTCATCTTCCGGTGGTGCGGTCTTGAGCTCCCTGTACTCCCAGGCGCCTGCGAGCAACCCAACAGTGACTGCTTCCACTTCTTTCTCGCCGAGAACCCTGGCGTGAAATGCGAGGCTCCACGAGCCCATCTTGGCCGCTTGTCGCGCCGCGACGGCCGCGCCGCGTCGCAATGAGCCTGGACGGTCGGTCGTCTTTCCCATCCCGACGAGCAGGACGCGGTGCGGGCCGTTTGCGACGCCCGTGAACTGCATCGTCTCATCGCGTGCGCCGCGAAATTCGCGCGCGTCGATTGCGCTCTGAAGCACGCCACCAAGAGTACGATCCAGCTCAGCGACCGTTGCAGCGCCCGGAGTCTCGTCCATCGCTATTGCGAGCAGCGGCGTCTTGAATGTTGCCACTGCCGCCGAGCTGAGCTCGAGCTCCATTTACAGGCTCATTCCGGCAATTACAGCGTCGCCGAATGCCGAGGTCGAGACCTCCGTCGCTCCTTTCATCTGCCGGGCGAGGTCATATGTGACTCGCTTCGACTTGATCGCGTTTTCCACGCCCTTGACTATCAGCTGTGCCGGCTCGGTCCACCCCATGTACTCCAGCATCATGACGCCCGACAGGATCACGCTGCCGGGATTGATCTTGTCCAGGTTGGCGTACTTTGGAGCTGTTCCGTGAGTCGCCTCGAATACCGCAACGCCGTCGCCGACATTTCCACCCGGCGCTATGCCAAGTCCGCCGACCTGCGCCGCGGCGGCATCCGACAGGTAGTCACCGTTGAGATTCGGAGTGGCGATCACCGAATACTCGGAAGGCCGGAGTAGCAGTTGCTGGAACATCGAGTCGGCAATTCGATCGCGAATAACGACCGCGTCAGCCCGCACGTCGCGATCCCCTTTTGCAACGTCGGCCTCCGTCACCGTGGAGTCTGGAAACTTCGATTTCGCGACCTCGTAGCCCCAGTCGCGAAACGCGCCCTCGGTGAACTTCATGATGTTGCCCTTGTGCACAAGTGTGAGGGACTCGCGGCATTTCGCAATCGCGTATCGGATTGCCATCTCCACCAGCCGCTTCGAGCCGAACTCCGACATCGGCTTGATGCCGATCGCGGAATTCTCGCGGATCTCGGTCCCGAACTTGTCGTGCAGAAATCCGCGGACTGCGTCGGCTTCAGGCGACCCTGCCTTCCACTCGATGGCGGCATAGACGTCTTCGGTATTCTCGCGGAAGATGACGATGTTCACTTTCTCCGGTTCCTTCACCGGAGCACCGACTCCCTCGAAATACCGAACGGGACGGATGCACGCGTACAGATCGAGGACCTGTCGCAGTGTGACATTGAGGGAGCGGATTCCGCCGCCGACGGGCGTAGTCAGCGGACCTTTGATGGAGACGCGGAATTCCCCCATCGCGTCCAGCGTCTCCCTGGGCAGCCAGTCGTTGAATTGCTTGAACGCCTTCTCTCCGGCGTAGACCTCCATCCACGCGATCTTCCTCTGGCCACCGAAGGCCTTCTCGACTGCGGCATCGAAAACTCTGACCGACGCGCGCCAGATGTCGGGGCCGGTACCATCCCCTTCCACGAATGGAATTATGGGGCGGTCGGGAACCGTCAGAACCCCGCCGGCGAAGGTTATCGGTTCGCCTTCCCGAGGAACGGCAGAGAGTTTGTAGTCGGTCATTCGATGGGTGAGTTGTGGCGTTCAGCAGCGTAGGAAACTAGACGCCCAGAAACACCCCAGCAAGCGACTCGCTCCCGGGCACGGCGATCAGCCCGACAAAAACAGGGGCGCCCTTGCAGGCGCCCCTGTTTTACACATCCTGAT
>WNFV01020918.1_pt1 | contig 11644 bp, 10 predicted proteins | sample 5400101 | NCBI WGS metagenome assembly WNFV01 (sample SAMN13153361, study PRJNA577476) | soil metagenome | isolation source: 115 cm soil or saprolite under grassland replicate 1 | place: USA:California | collected 2016-06-15
GCTTGAGGCTGGGCCGACATTCGTTGGGTTCGAGACCAGATGGGGCACGCCTCGATCGGAGAAACCCGAGGCACCTGCGGGCATTCGCGCGTGAGCATCACGAACGGAATGTCGATGCCCTCGATGCGGCCCTCTGGCCTATCGCGAGTCCGGACGAAGGCGACGGGACGTGGGAGTCTGGTGACCCCCAGCGTCCCGTCGCGTCCCACCCGCTACGGGCCGTCCGCTAAGTGCGTGTCCAAGCGGAGAAGAATTGATGGTGGAGGGTAAGGGATTCGAACCCTCGACCTCGGCGTTGCGAACGCCGCGCTCTCCCAACTGAGCTAACCCCCCGAAGCAGTCTCACCATGATACCCGTCCCGCCCTCCGGCGACAAGACCTCCGCGCAGGATCGACGCGGTCACGGCTTCGGCTGCTGGCTCTCTCCAAAAGCCTTCAGGAGCGGCGCGAACAGATCGAGCGGCAGCGGGAAGAACGTCGTCGTGTTCCTCTCCGAGGCGACCTCACGCATGGTCTGCAGGTATCGCAGCTGGACGGCGATGGGATAGCGGGACAGCACCTCCGCGGCCTCGCTGAGCTTGGCCGCGGCCTGGAACTCGCCCTCGGCGTTGATGACCTTGGCCCGCCGCTCGCGCTCGGCCTCCGCCTGCTTGGACATGGCCCGCTGGAGCTCCTGCGGCAGATCCACGTTCTTCACCTCGACCGCCGCCACCTTCACTCCCCAGGGGCTGGTGTGCTGGTCGATGATCCGGGTCAGCTGCTCGTTGATCTTCTCGCGCGACGACAAGAGATCGTCGAGCTCCTGCTGGCCGAGCACGCTCCGCAGCGTCGTCTGCGCCATCTGCGACGTCGCGTAGAGGAAGTCCTCGACGCTGATCACGGCCTTGTTGGCGTCGAGCACCCGGCAGAAGATCACGGCATTGACCTTGACCGAGACGTTGTCCTTGGTGATGACGTCTTGCGGCGGCACGTCCATGGTGGTGGTGCGGAGGCTGACCTTGACCATCTTGTCCACGAGCGGGATCAGGAGAATCAGCCCGGGGCCCGTGCCGTCGCCGCCGGGATTGACGACCGCGCGGGCCTGGCGGCCGAAGCGGAAGATGACGGCGCGCTCGTACTCGCGCAGGATGCGCACCGAATTGAACAGCACAAACAGCGCGATGATGACGACGGGGATGAGCCCGAGCGTCCAGTCGAGACCAAACATGGAGAGCCTCCTCGGCGTCTAGGAACGGTTGCCGGCCCGACTGACCTTGAGCGTGAGACCGTCCACCCCCGTCACGCGCACCGTCTCCCCGGCCGGCACCGGACCGTCTTCGGCCACGGCGTGCCAGATCTCCCCGTCCACCTGCACCCGCCCCTCGGGCTCCAGAGGGGCGCGGACGATACCCCGCTGGCCGATCATGCTCTCGGGCCCGGTCATCGGCCGACGCAGCATGGCGCGCACGCCCGCCGACACCGCCCAGCCCACGAGCCCGGCCATCGCGCCCACCGTGGGCAGAATCACGGCCCAGGACACCCTGAAGCCGGCCTCCGGGGCATCGTAGAGCATGAACGACCCCAGCACCATGGCAACCACCCCGCCGATGGTCAGCACCCCATGGCTCGCGATCTTGATCTCGGCGATCAGGAGCGACACGCCGAAGAGGATGAGCAGGAGCCCGGCCCAGTTGATCGGCAGGCTCTGAAACGCGAAGAAGGCCAGTATCAGCGAGATGCCCCCGATGACCCCCGGCAGGATCACGCCAGGGTTCGACAGCTCGAAGAAGATCCCGAGCATCCCGACCATCATCAGGATGTAGGCGACGTTCGGGTCCGTGATCAGGGCCAGGAACTGGTCGCGGAACCGGACCTCGATGACCTTGACCGGCGCGCCTTTGGTCCCGAGCGTGACAGGACCCCGCTTCGTCTTGACGATGCGGCCGTCGACCTTGTCGAGAAGATCCGGCACGCTCTCGGCCACGAGGTCGATGACCTTGAGCTTGACCGCCTCGCGCTCGGTGATCGACACCGAGGCGCGCACCGCCTTCTCCGCCCATTCCGCGTTCCGCCCGCGTTCGACCGCAATCGTCCGGGCGAACGCGGCGGCGTCGTTCTCCATCTTCTTGACCATGGTCTTGTCGGCCTGGGCCCCCAGCGAGACGGGATGCGCGGCGCCGATGTTGGTCGCCGGCGCCATCGCGGCCACGTGACCCGCCATCGTCACGAAGACCCCCGCGGAAGCGGCCCGCGCGCCCGTCGGAGCGACGTAGACGATCACCGGGATCTCGGAGTTGAGGATGGTCTGGACCATGGAGCGCATCGAGCGTTCGAGTCCGCCGGGCGTGTTGAGCCGGACCACGAGCGCCTGCGACCGGTCGGCCTGCGCGCGATCGACGGCTGTCGAGAGGAGCCGCACCGTGACCGGCGTGATGGCGCCGTCGAGGTCGATCATGGAGACCGGCTGCGCCGCCCACGCCTCTCGCGGCACGGGCAGCAGAGCCAGCAGAGCGAGGAGGAGCAGCATCAGGCGCCGCATCGCGTTCGCCTCCGTGGAGCCGGTCAGAGAGCGCCGCGGAGCGCCCTGACCGCATCGGCCAGGCGCTCGATCTCGGCGGCGCCATTGTAGACCGAAAAGCTCGCGCGCAGCGTGCCGGTGATGCCGAGCCGCCTCATCAGCGGCTGCGCGCAGTGGTGTCCCGCGCGCACGCCGATCCCGCGCTCGTCCAGGAGGGCCGCCCCGTCGTGCGGATGGATGCCCTCGACGTTGAACGCCACTGCCGCCGCCTTCAGCTCGGGATTGCGCGGCCCGTACAGCGTGACGCCCGGGATGGTCTCCAGTGCCTCGAGCGTCAGCCTGCAGAGCTCGCGCTCGTGAGCTTCGACCCGCCCCATGCCGAGCTTGTCGAGATACTCCACCGCGGCGTGGAGACCGACGGCTTCGGCGATGGGGGGCGTGCCCGGCTCGAACCGCCATGGAAGGTCGTTCCACTGCGCGTGATCGATCCACACTTCCTTGATCATCTCGCTGCCGCCCAGTCCCGGCTCGAGCGTCTCGAGCGTCTCACGCCGCCCGTACAGGACCCCGATGCCCGTGGGTCCCAGCAGCTTGTGGCCGGAGAACACGTAGAAGTCGCAGCCGAGCGCCGTCACGTCCAGCGCCTGGTGGGGCGCCGCCTGGGCGCCGTCGAGGAGCACCAGCGCTCCCCGCTCGCGGCCCATTCGGACGATCTCCGAGACGGGGTTGATGGTCCCCAGCACGTTCGAGACATGGGCAGCCGCCACGAGCCTCGTGCGCCGCGACAGCAGCCGTCCGAAGGCCGCCATGTCGAGGACCCCACCGTCGAGCAGGGGGACGGCCCGCAGCGCCGCTCCCCGCTCCCGGCACACCATCTGCCACGGGATCAGGTTCGAGTGATGCTCCATCTCGGTGACGATGATCTCGTCGCCGGGGCGAAGCATGCTGGCCACCGCGCGGGCGACCACGTTGATGCCGTCGGTGGTCCCGCGCGTGAAAACGATCTCTTCACGGAACCTGGCCCCGATGAACGACCGTACTGCATCCCGGGCGGCCTCGTAGATCTCGGTCGCCTCCTCCCCCAGCGTGTGAATCGAGCGATGGACATTGGCGTGGCTGCGCTCGTAGTAGCGCTGCATGGCCTCGATGACCTGCCGCGGCTTCTGGCTCGAGGCCGCCGAGTCGAGATACACCAGTGGCTGCCCGTTGATGATCCGGGTCAGGATGGGGAAGTCGGGTCGGGTCTGCTCGTCCAGCGTCATCGCGCGACCTCCCGGCCCTCGAGCGCGCCCTGGAGCACCGAGAGGGGCAGCGTCACGCATTTCATGCGCGTCGGCCGGATCTCCGCCTCGAGCCGCTCGAGCAGCGCCGAGGGCTGGATCGAGGCGGCGCCTTCGACGGACTTCCCCACCGCCATCTCGAGCAGCACGTCCGCGGAGGCCGCGCAGATCGCGCAGCTGTCGCCGCGGTGGCGCGCCTCGGCCACACGCCCGTCGGTGATGCGGCATTCGATGCGGATGCGATCGCCACAGAGCGGGTTGACGTCCTCGAAGGCCGCGTCCGGCTCGACCAGACTGCCGCGGAAGCGGGGGCTGCGGAAGCGCTCGCGAATGACGCTGCTGTAGACCACGCGGTCAGTCCGGCAGCTCGCCGCGCGCGGCGCTCTGCCGGTAGGCGGGGAAGCGCCACGCGCTGTCCCGCGAGAGCAGCCCGCCATGGCCGATTGCCGCCAGGTCGGCGCCGGACACTTCGTCGTCCGCGAGGATTCGGGGCAGGACGAGATCGAAGGAGGTCGCCTGGGAGAACATCCCGCAGGCGGGCATGCCGAGCACGGGCCGCGTTCTCCACAGGGCGAGCCACAGGAGACTGCCCGGGTGGGCCGGTATGCCGTGGCGCTCCATCTCGCCACCGGCCTGCCGCAGCCCCTCGAAGATCGAGTCGAGCGGATCCAGGGATGCCGCGCCGGCTGCAATGATGACATCGGCGCCTGCGGCTTCGAGTGCGCCGAGGGCCTCCGCAACGGCCGAGGCGTCGTCCTCGCAGTAGCGAACGGGCAGGAGGCTCGAGCCGAACCAGCCGATCTTCTCGCCGAGCGCGGCTTCGAAGCGCGTCCGCTGCTGGACCGGCAGGTTGGCCCGCGTCAGCGCCCCGATCCGGCGAGGCAGGAAAGCCTTCACGGCGACGAGACCGCCGGCCGCCCACGCGCGCTCCTCGGCGCGCTTGACCAGAGATTCCCCGATGGCCAGCGGCGCGATCTTGGCGCGGGCGACCACCTCTCCCGCTTCCACCGGCTGGCGATCGTAGAGCGTATAGACCAACATGCCCTCCTGCGCATTGACCTCGCCCAGGGCCTGCCCGCGCACGCCGAGGAGGCCGCGTCGTGAGGCCGCCAGCGTCCACTGCCCGCCGCTGTAGCCCTTCACCTCCACGCCCTCACCGGCAGCCGCCTGGGCCAGTCGGGCACCGGCCGGCTCCTCGTGGATGTCGCCGGGCTCGAGCTCGAGGAGATGCAGCTCGGCCCAGGGCAGCTCGACGAGCCTGCGCGCGGTCGCCGCGTCCAGCACCTGCCCCTTCTCGATCGCGACCTTGCCCTGAGCGTCCCGGACGTCGTGACAGATCACTCGCCCCTCGAGCCCTCCGGTGTCCTCTCGCCGAACCCGAACCGGCTTCATTTAATCACCCCTCGCCTGACCTTCTCGCTGATCGGCAGGCAGGTCGCGCCCCGCTGGACGGCCAGGACTTCCGCGAGCACCGCGAGCGCGATCTCGGGAGCGGACTGCGCGCCGAGGTCGAGCCCGATGGGCACTCGCACGCGGGTCAGTAGGTTCTCCGCCACGCCTTCCTCGCGCAGGAGATGCAGGATCGCCTTGCCGCGCCGGGTCGAGCCAAGAAGGCCGACATAGCCGACCGGGGTCTCGAGCGCATGCCGAGGGAATCCCTATCTTGAGCTCGTCGGCGTCCGGGAACCGCTCGCGGGTGGCGAAGCGCGGCCGGCCATCGATCACGACGGTCTTGAACCCGACGATGCGCGCGAGCGAGCAGAGCGGCATCGAGACGTGGCCCGCCCCGACGATGAGCATGACGGACGGCGGCGCGAAGATCTCCGCGAAGATGCGCGTGGCGTCGACGGTCAGCGTCGAGGACTTCCCCGCCCGGGTCAGTCGCAGCGCGTCGGCCGCGGCCCGCTCGTCGAGAGCGGTATCGCCCAGCCCGCCTTCCCGCGCCCCCGTGTCCAGCAGGAGGAGCTTCGCCCCGTTGTGTGGCGCGTCCAGCCGGGTCAGCAAGGCGCCCCGGCCTCCCGCCTCCGCGTGCTCCCGTAGCTTCTCGTAGAGCCTGAGGGTCTCGTCGTTCGGCTGCCGCAGGTCCACCGGCTCGACGAAGACCTCGATGGTCCCGCCACAGGTGAGCCCGATCTCCCACGCCTCTTCGTCGCCCAGGTTGAGCTCGAGGAGCCGCGGGGCATGCGCCTCGATGACCGAGGCCGACTCCTCGATGACCTGCGCGTCCACGCAACCGCCGATGGTGACGGAGCCGAGGACGCGTCCGCCCTCGCCCACCAGCATCTTGGCGCCCTCCTTGCGCGGCGTCGTCCCGCGGGTGTTGACGAGGGTCGCCAGCGCCACCTTGCCCTCGGCGCCTCGCAGCCGATCCAGATGCTCGAAGAATTCAGACATTTTTATCGTTGCTGGCTCATCGTAAGGAGAGGTGGCCGGCGAGCTCGCGCAGGCTCGCCAGGTTGTGCGCGGCGGCGAAATGGTCGATGAGCGGCAGCGCCGCGGCCATGCCGCGCGTCAAGGGCTCGTAGGACGGATTGCCCAGCAGCGGGTTGAGCCAGATCACCCGGCCCGCGCGTCGCTTGAGCGTCAGCATCTCGTGCGCCAGGACGTCGGGCTCCCCGGTGTCCCATCCGTCGGAGAGGAGCAGCACGATGGTGCGCCGGTCCAGGAGATGAGCCCAGGCCGCGTTGAAGTCTCTGAGCGAGTCGCCGATCCGCGTGCCGCCCGACCAGTCGCGCACCGCGGTCAAGCGCCGGAGCGCGCGCTTGTACGAGGTGCCGCGGAGCAGGTCCGAGACGCGCGTGAGCCGGGTGGCGAACGTGAAGGTCTCGACACGCCCGAAGACGTTCTGCAGCGCATAGAGGAACTGCAGGAGGAACCGGCTGTAGAGATCCATGGACCCCGACACGTCACACAGCAGCACGAGCCGCACCTTGCGGCGGCGGCGAGCCCGGCGGCGAAGCTCGATGATCTCCCCCCGCATGAGGTTGGCCCGCATGCTCCGCCGAAGGTCGACCTTGCCGCCCCGCCGCGCGGGCTTCCGCCGCCGGCTGACCTTGCGCGCCAGACGCTTGGCGATCTGCACGGTGAGCCGCGCCACCTCGTCCAGCTGCTCCGCCGGGAAGGTGGAGAAGTCCTGCTCCATGAGCACCTCGCGCTCGCTCTGCCCCGGCACCTCGAGGGGGTCGCCGTCCGACGGCTCGCCTTCGTCCCAGTCCTCGAGGGCGACCTGCGCCTGCTTCTGCTGCGCGGCTTCGATGGAGCCGGGCGGCGGCTCCTCCTCCTGCCGCAGCGGCTGGACGGCGGCGACCAGCCCGTCGAGCCCCTGGCCTTCGTCCGCGTGGAACTTCCAGAAGGCCTCGAAGCACCGGTCGAAGGCGGGCTGCTCCTCCATCCGGCTTACGAGCACGGTGCGGAGCGCCAGGTACACGTCGCCCCGGTCCGTCAGGTCCACCGCCTCGAGCGCGCGCACGCCGTCCATCAGCGCTCCGGTCGTCACCGGCAGCCCCGAGGCGCGCAGCAACCGGCCGAAGGCGAGCATGGCGCGCGTGAGGTCCCGGGGGGCCGGCATGTCTAGCTCTGCGCGGTAACGAAGCGGCCGATGCCGCCCGTGGCGAGCTCGCGCTGGAGACGCTTCACATCGTCGGCATCCTTCACCACGCAGCCAAGAGTCTCGGCCACGAGATCCTCCTCGAGGTGGTCGGCATGGAGCGAGGTGAGCGCCTGCGCCCAGTCGAGCGTCTCCGCCACGCCCGGCATCTTCGCCAGACGGAGCGTCCTGGCCGTCTCCATAAAGCGCGCGATCTCCCGGGCCAGCCGCTCGTTGACGCCCGGGACCTTGCGGGTCACGATGCGGATCTCCTTCTCGAAGCCCGGGAAGTCGATCCAGAGGTAGAGGCATCGCCGCCTCAGGGCGTCCGAGAGCTCCCTGATCCGGTTCGAGGTCAGGATGACGTAGGGCGACTGCGTCGCCTTGATCGTGCCGATCTCGGGAATCGTGACCTGGAACTCCGACAGCACCTCGAGCAGAAAGGCCTCGAACTCCTCGTCGGCCCGGTCGATCTCGTCGATCAGCAGCACGGGCGGAGCGCCGGTCGCGCTGATGGCCTGGAGCAGCGGCCTCTTGATGAGAAAGGGCGGCGAGAAGATGGCCGCCTCCTTCTCCGACAAGGAGTGCGTCGTGCTCTCCTCGAGCTTGATGTGGAGGAGCTGCTTGGGATAGTTCCACTCGTAGAGCGCCTGCGCGGCGTCGAGCCCCTCGTAGCACTGGAGACGGATCAGGCTCGTCCTCAGCATTCTCGCCATCACCTTGGCGACCTCGGTCTTGCCGACGCCGGCGTGCCCCTCGATCAAGAGCGGCTTCTTGAGCGTCATGGCCAGGTGCACCGACATCGCGATGGCGGGGTCCGTGACGTAGTCCGCGGCCTCCATCATCTCCTCGATTTTCTTGATCTCGGGTCTCATGGTCCTCTCAGTCTACCGCGGATCGCCGGGCCCGCTCAGCCTGTCGTAGTCCTCAGGCGTGTCGATATCGGCCGGCATCGGCTGGGTGATCTCCACGATGGCCACGCGCCCGCTGTCCCTTTCGATAATGCTCCTGGCGCCCCGGTCGCCGGTCAGCTCGAGCAGCTCCGGGAAGACCGCGGCCGCGAAGAGCACGGGATTGCCCAGGCCGTCGGCGTAACGGGGCGCGGCGATGGCCTTGCCGGGGATCTTCAGCGCGTCCAGCAGAGCCGGGATGACGTCAGCCGGGACACCCGGCTGGTCTCCGAGCACGATGAGGGCGGCTGCCGCCTCGCCCGGAAGCGCGCGAATGCCTGCGCTCACCGAGGAGCCCTGCCCCTTCTCGGGTGCCGGGTTGAGGACGAGCTGGACCGGCAGCCCTTCGAGCGCCCGCGCGATCCCGGCATGCGCCGGCCCCACGACCACGGACACCGGGCTCATCCCTGCTCCCAGGACGCGCTCGACAGCATGGCGGACCAGAGCCTTGCCCCGCACATCGAGGAGAAGCTTCGGGCGCCCCATGCGCCGCGACAGGCCCGCGGCCAGAACGATGGCCGCGATCACGCCGCCTCGAAAACGAAGAGCCCCGCGGACTCGTGTCCGCGGGGCTCGTGGGTGACGACTCGGATCACTTCTTGGCGGCCGCCGCCTCGATGGCCCGTTTGGCGAAGACTCTCAGGAGGTGCTGCTTGTACTCCACGGAGCCCTGCAGGTCGGGCTGGACGTCAACGCCATCGGCCGCGCTCGAAGCGGCCGCCTGGATCGACGCCGCATCCGCGTTCTTGCCCGCTATGGCAGCTTCGACGCCCTTCGCCCTCGTCGCCTTGGTGCCGGCCCCGGTGATGCCTATGCTGGCCTTGGCGATCTTGCTCCCGTCCATGGTCAGCACGGCAGCCACGCCGACCACGGCGAAGCGTGAGGCCGGGTGGCGGAACTTGGCATAGGCGCCCTTGGTGTTGGCCCCGGATGCGGGGATCCGGATTTCCGTGAGAATCTCATCATCTGTGAGCGCCGTAGTCAGAAGCCCCTTGAAGAAGTCGTCGACCTTGATCGTCCGCTTGCCCTTGGGTCCCTCGGCCACCAGCTCGACACCCAGGGCGATGGCCGCCGCCGGCCAGTCGGCCGCCGGGTCGGCATGGGCGAGGCTGCCCCCGATCGTGCCCAGGTTGCGGACCATGGGATCGCCGATATGCTCGGCGACCTCTGGCAGAAGCGGGCACTTGCCCTTGAGCAGGGCCGAGGACTCTATCGCGTAGTGCGTGGTCATGGCGCCGATGACGAGCGTGCCGCCCTCCTCCTTGACGCCGGCCAGTCCGGCGATCTTGCCGATGTCGATCAGGTGCTTGGGCTGGGCCAGGCGGAGCTTCATCGCGGGGAGCAGGCTGTGTCCCCCGGCCAGAAGCTTCGCGTCATCCTTGTACCTGCCGAGCAGGTCGAGCGCCTCCCTGACGGAGCCGGCCTTGTGGTACTCGAACTGGGCTGGATACATGGGCGTCTCCCTTACTTCTTCGATTTCGCGGCCTGGATCGTTTTCCAGACCCGCTCAGGCGTGAGTGGCATGACTTCGATGTGATCCACGCCGAGCCCAGACAGCGCATCGACGACGGCGTTGACGACCGCCGGGGTCGACGCAATGGTCCCCGTCTCCCCCGCCCCCTTGACCCCCAGCGGGTTGACCGGAGTCGGAGTCTCGGTGCGCGCGGTTTCGTACATCGGCAGCATCTCGGCCTTGGGCAGCGCGTAGTCCATCAGGCTGCCGGTGACGAGCTGGCCCGATTCCTCGTCGTAGACCGCCCCTTCCCAGAGCGCCTGGGCCACGCCCTGGGCGACGCCGCCGTGGACCATGCCGTCCACGATCATGGGATTGATGACATTGCCGACATCGTCCACCGCGAGGTAGCGCAGGATCGTGACGTGCCCGGTGTCCGGATCGACCTCGACGACGCAGGCGTGGGCGCCGAAAGGGAAACAGAAGTTGGACGGGTCGTAGAAGCTTGTCGCCTCGAGCCCTGGCTCGGCGCCCTCGGGATAGTTGTGAGGCACGTACGCCGTGAGGGCGACCTGGCCGAAGGGAATCTTCTTGTCGGGTGAGCCCTTCACCACGAACTCTCCGCCGACGTAGTCCATGTCCCTCGGGTTGGCCTCGAGCAGGTGGGCGGCGATGATCTTGCCCTTCTCCTTAATCTTGTCCATGCACATGACCAGCGCGGTGCCCCCGACCGAGGCCGACCGGCTGCCGTACGTGCCCATGCCGAAGGGCACGATGCCCGTGTCGCCGTGGACGATATCGACGTCGTCCATCGGGATGCCGAGATGGTCGCCGACGAGCTGAGCCATCGTGGTCTCGTGCCCCTGCCCATGCGAGTGCGAGCCGGTGAAGACCGTCACCTTCCCGGTCGGATGGACGCGGATCGTCCCTGACTCCCAGAGGCCCGCCTGAGCGCCGAGGGACCCGACGACCTTGGAGGGCGCGATGCTGCACGCCTCGATATAGGTCGAGAACCCGACGCCCAGGAGCTTGCCCTTGCCCCGCCCGGCCTGCTGGTCGCTGCGGAACTTCTTGTAGTCGAGCATGGTGAGGAGCTTGTCGAAGGTCGGCGCGTAATTGCCGCTGTCATAGCTGAGCGCGACCTTCGTCTGGTAGCCCGAGTCGAACTTGGGAATGAAGTTCTTCTTCCGCAACTCGGCCGGGTCCATCTTGAGCGCGGCGGCGCCGGCATCCATCATGCGCTCGATCACGTAGGCGGCCTCCGGGCGCCCCGCCCCGCGGTAGGCGTCCACGGGTGTCGTGTTCGTGAAGACGCCCGTGACCTCGCAGTGGATGGCGCCCATCTCGTAGACGCCGTTGAGGAGAGTCCCGTAGAGGTAGGTCGGCACCGCCGGGGCGAAGGTCGACAGGTAGGCGCCCAGGTTCGCCGTGGTCTTGATGCGGAACCCCAGGATCTTGCCATCCTTTGAGAGCGCCAGCTCGGCGTCGGTGACGTGATCGCGGCCGTGGGCGTCGGTCTGGAAGCTCTCGCGGCGCTCGGCCGTCCAGCGGATCGGGCGATTGATCTGCTTGGTTGCCCAGGAGCAGACCGTCTCCTCGTTGTAGAGGAAGATCTTGGAGCCGAAGCCTCCGCCCACGTCGGGGGCGATGACGCGCACCTTGTGCTCGGGGATGCCGAGGACGAAGGCCGTCATGAGCAGGCGGTGCACGTGCGGATTCTGGGAGGTGACCCAGAGCGTCCACTCGCCCGTCGACTCCTCGTAGCGCGCCACGCAGGCGCGCGGCTCCATCGCGTTGGCGACCAGGCGCTGGTTGACGATGCGCTTCTTGACCGTCACCGGGGCCGACTTGATGGCTGCGTCCGTTGCCGCCGCGTCA
>WNFV01021416.1_pt1 | contig 11644 bp, 17 predicted proteins | sample 5400101 | NCBI WGS metagenome assembly WNFV01 (sample SAMN13153361, study PRJNA577476) | soil metagenome | isolation source: 115 cm soil or saprolite under grassland replicate 1 | place: USA:California | collected 2016-06-15
GGAGCCGTCGGAGACACGCGACGGCCCTGGCGTCGTTGCTCCGACGCGCCCGCCCGTTTTCCGCCGAGGCACACGCCCGCCCGACCTACGAGGCCTTCATCTCCTGTAGCCACGCCGATGCCCGCACTGGCGTCCCGACTTCAATCCAGCATGCCGCACACCTGGCCATTATTGACGCGGAAACCCGCCAGCAGATCCACGGTGCCGTTACGCTTGTACTCGAACTCACGCCGCAGCGGTCGACCGGGCGCCGATGGCTGGTCTGGCACGGTCGGCTGGCGCACGCCGATGCCCGGCTTCTCATCGACACAGAACAGGGGGCCATCGGTAGGTGGGCTGAGCAGCAGCTCGATGACCGCGACGGCTTTCGTTGCGAACTCAGGGTCGCGATCGTTCGTCCACGTGTCAAAGACGGTCCAGGCGGAGCTTGTGCCGCTTGAGGATGACGCCGAGAGGGCTCTTGCTGGATGACCCAGGCCCAGTTCAGGATGGGCGGCAACGTTGTGGGCCAGGTCCTTGATGCTCCAGTGGGTCTGGCCGGCACGCGTTGGGTCGACCTCAGACGGTTTCCGCTACTTCCGCTACGCCAGCAAGCGCGTCAGCGAGCACCAGGCGCGCGTGGATTTCCAGATTGCCGAGTGGTGGCCGGAGCAGGGGCTGGATGAGCGCGTCCTGGAACCCGATCACTTTGACAGTCAGTCGGAAGGGCCGCAGTCGGTGCGTGGTTGCTGTATGCGCCAGCCCGGCGGCTGTCATGTGGCGCCCGAGCAGGAATGGAAGTTCCCGGTTGTCGCACCGGGCGCTCGTATCGGTGACAGCCAATGGGGTGCCACGGTCATGGCTTCTAACCGCAGGGAACGGGTCCGCCCGTCACATTCGTCCGTCGCGACGTGTCAATAAACCGAGCGGGTGATCCCATCCGCGCGTCGCGGAAGGACACGAAATGAATGTTTAGACGAGTGATGTACACGACTGTGTTCGTGCGCGACCAGGCCAAGGCGCTGGAGTTCTATACCGAGAACTTTGGCTTCGTGAAGCGATCCGATTTCGTGGGCCGGAGGGCCGATTTCTGACGATGGGTTTCGAAGGACAGGACATAGAAGTGGTTCTGTGGCCGGGAACACAAGGGCAGGGCAATGCCTCGTCGCCGGCACCGGGCCACTGATCATTGAGTCTGATGATCTGAGGAAGGACTTCGAGACGCTACAGTCAAAGGGCGTTCAGTTCGTGGGGGCCGCGCCCGAGGACTACCCGTTCGGCGTACGCATCGAGGCGCTTGACCCGGATGGCAACCAGGTCTCCCTCCGCCAGCGACGGGGGTGACGGTTGCCTGACGAGCGAACCTGTTCCGGAGCTCCATCCTGGCTCCAGCAGCCCGACGCGGGCGAAAAGCCAACGCTGGAGCGTCAACGTCAAGGGCATCGTTCCCGCCCCTGCCCAATCGCTGCAGGCGTCACGGGTGGGTGTTGAAAACACCACCGCCGCTGTCGAGGTGCTGCACGGCGTCAGCAAGGCTGTGCCAGTTGTGGAGACCGCCGAGCCGCGGTAAACCGTTGCATGCAGCAAATGACCCGGGCGCTCGTGTGAGCGGTCCAGGTCACATGGCTGGGGGCACTGATTGGATGTCCCGCCCTGAGCCTAGTCCAGGCAGATGGGTGTCAGCGGGGACGCCTACTACAACGCGCCAGCACACCGATTATTCCCAGCACGTCCGGAAGAATCCGCACGCGCGACATCGGGCGCCCGTCCAGCGTGGGGCCTGGCGCGCTGCCCGACTCGACGAACGGGCACCGTCAAGTTAGGGGATTGTTTGTGCGCTGGGCGTGTCACGGTAGCTGTCTTGCGGTGCAGAACGCGCTGTTTAGTCGGCCACCGGGAGACCAACCACCAGTCGCCAGGTGGAGTGGCCTTCCACCGAGAGCTGGCGTGGCACCGCAGCCGCCGCTCGGTAACGCCCAACCCGGAAATGATCGCCGACCGCTCCGAACGGTTCGAGAAAGCGCTGCGCCTGCTCCGTCGACTTGAACCGACGCATCACCCGCTCACGTTGCCGTGTGGGTTGGTGTGAATTCTCAGCTCGGTTGTTGAGTCCCTTGTGCCGTCGATGGTCAACGGTGGGTAACACGCGTCGGAGCGCCGGTCGGTAACGTGCCAGCTTGTCGGTGATCACCACCCGCGGTTCGGAACCGGCTGCCGCCAGAACGCGCCGCAGGACGGTTTCGGCGGCCTGCTGATCGCGGTGCTGCTGCACCAGGATGTCCAGCACTACGTCATGCTTGTCGACCGCTCGCCATAGCCAGTGACGGTTACCCTTGATCTTGAGCTGCACTTCGCCCAAGTGCCATTTGTTGGCTGGTCGTGCCCGTCGACGGCGCAGGTTGGCGGCGTACTGTGGACCGAACTTGGCGCACCAGGCACGAATCGTCTCGTACGTGACCGACACGCCGCGCTCCGCGAGCAACTCCTCGACGTCGCGCAGGCTCAAGTGAAAGCGGAGGTAGAGCGAGACAGCGTGGCTGATGATTTCGATCGGGTAGCGGTAGCCGCGGTACGACGGCGGCTCGCTCGGGGCAGTATGGGACGGCACGAGGTCATCCTACGCAGCCAACCCCCAACTTGACGGTGCCTTATTACCTGTTCCGTCTGCCAACACCTCACGAAGCAACGCCACGCGAGTTCTACAGACGGCAGCGGGTCGAGCATGCCTCGAGGATCTCGCGCGAATCGAAAACAGGCCGGACCGAATGGCCGTACTGGCGCAGCTTGCGGCTGATGAGCCGCCCGACTCGAAATCCAGAAGAACAGACCGATCCACAGCAGCGTCTGCCCAAAGCTCAACAGCAACGTCTGCCACCACGGCCTGGCCTCGTCGAGCGAATGCGGGTTGATGGTCACGCCGTGCTGCTCGAGGAGCGTCTCGAGCCCGGTGTCGGCGAACTGAGGCTGGACTGTCTGGAAGAGCCCGGCCTCCGGTGCGTTTGCCTGGTCAGGCGGATACGCCGCCGCATTCTTGAAGGTGCCCTGAATCACGTCGCCGCGGCTGGTGACCTCGCTGACGTTGTCTGCGACGACCTGCGCCTTGAAGAAGGCGTATGGAACGTCGATGCGCTGCTGCGGCCGTTCTGGCAGGAACACCTGGACCAGGAAGTAGTTGACGACGTGTACGACGAGCAAGCTGATCCACCACGGCCGTGGCCGCATCAATGGGTTGTTGCTCAGGCCTCCTCCACCCCCGGGCCCTTTGCCTGATGCCCGCTGAGCGTCATTCGGCCTCGGCGGCCGCGGTCGCGGCCGCCGAGCCATTGGTCGAGTTCTGTCCGCGACCCGCCGCCGGTTGGGGCGCTATTCACGTTGCCGCTCTCGACTGCCATTTTGACACCCGAACGCATCGTGGGTGCCACTGTATTCCACAAACTCAGCCAACGGGATCCCACCGCCACCCATTGCCCTTTGGACGTTCCTGTGCTTTGATCAAAGTCGCGCGTTTTCTGGGGAATCATCGCGCACACACAGAAGCACGACCGTGCCGCCTCCCTACTTCAAGAACTTCTTCGGTCTTTTCGATAACCCGTTCAATCCATCTGTTCTGCCTGAAGCCGGCGACGCGCCTGCCATGCTGGTTACGCTCCCGCTGATCCTGTACGAACATCCCGAGCTCCACTCGCTGTACAGCGACGACGCGGGACCGTTTCGCCAGCACGAAGAGGACTTCAGGCAGGAGTTGGAGCTCAACGGCTATTCGCCCGTAGGACCGAGTGCTGGAACGCAGTCCTACATCTTTCTCATCGCCGGTCCCGAAGGGTCAGGCAAGACGACCCTGATGAGTGCGATGGTCGAGTGGCTCGAGCGCTGCCGTCCGCAGTCTGGAGAGGTCTGGAAGCGCTTTGACGGTTTCCAATTTCTGAAAAACAAGAATGATCCCACGTTCGAGCAGCAAGAAGAAAGCCTGAACACGATCGCGGACAAGATGTCGAAGGAGACACAACTCGGCGAGTACTGTTGCCTGATCGTCGACGACTACCTCGCTGGCATCGAGTTGCGAGCACTGGACATTTGGGACCAGTTCAAAGTGAGCAGGAAGATCGCCCTCTTCCTCACCCCGGCGAAGGGCCAATCCACTGACAAGCTTGTTCAGAACTCCAGCCACGAAATTCACCTCTACCACACGTCCGAGATCGATCCCGATCAAGCGCTCGCCTTTGTGCGCACGCGCATAGACGCCTATCGCGATCTGCAGTGCTTCAACTGCCAGGCCCATCTTCCCCTGTTTCCCTTCGCCGACCACGGGATAAAGGATGCGGTTAAGGCGGGCGTTTTCGAGGGCGTAGCGGCGGCTGGAAGTATCACCATCCGTCAGCTCGGAAAGACGCTCAGCACGTTCCTGGTGCGCGAGGCAAAGAACCACTTGAAGTCTGACAAGTCATTCAATATCGCCGGCGTTCCATGCCCGAGTTTGGAGAAGCACTTGATCGACCCATCGAGCGCGTACGACGGGCTCATGCAGGCTTTCGCTCGACCGAGTAGCGGATCGGGCTTATGAGCGTCGCGACTGAAAAAGCAAATCCCTTTCCTGACTTTCTGGTCAGCAGAATCACTGGCGAAGTCGGCGTCCAGACTGCGGAGACGGGACCGATCAAGCAGTCTCATGAGTTGTTGAAAACGTACTTGACGGGCTGGCAAAACCAGGCGTTTCAGCCGCTCTTTGTTGGTGTCAAGGGTGATTGGGGCACGGGCAAGACGCATTTGCTCCTGGACGCGGCGGCTACGGTCGCGACTCCGCGTGATGGCGTGGGCGCTCCATTCATGATCCGCACCGCGTGTGTGGAAAAGGACGTCTTGGCCTGGTACCGCACCGGCATCGGACGCCAGTTGGACAAGGACCGCCTGCCCGAGCTCGCAACGCGGGTGTTCGCGCGTGCGGGTCAGGATGTCGCGCAGAGGACGACGATGACGGCACCTGCCGACGCTGCGTTGGCGAGCAACCCGCGTGCAATTCAGGGTCTGGTGCGCTCCAACCTGATCAACACGACCGCTGTCCGCAACCAGCTCACGCAGCTGCTCGAACAGATCGCTCCGACACGGCGGCGGAGGTCCGCACCGCGTTCGCCGGGCTGGTCTGGCACGAAACGGAGGGCGCCGCGTATCGCTGGCTCACCGGGCAGCAGCTGAGCGAGTCGGAGGTCAAGACGCTCGAGCTCGAACAGGCCGAGTGTGACGAAGACAAGGCAGCCGAGGTCCTGGTGGTGCTGGCGGCGGCCAACAAATTTATTGGCCGGCCGTTTGCGCTGTTCATCGACGAGCTCGAGCACCTCGCCACATTCGACCGAGCCAGCCAGTTGAATCAGGGCGTCCTCTGGCTCAAGCGGCTGCTCGAGCTTCTCGCCCCGCAGGCTGCCGTCGTGTGCGTGGCGGGCCACGACTCGGCCTGGGAGGACCAGCCAGATTCTCTCCAACGCTATTCAAAGTTTCAGCCGTTGCTGCTCGTGAAGCTGACGAACGAGGAAGTCCTGGCGTTGGTTCAAACGTTTGTGGGTTCGGCATCCACCACCTTCGGGCTACCCGAGGCCACTCAGGTCACCGAGATCGCCAGAGGCAATATCCGCCGCATTCTGGCGCTTTGCCGTCTGCTCTATACGAACACCGCGGGCTTCACCAATACGCTCTCTCCCGAGGACATTCGGAAAGCCGCGGACACCGTGCGGGTGCGGATTCCGGTGGATGAGGCGATCGCCACAATTGCCGCGCACCTCGAAGGTTTGGGCCTGGAAACGCGTAGGCAAGCCACGCTGGGACCGCAGCTCGCATTTGACCTGGTGGGCTACATCGTCGGCTTGCCGCTGATCGCCGTCGACTTCAAAGGACTAGCGTACGACACCCTCCAGTCAGCCGAGGTGCGCCGCTTTTATGAGCGTATCAAGGCGTCACGTGTAGAAGCCCCACGCCTGATCGGCGCATTTGTGCTGGACGGTGAGCTCGAGCCGGGCGTGTTGGCACTGGCAGGCCTCGCCAGTGAGACTGGACTGCTCGCACTCGATCTTTCAGAGAACAATCTGGTGGCAAAAATTGTGGGCGCGGTCGCGAGTGAGATCTCGGCGCGTCGGCCGTCCGCCGGATCTGTGGCTGCGTCGGGCGTGCAACCGGTTGCCGCTCCGCAACCCGGTGCCCCGCCGACCGGACCGGCGGGTCCGGCTGGACCGCCGTGCGCTGGAGAAGCAGCGCGCCGCGGAGCAGGCGGACCTTCTCGCGCGCATTGAGAAGCTGCAGCAGACCATCCCAGGCGAACGCGGTAGTCAGATCACCAATTTGACCGTCGGCGCAGGCCCAAGCATCACCTACAACGACCTTGTGGTCCGCCCCACGCTTGGCGAAAAGCTGCGCTTGCTGACGACGGGCCCGAGCTCGCGGATCCTGTTGCCGATCTGCCTGTTGCTGGTTTACGCAGTACTCGCAGTCATGTTCGGCGATACCATCGCTAGCGCCGTCGCGCCGCCGTATGGGTTTGCGGCAGGCACCTTTGTGGAGCAGCCGCTCCACGCCATCCTGATCCGCGTCATCTACATCTCAGCTCTGGTGGCAGTTGTGTACGCCTTGTGGCTCTTCTGGCGTCAGCTCGGTCGCATCGAGTCGTACTTCGACTTCAGGACACGTGTCATGCGCGAGCTTTACCTGAAAGGCGCAGACCCTGAACAGCTGACGCTCGCCGACAACATCTTCCGCGCTTCCCTCGAGCATCTCCCGCCCGGCCAGGCACGTCTGGAAGCGGCATACCAGCTCAGCGGTCGGATTTCCACACGTTTGGCAGCGATCGAAGTCGAAGTTCCTCCTGCTGTGCGACAATGACCCAATTGCAGCCACCAACTGTGGCGCCTCTCATCTATCTGGAGGACGTCCCCGAGGACGCGCCCCTCTTCGACTTCGAACTCATCGCTCGAGCGCTGTCCCGCCCTCTTCGCCAGCGCGGTCACGGCGCCGTGGTGCTCGGTATTCACGGCGCATGGGGCGCCGGCAAAACCACACTCCTGCACGCGCTGCGGCGCCAGTTGAAATCCGAAGTGGGCGTCGCGCCGGACGTCTTTGTCGAATTCACCGCCTGGAAATACCAGGAGCGCGAGGCGCTGTGGCGCGCGTTGATCCTCCAGATGGTCACCATGCTGCGATCGAACGGCGGCGATCCCGCGAAGTTGGAGGAGCTGGAGCAGTCGCTCTACCGCGCCTTCGCGGTGGAGGAAAAGGGTCCCTGGCACGTCAACTGGCGCGCGCTCATCGTCGAGCTCGCGAACATCGCGCTGAAGGTGCTCCAGCTGGATCTCGTCGCGACCACGCTGAAAGGCTCGACCGGATGGTTAGGCAGCCTGCTCTTTCGTGGGTGGTGACAAGAAGAACGGCGATTCCAAAGACCACAGCATCCTGAACAAGGAGGGCATCGACAAGCTCGCGTCGGTACTGGAGCGCACCACGGTGGAGCGACAGGTGCAGCGTGTCGAGTCGATCGAACAATTCCTGGACAAGTTCAAAGACGTGGTTGCACAGCTCACCGGGCCCGCCCCTGGCCGCCAGATCTTCGTGTTTATCGACGATCTGGATCGATGCCTGCCGGAATCGGCGCTCGAGATATTCGAGGCTATCAAGCTGTTCCTGGATGCGCCCGGTTGTTCGTACATGGTGGCGGTCGACCGCGACGTCATCCGCAAGGGACTGGAGGTCCGATACGGCAATTCTGGCGCCGGTCCCAATTTCATCGACGCCGATCAGTACATCGAAAAGGCGATCACGCTGTCGTTTGATCTGCCGCGTCTGGCACCGGCGGATGCCGCGACGCTGATCAAGAGCATGCAGCTCCCCATCCCCATCCAATTGAGCGACGCGTATATCGACCTGATTGTCGCGGGCGTGGGTGTCAATCCGCGTCGCGTCAAGCGATTCATGAACAGCCTGGCCGTCCAGCTCGAACTGGCACGCCTCGCCAGCGCCAGCGGCGCGCAGCTGTATGACTGGGTGACAGACGCCGCTGACGTTGCCAGGCTGCGTTTCGCAATCTTTCTGAAGTTTTGCCTGATCGCGTACCGCTCCTCGACACTACTCTCCGCTGCCCTGGACGACCCGCGTGTACTCATGCGGCTGCAGCACGCCAGCAACGCTTACCAGACCACTCGCGCCGCGGATGAGAGCAAAGCGCGCACCGAACGCGAGCAGGCGCTCCAGGGCGAGCTGACTTCCATCCGCACGATCCATAATGACGAGTCGTTCTGGCGCCTGATGGCCGCGGGTCCAAACCTCGATAATCAAGGCCCGGCGCTGGCCGTGGTCACCACCTGGTTCCGCGCGCGCCCCGCTGCCCGCGCCGCGATCCCTACTCCCTCCGGACCAGCTTAATCGACGTTAGACCGCGTGCGTGTCGAGATACGTCCGGATCTCTTCGGCTAACAAGCGATTGATGGAGACGCGACGAGCCAAGGATGCACGGAGCGCGGCGCCAGCGAGCGCTGGGCAAGCTCTCGGAGAGGGGCCGTTGATCTATCCGTAACTCAGTACCGGAGACGTCGGAGGTCAGCCTTAATGCGCCGCTACGGGTAGTGTCCGCGTACGAAGGTCAGGCACCAAGCAGCGAGAACACACTTGCCGCAACGGCGGCCCCAAGGGCAGCGCCAGCCAGTGTCTGGGCTGGCGTATGGTCGAGCAGCGTGATCCGAGCCCACGCGACGACAATTACGGCTTGCAAGAACGCAAGCGCCGCCCAACCAAAAACCAGGACCAGGATTACAACCGCGCCCGTCACGACCGCCACATGGATGGAGATCTTCCAGGTCAGCGTCACCAGCAGCGAGCTGCCTAGCCCAACAGCCGTAGCTGTCTCGAGCGCGGTCAGTTCGCGCGGTGCCGCCGAAAGGATGAGGAGCCCGACTCCAACTACGACCGAGAGGACACCGATCAGTAGCGGACGAGGACGTTGGTGTCGAACACCCACGTGCCGGTCCGTGATTCGACGCTGACGCACGCCGCCAGGATGTAGACCATCGGCACGATCGCAGCGAAGAGGGCGGCCAGGACGGCCAAGCGCAGGGCATCGGCCACATTTGCCGAGCTGTGCCAGGCCACCAGGACCAGCAACCCGCCGGCAACGGGCGCTGGCGCGAGCACCTCGGTGACGAAGCGAACGAGTCGGTGCAAGATTCCAGTCGCGCCGGCGGAACGTGCCACAAGCCTCACGCGATCGCCCGCTCGACGCGGGCAGCGCTGCCCATCGGGCGTCCCGCCCATCAGCGGCCGAGCCACAAAAGAGCATGCGCCTCGCTCAACCGGCTCGACCGTATGCGAGTTCATCCCATGCTTGTCCGCGCGGCCCAGAATTGGCATCAGTCGCCGGTTTGGCTGTCACTTTGGCCTCTGAGTAGCAATGGAACAGAAACTCACGCTAAGGATTCTGGTCAACAGGGTGGCTGAGGGAGAGCGTCGGCGTCGCGTCTGAGCTGGCTGGTCGGCGGCGGCGTAGGCTCCGGCGCCGATGCCAACCGAATTCCTCACTGACGCCCAGGAACTGGCGTGCGGGCACTACGGCGGCCCACCCTCGAACCAGCAACTTGCCAGCTACTTTCACCTTGACGATGCCGACCTCGAGTTGGTCAACGCGCGGCGCGGTGCCCACAACAAGCTGGGGTTCGCACTCCAGTTGGCGACCGTTCGCTTCTTGGGCACGTTCCTGACCGAGCCAACCGACGTCCCCGCCGAACGTTGTGGCGTATGTGGCCGCCCAACTCGGTGTCCACGACGTGGCCTGTCTGGCGGAGTATGGCGCACGATCCAATACCGCATGCTCTTGTGCGCTGGTTGTACACGCGTGCCTGGCTGAGTGAGGAACAGCCGAGCGTCCTGTTCGATCTGGCCACCGCTTGGCTGGTCGAACGCCAGGTATTACTGCCGGGTGTGTCAGTCCTGGCGAGACTGATCACCCGAATCCGTGAGCGAGCCACTGCGCGCTTACATCGAAGATTGGCCGGCCTTCCCTCAGTAGAACAACGAGAACAACGCGATCGGCTCAGACAAGTGCTGGCCGTGCCGGCCGGTAGTCGACGCTCGCCACTGGATCGGTTGCGGCGCGGTCCGACCCAAGCCACCGCGGCAGGGTTGATCGATGCTTTACGCCGACTCAGGGATGTGCGTGAACTCGGTGTTGACGATCTCGACCTGTCGAATATCCCCGCTGGTCGGCTCAAAGTACTGGCTAGGTACGCAAGCACGGCCCGTGCGCAGGCGATCCAACGCATGTCGGCTGAGCGCGGGATGGCGACGCTGGTCGCCTTCGCTTGCACGCTGGAAGCCAGCGCACAGGATGATGTACTCGACGTGCTGGACAGGCTGCTCACCGACCTTCTGGCTCGCGTGGACAAGCAAGAGCGCACCTCGGAAATGAGTTACACCCCGTCGTAGCACGAGGCGGCTCGTTGGCATCGATCTGGATCGGTCTACACTGGCTTGACGATGGCCGCACGGACGAACGGTGTTCACAACGACCTTGTGCGACGCGCGCTGGCGATTGTCCTTGCGCGTATACAGCCGGTGGCAACAAGTAGCGCTGTGGAGTATCGAGTGGTCGGAACGGCCGCGGCTATGCTGCGAGGCGTTCCGCTGCCCGTGGGCGACCTCGACATTCTGCTGAAGGAACGGCGTGGCGTCGATCTGTTTGCTCAGGTGCTGTCGGACTTCCCGTGCATCACGCCGCCCACGTACTTGGCCGATGCGCGGCAGTACTTCGCGAACTACGACGTGGACGGTGTGAAGGCCGAGCTCAGTACGGTCGAATGGGAGACCCACTCTGACGCAGTCGAGTGCATCGGCTGCGCTTCCTGGGAGCACTTCTCGCTGGTGGGTATAGATTCCTTCGCGGCGCCGGTGGTAGCGCTCGAGCTGCGCGTAGTCTCGGAGCTCGTCCGCGGTAGATCCAAGCAGTTCACCGTCGTAGCAGGCTTCCTGAGACGCAACGGCTGTGATATTGAACTCGTTCGGCGGGGCATGTGCGCGGGCGGCGTACCCGAGCAGCGCCAGTTGGAGGTGCTCGCGCTGCTCGGTTGGGAAAACTGACCGCTCGCTGCGTAGTCAGCCTTTGACGCCTGAGCGCTGTCACAGCCGGGTGTCGCCAGCGGCACGTGGCGCGCTTGCTAAAATGCTTCCTGGTAGCTCTATCGCGGTGTGCATGAGATCCGGTAAAGTCCAAGTGCCGGCCCGATAGGAGCCGGGAGAATGCTGCCGATGACCGCGCCGATACGGTTGCGCCTGGATCAAGCGACGCGCACCGCGGTGTCCGAATGCTATGAGCACACGCGTGGCGCAGTGGAGCGCACCAATTGCCAGATCGTGCTGCTCGCCGACGAAGGACGCAACGCCCCAGAGATCGCCTGGCTGGTACGGCGCGGGCCGCATCAGGTGCGCAAGGTGCTGCATCGGTTTCAGTCCGATGGCCTGGCAGGATTGGCTCCGCGCAAGGCACCGGGCCGAGCGCTCGAGGTCACATCGGCTTGGCTGTCGGAATTGCGACGGGTGATCGACCTGGATCCACGCAGTGTCGACGTGCCCAGCGCGGTATGGACGACTCGGCTGCTGTCCGCCTACCTGGAACGCGTCACCGGGCACCACACTGGGATCGAGACAG
>WNFV01008413.1_pt1 | contig 11640 bp, 7 predicted proteins | sample 5400101 | NCBI WGS metagenome assembly WNFV01 (sample SAMN13153361, study PRJNA577476) | soil metagenome | isolation source: 115 cm soil or saprolite under grassland replicate 1 | place: USA:California | collected 2016-06-15
CTGGAGCATGTGCGCATCGTCACGCCACTCGTCGTCGGTGAGCACCCAGCCGCCGCCGCTGGCGTCGACGCGCTCGGCCAGCGCTCCGATCGGAGGCACGACCACCGGCCGGCCGGCGGCCCAGGCCTCGGAGAGCGTAAAGCTGAATGTCTCCGGACCCACGGACGGATACGCGACCAGACGTACGCGATAGTGCTCGAGCAGCGCGCCGATCTCGCGCGAGTCGAAAGGGCCGTGCTCCGTGAAGACCGCGTCGGCGCTCTGCGACTGCTCGCGGCCGCGGTCGAGATAGCCGATCAGCACCCACCGCAACCGCAGTCCCTGCGCCCGCGTCAGCTCGACCAGATGCTCGAGGCGGCGCGCGCCCTTATCCGCTCCGATCGCGCCGAGCACAGCCACCGTCGGCACGCCGTCGTCGGGCAGGTCGAGCCGCGTGTAAATGGCATCGTCGCGGGGCATGCCGTGGCCGCTGCCGTGGGCGACGATGGCCACCGAATGCTCCGGAAAGTAGCGGCGCAGCATGGTCGCCGCCCACTGCGACGGCGCGATCACGAACGCGGCGCGAGAGAGCACCGCGCGGTGGCCTTCCCGCCACGTCACGATGTCCACGTTCGCGAACTCGCGCTGCGCGGCGAGGCAGGCCCGGCAAGTGGTGGCGTCGGTTATCGCATGGCAGTATTTGCCCTCGGCGTCGAGGAAGGTGATCGTCGGACAGGCGAAATTGAGATCGTGAACGGTGTAGCCGTAGGGAATCGGGAGCTCGGCGAGCGCGCTCAGCACCGCTTCGCGGCAACCCGAAATGTTGTGCAGATGGATGAGGTCGATTCCGAAGCGCGCGACGATGCCGCCGAGGAGCTCCCGCCACGTTTCGCCCGCGGCGCGACGAAAGTCGTAGCCGATAACCTCGTCGCCGGCGCATTCCTCCAGCCGCCAGTCCTCGCCGGCGGCGATCAGCAGGTAGTGGCGAAACGCGCTCGACGATGCCGCCACCAGCGCACGCACATGATATTCGGTGCCGCCGCCGTGACCGTGGAGCAGATGGAGAATGCCATGCCGCGGGCCGTCCAGCATGCGCTGTTGCGAAGCCGCCAGCTCGCGCAACGGCCGCAGGGGATCGGCGGTAATGTACGTGTGGACGAGGTGGAGGTAGCGCGGATGGCGTTCGAGCAGCAGCGCCATGTTGCGCTCGGCGAGACCGGCGCGTTTGTCACCGAACGAGCTGCCGCCCAGGTGCAGAACGAATGCATCCTCGCAGAGCACGTTGCGATAGCCCGCCGCCGTGGCGCGCAGGCAGAAGTCGTTTTCCTCGCCATAGCCCAGACCGAACGCCGGGTCGAACGCGCCTATCGCGTCGAGTAGTGCGCGCCGAATGTAGAGGCAGAACCCGACGCCGGTCGGCAGCTCCGGATAGGTCGGCACCGCGGCGCGCTCCAGCGCTGCGACCAGCGACTCGGGGTTCCGGTCCGGCGGCCAGGGATTGTTGGCGCAGAACCGCGGCAGCGAGCAGATCTCGGCATTGTTCGAGAACGGCGTGATCGTGCCGATGCGCGGGTCGGATGCGGCGCAGCGCGCCAACTTGTCGAGCCAGCCGCGTGTCACCACGGTGTCCGAGTTGAGCAGGACGACGTCCGCTTCGGGGCGTGCCTGCGCGAAGCCGCGATTCGCGGTCAGCGTGAAGCCCATGTTGGTGTCATTGGCGAGCAGCGTGACCCGCGGCAGGCGCCGCGCGCGCAACCCCGAGAAGTAGGCGATGATCGCGGGATCGGTCGACGCGTCGTCGATCAGCAATAGACGCCAATCGCCCTTCGAGTGCTCGAGCACGCTTTCCACGCACCGCACCAGATCCGCAGCGGCGTTGTAGACGGGTACGACGATGTCGATGGGCGTGGGGCGCATCGTCACTGGCGCCACTGCCGGAGGCGGCGCCAAGGCCAGCCGAGCCAACCGCGAAAGCTTTGCAGGTAGGCGATTACGCGTTCCTGCGCCGAGAGCGCGGCCTCGAGCCGCGTACGCTCCGATTCCAAACGCGTGCGCCCGACTTCGAGGGAAACCATCTGCTTTTCGAGCGCGGCGATCTTCGCTCGATCCTCCTCGCGTGCGGCGTTCGCTTCGCTTAGCGCTCGATCGCGCTCGCTGATGATGCGCTCGCGCTCGGCGACGAGCGCTTCCAGGTGGTGGACGTGCGCTGTGTGGCGCTCGACGGCGGCGTCGCGCTCGACCACCAACCGCTCCCGCTCGGCAACCAGCGTCTCGAGGTGTCGGATGTGACCCGCGTACTGCTCCTCCGCGACAGCTTTCTGCCTGAGCAGGCCGTCGAGCCGCGTGACCTCGCGGGCGTTGGCTTCCGCGCGCTTGGCCTGGCTCTCGTCGGCGTCGGTGAACAGCGACACGCGCGCTTCTTCGGCGGGGAGAGCGCCGGCGTCGCGCGCGGCAAGGACGATGAAATACATGCCCTCGGGCGCCGAATACGCAGCGACACGCTGTCCATCGCCGATCCAGGCCTCCATGGCGCCCGCGATCGGAGATTCCGTGTTGCCTTCGGTCCAGATCTCCGACCAATACGCCACGCGCTGATGATGCCAGCGCTGTGCCGGAAAGCGCTTTGAGAGCAGACGGCCGAGATCGTCGCGATACAGCTCTTGCAGGTGGTACGGGTTGACGTAGTTGCGCGCGTCGCTGTAAAGGCGCCGGTTGGGCGAGGACAGCAGCAGCAGCCCGTCGGGCGTGAGCACGCGTGCGAACTCGATCAACATCGCGAGCTGGTCCGCGGCGGCCAGGTGCTCGATCGTCTCGAACGATACGACGACGTCGATCGAGGCGCTGGGTAGCGGCAGGCCGGTGCACGAGGAGGCGATGAAGCGTATCCGCTTGCCGTCGCCATATGTAGCGCGCGCGCGGTCGATGGTCGCCATGTCGATGTCGATGCCGATCACGCTCGCGGCAACGGCTCCGAGCAGCGCCGAGCCGTAGCCTTCGCCGCAGGCCGCGTCGAGCACGCGCTTGCCCGCGACGAAGCGGCGCGCAAACGCGTAACGGTGCCAGTGCTCGTAGGCAATCTCGCCGCCGCAGCTCGGCAGAAAGCGCTCGCCGGTGAATTCCGGAGCGGTAGTCGGAGGAGTGGAAATCGAGCCGGACATGCGTGCGCCGCGTGTCTTGCGCGGCGAAAAAATGGATTATTTTACCCGAGGCGACGCCTTGCCGCCGTGGTTGCCCTGGGGACGCATGTCAGGCCTACGTCAGCTTGCTTAAAAGCGCGCCGGCCCGCGGCTCACCCACCCGAGGCTAAGTCTCTGCAGCCAGGATCCGCGCGAGGCCTCAGGATCGCCAATCGAAGCCACCACCCCTTCCGGCAGGGGCACCGTTCGGTCCAGCAGCGCGACGACCAGACGCAGGGTACGACAGGTAGCCGCAGCGCTCGCACGACATCGAGATCGTGGGCAAGCGCCAGAAGGTTGTTGCCTGCGTAGTCGTTGCCGGCGATCTTGCCCGAATGGTACGTCAGGATCGAGGCACGCATGAGGGTGGTTCACTGCCTGTCAGGCACGGAGTCTGGAAGAGCGACCGCAGTATCGTGATCCCCCATGCGCCAGCGATGGTGCAGCCGGATCAAGCCAAATTCACGTGCCGCCCCCGTAATCGTGAGTGACTTCTCCAGCGTATCGAACAGGCGCACGCCCTCGGGGTCGAGCACGTGTCCGCGCACGAGATACTTTCCCGGCAGCAACGGAAGCGACGGAAAGTCGATGGCGAAGGCATAGCGGTCCGAGGCGATCGGATGAGGTGCCACTCCATCCATGTCCGTCGCTACACCGTAGACAGGTGTTCCATCGGCGCGAACGATGCCGATCAGGACCACAGGTGCACGTCCGTCCGGCGAATACACTTCTCCGCTGACCGTGAAGCTTGAAGACTCGGGCAGGGATTCGCCGGGATGCATGTCCAGCGACTTGAGGGCATAGTAGCCGGCCGCGGCAACGAGCGCGGCATCCGCCACGCCGGTCGGACGTTTCTCCAGTGCACTCTTCTCCTCATGGTAGGCGAGATAGGCTTGGCAGACTTCCGGTGCGCGTCCGTGGCGCTCGACCCGCCCGTCCTTGAGCCACAGCGCGGCGCGGCAGAGCTTCTGCACGTGATACATGCTATGCGAGCAGAGCAGCAGCGTGCCGCCGCCGGAGAGATAATTCTCCATCCAGGCGACGCACTTCTTCTGAAACGACTCGTCGCCGACGGCCAGCACCTCGTCGGTGATCAAGATATCCGGCTTGAGCGCGGTGGCCACCGCGAACCCCAGGCGCACGACCATGCCCGACGAATAGTGCTTGATCGGATCGTGAATGTGCTCGCCGATGTCGGCGAAGGCAACGATCTCGTCGCGCTTCGCTGCGATCTCGGCTGGGGTGAGGCCGAGCAGCGCCGCGGCGAGATCGATGTTGGCGAGCCCGGAATATTCAGGATGGAAGCCCGAGCCCAGCTCCAGCAGCGCGCCGACGCGCCCGCGTACGTCGACGCGGCCACGCGTGGGCGTGATCACGCCGGCGATGATCTTGAGCAGGGTCGATTTGCCGGCGCCGTTCTCGCCGATGATGCCCAGCGATTCGCCGGCGGCGAGATCGAACGAGACGTCATCGAGCGCGCGGAAAGCGTGCGTCACGCCCCTGCCGCGCAGCAGATCGAGCACCAGTCCGATGCGGCCGGCGTTGGTATCGAGCTTGGCGTAGTCCTTGCCGGCTCCGGAGAGATGCAGCAGCGGCGCGGACATCAGACGAAGTCTTCGAAGTGCGGCGACAGCCGGAGGAACACCCAGCGCCCGCCCGCGAACAACGCGACCGTCACGACCACCGCCACGGCGTCACCCCACCCGATCGCGAGCCGACCGTCGAGCAACGCGTCCCGGAGCCGCTCGACGAGATAGCCGAACGGGTTGGCCGCGACCCAGGGTTTCATCGACTCGGGCACCAGCGACAGCGGATAGAGGATCGGGGTGAGATACATCAGGATCATCAACACCGGGAGCAGGATGTGCTCGATGTCCCGAATGAACACCTGGAGCGCCGCCAAGCCCAGCGCGAGCCCCGTTACCGCGACCGCGAGCACGAGCCACAGAGGTATCGCCAGCAGCAACCCTTCGAAGCGCACCGGTTCGCCGAAGAGCGCGAGCACCACCAGCACCACGAGGTAGCCCGCGAGCTGCAACACCAGCGTCGCCGCGACCGAGGCATAGACCACGAGCTCGTGCGGAAAGGCGACCTTGCGAATGAGCCCCGCGTAGCCGCCGATCGACACCGTGCCTCGCTGCAGCGCTTCCTGAGCCGCGAGCCAGGGCCATAGCGCCACGGCGACGAACAGGAGAAAGCTCTTGCCGTTCATGGCCCCCGCGCGAAAGACGGTCGTAAACACGAAGTGATACACGGCCAGTAGCGCCAGCGGGTGTAGGAAGGCCCAGGCGAAGCCGCTCACGCTGCCGAGGTAGCGTGAGAACAGCTCGCGGCGGAAGAAATTGACGAAGAGCGTGCGATGGCGCGCCAGGCGCAACGCGCTCTCGGGAGCCAAGGTGCCAGGCGCGACGGAACGGGGCGCGGAAGCCATGGGCGGGAGGATAGCAGCGTTGGGTTCGTGGGCGCGGGAATCACGTCGCCGCGCGGCTCAAGGCTCGAGGCGGCGGGCCGCCCTTGATGACGAGCGTGAATCGCGATTATGGCAGACAGGCTGCCAGAGCTTCTTGGAACGCGCGTTGGTCCGTTGCGGTTAACACTCTCGAGGAACTTACATGAAGGTAAGCGTCAAATGAGCTTATCTTCACCAGCCTCGCCGACTACGAGGCACTCGCCCTTGCGCTGGCCCGCAGGACATCGCTGGCGCGGTCGCGAGCTATCGTGAGGCGGCGCGGCTCGATTCGAACGACATGCCGGTGCATCTGCATCTGGGCACGCTCTACATCCCGCGACGTTCCTTCGCTGAGGCCGACGAGGCACTGCTGGAGCGCATCTGGGCCGAGCATTGCGCAGCCTCATGAACGACGCTCCGGTCGTGACTGGGCGCCTACGTCGGTGTAATCCTGCTTCAGGGAGTCGATGACAATGGGGCCCAAGCGCGCCCGTGTGGGCGCGGGCTTGCTTTCGAGGTCTTCCAGAGGTTTTGACCGGACGGCGCCAACACGGGGCTCGTCGCCCCGCGTTGTCGCAAGTGGTCAAAAGGACGCCGAGCGTGGCGGGCGCGGAGCGAGCTCCGGGGCGTAGACCGCCGAGCGCCTCCGTCGCGCCGCGTCCAGCGGAAAGGGGTCTTGCGCACGCCTGAGCCAATCGAAAACGAGCTCTTCCAGAGCCGCCGCCGTCCGCGCGTGTGCTGGCTCGTCGACCAGATTACGCATCTGGTACGGATCCTCGCGGTTGTCGTATAGGCACCAGCGCCCGGTGTCGGCGATCGCGTAGGTGAACCGATCGGTCCTGACGCCGCGAAACAGCGGGGCTTGCTTGCCGCTCTCGCCACCCGCTTTCGTGCTCTGTATATGCATCAGGAAGGCGCTTTCGGGGGCTCGCATCGCATTTCCGCGCATCGCCTCCGAAAGGTCCAGTCCCTCGCAGTGCTGGGGCACCGGCACACTGGCGAGCCCGCACAGCGACGGAAAGAGATCGATGGCACCGAGGAGAACATCAGTCGTACGGTTCGCTGGCACTACGCCTGGATAACGGAGCAGGAACGGAACCCGGCAGGATTCATCGAACGGCAGGCGCTTGCCGTCATATCCATGCGACCCCATCATTGTGCCGTGGTCGGATGTATAGACGACTACCGTGTTGGTTGCCTGCCCGGTCTCGTCGAGCTTGTCGAGCATTCGTCCCAGCTCCGAATCCAAAGCCGAGATGTGGGCGTAATAGCCGCGGAGTCGTCTTTTCAGATCGGATGCCAACTCTGCGGGCACGTTAGGGCGGAGTTGCAGCGACTCCGGATCGTACAGCCGCATTGTCTCCGGCGGTGCCGACTCGAATGGCGGATGCGGTGGGCCCCAGGAGACGACGAGCAGCCAGGGTTGGTCGGCGTTAGCGCCGATAAAGCTCACCGCTGCGTCGGTCATCAACGTGCAGCTGTAACCTTCGCGCCGGATTTTCTGGCCTGTGTCTGGGTCAAATGTCACTGCGTCGAAGTGATGCCTTGTCCTCGACCATGCCTGCCAATCCTCGAAACCTTGCCGAGCTGGGCCCTTCGGCACGAATTCCCCGGTTTCATGGTCGCCTCGCGAGAGGTGCCACTTGCCAATGTACCCGGTGTGGTAGCCCGCGCGCCGGAACGCCTGGCCCAGAGAGAATTCCTCGTCGCGCAACCGGAGGGCATTGTCGACGACGCCAGTCTGGAATGGCCAGCGACCGCTGAGAAGCATCGCCCGGTACGGTGAGCAGACCGGATAGTTCGAGATGCAGTTGCCGAAAAGGGTCCCTTCCTGCGCGAGCCGTCTCAGGTGAGTTGTCTGCACATCGCAGTACGGCTCTCCTGATAGCGAGCATCCTCGATGCTCGTCGCTGAAGATGAATAGCAGATTCGGCTGTGCCCGTCGAACCTGGCTCCGTCCGTCGCTTCGCGAGGTGACGTTCTCCTTCGGCAAGCTCAGGGTCACGTTAGCCTCCGCCGCAATCTGCCGCGGCCACCAATAGATTGTCGTTCCTCAACCACGTCATTTTCATCCATTTCATCAAAGGCAAAGCCCACGCGAAGTGGGCCTTTGACCTTGCAGGCTGCCTGACGATGACCTACTTTCGCATGGGGAATCCGCACTATCATCGGCGCGCCACCGTTTCGCGGTCCTGTTCGGGATGGAAAGGCGTGGCGCCAGCGGACTGTGGTCGTCAGGCATTGATCAGAGGTCGGCAATCAGCCCTTGCGGGCAGTCATTTTTGCCAACCAATCGCGGAAGAAGTAAAGCCGGTTAGATTGCCGCAAACACCGTAACCGTTACGCAGCACACACGGTTATGGGATCAAGCCGCACGGGCTATTAGTACCGGTCAGCTCAAGGTATTACTGCCCTTGGACACCCAGCCTATCAACGTGGTGGTCTGCCACGACCTTTCAGGAAGGTTAACCCGCACGGGAGATCTCATCGTCAAGCACGTTTCCCGCTTAGATGCCCAGCGCCTGATCCAGGAAAAACTAAGAGGGCGCTGAGAACCGGTAAATGTAGCACAGAAGGGAGTTGCGTCAACAACACTCTCTTTGGCCTTTTTCCTGTCGCGCGCGGCGGCGCGACGATCGATGCGCGCTGCGCCAAATCAAGCAGATACAATGTGTCCTGTACTCCATTGTCACCTAACTAATCCTTGTGGTTCGAGGTTTCTCGGGGCGGCAGCATGAAGCGATTCGTCGAAGCCGAAGACCGCACTCAGGTTACGTTGCTGCCCGAGTGTCTTGACGACCATGTTACTGAAGACAACCCGGTACGCGTGATCGATGTCTTTGTTGAAGAGCTGGATCTCCATGAGCTTGGCTTTATGCGCGCCGAGCCGGCGTCGACGGGGCGCGACTTCGAGGATCGACTCCTGCACATTGCGCACGAGCATGGGCAGGCTCAGCGCGGATGAGCACGACAGCGATTGCGCGCAATGCGCCGTGTCCATGCGGTAGTGGCAAACGCTTCAAGGATTGCCATGGCGGCCTCGCCGAGCCCATGGTCGCGCCGGTTACCGCCGCGGAACTGCTACGCTTGGCGCAAGTGCGCTTCGCGCTCAACGAGCCGACGGCCGCGTTGGAATTGCTTGAGCGGGCAAGTGCGCTGGCGCCCGAGCGCGCGGATCTTTGGCGCGAGCGCGCGCGAGTGCAGTGGACGTTCGCCCGCACGGACGCCGAGGCCACCTGCCGGGCTGCGCTTGCGCTTGCTCCCACCGACGTGGTCGCGTGGAACCTGCTGGGGGAGATCATCCTGAAGCGTGATCCCGGCGGCGCGGAGGCGGCGTGGCGCGAAGCGCTCAAGATCGATCCGCACAACCCCGAAGCGCTGTTCCATCTCGGCAATCGCCTGCGCGAGCGCGGCGAGCACGACGTGGCGATCTCTCATTTCGAGCGCGCGCTCGAGCGCGCCCCCGGCCACCCTGGCGTGCTCAACAACCTCGGGCTCGCGCTCGAAGCACGCGGGGACGCGCTGCGCGCCGAAGCGTGCTATCGGGAAGTGTTGGCAGCACAGCCGCAACACGCCGATGCGCTCGCCAACCTCGCCAATCTTTTTCAGGGGCAGGCGCGGTACCGCGAGGCAGTGCTCGCCTACGAGAAAGCGCTCGCCGTCCGGCGCGACTTTCCAGTGAAGTTCTGGCGCGCGCGCGGCATCGCGTTGAGCGAGCTCGGCGCCTTTGCGGACGCCGAGCAGAGTTTTCGCGAAGCGGTGCGCCTCGCGCCAGATCAGCTCCACGCGCAGATCGACCTTGGATCGATGTGCATCGTCCAGGAGAAGTACGACGAAGCGGAAGCGCCCCTCGCCCGTGCGCTGGAGCTCGATCCCGATAACGTCTATGCACTCACGATGCTCACTAACGGCCGAATGCACAGGTGTGCCTGGGACGGATTGGAGGAGAGCTTCGCGCGGCTGCGTGCATTCATCGCCGACGAGAAGCCACGCGAGCAGTACAACGCAGTCCCGCTCCCGCTGCTCGCGACGCCGTTGGGAGCGGAGCTCGAGCTGGCTGCCGCCCGGCGCTGGGCGCAACAAATCGCCGCACGGCTGGCATCAAAACGCCTGCCCGCAGCGACCGGTCCACGTACGCCGGGAGCGCGCTTGAGAGTGGGATTCGTCTCCTCGGACCTTCGCGATCATGCCGTCGGGCATCTGCTGGTCGAATGCCTGGAGCGCATCGATCGCTCGCGCATCGAGGTCTTCGCCTACAGCCTTCTGCCGCGTGAGGCGAGCGCATTCGGACAGCGCATCGCGCAGGCGCCCGAGCACTTTGTCGATTGCAGCTTGCAGGCGACCGAGGATGTCGCCCGGCGCATTCGCGGCGATGGGATTGAGCTGCTGATCGATCTCAACGGTTACACCACGCACGCGAAGAGCGAGATCTTTGCGCTGCGACCCTCGCCGGTGCAGCTCTCCTGGCTGGGGTATCTCGGCACGCTGGGCGCGCCCTGGTACGACTACGTCATCACCGACCGCTTCGTGAGCCCGAGCGCGGCGCAGGCGCATTTCGTGGAGCGTTTCTTGTATCTGCCCGATTGCTACTGTCCGAGCGACACCAAGCGCGCGGTGGCGAAGCGGCCGCCCACGCGCGCAGAATGCGCGCTGCCCGAGCAGGGGTTGGTGTTCTGCTGTTTCAACACCAGCTACAAGATCCTGCCCGAGGTCTTTGCCATCTGGATGCGGCTGCTCGCGGCGCTGCCTGGAAGCGTGCTCTGGCTCGCGCCAGCGAACGCGACCGCCGCGTTGAATCTGCGTCGCGAGGCGGCCGCGCGCGGAGTGGATCGGGCGCGGCTCGTCTTCGCCCCGCGCGTGGGGCTCCCCGAGCACCTGGCGCGCCACGTGCACGCCAATCTGTTCCTCGACACCACCCCCTACAACGCCGGCACCACGGCCAACGATGCGCTGTTCATGGGCGTGCCGGTGCTGACCTGTGCGGGCGAGACCATGGCGAGCCGCGTAGCCGGCAGCCAGCTTCGTGCCATTGGGCTGCCGGAGCTCATAACCACGAACCTCGCCGACTACGAGGCGCTGGCCCTCACGCTAGCCCGCGACTCGGCGCTGCTCGCGCGTTATCGCGCGCGGCTCGCCGCCAACCGCGCCACCCATCCGCTGTTCGACATGGCGCGCTTCACCCACGCCCTCGATGACCTGCTGCAGGCGGCGTGGGAAAATCGCTCCTCGCCCATGGCCTCTACCATCGCTTCGTGAGCACCTCCGCGATCGCGCGCAACGCGCCGTGTCCGTGCGGTAGCGGCAGGCGCTACAAGGACTGTCATGGCGCGCTCGGGAACGTGGCAACGGCAACGGTTGCGAGATCAGTAGCGCCGCCGCCCACTGACGCATCCGCTGGCGCAGCGATCAACGCGATCGACGCTCTGCTGCGGCAAGCCGAAGAGAGCTTCGCTCGCGGGGAGCTCGCCGTTGCGGAAGCCACCTGGCAGGAGGTGCTCTCGCTCGATCCGGGTCACCCCGAGGCACTGTTTCACCTCGGCAACCGCCTGCGCGAGCGCGGCGAGCACGAGGCCGCGATCGATCATTTCGAGCGCGCGCTCGAGCGTGCCCCCGGTCACCCTGGCGTGCTCAACAACCTGGGGCTCGCGCTGGAAGCGCGCGGCGACGCGCAACGCGCAGAAGCGTGCTATCGGGAAGTGTTGGCCGCACAGCCGCAGCACGCCGATGCGCTGGCCAACCTCGCCAACGTGCTCTCGATTCGCGAGGCGTTCGACGAAACGGTGGCGGTCTACGAGAAGCTGTTCACCATCCGGCGCGATCTGCCGGCTGCCGTATGGATACGCCGCGCCATGGCGCAGAACCGGGTGCAGGACATCGCCGGCGCGATCGACAGCTATCGCGAAGTGGCACGGCTCGATCCCGACGCTTTGCAGGTGTATCTGCATCTGGGCACGTTATACATACAGCAGCGCTCCTTCGCCGAGGCCGACGCTGCGCTGCGCCGGGCGCTCGAGCTCGACCCTGGCAATCGCTACG
>WNFV01012875.1_pt1 | contig 11640 bp, 14 predicted proteins | sample 5400101 | NCBI WGS metagenome assembly WNFV01 (sample SAMN13153361, study PRJNA577476) | soil metagenome | isolation source: 115 cm soil or saprolite under grassland replicate 1 | place: USA:California | collected 2016-06-15
TGCCGACCTCGCTAGCTCCATCGACAGCTACTTTTCTCTCGACGTTTTTAGTGTTCAATCTGCTGACCCTTACGCCGGCCCTTTCCTGGTTCGACAAAGGCCATCGGATCGTCGGTTTGATCGCTCACGCCAATCTCACCGTCGAAGCGCGCAAGGAGATCGAAAAAATACTTCCTGGGTACATGACGCTGGCGGATGCGGCCATCTGGCCGGATCATGAGGGGCGAAGCATACGAGATTTCGATCCGCTCCATTACGTCACTATTTCGGAGAATGCCGATGGCTACGATCAAGCGCGCGACTGCCCGGAGCGAAACTGCATGGTCGAAGCTCTCAAATGGTTCTCAACAGTCGTCGCGGATAAGAATGCGCCGATCATGATGCGAAGACTCGCGCTTCACTACGTCGCACACCTGGTGGGCGACATGCACCAACCGCTTCATGCCGGGCGAACCAAGGACTCAGGCGGGACCGGTATTGGTGTGTCTTATAGAGGCGCGACGACGAATCTTCACTTCTTCTGGGACACAAACCTAGTGGAGATGGAAGCCGGGACCGACGAGGAAATCGCCAAGCGGCTTACCGCGAATCTCACGGAAGAAGAGCGTCTCAAATGGCAGGCCGGCGATCCCACACAGTGGACGAATGAATCGCTAATGGCGGTCAGGTCGCATGCGTACAACACCGGACCCTCGGCCGAGCTCTCCGATGATTATGTGGAGAAAGCCCGCCCGATTGTCCGACGAAGGCTTGCTCAGGCCGGAATTAGGTTGGCTTGGTTGCTGAATATCACTTTGAAATAAAGAAAAGCCCGCGAAGTACAGATTCAAGCCAAACTCTCAATCCCCCCTCACTTGGAATCAGCCATGGTTGTCATGATAATCTTTGTTTAGAGATCCAATTTGTTACGCTGCCAGCAGCGCTTCATAGTTAGGTGGCTCTCAGACATCGAGGTAAACGATTGTGTGTAGAAACATCAAAACGCTTTTCAACTTCCAACCGCCTGTGACGGCGGAGGAGATTCGTGCGGCCTCATTACAATTCGTGAGAAAGGTCAGCGGCTTCAACAAGCCATCGAAAGCCAACGAAGCTGCATTCCTCGCTGCCGTTGACGAAGTAGCAGCGATCGCCGGTAACCTCCTCAGCTCGCTCGAGACCAACGCACCGCCGAGGAACCGCACAGAAGAAGCCGCCAAGGCGCGAGCACGCGCTACTGAGAGGTTCCCTAGATAATTGGTCACCTCAAGGAATTACGTCCCACGTTGTGGCGATGTGTCATTGCGAGACCCGGCATTTTCACCGAGTTCCACGGCTGTGATTCCCAAACGGGTGAAATGCTCGATGGCCCCCCTGGGGTGCCCCAGTCCCGCGTAAGTTCCCCGCAGCTCCTCGGGGACGTCCGGGTGCCTGATGGAAAAGCCTTTAACGTGCGCTTCATAAATCATCGTCTCGTGCGATGGTGTCCGGGGATGTCGATCATTGCCCCAATCAAAATAGGGAGTGATCACAACCGATTTCGGGACGAAGGGAGCACTGTCTTTGTCATTAGGCGGACCGTCAGGATTGTTGAAGAAATGGGGGAACACCGCCTCGTTCCATTGCACTTGACCTTCGATGGCGCGCGCGTACGGATCGAGCAGCAGCTTAGCCGGATTGCAGCGATGTCCTTCCGCTGGCGCCCAGGGTCCGTGGACTCGAAAGCCGTAGCGCTGGCCGGGCCCGAGATTGGCGCAAATAGCCGTGCCAGCAAAAGCTGGTTATCTCCGGCAGGTCGAACCGTGTCTCATTCCCCTTTTCGTCGAATAAGCAAAGTTCCACTCGCTCGGCGATTTCCGAGAAAATAGCGAAGTTTGTTCCGGCTCCATCGTAGGTCGCCCCTAAAGGATAATCGCTTCCCGGCCAAACTTTTGTCATGGCGCTGTCCGATGATTCTTTAATTCGGGAAATTCAAATCGGTTCGTCTCAGGACTAACGCTACCGCCTTTGCCGATGCCGCTCAACGTTCCGGCGACGACCTTATCGTTTAGAAGTCACTCATCGCGACCGATGTCACCCGCGTGCATTCCTCTGTTATTGATAAAGGATGTCCAGAGAGCTCTGGTTCGTTCGTCGTATTGTTGAAGCACGACAAAATCTTTCATACGGAGGGCGATTATGAGCACAGGGGCGACGAAAAATGACCAAGCAATTGATGAAGCTCAGATCCGGCAGCTAGCCGACAATTGGGCAAAGGCGATTTGTGCCAAGGACATTAACGCGCTCATGTCCCATTACACGCCGGACATCCTGGTGTTCGACCTCGCGCCTCCGCTGCAATATGTGGGCATCGATGCGTACAGAAAAAACTTCGAGGAGTGGTTCTCCTCGTTCCAGAGCCCGATTGGTTACGAGATTCGCGACCTGAGCATCAGCCCGGGCGATGACGTGGCCTTCGGCCACCATCTGGAACGCGACCCGGAGTTCCTGATTGAACTGCCGAAAGAGGTTCAGGTCCTCGACATCGTCGCCAGCCACGGGCGAACGGGCGGCAGCATGACGTGAAAGCTCACGGCGCAAAGAGACGCTAACGATCAAACCGGTATTACGGTGCGTTGGTTCCCTAAGAACAACTCAGCCGGAATTTGGGCTGAAAAAATTTTCCAGTTGTCATCGTGATATTTTCTTTCCGTTTGGAGCTAACCTCTATCCTTGGTACTCCGGGGCCGGCTCTAGCATCTCTAACCCCGAACCCAGGTCCACTCCCCAAACGTGGACCCAGTTGGGTTCGGACACGAGCAACCTGGCGGGTTTACTTGGGTCTGAATTATAATGCTGATGGACGACGCCATGGGAACTAAGAGGGAGCAGGATAATTTCGTTCTCTTCCCAATCATGGCGGACCCCGTCTATGACGGTGCTGCCTCTTCCCTCGAGGACATAATGAAACCTGCCGCCTTGATGAAGCTGTTTGCCGGAACGACTCCCTCCCGGAATCTCCTGCACGTAAATCATCTGGGCGTGACATCCGACATCTTTTATGTGCGGATGAATGTACCAGCGGAACAAACCCATCGGATTGATCTCCAAGGGTAACGACTTCCCCTGAACGACCATTCGAGCGTGCTTCATCTGCTCTCGTTGCTCGTCGCGGAGCCGCAACAGGGCGTCGAAGAGGGTGTTTCCCCGCGGAGAGTCATCTTTGTTTGTCGTACGCGCATGGTTAACTATCGGGGCCACTTTCCGATCCTGTAATTTGTTTTTATCTGCCCAATCCGGGTTGACCTCGAGCTGCTCGATCCAATTGGCCACAACGAGGCGCTTGTTCGGCGTATAACCCACCCTCATCCACAGGGCCGGAACAGCGGGGTCGAGATTGAAGTGTTGATGGGCAACGCCTCCGGGTACCATGGGCAAAATGGCTAAATCGCCGGCCTCCCAATTGTGGCGCACACCGTTTACCGTGCTATATCCCTTGCCGCCCAAGATGAATATAAAAGTTCCGCCTTGATGCCGGTGCATGCCCGAGTGCTTATGAATCTCCTGTTGGAAGACAAGCCAGCCGGGGGCGGCGACATCTTCTGATCGATCTGTTAGAAAGAACTTGATCCGTCCCTGTCGGTTGAGCTCCCACGGCAAGTCCTTACCCTTGACGACTACTTTCCCTTCGGCCATGCGCTTGTTGCGGATTTCTTTGGCACGAACCGCTTGGTCGTAATCTGTTCCCATCGGTTCGAGCTCTCGAGTTTCGATACGAGTCTTCCGGCGTTCGCTCATTCACGCCTCCTTGATTTTTTTACACTTACCCGACGCTTCGACAAAATACCCTGAGAGCGGGTTTCCTGCGCAAGCCATCCTATCTCTTCCACACCTCACTGATAAGCTTTAAAGCGGGATCGTCGCTTGCATGTTCGGGGGCATCCATATCGAAAAACTTGGTTTTCTCGCCGCGGCGAAAAGCCGGAGGAACCATGTCCTTGGAAATATCCATTCTCAGCGAGTCAATACCCTCGCCATGTTTAGCTGCGATGTTTTGGGCCATCAGTTGGCCGTCGCGAGACAGGAACCAGTTAATAAAGAGCTTCGCTGCATTGGGATGAGGGGCCCGGTTAACCACGGCAACGTGAGCCGGCCCGCCACTTATACCCACTGCCTCTTTAAAGTGTCCTGGATTAAACCAATTGACAGGCAGACCTTGGGTCTTTGCGTCATCCAAATTTGACGCATCCGGGGCGGTGCGAAGCGCTATGGCGAATTTACCCGCGGCCAACCAGTCGGTCATCTGGCGACGGTCGCGGCTGGCGGTAAGGTCCATTTCACTGAAGAGCCGCCTCAAGTAACGAGGTCCCAGCTCTGGATTATAATAAAAGTAGCTGAATAGACGCGAGCCGCGGGCGCGCGGGTCGTAAGCGACAATCTTTCCTTTCCATTTTACATCGAGAATATCCCAATACGACTTTATGCTATCGGGATTCACGAGTTTGGTATTGTATGAAACGTCCACTCCTGGGTTTGAGGCATATTTTAGAAGATACTTTCCCTCTTTGTCGGCGAAATAGTATCGCCCTTCAAACCATTTCGACTGATCCAAAACTTCGGGGAGAACCATATAGGGTTCGAGAGGATCGAGGGCCCCTGCGGCGGCCAACAAGGAACCGGACCCCGCTCCCAGATGCACAATGTCCGCCACGTAAACCCCGGCCCTTCGTTCGGCGATTAGACGTTCATGGGCTGCGCTTCCCCCATGGGTCAACAGTCGAGTGGCCTTTATCTCTGGAAACTTTTTCTCAAATTCTTGGAAATAGGGTTCCACGGAATTGCCGGAGTGGAAAACAAGCTTGCCATCTTTTTTTGCGGCCCGGATCGTCGACTCCCATTCTTTTTCCCAATCCTTGCTTTGCCTCACGGTTTGTGCGAGCGATTCGATGACGGGGAATGAACTCAAAATTGCCGCGAAGAACAGCGAGCTACTGCGCTTGAAGAACTTCTTCATAAACAGTCCTCCTTCACTCACCCGGCAAATGGACTCCAATTTTTATGCCTTCGGGAGCTGCGGAAATACGCCCGGTCTCAACGGCGACGTTAGCATGCGTAAAGACTGGCCAGCAACCTACAATCTGTGGCTTTTCGTTCACCGCCAGTCCATGCTTGTTAAACATACCATTGACATGATCCTGCTTACTTTAGTAATTCCCGGGAAAGTTTTATGAGAGCGGTTGGCGTCGTGGGGCGATGTGACAATTCATCAGGAGGCCGGCGCGTTGGTGGGGTTTGGTCCCATAAATGCGCTGGATTTTTTCCTCGGAGATGTCGCGTTTAGCCAAGAAATCGCTACCCCAAAGATTGAAAGGAGGAAAGAGCGACCATGAATGCGAAGATCAGACACTGTGCGATTTGGAGCGATGGGTGTGAGAGGTCGGCTCGATTCTATGAGACGGTCTTTGGAATGCGATTTTTTACAGCTCAGGGGGTCGCCGAGCGTGATCCCACAAACCGGTCGCGCGGTCAGCTTAGCGATGGAGTCATAGGGCTGGCCCTGAATCCCAGGCCTCCGGGATACCGGTCGGGGCTGGACCACTTCGGATTTCAGCTACAAGACCTGGGTAAAGTCAGTGAGAGGATAAAACAAGACTATCCCGATACCCTCTTCACGAAGGGACTTGAGGGAGTCGCTTTCGCGGGTTTGAGAATCACCGATCCCGTTGGTACTCACATTGATATTGCCCAAAAGGGGGGTGCCAACCTGAGAGGTGGCTATAGCCGTGACGAGGGTTGGGAACAGCCGCGGCACTTGCACCACATTGCGATTCGGGCGAAGAAACCCGCTCTCTTGGCTGAGTACTATCAGAAAGTTTTTGAAGTCACGGAGGTCAAGAACCTTTCCGGCGAGGGAGGAATTTGTCTCACCGATGGAAAGTCCTACCTTCTTATTCGCCCGTGCGAAAATTATTCTTACCGGTCCATGACTCAGGGACTGGATCATGTCGGCTTTAAGGTCGAAAACCTCGAAGCGGTGAAAAAGGAACTGGATAACCTCGAAAAATCATTTCCCGAGTCGGCTCCGAGAAAAATATTAGTTGGCAGAAACGGCCAAACGCTCCAGAGGGACATAGACTCTTGTAGCTTAGGACAGTACGCGATTGCCGATCCGGACGGGGTCTTAATAGATCTTACGACATAAGAAATACCTGATTGTTCAAATCGAGCGGAAAATAATTTTAATGACGGACTCCGGAGGAAAAGTGAAGAGTAGAAGTCCGGTGTGTTGCAATTCCCGAGGGAGCAGCGACAGAATGCAAATTGTTAAACATGAGAGGATCGCGCTGGCGATTTCGCGCATCGAGGACTGCGGTTTCCATGCAGGTTCGAGGAACGCGACAAGTCTTTAGCGAGATTCTGAAATAACGGGTTCGGTGTTTTTCATAAGCTGAGGAGCGAGCCACTCTTGGATACCCCGTCACCATCCAACGCCGTCTACCAGGGCGTCAAGTTCGGAGTCGGATGGGCCGGTTCGTACAGGATGACCCAGGTGTTCGCGCGCAGCGTTGGCGGCGCTGCTCCGGTTGCGATCATCGCTCCCGCCCTCAACCGCCCGGATTGGGTGTGCGGTGGCGAGCTGGATTTGGGCTGGGTGTTCCCGGCGGTTCGCGCGACGTGGGCGCTCGAAGGAAAGCGCTCCTGGGCCGGAAAACCTTTGAGCAATCTCCGTTCCGTCGCGCGCTTTCCCAGATTGGATCGACAGTTGTTTGCTCTGGCGCCTTGGTGTCCCGTCAAGGACCTTGCACAGATCGGCCGGGAGAAGCGCGCGGTCCGATTGGGCGTCCGCGCAGATGAATTGTACGAGCATGAGCATGCGATCTTGCGGCAGTACGGCTACTCGCTGGCTGACGTCGAAGCCTGGGGCGGCCGATGGTGGCACGTGGGCGTAGGGTTGACGGCCCTCGATGAAGAGATCAGCAAGCGAGATGTGGATGTGGTCATCGGCCATGCTTCTCACGAAGGAGTCTGGCAAACCGTCGCTGCCCATGGATTTCGATTCATCGGGCTCGACGAGCACGTGATGGCAGGCTTGGAGCAAGAGGGTTATGCGCGCAACATCATTCCCGCAGGATTCCTGCCGGCTATCCAAGAATCGCTGCTGACTATTGATCTATCCGATAACCTGCTGGTCACCCGCGCAGAGGTAGACGACAACATCATCTATACGATAGCCAAGAGCATTGACCGGAACAAAAAACGCATTGAGGAAGCCTCGGTCACGGTGAGCTATACTCAAAGCCAAATGCTGCCCATACCTTTTCTTACCTACTCATCGACCATGACACAGCCCATCACAAAGCAGTGGGACACGAAAATTCCACTCCATCCGGGCGCCGCGCGCTATTATCGGGAGGTGGGCTACCTGACCTGAATCGGGCGATGAGAGATTTCAATAAACGGGACGGAAGGACGAGACCATGGCGCTGATCAAGGAGCCGTTCAGCGGCTACTACCACCGGGAAGTCCCGGAGCATGACAGAGAACTGACCGAAGTGGGGCCCGGAACACCCTGCGGTGAATATCTGCGCCGCTTCTGGCATCCGGTGGGCATGACCTCGGAACTGAAGGACCTGCCCAAGCGCATCCGGATCATGGGTGAGGACCTCATACTATTTCGCGACGGCCGCGGAAAAATCGGACTTCTCGAGCTTCACTGCAGCCACCGCGGCACGTCGCTGGAATTTGGCATAGTCGAGCGCTGCGGAATTCGCTGCTGCTATCACGGCTGGCTCTACGACGTGGACGGCCGCGTGCTGGAGACGCCGGGGGAGCCTCCCGAGAGCACGTTCAAGGATCGATTTTTCCATGGCGCCTACCCGACCATCGAGTACAAGGGGCTGATCTTCGCCTACATGGTGCCCCTCGAGCACCGTCCCGAGTTTCCCATCTACGATTCATTCGAACTGCCGGACTACCGGATGGTGCCCGGCGGAGAAACCGAACAGAAATACATCTACGACTGCAACTGGTTGCAGTTGGCTGAGAATAACGCGGACCAGGTGCACTTCGTATTTCTCCACGACCCGGAGGAGGCGCGCGCAAAGCTGGATCGTTACCGTCCGAGCGTGACCGGCGGGCCTCTAGAGGATTACTTCAACGTTGGGCTCAAAGAATTTGACGCTGATCTCACGGCGATTCGGGACGACTTTCGTCCAAGGGTGCTCGAGTGGCAGGAAAGCCCGCTCGGCGTGATCGGTATCCACACTCGGCGAGTCGGTGATCTGGTTTGGGTACGGCTAGGTGACTACATCATGCCCAACGTCGACCAGTTTGCGCCGAGCCGCTTTCGGCCCACGGGAGAGCTGGATTTCGGGCCACTGTACATGACCGCCTGGACGGTTCCGGTGGATGACACCCACACGGTCGCGTACCAGTTCCGATATGCTCCGGAGAACGGAGAGCAGCGCTCTGTCGCGCGCCCGTTGAGAAGCTCGCAGTCCATCAATCGAACCTATGAAGATCGTCAACGCCAGCCGGGGGACTACGAAGCGCAAGAGAGCCAGCGCCCCATCGCCGTCCACGCATTGGAACACTTGGGAGCCACGGATCGGGGGGTGACCCTCGTTCGGAAGCTGTTGCGGGAGGGAATTCGCGCATTGCAGAGAGGTGAAGACCCAAAGCGCGCCGTCTCGTCCGTTGGGAATGCGATCTCGACTTATTGCCGAAACACGGTGCTTCGGGTTCCGCCGGCGGAAACCCCCGAGGCCGACAGAGAGTTGATCCGGAACACAGGCCGGAAAGTCGCGGCCGCTGCGCTCTCTGGGCAACCTGTCTCTACCGCGAAATAATTTCTCGGAGCTATACTNNNATCCGTCATCGGCTTCGAAGGTTATCTCGCCAATCAGCATAGCCAGGATCAACGTCGTAAGTTCTGCCGGTGATTGGCTGGAAGTCCGGTCGAAGCGCGGCAATCCTGCGGGATATGTGCGGTCCGATGGCCGGCCTGCAATTCGAACGTCCCATTGGCCACCGGCAAATCCTCCGATACGCTGGCTTTCACGCGACCATTCATGGCCTCTCGCGAGTTGTCAACGTGAGCAAATTTTGACCGCCGGATATTTTTGAACGTGATTCCTGCGCCCCGATTTTCAGAACGCGCTTCTACTGTGCGCCTTATGAACGGGTGAGCTCCGGTGTGATATGTTCGGGGCGGATGCCGACGCCGACGATTCGAGCGGGGATCCGGCGCAGCAACGGAACTACAGCAAGTAAGCGTACCGCAAGCGGCGGCTTGAGAGATCCGGTCTCCCTCAAGACACGCGCAATGATCCTGCGCTGCACAATGACCTGCAGCCGTTGCGTCACGCGCGTGGGTAGCTCGCGCCGTTTCTGGATCCCGCGTAGATGATCGATCGTGATCTGTCCTTCCCGCAGCGGTTTGAAGAGAACATTGGCGGCCGCCACGGCATCCTGAATCGCGAGGTTAATGCCGACCCCACCAACCGGCGACATTGCGTGCGCGGCATCTCCAAGGCAGAGCAGACCCGGCCGAAACCACTCTAGCAATCGATCCACACGGACGGTTAAGAGCTTTACATCATCCCAGCCGCGTAGCTCCCGCACACTGTCTCTCGTGTAAGGTGCGAGTTTTATGATCTCTGCGCGAAAAATTTCGAATTCTTGCCGTCGCATCTCTTCGAATTGTCCTTTGGGAATGACGTACCCACACTGCCAATACTCACCGCGATTGAGCGTGATAAAAATCCTGCCTTTATCGAACCTCCCCATAGTCGCGACCGGGTCTTCCGGACTTCGACTGATTCTGAACCATAGAACATCGATAGGCGCTCCGAGGTCCTTCACTTTAAGACCGGCCTTCTCGCGCACGATCGAGTTCCGGCCGTCCGCGCCGACGATAAGATCGGCGCGCACTTCAACGGCCCCGTTTGGAGTGTTTGCCCGGACTCCAGTCACGCGCCCTGATTCTTCAATAAGGTCGCTTACCTCGGCTTCCATCATGAGATCAAAGCTAGGATAGCCAGCCGCCTGGTCGGCGAGGAAGTTGAGAAAATCCCACTGCGGCATGAGCGCGATAAAGCGGCAGCGGGTCGGCAGGTATCGGAAGTCTGCGATGATCAGCTGCGTCTGACCAACTTGCGCATTAAGCTCGTAGACCTCCTGATGCGGCAGCCTGAGAAACTTTTCGAGCAATCCCAGCTCGTACATCACTTCCAGCGTCGATGGGTGAATGGTATCGCCGCGAAAATCACGCAGGAAATCGGCATGCTTTTCAAGCACCAAAACCTTGACGCCGGCACGCGCGAGGAGATAGCCCAGCATCATGCCAGCCGGACCGCCCCCTGCGATGCAGCACCGCACGGAAATTCTCTCAGGCATCCTGTTTTTCAGTTTTAACCAGCGCTCCCGCCTAATCAAACAACACGGGAATAAGAGAATTGGCCCGAGATCGAGCTCTCGTAAAAGGGCCACGATCCTTGATCCTCTGATTTTGAGGAAGGAAATTCACACTGCGTCCCGGCGCGCAAGGATGAAACAAGTCGAGGATAGAAGATAGACAATGGAAAATCGCGATCCTCGATCATCGATCCTCCATCCTCGATAGGCCCTGGAAAACTATCTGTGCCTTTTATGCGACGGTAAAAAGTATTTTCCAACTATTTAAGGATGGTCTGAAAATTACATCCAAACTGTCGGAAAAAAACGACGAGACGTAGTTCCTACCACTGGTCCGTAAAAAATTCGCTCTTCAAGTATGACGTCTTACAAAAGATTCCCCAGTCTCGTGATGGCACGGTGGTTGCGTTAATACAATATGTGTCGATGAAAGGAGGCACATAAAAATGAGAACGATAAGTTTACTGAAATCTCTCGCTCTCAGCCTGATCCTTGGGCTGAGTATGGCATTAGTCTCAGCCACCGGCGCATGGGCCCAAGACGACACTAGTCGCCGGGATTTGAGAAATTTTCACGAATTTCTCGAAAATCACCCTAGGGTCGCCGAGGAGCTTAGAAATAATCCCTCGTTAGCGAATGACCGGCGTTGGGTTTCGAGACATGATGAGCTGGAAGCGTTCCTAAGAGATCATCCGACGATACGCCAAGACTTGAGGGAAAATCCGAGCAGAGTTATGAGCTGGGAGCGTAACCTCAATGCTCGCGCGGATCTGCGCAAATTTGATAGGTTCTTAGACTCGCATCCGAGGATTGCTGAACGCTTAAAAGCAAACCCGGAACTTATCAACAACCGGCAATTCGTGGAGAATCATGCCGAGTTGCGGGACTTCTTGAGAGAGAATCCAGATATGAGGCGCGAGTTACAATCCCGGCCCCGTGCATTCATGGAGCGGGTCGAACGCTATGACAGGTTCAGTCAAAGATAACCCAGACTAAGCGTCCGGGTCAAAAAAAAAGAGGCTGGAGATTTCCAGCCTCTTTTTTTTGGCTTAATGAAGAGTTCCAGACCGGACGACCGGCGATGGGCAAGAGTGGAAGGTACCGACTGAGGTGTCAATTCCCTCTCACAGCTTCGGCAAAGACTTCGCCGTTGTGACTCCGGGGAAGCGTCTAGATCGCGCGCGCTAAAGAAAATTGTCGCCACTGTTGAGAATAGCATACATCACGCCTGACCCCCTTCGTGCTTCTCCGCGCTCACTACCTTCAGAA
>WNFV01010703.1_pt1 | contig 11637 bp, 7 predicted proteins | sample 5400101 | NCBI WGS metagenome assembly WNFV01 (sample SAMN13153361, study PRJNA577476) | soil metagenome | isolation source: 115 cm soil or saprolite under grassland replicate 1 | place: USA:California | collected 2016-06-15
GGCGATGCGCGACGGCCCGGCGGTGGGGTTGGAGCTGATCGATGCCATTCTGGCGCGCGGTGAGTTGGCCGACTACCACCTGGCGCACGCGGCGCGGGCCGACCTATGCCGGCGTTTGGGCAGAACCGCCTTCGCTGATTGCCTCCAGGGCTGAAGTGGAGTTCTTCCTCGGCTGAACCGGAAAGCGATCTTCCACTGGGGTGCGACAGCTTCGCCGCCGCACCCCACCCCTGGGAACATTCGCGCGGGCGATAAAGCAGCACCGGCGCCGTAGCCCCCCGCACCACTTTGTCGGATACGCTACCCATGAGCTGAACGTGAAGTGAATAAACGTTTACCACGTGGGGAGATCGCGCTACGCCTCACCGCAGCGGTGAGCGATGCGGCAGCGACTCCAGGCCCAGAGTCAGCGCGCAGGCCACGCACAGCGGCAGGCCCGGTTCCCATCCAGCGCCCTCAACGCTGAGGAGTTGGGCCATGCTCAGGCTGGCGCACCCACAGAAGATTCCAATCACGAGATCTGTGAGACCGAATGAACCACGCCGGCTGAGGCGGGCGACCAGATAGGCGGTGCCGATGCTGGTGAAAAAGATCAGAATTGCGTTCACATTGCCCTCCTGAATGTTGTATCGGCGGGTGATGGCCGCGGTGTGTGCCACTATGCTATTGATATTGTTCAATATATCACAATGTATTTGGATGTCAAGTGCTATTTTTCACAAAGTAGCCAGGCCTTTGTTGCCGCGGTTGCCATGTCGAAACTCCGTGCTATACTTAGACAAGGTTCTTGCGAACTTTACTCTCGGGGTGGGGGTGTGGGGGCGGCGAAGCCGCCCCCACACCCCCACCATTGGGGAGGCTTGGCGGGGCCTTCGGCCCCTCCAAGCCTCCCCAAACTGCCAAATCGCTATAAGCCATGGCCCGACCTACCAGCTACCAACCTATCGCTCGCCGTGCAAGACCGCGCATGACGCCGCTGCGCTTTCTGTGGCGGCTGCTGCTGGCGTTTGTCAAGCTTTCGCTACTGGCGATTGAGCTGGCTATCCTGGTTGTGCTGGTTGTCTACTACCACTACAGCCGCGATCTGGAAGGGCTCGAGGCCGGCATTGGCACACATCGCCCGGCCGAGACCACTCAGATCTACGCCCGCGATGGTCAGACTCTGCTATACGAGCTGGTCGATCCGCAGGGCGGTCGCCGCACGGTTGTGAATCTTAATCGCATCCCCAAGGCGCTGCGCGACGCGACTGTGGCGGTTGAGGATGCCAATTTCTATGAGAACCCCGGCGTGGATCTGCGGGGAATCATCCGCGCGCTGGCGCTGAATTACCAGCAGGATTGCCAGGGCGATCAGTGCCGCCCAGTCAGCGGCGGCTCGACGATCACACAACAGCTCGTGCGCAACGTGCTGCTGCCGCCCGAAGAGCGCACGCGCATCTCGTTCGATCGCAAGCTGCGTGAGGCGATTCTGGCCTACCGCGTCTCGCGCGAATATAGCAAGGATCAGATCCTGGCGCTGTATCTCAACGAGGTCTACTACGGCAGCCAGGCATATGGCGTCGAGGCGGCCGCGCAGGCTTATTTTGGCAAGCACGTTGGGGAGCTGAGCGTGCCCGAGGCTACGCTGCTCGCCGGACTCCCGCAATCGCCCACCCGGCTGGATCCATTGACGAATTTGGCGGGCGCTAAGCAGCGCCAGCAGGTCACGCTGGATCTGATGGCCAAATCTGGCTTTCTGACGCCGGCGCAGGCCAAAGCCGCTCTGGAAGCGCCGCTGCACTTCACCCCGCCCACCAGCAGCCTGGTTGCGCCGCACTTCGTGTTCTATGTCCGCAAGCTGTTGGAGGAGCGCTACGGGCCGGATGTGCTCTATCGCGGAGGGCTGCGGGTGGTGACATCGCTGGATCTCCACTGGCAAACCGAGGCCCAGCGGATCGTGCGCGAGCGGATCCTTGAAGGGGCGGATGGGAACCCGCCCTTGCGCGATCGCCATGCCAGCAACGCCGGCGTTATCATGCTCTCGCCCGAAGATGAAGTGCTGGCGATGATCGGGAGTGTGGATTACAAGGACACCTCGATCGATGGCGAGGTCAATGTCACACTTGCGCCACGCCAGCCCGGCTCCGCGCTCAAGCCGATCGTCTATGCGGCGGCTCTGCGGCGCAGCTGGACGCCGGCGACAATCTTATGGGATCAGCCGGTCGAGTTTCCGCAGCCCGATGGCTCGGTCTACGCCCCGCGCAACTACGACGACAGCTGGCATGGCCCGCAGAGGCTGCGCATGGCGCTGGCGAACTCGCTCAACATCCCGGCAATCAAGACGATCGAGTATGTCGGCGTCGAAAATTTTGTCGAGCAGGCACATGCGCTGGGCATTACCACGCTGAATGACACATCTGCCTACGGCCTGCCACTGGTGCTGGGCGCGGGCGAGGTGCGCCTGCTCGATCTGACCAATGTCTATAACACTATTCGCAACGGTGGACTCAAGCGCGACCCGGTAGCGATTCTCAAGGTCACAAATTCACGCGGCGAGGTGCTGGAGAGCGCCAGGCCCACGCCGGGGCGGCCGGCGCTGGGCGAGCACGGCCAGCAGATCGCCTACCTGCTCACCGATATCATGAGCGACAATGTGGCGCGCCAGTATATGTTCGGCCCCGGCAATGTGATGGAGCTGCCGGATGGCCGGCCGGCCGCCGTCAAGACCGGCACCAGCAATGAATGGCACGACTCTTGGGCGGTCGGCTACACGCCCGATATCACCGTCGGCGTCTGGGTTGGCAATAGCGACAACACGCCGATGCAGGAGGTCGCCGGTGTCAACGGCGCGGGCACAATCTGGCGCGCGATCATGGATAGTTTCCAGCAGGGCCGGCCGATCCAGCAGTTCCAACGCCCGCCCGGCATCAGCAGCGCCACGATCTGCGCCGACACTGGCGCGCTGGCCGGCGACGCCTGCCCGAATCAGATGGAGGAGCGCTTCATCGCCGGCACTGAGCCGAAAACGAGCGATGTTGTGCGCAAGACACTCAAGGTCGCCAGCGACGGCACATGTCTGGCGGCATCGTACACCCCGCCTGGGCAAGCTTTCGATAAGACCTTTACGGTTTACCCAGCTGCGTTTCGCGATTGGGCCGCCGGCGCCGGCATCCCCCAGCCGCCTACGGCATACTGCCCACCGCCACAAGGCAAGCCCGATACCAGTATTGCGCTGATCACCCGGCCAGCATCTGGAATCGTGGTCACCGATACCCTCGTGCTGATACGTGGGAGCGCGCGCGGCGCCTACACGCTCGAATGGGGCGGCGGGCGCGACCCCAGCAGCTGGCAGCAGTTCGCGCGCGGCGATAGCCCGGTCGCCGATGGCATCCTCGGCGTCTGGCGAACCGATGGCCTGCCGCCAGGCGACTACACGCTGCGCCTGCGCGTGACCACGCCCGATGGTGTGCCGGTGGAGTCGAAGACAATGGTGGCGATAGTAAGATAGATCGCTTGGCATTGACAAGATCGCCGCCGGTGCGTACCATAGTTTTGCGCTACTAGCAGATAGGACACAGCCATGGCAACCATCCTCCTCTATAATGGCCCAATCTACACGCTCGACCCGGCCATGCCGCGTGTCCAGGCGATCGGCATCCGCGATGGTCGCGTGATCGCCGCTGGCAGTGAGGGCAAGGTTCAAGCGGCGGTCGGCGGGCGCGCGGAGCCGCTGAATCTGCGCGGCCGCGCGGTGATCCCAGCGCTGACCGACGCGCATATTCACTTCACAGCATACGCGATCGGCCGGCGCGAGCTACGCATGGAGGGCGTAGCCGACTTCGACACGGCGGTGGCGCGCGCGGCTGCGGCGGCAGCGGCGCTGCCAGAGGGTGCATGGCTGCTGGGCGGCGGCTGGGATCATTCGCGCGGGGGTGGGCGCTGGCCGCATGCCGCCGATATCGATGCGCACACGCCCGACCGGCCGGTGTTCCTGACCCGCAAGGATGGTCACTCCGCCTGGGCCAACAGCCGCGCCCTGGAGCTCGCCGGCATTGATGACACGACGCCCGATCCGCCCGGCGGCAGCATCCAGCGCGAGAAGAAGCAAGCGACGGGCATCCTGTTCGAGACCGCGCTTGACCTGGTGCGCCGGCACATCCCGGCGGCCAAGCAAGCTGAACGGCTCGACGCCATCCGCGCGGCGACGATCGAGGCGCACTCGTACGGCATGGCCGGCATTCACCTGATGCCTAGCTTGAGCGCCGGCGACGGCGCGCTGACGCTGTCGGATTACCAGATGCTACGCGCGCTTGGCCAGCTCAAGCTACGCTGCCTGATCCAAATTGGGCTGGATGGGCTCGACGACGCGCTGCGGCTGGGCATGCGCAGTGGCCTGGGCGATCGCTGGCTGCGAATCGGCGGCGTCAAGATGTTCTCCGATGGCTCGCTCGGCTCGGAGACGGCCGAGATGCTCTCGCACTATGAGGGCCGCCGTCACCTTGGCACGGCTACAATGAGCACCGACGATCTGAACGACGCCGTGCGCCGCGCGCTGGTCGGCGGCATCGCCGTGACCATCCACGCGATCGGTGATGCTGCCAACCGGCGCGTGCTGGATGCGATCGAGCTAGCGCAAATGGAGATTAGCGATCAGGGAGTAGGAAACGAATCGACCCCATCCCGCATCCCGCATCCCCCATCCCCCATCCCCAACCGCATCGAGCACGTCCAGATCGTTCATCCGCAAGATATCCCGCGCTTCGCGCAGCTTGGCGTGATCGCTTCGATGCAGCCGATTCATGCCACCGCCGACATGGAGGCCGCCGACCGGCTGTGGGGCGATCGCTGCGCCGGCGCCTATGCCTGGAAGTCGCTTCAGGATGCCGGTGCGACGCTGGCGTTTGGCTCCGATGCGCCAGTCGAGGCGCTCAATCCCTGGCTGAGCGTGCATGCGGCCGTCACACGCCAGCGACCCGGCAACCTGCCGCCCGCGGGCTGGTATCCCGAACAGCGCATCGACATAACCAGTGCACTGCGCGGCTTCAGCGCCGGCGCGGCAGCGGCGGCCGGCGCGGCGCACGAGCAGGGCACGCTGCTGCCCGGCATGTTGGCCGATCTCGCCATTCTCTCAGCCGACCCGTTCAAGATCAACCCAGCGGATCTGCACGCGGTCAAATCGGAGCTGACCATGATTGAGGGCGAGGTGGTGTGGGAGAAAAAGTGATCGATCTGCTCCAACAGGGAATACTCGCCGCGCGGGCCGGGAAGCGCGCGGAGGCGCGCGCGCTGCTCATGCAGGTAGTCGAAGCTGATGAGCGCAACGAGCAGGCCTGGCTCTGGCTCGCCGGCGTCGTCGACACGCCCGAGGATATACGCACCTGCCTGCAAAATGTGCTCGATCTGAATCCTGCGAATCAGCAGGCTCAGCAAGGGCTAGCGTGGGTCGAACAGCGCTATGGGCCGCCCGTGGCATCACATGAGCCGCCGTCCCCTCCGCCCTTGCCGCCACCCGAGCGCGAGATCCCGGCGCCCCCACCCACACCGCCGCCCGCCGCGCCCGAGCGCCAACGTTCCTACATTGGGCCGACCACCAAGCTTGCCAGCCAGACTGTGGCCACTGCCGCCAGCATCGCAACGCCATCGGTAGCGCCGATCGTTGCAGCCCCGCCTGAGCATCCCTGCCCCTACTGCGGCATGCCAACCGTACTCAAGCAGCAGGCATGTACGCAGTGCCACGGCGACCTGATGGCGCGAGCGGCACCGCCCAGCAAGCGCTCGTTGGCGCTGACCATGCTCGGGTTGCTCTGGGGCACCGGGGGCGTGCTGCTGCTATTGTTGACAGTGCTGGTGTTCTTCCTATTTCTGTGGTTGCGGCAATCTGCTCAAGTTGGCGCCGCCACCGGCGCGGCCGACTCGCTCTTGCTCGCGGTGGCCGTCACACTGGTGCTTGGGCTGGGCTACATTGTCCTGGCGCGCGGCCTGCTGGCCCGCCGGCTCTGGGCCTACGTCACCAATATTGTCTTGATCGTGCTGAGCTTTTTCGGTACGCTGAGCAGTGTCGCCGCCAGCACGCTATTGATTGGATTGCTGTTAGCCAACCTTGGCCGCGCGCGCAACGCCGAAGCAGTCGCCGGCCCAGCCAGCCTGATCGTCTTGGCCGTGCTGGGAATCGCCTTCGTGCTGCTGCCGATCGTTTTGACGATTATGAGCTACCGCGATTTTTTTGGGCCGAAGGTTCGCTTTCAGCCGGCGATCGAGCCGGGCGATCATCTCGTACACTACAACAATGGCATCGTCTACAAAAATCGCGGTATGTGGTACATGGCCGCCCAGGAATGGGAGCTAGCGGTCAGTAAAAAGCCGCATGAGCCGAACTACCTGCATGCGCTCGGCCTGGCATATGCTCAGCTGAAACAGCCCGAGAAAGCCCGCGCCATCCTCGATCGGGCGATCCAAAGCGCGCCCGACAATCCACAGATCAAGGAAAGCCGCGCGCTTATCGATCAGATAGCAACGAAAAAGTAAACAAAGCGTTACGAGCGGCCTGTAGCTATCCCGATCCGGCTGCGGTACAATGCAGAGCGTCATATGCTGACGACGCCACACACGCAATGCAGGATACGCAACATGATCGACAATCTACTCGAACAGGGGATCAGCGCCGCGCTGACTGGCCGCCGCGACGAGGCGCGCACGCTGCTCGCGCAAGTCGTCGAAGCCGATGACCGCAACGAGCAGGCCTGGCTCTGGCTTTCTGGCCTGGTCGAAGTCCCCGAGGACATTCGCACCTGCCTCGAAAATGTACTGCACCTCAACCCGGATAATGTCAAGGCCCAGCAAGGCTTGGCCTGGCTCGAACAGCGTCATGGTGCGCGCCCGGCGGCGGATGCTGACGCGATTGACGCGGCGTCGGAGCAACCTGCGCAGGTTAAGGGGAGCACGGCTTTGCCGGCTGAGCCGGCGCCACTGGAAATGCCCGATCCCGCCGACGTTCTGGCCGTCGCCGATCTGGCTCCGATCGATGACCCCTGCCCCTATTGCGGCGCAGCCGCGCAGCCGGAGGCCCGGCGCTGCCCTAGCTGCGGCAAGCAGTTGATGGTACGGGCCGAGGGCAACGAGAAACGCTCCAAGGCGCTGACTACCTTGGGGACGCTCTGGTCTGTCGGCGGCATCTTTTCGCTGCTGGGCGCCGCGCTAGTGGTTGCCATACTGGTTATGCTCCAGCGTAAGAGCAGCTTCTATGGAATGACTATCGCCGATCTCACCAGAGCCGGCGTCAGCATCGCCAGCCTATATGGCCGGCTGCTCGGCGGCGTTTTCTATGGGGTGTTTCAGCTGGTGATCGCGCGTGGCCTACTGCAGCGTAAGCGCTGGGCCTGGATTGTCGCTGCCGTACTCCAGGCGCTGCAATTGCTCGCTATTCTTTTCCTTGCATTGTCCTTCACCGTTCTGAATCGTATGCTGCTCGCGGCTGGGCCGGGCGGCGCATCTCAATCGGGTTCTCCGCTCAATTCGGTTGTCTTCACGTTGGTGCTTCTGCTGCTGTTTGTGCCACAAGTTATATCGCTTCTGCTGCTCTTTTTTAGCTATGGCGATGTTTTCGCGCCAATGCAGCGGCAGGTGCTGCGCGTGGGCGTCGTCAGCCCGGCCAAGCATTATAACAATGGGCTGGATTACAAGAATCGCGGCATGTGGTACATGGCGGCGCAGGAATGGTCTACCGCCGTCAAGCAGGCGCCGCTTGAGCCGAACTTTCTCCACGCGCTCGGCTTAGCCTTCGTTCAGCTTGGGCAGTTCGATCGCGCGCGCATCACGCTGGATTTCGCGCGCCAGGTCGCGCCGGCCGATGCCGGGATCATCGATAGCCGTGCGCTGATCGATCGGGTCGAGAAGCGTAAGGGCTAATCCACTTCGTCCAATCCAGCTCCACGGCTTGTGAGATTGCCGCCCGCTGACCTCCGCTTGGGATGGTTGGCAGGCGGCAATCGGCATGCAGCGCCAAGTATCATCTCTTCGACCACATTGGTGGTCTTGATGATCATGCAAAGCCGCGTGGTACTGGTGGTACAATACCGCATCAGCTGTCTCTGTTCTCACATCTCGGGTCGTTTGTCTCCAAGGGAGTAACTATGCCGGGCAACACATTCGGCCAGGTCTTTCGCCTGACCACCTGGGGCGAGTCGCACGGCGCCGCAGTCGGCTGTGTCGTGGATGGCTGCCCGGCCGGGCTTGAGCTGGCCGAGCAAGATATCCAGCGCGAACTGGATCGCCGGCGAGTCGGCCAGAGCAAGGTCTCGTCGGCGCGACAGGAGCCGGATACGGTGCAGATACTCTCCGGTATCTTTGAGGGCCGCACCACTGGCACGCCGATCAGCATGCTGGTAGTGAATACCGATGCCAAATCGTCGCACTACGACAATATCAAGGATCTGTATCGGCCTGGCCACGCCGATTATAGCTGGGATATCAAATATGGCTTCCGCGATCATCGTGGCGGCGGCCGCTCCAGCGCCCGCGAGACGATCGGGCGAGTGGCAGGCGGTGCGATCGCCAAGCTGCTGCTGGCCCGCGCCGGCGTGAAGATCATCGCATGGACTGCCCAGCTGGGCGATCTGGTCGCGCAGGTGATTGATGAAGATCAGATCGAGCGCAACATCATGCGCTGCCCCGATGCGGCGGTGGCCGAGCAGATGGTCGCGCGTGTGGACGAGGCGCGGCGCTCGCTCGATTCGCTCGGCGGCGTGGTCGAGGTGCGCGCGCGTGGCGTGCCGCCTGGCCTGGGCGAGCCGGTATTCGATAAGCTCCAGGCCGATATCGGCAAGGCTATGTTCAGCATCCCCGCGATCAAAGGCGTTGAGATGGGCGAAGGCTTTGCCGTGGCGCACATGCGCGGGTCGGATAATAACGATCCCTTTATTCGACTCGCCGACGGCAGCATCGGCACCGCCAGCAACCACCACGGCGGTATCCTCGGCGGTATCAGCACCGGCGAGGAGATCGTGGTGCGGCTGGCCGCCAAGCCGCCCGCCTCGATCGCTCAGCCCCAGCAGACGGTCGATCGCAATGGCACACCCAGCACGATCGAGATCCACGGCCGGCACGACCCAACCGTGCTGCCCCGGCTGGTCCCGATCGCCGAGGCGATGCTGGCGCTGGTTTTGGCCGATCATCTGCTGCGCCAACGCGTGGCGCGCGTCGAGTTTTGAGTGTTGCGTTCAAACTATCGAGCACGGATTCCTCACCCTTTGTAGGTATTTTTCGCCCGGCACGGCGAAAAATACTACAACAGAAATAAAGTACCTTGCTGCCGAACATCCTGAGCCCGTCGAAGGGCAGGCTAAGAACTCCGAGAGCAGAGTATGACCACCATCGACGATGTGATCGCCCGCATTCCCGATTGGCATGGCCATGATGTGCGCGTCCACCCGCTCGCCGGCGGCCTGACCAACACCAACTACCGCGTGGATGTGGATGGCACACCATATGTGATCCGCATCCCTGGTCAGAGCACCGAGCTGCTCTCGGTCAATCGCCATCACGAATATCACAATACCCTGGCGGCAGCCGATGCCGGGGTCGGCGCCCGAATTGCACACTATCTTCCCGACATCCCAGTGATGGTGCTGGAGTTTATCCCCGGCCCGACGATGAGCAGCGCCCGCCTGCGCGCGCCGGAGCAGATCGCGCGAATCGCCGACTCGGTGCGCATGCTACACACCGGCCGATCATTCATCAACACGTTCAATATGTTCCGCACGATGGATTTTTACCTCGATATCGTCCAGCGCCAGGACATGCGCATCCCCGATGGCTACATGCAGTATGTCCCGATCGCGCGGCGGATCGAGGCAGCCTTGAATGCCCGCCCCTTTCCGCTGGCGCCATGCAACAACGACCTGCTGGCCGAAAACTTCATCGACGATGGCCGGATCTTGCGGCTGGTCGATTATGAGTACAGCGGCAACAACGATCCCTGCTTCGAGCTGGGTAGCGATCGACTTCGATTTCTGGGAATGGACGCTGGTCAAGTGGCGCAAGGCCCAGTCGCAGGTCGAGTCGCCGGAGTTTGGGACGTGGCTGGAAGACGTGATCAAAGACGAATGACGAATGACGAATGACCAAGTCTGCTGACCAGCGTCTGCGGCGGACGTTGGTCTTTGGTCATTCATCCTTGGTCTTTTGGGCCACATTCAAAAGAGGAATGAGCATGAAGACCCACGCCCAAGCGGTGATCATCGGCGGCGGTGTAGCCGGCTGTAGCATCGCCTATCACCTGACGCTGCTGGGCTGGCGCGATATTGTGCTGGTCGAAAAGGGCGAGCTGACCGGCGGCTCGACCTTCCATGCCGCCGGATTGGTCGGCCAGCTGCGCTCGTCGGCCAGCCTGACCCGCATGATGGTCTATGGCGCCGATTTGTATCATCGCTTGAAAGAAGAGACCGGGCTCGACCCGGCCTTCCATCAGGTCGGCAGCCTGCGCCTGGCCTCCAGCAAAGCGCGTATGGACGAGCTGCGTCGCCAGGTCGCCTTCGCCAAGACGGTCGGGCTCCAGGCCGAGCTGATCGGCCCGAAAGAAGCCTGCGATCTCTTTCCGCCGATGGCGCCCGATGGCATGGAGGGCGCGGTCTGGCTGCCGACCGATGGCCATATCGATCCCAGCGGGCTAGCCCAGGCGCTGGCGCGCGGGGCGCGATCGCGCGGGGCTGAGCTGCATGTCGAGACTAGCGTGCAGAGCATCACGGTCGAGAACGGGCGCGTGCGTGGTGTGGTGACCGACAAAGGCGCGATTCAATCCGATTGCGTGGTGATCGCCGGCGGCGCCTGGTCGCCGTTGCTGGCGCGCCTGGCTGGGGTGAACATCCCGCTGATGCCGTTCGCGCATCAGTATGTTGTCACCCGGCCGGTCAAAGGCGTCGGCCGCAACCTGCCGACGATGCGCGACCCCGACAAGCTGGTCTATTTCAAGGAAGAGCTGGGTGGCTTCGTGATGGGCGGCTATGAGCGCGACCCGGTGCATTATGATTACGACAATATCCCAGCCGATTTCAACCATCAGCTGCTCGACCCGGATTGGGATCGCTTCATGAGCCTGTTCGATGCGGCGGTCGAGCGGGTGCCAAGCTTCGCCGAGGCCGAGCCGGTCAAGCTGATCAACGGCTTCGAGGCCTTCACGCCCGATGGCGAGTTCATCATGGGTGAGACGCCCGAGGTGCGTGGGCTGTGGGTCGCCTGCGGCTTTTGTGCGCACGGCATTGCCGGCGGCGGCGGGGTCGGCAAGGTCATGGCCGAGTGGATCGTCGAGGGCCAGCCCTTTGTGGATATGGCCAAGATGGATGTGCGCCGCTTCGCCCCGCAATATCGTAGCAAGCAGCTCACGCTAGCGCAGACTCACGAGGTCTACGCGACCTACTACGACATTCACCTGCCGATGGAGGAGCGCGCCGCCGTGCGCGAGCTGCGCCAGAGCCCGTTGTATGGCCGCCTGAAGCAGCTGGGCGCGACCTTCGGCGAAAAGGCCGGCTGGGAGCGGCCGAACTACTTCGCCGGCGTGGCGGCCGAGCACCAGGCCACCCGCGAGCGCGCCGGCCTGTTCGACTTCTCGTCGTTTAGCAAGATCCAAGTCCAGGGCGCTGGCGCGCTGGCGTTCCTTCAGCGGAT
>WNFV01016126.1_pt1 | contig 11634 bp, 15 predicted proteins | sample 5400101 | NCBI WGS metagenome assembly WNFV01 (sample SAMN13153361, study PRJNA577476) | soil metagenome | isolation source: 115 cm soil or saprolite under grassland replicate 1 | place: USA:California | collected 2016-06-15
TTCCGACGCGCTCGACCATGCCGCGCATCTCGTGCGCTACGCCGAACACGTACTCCAGGTCGTCACGCCCGAACTGTTTAACGGAAATAATGTCCTTGCCATAGCAGTCAGCATTCTTGTTCTCGCCAAACGGCAGGTAAGGGGATGCAGATTGAGTTGGCACTGTAGTCTCCTCGTTTAGTAGTTTGCTAGTCTTCTCGTCCTTCCGCTTCGACTAGGTGACTAGCCGACCAGAAGACTATAAGACTAATTTGATCGGGACTCTGGTTGCTCGCCGAGGGCGAATCCCGTTAAATCACAAGTTTTACTCATCCTCATGCCGATGATGGATATCGGGCATGTGTCCATGCTCGTGCTCAGTGCGGGAATGTTCATGTTCGTGGGAGTGTACAATCTCATCCTCGTCATGCGCGTGGAATTCTTCATGTGTATGTCTGTGTTCATGCACCACAGGCATGTGGATATGAAAATGGGCATGTTCTTCGTTTGCCAGCATCAATGCGCCTGCAACCATCAAAACAGTGGCGATGCCAAACAAGAAAGTAATCGGATCTTTAAAAATAAGAATGGAAAGAAACACGCCTGCAAGTGGAGCGGTTCCATACAACGCGCTGGTGCGCGCCGCACCCAGTCCACGCATGGAGTAGATAAAGAGCATAGTGCTAAGTCCATAGGAGACAAAGCCAAGCAGGAGAATGCTAAAGATGGTGGTCAAGGCTGGGACTTGCTGACCAAGAAAAAGCCCCAAAATAAGTGAGAAGGTTCCAGCCACGAGTCCCTTCCAGGCGACGATGGTCAATGGATCTTTGGCAGAAATGTTGCGCGTGAAGTTATTGTCCACGCCCCAGAGAAAACATGCAAGCAAAATGCCTAACGCTCCTAGTGAAAAACTAAATCCGCCTTGAAAATTGGTAGAGAGAAAAATGCTTGCCAGGGTAATCGCAAAGATTGAATGCAATGAGCGTTGTCCCCACCCCTTCAAAGTTGAGCAACAACGAAGCCGTGGAGGCGGGTGTATTCTTCAAGCTAATCATCAGAATGATCGGCGCGAGGATGCCGCCTGAGATGATCGCGCCTGCCAGCCATATCACGTCTGGAGATTTGATGCCCGCCTCTTTTTGATTCGATGTCAGTCGTTGATACAGCTTGATGAGTGAAATCCCAGTCCCGCTTCCAAGATATAAAAATGCAGCCATCAGAACAGGTGATACGTCTCCCAACAATAGTTTTGAAATGGGAGCGCTTGCGCCGAAGAACAAGGCCGCCAGCAACGCTTGAATGACGAAACTGAAATTTACCTTCATTGCCCCGACATACTCTTCATATCGAAGAGATGATTCGCAAGGGGGATAACATTGACCAATGGTTCTTCATACGGGTGAATTTTTCTTATCACCTTTACGGCTTCGTTAACCAGTTCGCGTTTGCAATTGACTTCGATCTTGTGCTCTGCGGTCTCACTGATCTTTTCAATTTTTCCCTCAAAGGGCTCGGCGCCCGGCAAGGGTCGGTAATATCCCTGGACGGGAGAGATCGCAAGACAATGATCGTAATTTCCCACCCGCCCGACCCCGATCTTTGCCAGTTCATCGCGGATTTTCAACGCATATTCCTTAGGAACAAATATCTCAAGTTTTACATCTGTGAAATTTTCCATTTTTCCTACTTTCTTTTAATTCTGTGCTTGACGGCATCACCAAAAATGACTATGATAAAAGTATAAAAGTCGCAAGACTTTCCTGCCTCGCGAAAAGTCGCCGATTGTGGCGGCCTGCCCCCATCTATACGTGATGGATCGGGATAGCGAGGCAGGTTGGCTTTAACCATATTCAATCAGTTTCCTGATTTTTTGTTCAATTACATCAAAGGCACCACTGTCATTATGTGTGTCACGCCGCCAAATTGCTCCTGCAATTAAGTCCGCAATTTGGATTGGTGGTTCGCTTTGCGAACGACGAGTCGAGATACGCCTAAATCTATGATTGATATTTCGTGCTTTCATAATACGCCTTAACTCATCTTTTGTTTGGTCAGGATAATCAAATTCGTCTAATATCAAAGTCCCACCTTCACGTTTTTGCCTTGGAATTTGATGGATTAATTCTGAAACAAAGTACAAATAAAAATCCAGGCCCGACATGGCTTTAAAAGCTTCTGCTAATGCACTTTTGTCCACAAGGATTGCCCCAATGTCAAAGTCTGAGCTTGCTAAGGTAGAGAATACTCTCTTTCGTAGTTGCTCGGATGAAAGTCTGTGATAACCAAATTCGTATCTTTCAGGCAATTTGGAATCTTTGCGAAGCCGTTCAAGAAGTCCGCGCAATTCTTCAGGCTTTTGGGTGGCAATTACTGTAACAACAAAATATCGGGATGCGCCTTTCGCAAAATTGAAACTCACATCCCCTGATTCATCACCTGCAAATGTGAATGTGAACATATATTTATTGCCTTATATTCTTTCCATAACCCTGTTCAACCAAAATCCTTTCATCTTCAAATACAGTTTTACCACGCAAAACAACTTTTCTCACTTTGCCCTTAACCTTCCAGCCTTCAAAGGGAGTCCATCCGCAACGGGTAAATTGATCCGCGGCATGGATTTCATATTCTGCATTCTCGTCCACTTCGACCCAGGTTTCGGGCTGCTCGGGGAGATTGAAAATTTTTCTTGGATTAATAACTGATTTTTGAATCAAATCGTCTAAGGTCAAGCGTCCAACGTCAACAGCTGTCAAAAGAAGGGGCAATAACGTTTCCAAGCCAGGAAATCCCGGCGGAGGGTTATCGGAGTCTTTTTCTTCCAGGGTGTGTGGCGCGTGATCTGTGGCGAAGCAATCGATGTAATCCATATTTGTCCACAACGAATCCACATCTTCTTTTGTTGCAAGCCGGGGTCTGACTTCAGCGCGACCTGGATGTCCATGAGAGATCGCTGGAATATCATCTTTCGATAAGAATAAATGATGGGGACAAACTTCGCAAGTTACTTTTATTCCCTTTTCCTTGGCAGTTTTGATGAGTAACACTTCCTCTTTCAGTGAAATGTGCGCGATATGAACGGGTCTATCATAGATCGCAGCAAAAAGAATCCCTGCCGCCATAGTTCGGGATTCGGAGTGCAGCACGATGGGATACTCTTTTGGAAATTTTTCAAAATGCGGCATCCAGAGAGTCATGTCATCGAGGCGGAGTTCGCCGAAGGTTGAGTCGAGATACATTTTCAAGCCCGCGGCTTTCGAGGCGAGCTCTGGAAGAATGTCCGCGTTGTCGGGTCCCGCGCCGAGGAATTGGGCGTAGTCGCAGCGCGCCTTTTGTTTGGCAGCATCGAGCGCAAGGTCGAGCGTGGAAGCATCGAAGCTCGGTGGCTTTGTATTCGGCATCGCCAGGATCATGGTCACGCCGCCCGCCAGGGCAGCCTGGGTGGCAGAATCCCAATCTTCCTTGTGGATTTGTCCAGGTTCGCGCACGTGGACATGAGGGTCAATTAAGCCTGGGAGTCTAATCATAGTTTAGGTTCTTTAAGCGCTTCGTCTGCAAGCGGGACGAACATCCACTGTCCGCTCAGCGCGAGTGCAACGCAGATAAAAAAAGAGAGCCGATGGCGGCTCTCTTAATAAATCGGGAAAGGAAACGTTAATTGGACGGTAGCAGTTCTCGGGTCCCGAAAGAAACGGTTGATCATGTCGGCGTGATTCTACGCAGAGCCAGAACTTTGTCAAGGGCATGCATCCCATCACAAAAAGATGACAAAATACTGTCAAAAATGTTAACTAAATCTTCTTCGGATGTTAACCTTTTCAGAGTATACTTATCTATATGAACACCAGAATTTCATCCCTCCCGTTGAAACAAAATGCTTTAGAAGCCTCGAAAAAAGTCTCACTATTCCAAAGCGGAGTCAAATTAATGGATACAATGGTCTCAATGGTTCTGGCAGGATTCGTCGCAATATTTTTCATGTGGGTCAATGGCAAGCAGCATGAATTCGACGAATTAGAAGACAGAGCCAAATAAATCTAGTTTAATGTCAAAGGGGAAATAATCATAAATTCAGAGTGGCAGAGGGCGGCAATTGGATACTCCACTCATTTCTATGTGTTAAAAGAGTTTATCAACTAAATATTCTTGTGACAATCATCACTCGGAACATCCAAACTGCGGATGTTATAATCCCGCGCATCAAATCGCAAGGAGACACGAGAAGTCTTACAAGATGTTCCAAAGCTGGCTTCCTGACGAAACAACCGAAGCGTTCAGAGAATTTTTGGTGGGGATCAAAGGTCCGCTCACGACTCCGATCGGAGGCGGTATCCGCTCATTGAACGTGGCCCTCCGCAAACTGCTGGACCTGTATGTCTGTCAACGCCCTGTGCGCTATTACAAAGGTGTGCCTTCTCCTGTGAAGCACCCTGAATATGTGGACATGATCATCTTCCGCGAAAACACCGAGGATATTTACACTGGTATCGAGTTCCAATATGGCACGGAAGAGAACAAGACATTTAAAGAGATGTTCAATGAGGCATTTCCGAAGGAATATGCCAAGATACGCTTTCCTGATACAGCAGGCATTGGCATCAAGCCTGTTTCAGTGGAAGGTACGGAGCGACTCGTCCGCGCCGCGATTGCATGGGCATTACAGAACAAACGCAAGAGCGTGAACTTCGTCCATAAGGGCAACATCATGAAGTTCACCGAAGGCGCATTCAAGGATTGGGGTTACGCGGTGGCGAAACGCGAGTTCCGCAATAGTATTGTTACCGAACGCGAGTCCTGGATACTCGGCAATAAAGAAAAGAATCAAAATCTTTCAGTAGAAGACAACGCTAAGATGATCGATCCGGGCTTCGACATGATGTCACCCAAACAACAGGGTGAGATCCAAGCCGAAGTGGAGGAGTCCTTGAAGTTGTGGGATACCCATGGCGATGGCAAGTGGAAGTCCATGTTATTGATCAAGGACTCCATCGCAGACGTCAGCCTACAATTCACACTCATTCGTCCGCGTGACTATGACGTAATTGCTACATTGAATCTCAATGGTGATTATCTCTCCGATGCACTAGCCGCGCAGGTGGGTGGGATCGGCATCGCGCCTGGCGCGAACATCAACTATGTGACCGGTCACGCCATCTTCGAAGCGACGCACGGCACTGCGCCGAAGTATGCCGACCTTGATAAAGTCAATCCCGGTTCAGTCATTCTCTCCGGCGAAATGATGTTCCGCTACATGGGCTGGACCGAAGTCTCGGATTTGATCGTCAAAGGGATGGAAGGCGCGGTCGCGGCGAAGACAGTCACGTATGACTTCGCCCGTTTGATGGACAGCGCCACTGAGGTGAAGTGCTCTGAATTCGCTGACGCGATCATCAATCACATGGCGTAAAGAGTAAAGAGTAAAGAGTAAAAAGTGAAAAGTAAAGAAGGTCACCTCGTGAGGTGACCTTCTTTTTTCTCATATCATCACTTTGTCACTGTAATGTCTACCTTCATTCCATCTTCATAATGCTTCCTGATCAAACAGGAAAATTCCAATAATTGGCCTGCTGCAGAATCGGGGAAAGTGAAATCTACCGTCGCAGTCTGACTTACGCCCAGTTGTTCCTGAGGAACAGCCAATAACGCGCTATTCAATGCTTCCTCCAAGCTTCCTGCCACCGAAACCGGCGGATTGATATTGAAGTTATGAGCATGGCGTCCTGAGTTTGTGATCACAAATGTATAGGGAACACCAACCTGAAATGTTGTCGTCGAAGCATCAATGGTATTGTCTGCCAATGTGATATTCACCTGGTTGCCAGAGGCGGCTGGCGCTTCGGTTGCCCCGGATTGAGCCGGAGGCTCTGTTGCGGTGGACTCAGAGGGAGCTTCGGTAGCAGCAGGCTGAACAGGTGCCTGAGTCGCTGTGGGGGTTGGGCTGCTGCAGGCAGCGACGAAAAACATAATCAGCATAACAATAAAAAACGGGGTAATCCTTTTCATTTTCTCTTCTCCTGAAATTGAATATAGTAGATGATAAGACGAGAAGAGTTTTCTTTACTCTCTACATAATTCTCTAATCCCTCGCTTAAAAAGAAAAGCCACACCTTTCGATGTGGCTATGGTGATCTGATTGAATTATGGTGTTGGTGTTGTAACAATCTCAAGGGTCGGCGGAGCGAATAACTTTGCCGCATCTTCCGCAGTCTTTGGCATACCGTTCATAACCCAGCGGACGAAGGCGTTAATTGCATCCGGTTTGAGGTGGCACTTGAGATGATGATTCGATCATGGTATCAGAAGATGCCATAATGAGTTTCGTACCTCCTCCATCGTGCGAGTGTGCTGGAACAGCCGCTATCTATCTACCCATTCCATGACAATCATCACTAACCGAAAAAAGATAAAAATCCTAAAATAAAATCTAAATCGGTGATTCTTCATCTTTTTACGAGGAGATAACGGTCTGATGGAAGTTTACAATCACGATCTGGTCATCCTGGGGACAGGACTAGCAGGCCTGCGCGCTGCGCTGGAAGCTGCCCAACAAAGCAAAGGGAACTTAAATATTGCATTGGTTTCCAAACTGCAATTAATGCGTGCTCACTCGGTCGCGGCGGAAGGCGGAACTGCAGCCGTAATGCGGCAGGATGAGGGCGACAGTTACGAGCTTCATGCATGGGACACGGTCAAAGGCTCGGATTTTTTAGCTGATCAAGATGTAGTGGATTTCTTTGTCCATGAGATGCCAAAGGAGATTCTGCATTTGGATCACTGGGGTATTCCCTGGTCTCGACGGGAAGATGGACGTATCGCACAAAGACCGTTTGGCGGTCATACCTATCCTAGAGCCGTTTTCGCTGCTGACAAAACGGGTCATCTCGAAATGCAGACTCTCTATGACACCTTGATGAAGCATACGAAGAAGATCCATCGTTACGACGAGGGCTTCGTCACCTCCATTATTGTTGAGAATAACCGTTTCGCGGGCTTGACCATGATTGACATGATCAACGGTCGCTTTGCACTGATTCGCGGCAAGGCGCTCATTCTGGCAACGGGCGGTGCAGGTCAGATCTTCGGATTTACAACTTATTCTGAAACAGTCACAGGCGATGGTCTTGCAATGGCGTATCGCGCGGGACTCCCGCTCAAAGATATGGAGTTCCTCCAATTTCACCCGACAGGTCTCATTCCCAGCGGTATTTTGATGACGGAAGCATGTCGTGGAGAAGGTGGGACGCTGCTTAATAATCAAGCGGAGCGGTTTATGGGAAAGTACGCTCCCTCAAAAATGGAACTCGCGCCGCGCGATATGGTCTCACGCTCGGAGATGACTGAAATTGAAGAAGGTCGCGGATTTCCTGGCCCGGAAGGTTTAGATTACCTCCATTTGGATTTGCGTCACCTCGGCAGAGATAAAATCCTAGAACGCCTCCCACTCATTCGTGAGGTGACCATCAAACATATCGGGCTTGATCCCATCGAAAAACCGATCCCAATTCGCCCTGTAGCACACTACACCATGGGCGGCGTACATACGGATATCAAAGGTCAAACACCTGTGGAGAATATCTGGGCGGCCGGTGAAGTCGCGTGTGTGTCGTTGCATGGTGCCAATCGACTGGGTGCAAACTCAACAGCAGAGTGTCTGGTGTGGGGACGAGTCGCTGGTGCGGAGGCAGCGCAGTATGTTGCAAATGATACTTCAATGGTGGAGTCTCCCCTTGATGCCGCGCAGGCGGCATGGTCGAAGATTGAGGCATTGTTCCAATCCAAAGGAAGTGAAGACCATTACCAAATCCGCAAAGAACTGCGCAAGACATTGGACGCGTATATGGGAGTCTTCCGTACAGGCGAGGGAATGGAAACGGGGCTGAAGAAGGTCTGTGAGCTGAAGGAAAGATACAAACAAATTTCATTGAAGGACAAAAGTCTACGGTACAACACGGATCTGGAACGCGCGCTGGAAACGGGCTTCATGCTTGATGTCGCCGAGGTGGCGACGCTTGGCGCGTTGACCCGCACGGAATCGCGCGGCGGGCATGCACGGCGCGATTACAAGGTGCGCGATGACGAAAATTGGTTGAAGCATACGATGGCACATTTCACGGAGGCTGGGCCAAAACTCGACTACAGCCCTGTGAATATTTCCATGTGGAAACCTGTGGAGAGGAAATATTAGTCATGAATAACAAACCAACTGGCTACAACAATCGGCTCGGAATCAAAGGCTGGGCGTACGCGGGACGTTATTCCATGGAACGATACTTATATCTGGGACATCGCCTCTCCGGCTTAGGCCTCATTGCATATATGGTGTTGCACATCGTCGAAACCGCGAACCGTATACGCGGCGAGCAAGCTTGGGCGGGTTTGATGGCATTGTTTGCTTCACCACCCTTCAAAGTGATTGAGTATTTGCTCTTCATTATGGCAGTGTTTCACGCGATGAATGGCATACGACTGATATTGATAGAACTGGGATTCTTTCTCGGCAAACCGAAAGAGCCTGTGTATCCATATTCAACGTCTGTGCTACGACACCGACCATTGACATATATCATCATGGTGTTGGCTGGTTTGCTTATCATATTTGGTGGTTCGAGTATGTTCTTTAAATAAAGATCTTCGCCCTGAACAGAAGGAAAGGACTGAGCGTAACTCGAAGTCCTATCGACAAAAGATTGACTTGCTCTGCTCAATGCGAAAGGAGACGCCTTATGCGCGAAACAAGATTATGGTCTTTACATCTGCTAGCAATCCCAATTATCTTTGTATTGCTTGGTATGCATCTCGCGATTATGCATTATGCCCCTGTCTTTTACGGCATGAGCGTGGATAAGGCACGCGAATTTGGAACAATGATTGAACGTGGAAAGAGCGTTGTCCAGTTCGTCCTCTACATTTTGTTGCTCATCGCGGGCTTATATCACGGGCTGTATGGCTTACGCGGCATCCTACGTGAGCTGCCTCTTACACCTACACTGATAAAAGTAGTGGATATTGGAATTCTTACATTTGGTCTTTTGATTTTCGCGCTGGGTACTTACGTTACTTGGTGGACTTTTAGTTTCAAGGCTGGAGGATAAGTATGACCACTGCACCAACAACTTCGCGCGAGCTTACCTTCCGTGTCCGCCGCTTTGACCCTGATACGGGTTCGGCGCCTCATTGGGATTCCTACACAGTGAACGTTGCGGAGGGGATGACCGTGCTCGAGGCGTTGCATCAGATCAAAGCTGAGAAAGAGCCAACTTTAGCATGGCGTTCCTCCTGTCGTATGGGAGTCTGCGGTTCATGTGGCATGTTCATTAATGATTTGCCACGCCTTGCTTGTCAGACTCAAGTCCTTCACCTTGGTACCAGTGTGATCACCGTCGCACCACTCCCGAATTATCCGAATGTCAAAGACCTTGTCCCCAATCTGGAGCCACTTATCGAGAAACATGCGGCGATCAAGCCGTTTATCATTCATCCAAATTCACAGGAAGTGGACGAGCCCACGGGGGAATTTCTGCAGACAGCAGAGGAACGTGAAGCGTTCAGCCAGTTCACATACTGTATCAAATGTGGATTGTGCTTGGCGGCCTGCCCGACCGTTGCAACTGATCCACTCTTTCTCGGACCTCAAGCATTAGCTCAGGCGTATCGCTATACTGCTGATAATAGAGACTGCGGTTTGCAAGAAAGACTCGAAGCGATTGATGTGTTCCATGGTCCCTATCAATGTCATATGGCGGGTGCATGCTCCGTGTCTTGCCCAAAGGGAGTTGATCCTGCCTTTGGCATCCAATTGCTCAAACGCGCTTTGGTTTTGGACAGTATTGGATTTGGCAAGAAAAAGTCCTCGGTTGCAAAGGTCAGTCCACTTGCAGATGTGGTGAAGGCGATTGAGGAGTTTGCGCCACCGCCGCGTACAGTGAGCCAGTAAATTGTTTTGAATCATCAGTGAACCGCGCCTCTAACGGCGCGGTTTTGTTTTAAAGTAGCGTTTCGGATAATGAGAGGGTAAAATAATGTCGTTCGAATCAATCATTTCAGTTCGGAGGTTTCAATGGGCTTGAAAAGGAATGTCAGCCTTTCCACGGCTCTGGGCTATAAAGGCGAGGGGCCATATCTGAGCTACATCCTGCACCGTATTGGTGGGAGCGCGTTGTTTATTTTCTTCACCTTATACATTCTTTCGTTGCTGGGTATGGGTTTTGCCAGCACCATTTTTAGCAACTGGGCATTTCAAATCATTCTGCTGATCTTTGGCTTATTCCATGCCATCAACGGCTTGCGGATCACCATTCTTGATCTTTTCCCAAAATTGATTGAGCACTATCGAAAAGCCATCAACATCGAATGGGTAGCGTATATTTTGGTGGCTGGATTTGCGTTGTTCGTGGTGTTGCGCAACGCCTTTGGAGGTTAGACATGGCAGTTAGAAGTCTTCCCATCTCAAAACGTGGTTTCAACTTTGAAATGTTCATGTGGGCATTCACGCGTTTCACCGTCATCGTGATGTATGGCTTAATCCTCGCGGGCATCGTCGGTGGGTTGATACTCAGCGCGCGGACGGGCGCAAACTTTGGCGACATTTTGTACTGGGCGTTCTTTCCCAACATGGCGCAGAATCCACTTAGCCAGATTTGGATGACCATTCTTGCCAAGTTGATGGTCAGCGCGTTCGTTCTGGCTGCCTGCGGACATGGCGTGCATGGAGTACTTGAAATCTTAGATGATTACTTCACTTCACATTTCGCACGACGTTGGTCTCGGAATCTAATAATCCTATATGCAATCGTAGCAAGTTTAATTGCGATGTATGTGATTTGGACCAAGTAAATATTCACCACTGTATCGGTGGTTAAAGGTTTTAGATTTAGGAGCATTCTTTCATGGCAAATGTTCATCAGTTTGAAGTAGTGGTCGTCGGCGCGGGTGGCGCGGGACTCATGGCAGGTCTCTATGCTTCACGGGGCGCGAAGACGGCTGTCATCAGTAAACTTTACCCAACCCGTTCCCATACAGGCGCGGCGCAGGGTGGCATTAGTGCGGCGCTCGGCAACTATGAAGAAGACAAGCCTGAGTGGCACACCTATGACACGGTCAAAGGTTCGGATTATCTCGGCGATCAGGATGCGATCGAGTTCATGACCAATGAAGCCATCGATGCGGTCCTCGAACTCGAACACATGGGGTTGCCCTTTGACCGCACGCCCGAAGGACGCATCTCTCAGCGACCGTTCGGTGGTCATACTAATAATGAGACGGGCAAACCCGTGAGACGCGCCTGCCATGCCGCGGATCGCACGGGTCATATGATCCTGCAGACCTTGTATCAGCAGTGTTTGAAAAACAAGGTGACGTTCTTCGATGAATATCAGGTTTTGGATTTCCTGATTGTCAACGGAAAAACGGCTGGTGTAGTCGCCGTGGAACTTGCCACGGGCGAACTGCACACGTTCCACGCCAAGGCAGTGATCTTCGCCACTGGAGGACATGGTCGCATCTTCGAAGTGACATCGAATGCCTATGCGTATACGGGCGACGGAGCCGCGGTCCTTCTACGCCGGGGCTTGCCACTCGAGGATATGGAGTTTTCCCAATTCCATCCGACTGGCATCTATAAGCTTGGCATCCTTATCACGGAGGGTGTGCGCGGCG
>WNFV01008420.1_pt1 | contig 11633 bp, 10 predicted proteins | sample 5400101 | NCBI WGS metagenome assembly WNFV01 (sample SAMN13153361, study PRJNA577476) | soil metagenome | isolation source: 115 cm soil or saprolite under grassland replicate 1 | place: USA:California | collected 2016-06-15
GTCGGCCCGATCGGCATGTCCGAGGAGAAGGACGCCGACGAGCTCGCCGCCGAGGCCGGCCAGGAGCTGCCGCCGCTGCCGCCGATCCCGCTGCAGGCGATGCCGACCAGTGGCCTGCTGCGCCCGAGCCAGCGGCCGCCCGGCGAGTGGTGCCGGCTGAACGGCGTCACCCCGCCGCCCGGGTCGTTCGCGACCTCCGTCGTCACCCCGGCGGGGGTCTGATGTCCCTGTCTGTCTCCGCGCCGCTCAAACACGCGGGCTCGCTGTTCGCGTTCTCCCTCGACGTCGGACGGGCCGCGTTCCGGCGGCCGTTCCAGCTGCGCGAGTTCCTGCAGCAGGCCTGGTTCGTCGCGAGCGTCACGATCATTCCGACGGCACTCGTCGCGATCCCGTTCGGCGCGGTCATCGCGCTGCAGGTCGGCGGCCTGATCAAGCAGTTCGGCGCCCAGGCCTTCACCGGTTCCGCGGCCGTCCTGGCCGTCATCCGGGAGGCCTCGCCGATCGCCACCGCGCTGCTGATCGCCGGCGCCGGCGGCTCGGCGATCTGCGCCGACCTCGGCTCCCGCAAGATCCGCGAGGAGCTGGACGCGATGATGGTGCTCGGCATCGACCCGCTGCAGCGCCTCGTCGTACCCCGGGTGCTCGCGACGATGGTCGTCTCGTTCTTCCTCAACGGCCTGGTCAGCGTGGTCGGCGTGATGGGCGGCTATGTGTTCAACGTCGTCCTGCAGGACGGCACGCCGGGTGCCTACCTGGCCAGCTTCACCGCGCTCGCCCAGCTGCCGGACCTGTGGCAGGGCGAGGCGAAGGCGCTCGTGTTCGGGATGATCGCCGCGCTGGTGGCGTCGTACAAGGGGGTCAACGCGGGCGGCGGCCCGAAGGGTGTCGGTGACGCGGTGAACCAGTCCGTCGTCATCACCTTCATGCTGCTGTTCGTCGCCAACTTCGTGATGACGGCGATCTACTTCCAGGTCGTCCCGCCGAAGGGGGCCTGACCGATGTCGTTCGTGGACACCCTCATCCGCAAGCCGGTCAGGTCACTCGACAAGCTCGGCGAGGAGCTGTCGTTCTACCTCAAGGCGCTGGCCTGGTCGGGCCGCTCGGTGCGCCGGTACCGCCGCGAGATCCTGCGGCTGCTGGCCGAGGTCACCCTCGGCACCGGCGCGCTCGCGGTGATCGGCGGCACCGTCGGCGTCATCACCTTCCTGGCCTTCTTCACCGGCACCGAGGTCGGCCTGCAGGGGTACGCCGCGCTGAACCAGATCGGCACCAGCGCGTTCGCCGGCTTCGTGTCGGCGTACATCAACACCCGTGAGATCTCGCCGCTGATCGCCGGGATCGCGCTGGCCGCGACCGTCGGCTGCGGCTTCACCGCCCAGCTCGGCGCGATGCGGATCAGCGAGGAGATCGACGCCCTCGAGGTGATGGCGATCCCGTCGCTGCCGTTCCTGGTCACCACCCGGATCATCGCGGGCCTGATCGCGATCATCCCCTTGTACGTCGTCGGGTTGCTGTCGTCGTACTTCGCGACCCGGTTCACGGTGACCGCCGCGTTCGGCCAGAGCACGGGTACGTACGACCACTACTTCCATCTGTTCCTGCCGCCGGGAGACGTGCTGTGGTCCTTCGGGAAGGTGCTGGTCTTCGCCGTACTGGTGATCCTGATCCACTGCTACCACGGCTACCACGCGTCCGGCGGCCCGGCGGGTGTGGGCGTCGCGGTGGGCCGCGCGGTGCGGACCTCGATCGTGGTCATCAACGTGGTCGACCTGCTGCTGTCGATGGCGATCTGGGGTACGACGACGACCGTCAGGCTCGCGGGGTGAGGCGATGACCAGGCGAGTACTCGGCGTCGGCTTCATCGGTCTGCTGTGCCTCATGGTGTGGCTGACCTACGCCTTCTACGCGAAGATCTTCACCGACACGGTGCCGGTGACGCTGGAGACCAGCCACATCGGCCTGCAGCTCAACCAGCACGCCGACGTCAAGCTGCGCGGCATCATCGTCGGCGAGGTGCAGAGCGTCAGCACCGACGGCGACCTGGCCAAGGTGAGGCTGGCGATCAAGCCCGACCAGCTCAGGCTGATCCCGGCCGACACCAGTGCCCGGATCCTGCCGAAGACGCTGTTCGGCGAGAAGTACGTCGCGCTGGTGCCGCCGCCGGACGACGGCGAGCGCTCGCTGCACGCCGGTGACGTGATCCACCGCGACCGGACCGCCGTCGGCATCGAGATCGAGAAGGTGCTGAACGACGCGCTGCCGCTGCTGCAGGCGGTCGACCCCGCGGACCTGAACGCGACGCTGAACGCACTGGCCACCGCGCTGGAGGGCCGCGGCGACGACCTGGGCAGGAACCTCACCCAGCTCGACGGCTACCTGAAGAAGCTGAACCCGCACCTGCCCGAGCTGGTCGCGGCGCTGAACAAGCTGACGACCGTGGCCGGTGTGTACGCCGACGCGACCCCGGACATCGTCCGGTTCCTGCGCAACGTCACCCAGACCGGCAACACCGTGGTGGAGAAGGAGGTCCGGCTGCGGAAGTTCTTCGGCGACGTGACCACCATGTCCGACACCACGAACACGTTCCTCACCGAGAACGAGGACCGGGTGATCCGGCTGAACAAGATCTCCGCACCGATCCTGGCGGTGCTGGCCAAGCAGGCCCCGGCGGCACCGTGCTTCCTCAGGGTGATGGCCGACACCGCGCCGATCCTGAACGACACGTTCCGGGACGGCAGGCTGCACATCAACCTCGAGCTGATCACCAACCAGCCGACGCCGTACACCCCGGACGAGAAGCCGGTCTACCGCGACCATCGCGCTCCGACCTGCGTGTCCCGGCACTACAGCGTGCCGGGCTACCCGGGACCGTACTCGCAGGACAACCCCGCGCCGTACCTGACCGGTGACGACGGGGTGAAGGGCGACCACAACAAGAACACCCGCAACCCGCTCGGCGGCACCACGCTTCAGCGCGCCGCCGGCGGGCTGGGTGAGTCCGGGATGGGCGAGCCCGCGCCGGCCACCGACACGTCGTACGTCGGGACGCCCGACGAGCAGGCCGTCGTCAGCTCGGTGCTCGGCCCGGTGATGGGCGTTCCGATCGACGAGGTGCCGGACGTCGCCACCCTGATGTTCGGGCCGCTCGCGCGTGGGGCGGAGGTGAACGTCGGGTGAAGCTGCTGGACAAGAAGACCGGTGCCGACAGCATCCGGCTGGCGATCTTCGTCGCCGTGACCACGGTGTGCACCGCGCTGCTGGCGGTCACGATCGGCAACCTGTCGTTCGAGGCGAAGACCAGGTACCGGGCGGAGTTCACCGACGTCACCGGGCTGAACAAGGGTGACGACATCCGGATCGCGGGTGTCCGGGTCGGCCAGATCGACAAGATCGAGCTGCACCAGGACAAGTTCGCGATGGTGACGTTCAGCGTCGACTCCGACCAGCCGCTGCTGCACAACACCCGGGCCACGGTCCGGTACCGCAACCTGGTCGGCAACCGCTACATCGCGCTGACCGAGGGCACGAAGGGCTCGGCGGAGCGGATGCGCAAGAACGAGGTCATCGGCCTCGAGCGGACTGCGCCCGCGCTGGACCTGAACGTGCTGTTCAACGGGTTCAAGCCGCTGTTCACCGCGCTCACCCCGGCGGACGTCAACCAGTTCGCGTTCGAGGTGATCAAGGTGCTGCAGGGTGAGGGCGGCACGGTGGAGAGCCTGCTCGCCCGCACCGCCTCGCTGACCACGACGCTCGCCGACAAGGACAAGGTGATCGGCGACCTGATCGTGAACCTGACCGAGACGCTGCAGGTCGTGTCCCAGCGGCAGGCGAACTTCTCCGCGCTGCTGGTGAACCTGCAGCACTTCATCAGCGGGCTGAGCGGCGACATCAACCCGATCCTGGACTCGCTCGGCTCGATCGACGCCCTGAACACGAAGACCGCCGGGCTGCTGGGGCAGACCCGGCAGCCGCTGAAGGCCGACCTGGACCGGTTGCACACGATCGCGAACACGCTCGACTCGACCCAGGACATCTGGGTCAAGCAGCTGCAGATCCTGCCGAAGAAGTTGAACACGATGACCCGCACCGCGTCGTACGGGTCCTGGTTCAACTTCTACCTGTGCGGGTTCGACGGGAACGTCGTGCTGCCGCTCGGCACCCGGATCCCGGTGGACTACACGAACAACTCCGCGAGGTGCCACTCGTGAGGCCGTTCCGCGAACGCAATCCGGTGACCGTCGGCATCGTCGGCCTGACGGCACTCGGTCTGCTCATGCTGGCCGCCTTCAAGGCGCAGGACCTGCCGCTGATCGGCGGCGGCACGAAGCTGTCCGCGCAGTTCACCGAGGCCGGTGGCGTGAAGGCGAACGACGAGGTCCGGATCGCCGGCGTCCGGGTCGGCAAGGTGCGGTCCGTCGAGCTCGACGGCAACCACGTCCGCGTCGACATGACGGTGGACCGCGGCGTGAAGCTCGGGAACCTCACCGGCGCCGAGGTGAAGATCAAGACCCTGCTGGGCCAGAAGTACATCATGCTGACCCCCGGGGGCAGCGGTCAGCTGGCCGACGGCAGCGAGATCCCGCTGGCCCGCACCATCGCGGCGTACGACGTGGTGGACGCGTTCTCCGACCTGGCCCGGACCAGCGAGCGGATCGACACCGCCCAGCTGGCCAAGGCCCTGGACACGCTGTCGACCACGTTCAGCAACACGCCGGAGGAGGTGAAGGCCTCGCTGTCCGGGCTGTCCCGGCTGTCCCGCGACGTGGCCGCCCGGGACACGCAGCTCAAGCTGCTGCTCCAGCACTCGAACACCGTCACCAAGGTGCTTGCCGACCGCAACAAGGAGCTGATCACGCTGATGCGTGACGGCACCAAGGTCTTCCAGGCCGTGCAGGCCCGCCGCGCGCTGATCCACCAGCTGCTGGTCTCGGCGCAGACGTTGTCCGGGCAGCTCACCGCCCTGGTCCGGGAGAACCGCAAGGACCTGGCGCCCACGCTGCAGAAGGTCAACAGCGTGCTCGGCACGCTGCTGCAGAACCAGGCGTCGCTGGACGCGACCCTGAAGAACCTCGCCCCGTTCGTCCGGGTGTTCACCAACACACTGGGCACCGGGCCGTGGTTCGACACCTACGTGCAGAACATCGTCCCCGTCCCGGAGATCCCGTTGCCGACAGTCTCGATTCCCGGCCTGCCCACGGGAGGTGGTCGGTGATGCCGCGCAGGTTGGGTCCGATCAGCCGGATGCTCTCGGTCGGCGTCGTCCTCGCCATCCTGGCCGTCGCCGCGGTGGCCGCCTGGCCGGAGCCGAAGCGCGTGCACGCCACGGCGTACTTCCCTCGCACGGTCAGCGTGTACCCAGGGTCCGACGTCCGGATCCTCGGCATCAAGGTCGGCCAGGTCGACCAGGTGGTGCCGGCCGGACGCGCGGTGCGGGTGACGTTCTGGTGGGACGCGGCGAACAAGGTGCCGGCGAACGCGAAGGCCGTGGTGGCCGCGCCGTCGATCGTGGCCGACCGGTACATCCAGCTCACGCCCGTCTACAACGGCGGCGCCATCATGACCGACGGCGCCCAGATCCCGCTGGACCGGACCGCGGTGCCGCTGGAGCTGGACCAGATCTACCAGAGCCTCAACGACCTGTCGGTGGCGCTCGGTCCGAAGGGCGCGAACGACAAGGGCGCGCTGTCCCGGCTGCTGGCCGTGTCCGCCAAGAACCTGAACGGCCAGGGCGCGAAGCTGAACCAGACCATCACCGACGTCTCGACGCTGACCCAGACCCTGGCGGGCAACTCGCAGGGGCTGTTCACCACCGTCCGGCAGCTGCAGACGTTCGTGTCCGCGCTGGCCGCGAACGACCAGCTGGTCCGGCAGTTCAACGCGAACTTCGCCGCCACGTCGCAGACGCTGGCCGGCGAGCGGCAGGATCTCGGCAAGGCGCTGTCCGCGCTGGCGGTGGCGCTCGGTGAGGTGTCGACGTTCGTCAAGGACAACCGGACGCTGGTCCATACGACGGTGCAGTCCGCGACCGCGCTGTCGCAGATCCTGGTGAACGAGAAGGACGCGATCGCCGAGGTGCAGGACGAGGCGGCGCTCGGCCTGGGCAACCTGGCCCGGGTCTACAACCCGCAGTTCGCCACGCTGGACCAGCGGGTGAACAACGCCCAGCTGGACGACCCCGCGAAGTTCATCTGCTCGCTGCTGCTGCAGGCCCACCAGCCGCTGTCGGCCTGCTCGGCGCTGAAGCCGGTCTTCGACCTGCTGCCCAAGCTCGGGCAGTTCCCGCCGACCGGCGCGGCGCCCGACGCCGCCAGCCCGGACCCGGTGGACACCACGCTGGGCGGCATCGTGGGAGGTGTGCGATGAGAGCCTGGAGAGTCGTCGCGCTGCTGGCCGCGGCCAGCGTGGTGCTGTCGGGCTGCGACTTCAGCGTGTTCTCGTTGCCGCTGCCGGGTGGCGCGAAGATCAAGGGGCCGTCGTACACGGTGACCGCCGAGTTCGCCGACGTGCTCGACCTGGTGCCGAAGTCGGCCGTCAAGGTCGACGACGTCACCGTCGGCACGGTCGAGAAGGTCTGGCTCGAGGACTTCAAGGCGAAGGTGCGGCTGCGGCTGCCGAAGAGCGTGCAGCTGCCGGACAACGCCCGGGCCACGATCCGCCAGACCAGCCTGCTCGGTGAGAAGTTCGTCTCGCTCGGCCCGCCGCCGGCGCCCGAGGAGCCGCGCGGCACGCTGTCGGACGGTGACCTGATCCCGCTGCCCCGGACCTCCAGCAGCGTCGAGGTCGAGGCGGTCCTGTCCGCGTTGTCGCTGCTGCTCAACGGCGGCGGCGTGGCGCAGCTGCAGACGATCACCCGGGAGCTCAACAAGGCCCTGACCGGCAACGAGCCGGCGATCCGCGACGTGCTGACCCAGCTGAACACCTTCGTCGGCGGCCTGGACAAGAACAAGCAGACGATCCTCAAGGCGATCACCGCGGTCGACGACCTGTCCAAGAAGCTCAACGCGCAGAAGGCGACGCTGGCGACCGCGATCGACTCGCTGCCGAAGTCGATCGCCACCCTCGACAAGCAGCGCGCCGCGCTGGTGAAGACGCTGCAGGCTCTGGGCCGGCTGGGCAACACCGCGGTCCGGGTGATCAACGCGTCGCAGAAGGACCTGGTGCGCGACCTGCAGCTGCTCTACCCGACCCTGACCGAGCTGGCCAAGGCCGGCGACGCGCTGCCGAAGTCGCTGGAGCTGCTGCTCACGTACCCGTTCCCGAACGGCGCGATGGACGCCGTCGGGGGCGACTTCACCAACCTGGACGTCACCCTCGACGTGAACACCCAGAAGGCGCTCAAGGACCTGCACCTGCCGACGACCTCGATCCCGGTCCCGACGATCAGCGTCCCGACGCTGCCGACCGCGCTCCCGACGAGCCTGCCGACGCTGATCCCGACCACGGCGCCGACCGCGCTCTGCGTGACGATCCTGGTCCCGATCAACTGCCCGGCGAGCAGCGGCGGCGGGGGAGCACCGGCCGCGGCCGCTCCCGACGGCGGCCTGGCCGGCCTGATGATGCCGGGGGTGGCGCCGTGATCACTCGTCGTACCAAGGTCCAGCTGATGGTGTTCGCGCTCATCACCCTGCTCGGCGTCTCGTTCGTCGGCGCGCGGTACGCGCAGATCGACCGGCTGTTCTTCGACGACAGCTACACCGTGACGGCGAGCTTCGCCGAGTCCGGCGGCATCTTCACCGGTGCCGAGGTGACCTACCGCGGCAAGCCGGTCGGCCGGGTCGGCACCCTGCACCTGGAGAAGGGCGGCGTGCTGGTCGACCTCGACATCGACAACAGCGTCCGGGTGCCCAGCGACGTCAAGGCCGTGGTGGCGAACCGGTCCGCGATCGGTGAGCAGTACGTCGACCTGCAGCCGCGCACGAACAGCGCGCCGTACCTGAAGGACAGGTCGCGGATCGACCGCAAGGACACCGAGCTGCCGATCACCACCACCGAGCTGCTGGTGAACCTCGACCAGCTGGTGAACTCCGTCGACCGCGACGATCTGCGGGTCACCGTGAAGGAGCTCGGCGACGCGCTGCGCGGCAAGGGCGGCGACCTGCAGAAGATCATCGACAGCTCCGGCGTGCTGATCAACGAGGCCGACGCGAACATCAACCAGACGCTGACGCTGATCAAGGACGGCAACACCGTGCTGGCCGGCCAGATCGCCAGCGGCGACCACATCAAGCAGTGGGCCGAGAACGTCGCGCTGCTGTCCGACCAGCTCTCGAAGTCCGACGCCGACCTGCGCGCCGTGATCGACAACGGTACGACGGCCAGCGAGCAGGTCACCGGCCTGATCAACGAGAACCGGGCCGACATCGCGGTGCTGCTCGGCAACCTGCTGACCATGGGCCAGATCACCGCGGTCCGCCTCGACGGCATCGAGCAGCTGCTGATCGTCTACCCCGCGGTCGTCATGGGCGGCTACGTCGTCCCCGCCCGCGACCCCGCCACCGGTCACTACGACGCGCACTTCGGCCTGGTGGTGGGGTCCGATCCGCCGGCTTGCCGGGAGGGGTACGGCGGGACCGACAAGCGGGTCCCGCAGGACACCGGCGACATCCCGGCGAACGACAACGCCGGCTGTACGGCGGACCCCGGCACCGGCGTGAACGTGCGCGGCGCCCAGAACCACCCGCGGCCGCGATCCTCGGTGCCGCTGAGCCGGGTCGGGCTGCCGGCGTCGTACGATCCGGCTACCCGGGAGGTCGACCCGGGTGACGGGGTGCCGGAGATCATGATCGGTTCGACCGGAGGCCAGCAGCGGTTGCTGGGGAAGGACTCGTGGAAGTGGCTGATGCTCGGCCCCGTGACCAAGTGAGGCGGCGGTTGCCGCGCGGATCCGTGCTGCTGGCCTGGGGACTGAGCGTGCTGCTGCTCGCCTCCCTGGCCGCGCTCGTCGTCTCCGTGGTGGCGATCAGCAAGGACCATTCCCGGGAGGAGGAACGGCTCGCCGTGATGCGCGCCGGACGGCAGACCGCGCTGGACTTCACGACGTACAAGTTCGGCTCCTGGGACGCCGACGTGCAGCGCGTGCTGGCCGGCTCGACCGGGGTCTTCAAGGACGAGTTCGGCAAGGCGTCCTCCTCGGTGAAGGCCGAGGTGCTGGCCAACAAGGCCACCTCCGAGGGCGAGGTGCTGGAGGCCGCGGTGGTCTCGATGGACAGCGACTCCGCGCGGGTGCTCGTGGTGGCCGACGCGGTCGTGACCAACACCTCGGTGCCGAGCGGTCAGCGCCGGCACTACCGGATGAAGCTCGAGCTGGTCCGCGAGGGTGACACCTGGCGTACCGCGGACCTGCAGGCGGTGGGCTGATGAGTGACGTCACCAGCGGCGGCCGGGGCGGCCGCCGCCGGATCGCCGGCCAGCGCCGTACGACGGACCGCCCGCTCCCCGACGAAGTCGAGCAGCCCGCCGTCGAGGTCGAGGAGCCCGCGGCCGGGGAGGCGGCGGCCGGCGGGTCGTCGTACGAGGTGGAACCGGACGAGGGGCCCGCGGAGTCGCCGCGGACGGTCCGGCTGCTGATCGGGCTGCTGGCGGTCGTGGTGGTGCTGACGCTGGCGACCGCGGTGTTCCTCGGGCAGAAGGCGCTGCAGGACCGTAAGGCCGAGCAGGCCCGGTCGCAGGCGACCGCGGCGGCGCAGAAGGCGGCCGAGCTGGTGCTGTCGTACGACTACCGAGAGCTCGACAAGGACTTCGCGGCCGCCCGGGCGACGCTGACGCCGGAGTTCGCCAAGGACTTCGACGCGACCGCCAAGGTGGTCGGCGAGCAGGCGACGAAGACCAAGGCGACGGTGCGGGCCGAGGTCCGCGAGGTCGGCGTCAAGGACGCGAACGCGGATCGTGTGACACTTCTGGTCTTCGTGAACCAGACGACGACGAGTACCATCACTCAAGGGAAGCCGCGGGTCGACCTGAACCGCGCGAGGTTCACGATGGTGCGCAGTGGCAGTGCCTGGCAGGTCCAGCAGATCGAGGGACTCTGAACCGCCGGGAGAATGGGGCACGGGGGAGTGCCGGTCCTTGACGGGGAGCGGGCCGGAAGGCATAGTTCTTGCCCCTACTTGGCATGCCCGTCTCCGGCTGGTAAGCTTGCTCTTTGCGCCTTCGACCTTTCCTCTGGCTTGCCCGAAAACTTGACAGGGGCGGTTCGGCGTGCGCTCCCAGCGCCAGTGTTGAGTATGCGAGACCGTGGAAGGACCCCCCTTGGTCGCCTCGCGCAACCCCAAGTCCAAGAGCAACACCAACGTTTCCGGCTCCCGCCGCATCTCCTTCGCGAAGATCGCCGAACCTCTCGAGGTTCCGGATCTGCTCGCGCTCCAGGTGGACAGTTTCGACTGGCTGGTCGGCAACGAAACCTGGCAGGCAAGGGTCGCCGCCGCTGAGGCGGAGGGCAATACCGACCTTTCCTCGCCGTCCGGCCTGGAGGAGATCTTCGAGGAGATCTCCCCGATCGAGGACTTCAGCGGCACCATGTCGCTGTCGTTCCGCGACCACCGCTTCGAGCCGCCGAAGAACACCGTCGACGAGTGCAAGGAGCGGGACGTCACCTACTCCGCGCCGCTGTTCGTCACCGCGGAGTTCATGAACAACGAGACCGGCGAGATCAAGAGCCAGACCGTGTTCATGGGTGACTTCCCGTTGATGACGAAGAAGGGCACGTTCGTCATCAACGGCACCGAGCGGGTCGTCGTCTCGCAGCTGGTCCGGTCCCCGGGTGTGTACTTCGAGCGCACCCCGGACAAGACGTCCGACAAGGACATCTTCACCGCGCGGATCATCCCGTCGCGGGGTGCCTGGCTGGAGTTCGAGGTCGACAAGCGCGACATGGTCGGTGTCCGGCTGGACCGCAAGCGCAAGCAGAACGTCACCGTGCTGCTCAAGGCGCTCGGCTGGACCGACGCGCAGATCCTGGAGGAGTTCGGCGACTACGAGTCGATCCGGCTGACCCTGGAGAAGGACCACACCTCCGGGCAGGACGACGCGCTGCTGGACATCTACCGCAAGCTGCGGCCGGGTGAGCCGCCGACGCGGGAGGCCGCGCAGGCGCTGCTGGACAACTACTACTTCAACGGCAAGCGCTACGACCTGGCCAAGGTCGGCCGCTACAAGATCAACAAGAAGCTCGGCCGCGACGAGGCACACGACACCGCGGTGCTGACGATCGACGACATCGTCGCCACGATCAAGTACCTGGTCGCCCTGCACGAGGGCAAGACCGAGCTGCCCGCCCCGACCGGTGAGATCGTGGTCGAGGAAGACGACATCGACCACTTCGGCAACCGCCGGCTGCGCACGGTCGGCGAGCTGATCCAGAACCAGCTGCGCACCGGCCTGGCCCGGATGGAGCGCGTGGTCCGGGAGCGGATGACGACCCAGGACGTCGAGGCGATCACGCCGCAGACCCTGATCAACATTCGCCCGGTGGTGGCGGCGCTGAAGGAGTTCTTCGGCACCTCCCAGCTGTCGCAGTTCATGGACCAGACCAACCCGATCGCGGGCCTGACCCACAAGCGCCGCCTGTCGGCGCTCGGCCCGGGTGGTCTGAGCCGTGAGCGGGCTGGCTTCGAGGTTCGCGACGTGCACCCGTC
>WNFV01015297.1_pt1 | contig 11633 bp, 9 predicted proteins | sample 5400101 | NCBI WGS metagenome assembly WNFV01 (sample SAMN13153361, study PRJNA577476) | soil metagenome | isolation source: 115 cm soil or saprolite under grassland replicate 1 | place: USA:California | collected 2016-06-15
TTCGGCGTTTATCAACCCACACGGCTACCCGGCAAAGCTGAGAGACGCCTGGGTAAACAATCACTTCCAGGTGGTCGTCTCAATTCCTCTGCTGGACGAAAAAGCCGAGGTTCTTGCGCGTCCCCGAATTCGCAACAAATACCGCATAGACGCCAACGAGATCAGCGAGTTTCTGAGCTTGTTATCGTCTCAGGCGATCACAGTCATGACGACAGGGCAGCTGCATTTGTGTCGCGATCCTGACGATGATCAGATTTTGGAAACCGCACTCCTTGGCCAGGCGCGCTACGCGGTCAGCCGCGATGATGACATCAAGCGAGATCAAGAGTTGATTGTTCAGATGCAAGCACACGGCGTAACCGTATTGAGCGTGCAACGGTTTTTAGAGCGGTTAGAGAACGACAGATTGTGATACTTGCGGTGGTTGGGAGTCCCTAAGAACGAACAACCAACGGTTCACGAACGATCGTCGTTCATCATTTCCCCTTGCCCAGCTCGGCCGAACGCCGGTAGGCCGCCCATATCGCGTCGGAGAGCACCGTCCGCAGACCGCCGCGCTCCAGTTCGTAGAGCGCCGACGCGGTCGTGCCGCCCGGCGAGGTCACGCCATTACGCAGTTCGGCCAGGTGCCGCCCACCCTGGAGCGCGTACAGCACCGAGCCGCGCATCGTCTGGAGCACCAGTTCCTGGGCCATGTAGCGTGGAAAGCCGAGATGAACGCCTGCGTCGACCATCGCCTCCATGAGCAGGAAGAAATAGGCCGGGCCGGTGCCGGAGAGCGCCGTCGCCATGTCCAGGTAGTTCTCGTCGACGACATACAGCTCGTGGCCTAGCGAGCCGAGGATCGTGCGCGCCCAGCCGCGCTGCTGCTCGTTGACCGACTCGGCCGCCGTCCAGACGGTCATTCCCTCGCCGATCTGCGCCGGGGTGTTCGGCATCGCACGCACGACCGCCGGGTGCGCCAGCGCGTCGGCGAAGTGGCGGATCGGCGCGCCGGCGACGATCGAGATCACCAGCTCGCCGTCGGCCAGTGCGCCGCGCAGGCTGGGCAACAGCTTGGGCAGCGTCTGCGGCTTAACCGCGAACACGGCCACCTGCGCCCAGTGCGCCGCCGCGGCGTTGTCGCCGGTCGTACGAATGCCGTAACACCGCACGAGTTCATCGCGGCGCTCCTCGCGCGGGCCGGTCGCCGTAATCTGATCTGGCGCGACAAGCTCGTGGCGCAGCAGCCCACCGATCATCGCCTCGCCCATGATCCCGGCGCCGATCACCGCGATACGCAAATCTTTCAGCATATTTACGATCTCCGTAATATCCCAGAGCGACAAGGGGAGAAGGAGAGAAGGAACGCGATAATCTTCTTGTCTGCTTGGCTCCTTGTCATTCCTCGTAGCCTTCGGTCCCCGGCACCGGGAATCTGGCACAGAGCGAGCGCACCGCTTCGGCCACACGGCGCACGGTGGTCTCGTCGTCGATATGGGCGATCACCTCGTCGAGCCAGATTGCGACTTGCTCCATCTCGGACACGCCCATGCCGCGGGTCGTCATGGCCGGCGTGCCAATACGGATGCCGCTGGTGATCAGCGGCGACTTGTCGTCGTTCGGGACGGAGTTCTTATTCAGAGTGATGCCGGCCCGGTCGAGCGTGTTCTGGGCGGTCTTGCCGGTCACGCCTTTGTTGCGCAGGTCGATCAGCATGAGATGATTATCGGTACCGCCGGAGATAACGTGATAGCCGCGCGCGATCAGCGCGGTGGCGAGCGCCTGGGCGTTGCGGATGATCTGCGCGGCATAGTCGGCGAAGGCCGGCCGCAAGTTCTCGCCGAAGCCGACCGCTTTGGCGGCGACGATATGCATGAGCGGCCCGCCCTGGATGCCGGGGACCACCGCTTTGTCGAGCAGCTCGGACATCATCAGTGTGCGCCCGCTCTTGGCCGCCGTCTGACCGAATGGGTTCTCGAAATCCTCGCCCATCAGGATCATGCCGCCGCGCGGACCACGCAGCGTCTTGTGGGTGGTCGTGGTGACGACATGGCAATGCGGCAGCGGGCTGGGCAGCAGCCGCGCGGCGATCAGGCCACCCGGGTGCGCGATGTCGGCGAACAGAAACGCCCCGACCGAATCCGCGATCTCGCGAAAGCAGGCGAAGTCGATCGCGCGCGAGTAGGCGCTGGCTCCGACGGTGATCATCTTTGGGCGCTCTTTTTTCGTGATCTCGGCGACCTGGTCGTAGTCGAGCATCTCGGTCTTTGGGTCGACGCCATAGGCGGCGAAGTCATAGAGTTGGCCCGAGAAGTTGACCGGCGAGCCATGCGTCAGGTGGCCGCCGTGCGACAGATTCATGCCCAGCACCTTGTCGCCCGGCTTGAGGAACGTGAAATAGACCGCCATGTTGGCCTGCGTGCCGGAGTGCGGCTGGACATTGGCGTAAGCCGCGCCGAATAACTCCTTCGCGCGGTCGCGCGCCAGATTCTCGGCTAGGTCCACGTATTCACAGCCACCGTAGTAGCGGTTGCCCGGATAGCCCTCCGCATACTTGTTCGTCAACACCGAGCCTTGCGCCTCCAGCACGGCGCGGCTCACGTAGTTTTCACTGGCGATCAGCTCCAGGCCGTCGCGCTGACGGCGGGCCTCGCTCGCCAACACCCGCGCGACATCGTGGTCAACACGCCAGAGCGTTTCGAGAACCGACATAACCCCCTCCTCTCAAAGTTATGAGTTTTGAGTTATGAGTTACGAAACTTAAAACTCATAACTCATAACTCAAAACTGGAATGCTATTATACCGCACGCGCGCCGATCAGCTCGCCGACAAGCTCGGCGATCCGGTCGGCGCTGAACGGCTTGGCGACGACCGCGGCCGCCTCAGGCAGCCGATCGCCGACGCCATCCTGCTGACCCCAGCCGGTGACGACCACGCCGATCAGGTTTGGGTCAAGCGCGCGCAGGTGGCGCAGCAGCGCGGCGCCGCCCATGCCTGGCATACTCAGGTCAGTAAAGAGCAGATCGTACTGGCCAGGAGCGAAGTGTTCCAGCGCATCTTCACCGCTCGCGGCCGTGGTGACGTCATGCCCGCCGTGCCGTAAGATGCGCGCCAGCACATCACGCACCGACGGCTCGTCGTCCACCACCAGCACACGACATGCCGACACCGCGGCGGGCGGCGGCTTGGCGACTTCCGCGGTCGCCGTGCCCTCGTCGAGCGGCATCAGCACACTGGCCGCATCGGCGTTGAACACGCTCGCGACGCCTTCGACGACGGTTCGCAATACTGTGTCGAGATCGAGATCGCCGCCAAGCTTGAGCGCGATGCTTTGCAGCGCCTCCAGCTCGCTGCGGCGCTGCTGCTCGGCCTGATATAGCCGCGCGTTTTCGATCGCGGTCGCGGCGGCGATCTGGTGACTGACTTTCTGGAGCAGGCGGAGCTGCTGGGCGCGGCGTTGGGCCGACGGCCGGCGGCTGGCAGTGATGGCGGAGTGGCGGGGGCGCCGGTATATCTTCATGGCTGCGCATCCAGGCATGTATCGTCTCGCGCGGCAAATCGCGGCGCGAGCGGCGTTCTACCGCGTCAGGAAGTATACGGCATCGATTACGCCGCTGTCAATTGATGGGGGCGCTAACCTGTGCTATAATCCACACTGCCCAGTTGCGTAGCTAGCAGTCAACAGTCAGCAGTTAGCAGTCAGACGGAGCCGTACTGCCGACTGCCAACTGGCAACCGATTACTGATAAGGGAGTTCCGATGAAGCTGTCTTGCCTCCAAGAGAACCTCAAGCGCGGCCTGGCGATCGTCAGCCATGCGGTCGCCGGTAAAAGTACGCTGCCGGTGCTCTCGAATATCCTGATCGCTACCGACGAGGGACGCCTGAAGCTGGCCGCGACCAACCTCGAAGTAGGAATCACGTGCTGGATCGGTGCGAAGATCGAGGAGGAGGGCGCCGTCACCGTCCCGGCCAAACTGCTCACCGATGTCGTCGGCGGCCTGCCGAACGACAAGATCAATCTCGCTCTCGATGCCCGCACCCAGACGCTGAACCTGACCTCTGGCTGGTGTGCTGATGCGCCTCAAGGGTACGAGTGCCACCTTCGCCGCCGCCGACGGCTTTCGTCTGGCGGTGCGCACCGTCGAGCTGCCCGAGCCGGTGTCGGAGCCGCAGGAGGTGATCGTGCCGGCCCGCGCACTGCTGGAGCTGGCGCGCATCATCGGCGATGTCGAGGGCAGCGTCGAGATCACCGTCACGCCGAGCGGCGGCCAGATTCTGTTCCATAGCGAGAGCATGGATCTGGTATCGCGGCTGATCGACGGCAAATTCCCCGATTTCGAGCGAATCATCCCTTCCCAATGCGTGACCCGCACCGTGCTGGATACGCAAGAGTTCGCCAAAGCTGTCAAGCTGGCCTCGTATTTCGCCACCGCCTCGGCCAACATCGTCAAGCTGACGATGGAGTCGGGCGGCGAGCTGGGGCCGGGCAAGCTGACGATCAGCTCGAACGCCGCCGAGGTCGGCAGCAACAAGGGCGCGCTCGACGGGATGATTCATGGCGAGGGCGGGCAGATCGCGCTCAACGTCAAGTTCCTGGCCGAGGCGCTCAACGCGATCAAGACGCCGCAGATCGCGCTCGAAACCCAGACGCCCCAGAACCCCGGCGTCTTCAAGCCGGTAGGCGGCGACGGCTACATCCATATCGTGATGCCGATGACCGTGCGATAATAGCGGTTAGAACCGAGAACCAAGAACCGAGAACCAATAGGTCAACATCGGTTCTTGGTTCTTGGTTCTCGGTTCTTGGTTGCGCGGCTACTACCCCTGATGCTATACTGGCGGCGATCGAACGGAGCTATGCGCCTTCTCCGCGATCAGCGAGCCTATGTTTCTTGACCTACTACCCGCGTTTCTGATGGCCGTACTGGCCTGTTGGCTCGGCCTGAGCTTACTGGTGCGTGCGCCGCGCGACCGCGCGGCGCGCGCCTTCGCCTGGCTGTGCCTGAATCTGGCCCTGTACGGCCTGACGATCGCGATCGGCGGGATCCAGCACGCAGAGCAGGCTGACCCGGCGTTGCGCCGGCTTCAGCTCGTCGAGACCGCCCTGCTGCCGCCGGTATTCCTACATTTCATCATCCTGGTCGCCGGGGTGCGGCGGGCGCTCCGGACGCAGCGCGACGCCGCGGTGATCTTCTATGTCGTCGGCGTGGCGCTGGCCGGCTACGCGCTGTTCGGGCACGACCCAGCGCTGACTCAACCGCAGCCGCATTTTCCTGCCGGCCCACTTGCCTTGATTTGGACGGCGCAGCGCGCGCTGCCGCTGTTGATGGCGCTGCTGCTGGCAGGAATCAGCTATCGCCAGTCTGGCGAGGACGAACTGGAGCGCCGGCGACGCGCCTGGTTCGCGATCGCAGCGGTCGTCGCCGTGAGCGGCGCGCTGTGGGCCACCGCCACGCGCGCGAGCAACCTCCCGCAATCGCCCGGCCACGCTCTGATGGACGCCGGTCTGGGGCTGATGGCCTACACGGTGCTGGCCTACCGTCTGCTGCTGCCGGCGCGGGTCGCTCGGCGAGCGTTCTATCGCTCGCTGCTCGGCAGCCTGCTCACCGCCGCGTACATCACCGCGCTGCTGCTGCTCGAAGGGATCTCGCGCACGATGCTTGGGATCGAGGCGCCGCTGGTGACGGTGTTCGCGCTGGTCGTCCTCGTCGCGGTCATCGGGCCGTTGCGCGACGCGGCCGGCGACTGGCTCGACCGGCTGTTCTTCCATCGCGAATTCGACTATGGCCGGCTCTTGCGCGCGCTCGGCGAGGATCTGTTCGAGCGCGGCGACCTGGCCGATCAGTTGCACACCGCGCTCTCGCTGAGCTGCCGGACGCTCGGCGCGCGCGCCGGCCTCGTCGCTATACAAGAGGGCGTCGGCCCGCGCGTCGTCGCGACCTATGGTACCGAGCCACCTGACCAGGAAGCGTTCCGCGGCGCCGTATTGCCGGAAGGGCCGCAGACGCACTATGGCGACTGGCAGCACTGGCCGGCGGCGCGGCTGCTGCTGCCGCTGCGCCGCGGCGACCGGACGCTCGGGTTGCTGGCGCTGGGCGCGAAGCGCTCGGGCGAACCATACCGCGAGACCGAGCGGGCGCTGCTCTATTTGCTCAGCGACCACCTGGCCTGGGAGATCACGCACGCGCGCGCGCGCCAGGAGGAGGAACTGGCGATGGCCGCGCTGGCCGAGCAGGGCGGCCAGCTCCGCGCCGAGCAGGAGATGCTGGCACTCCAGGCCGCCGAAGTTGCGCGCCTCGCCGCGCAGCCACCATCGCCGCTCGCAGATGATGGGCGCGGGCTGCGAGTCTATGCGCTGGGGCCGCTGCGGGTCGAGCGGGCGGGCGCGCCAATCGAGCGCTGGGGGGGAGACAAGGCCGGCACCTACCAGGCCGAGGCGCTGTTCGCATTTCTGTTCGACCGGCGCGGCCGCGGGCTGACCAAGGATGAGGCCGAAGCGATGATCTGGCCCGACCTGGACATGGAGCGCGCCGACACCGCCTTCCACCGCACGATCTCGGCGCTGCGGCGGACGCTGGAGCCGGGGCTGCGGCGCGGCAACGAAAGCCGCCTGATCGCCTATCACCACGAGCGCTACTGGCTCGATCCGGCCGCCGTCGCCTGGTGCGACGCCGATGGCTTCACCTCCGCCGTCGAGCACGGCCACACGCTGCTGCGTCAGGGCGACGCAGAGGCGGCCCGCACGGCCTTTGCGGAGGCGCTTGAGCTGTACCGCGGCGACTACATGGACGACTGCCCGTTCTTCGGCGACTCAACCTACGTCGAGGCGCGCCGCGCCGAGCTGCGTGACCAGCGCATTGATATGCTGCTGGCGCTCGGCGTCGTCTACGAGCGGCTTGGGCAGGCCGGCGAGGCGGCCACCAGCTACCGCCGCGCGCTCGCCGCCGCCGACGGCGATTGCCCGCGCGCCGAGGAAGGGTTGGCGCGACTGCATGTAAGCGCGGCGTGACGCCGCGACCGTCTGGAGCGAACCAAATCTGGATGAATCGTGTGCATGGAGCTGTTCTGCGGTTTATGGAGCTATAGAACCGCAGAACCGCAGAACCGCAGAATCATACCCACAAGTGTCAGAGCTGGTATGATGTGGAAGATCTTATTCGCGCGCCCAGGCAACCCTGCTGCGAGATGCTAGAGATCCTTCGCTCCGGCTGCGACCTCCGCTCAGGATGACATCCGATGGGGGATTTATTCTTTTATGAGCTTAAGGCTTCTTGTAAGCCAGGGAGTTCATCGCCGCCGGTCAGCACTCGGAGGCTGGAATTCGCGAAGTCACCGCCGATCGGCTCGTAGCGCCCGCCCAGGCATTTCGCCAAGAACGCTTCGGCGATCGCGTTGAAGGACAGGCTATTCTCGGGGCGAGCGAAGCCGTGGCCTTCGTCCGGATACAGCACATAGGTCACGGGGATGTGCTTGGCTTGCATTGCCTTCACGATCTGGTCGGATTCAGCTTGTTTAACCCGCGGATCGTTTGCGCCCTGGCCGATGAGCAATGGGCGGCAGATGCGATCCACATATGTCAGCGGGGAATGCTTCGTCAGGAGGGCGCGGCCCTCTTCGGTGCGATGATCGCCCACCCGAGTGGTGAATAATTCCAGGATGGGTTTCCAATAGGGGGGCACGGATTCTAGCAGGGTGATGAGGTTCGACGGGCCGACGAGATCGACGCCGCACGCATACATCTCTGGGTAGAGCGTCAACCCGGCGAGGGTGGAATAGCCCCCAAAACTGCCGCCCATCACCGCCACTTTTTGCAGATCCGCGATCCCTTTGGCTATGGCCCACTGCGTAGCATCGACCTGGTCTTCCATGATTTTGCCGCCCCACTGGTGGTCTCCGGCGTTCGTAAACGCTTTGCCAAATCCGGTAGACGAGCGGAAGTTGACACACAGAACGGCATAGCCGCGATTGGCAAGCCATTGGTGCCAGGGGATATAGCCCCAGAAGTCGCGACCCCATGGGCCGCCGTGTGGAATAAACACCATCGGGAGTGGTCGATCGGGAATGCCGTCGCCGTCGGAGTCGTTGTCAAGCGGGAGCGAGTAGTACACCACCAGGTCGAGGCCGTCGCGCGAACGGATCACGGCGGAGTGCATCTTCACGAGCGGCTGGTTCTCGAGCGCCTGGCGGTTGGTGAACAGAAAGCGGACGGCGCGCTGTGGACGATCGTAGAGGTAAAAGCGGGTTGGGCCATTATCAACCAGGTAGAGCACCACCCAGAACTTGTCGTCGAGTGTGCGACTGATGATTTCCGCCTCCCCGTCGGCGACCGTGCGCAAATAGGCCAGATCGGACTCAATCGACTGATCGAGGATCTGCCAGCGTTTGCGTTCGTGGACAAAACTGACCGCCTGGACGTGCTTCTCGGTCGGGTGGCGGATGACATCCTCGGCGTCGGCCAGTGGGTCTTCGGCCAGGAGGGTCGTTTGCTGGGTCGCAAGGCTCCGCGCCACTACACTCGATGTGTTGCGACCACGGCTGTCTTTCATGAAGATCACGCTACTGGTCTTGTCTAATCCAACGGGGCCGGTCGTCAACATGTCTTCGCGCGGGATCCTATCCCACGGCTCCCAAACGTCCTGTTCGGCACCTTTGAAGACTTCCATGCCACCATCAGGTGTCATACGAAAAGCGATCAGTATGCGATAATCGTCGTCGACGACAAAGTCGGCGTAACTATCGTTTTGCTCCAGGAGAGTCCTGTCGCCGGTCGTGAGGTTGATGCGATAAATATCGTGCCATTGAGGGTTACGGTTGTTCAGGCCGACGACGACTTCTTCAGGGAATCTAGGGCTGACGTTCTTCAGTTGGGTTTGCACCCCCTCAAAGGGGCTGAGATCCTTCGTTTCGTTGGTCGTCAAATCGACGCTGTAGAGTCGCCAGTTTTCATCGCCGTTCTTGTCCTGGATGTAGAGGACGTGGCGGTTGGTATAGGCCCACAGGTAGAAGCGGATGCCGCGCCCAGTATCATGCGTGACCGGTTGGGCGGCATCTAAATTATCCCGTGGAGCTACCCACACATTGAGCACGCCATCTCGTGGGGCCAGGTAGGCGAGGTGCGCCCCATCGGGGCTGAGTTGGACGGAAGCTCTGTCAGGATTACCGAAGAGGATTTTGCGAGGAATAAGCGGAACAGTTGTCATCAGATTACTCCTTGCCCTGCAGATGTTCAATAGCTACTGAACCTGTATTACCCGTTCGATTATATCATGCCAGATATGTATACACCTGATACCAAATCTGGCAACATGGTTCTGCGGTTGGGCGGTTTGCTCAGACGCAGATCCGCGGAACCGCAGAACCGGCGGACGCACTCGATCGATCTGGATTCGATATGAAGTGATAGGACCTAAGCGGTCGGCCGTTTGGAAGCCGTTTTGTCCGCAGTACCCAGGTATGCGCTCTTTCTTCAATAAACAAGAAATGCATCGCCGTGCTCATTGTCTCCATATGTACATCAGGACGCCGTTGATCACTACGGCCAGCACGAAGACCCCGGCGAGGGTTCGATGCCCGGTCGCGACCAGGCCGGCGGCGGCACACCCGAAGACCGCCACCTGCAAGACCAACCACACCCATACAGGCACAGGTACAGCTGCTCGGGGAGCGATAAACGTGCCCCAGACCACCGCCGCGAGCAGCGGCGCGGCGATGGCCAAGCCGATCTTCACGATCGTGCTTTGTCCAGTCTGGAAGCCCCAATACCCCAGGGCGGCCAGCGCGCAGAGCTCCAGGAGGAAGCGCAGCGCGAGGTTGGCGGATTTGATGATCTCCATATGCACGATTCCTTTCAGGGCTATCATTCGTCAGCGTCTGCCTTCCGCCCGCAGTCCCGCAATGAAGGCCCGCAGCAGCCGCAGAAAACTCTCGTCGCGGTCCAGCGGCATGCCAAACCCGCCCGCCAGTTCCAGCGTCGCGAATCCGTGGACGATACTGCGAAACCCCCGCACCGCGTGGATGGCAGCCTCCCCGTCGAGCCCGTACGGCTCCAGCACCGCTAGCACGACCTCGATGATCGCCTGGCTGACCTGCCGCAGTTCCTCATCAGCGGGAGCAGGCGCGCGCACCGTGGCCGCGTACACCCCCGCGTGCTCCATGATGTAGGTACGATAGGCCTGGCCAACTGCCAGCACTGCCGCGTCCTCCGCCTTCCCGATCGCCGCGCGACTCATGCGCCCCAAGAGCTGGCGCAAGCCGAGCAGCGCCAGCTCCCGCCGCAGGCCCGGCAAGCCCTCGACGTGGTTATAGAGCGAGGGCAGTTTTACGCTTAACCGCGCGGCCACCGCAGCCAGTGTTAGCGCATCCAGCCCGACCGCGTCGGCTAGCTCGGCGCCGACCGCCACCACCCGTCCGCGGTCGATTCCGACACTACGCGCCATGGGGCAGCACCTCCCCGCGCGCGCGCGCAGCCACGGCGATCGCATCATCCATCGCGGCGAGCGGCTGCTCCAGCACCTCGCCGTGGCCCACAGCCAGGCGTGTAGGCTCCATCGATCGGAGCCGTCGCGCGCTTATGAGCGCCAGCGGACGGTTCCAGGTGGCCATGGCCGGGAAAGGGAACAGCAGCCGGAGCGTACCCGACACCGCCACGCCGGCGCGGGTTTGGAAGGCGTCACCGGCGATGAGTGTACCGTCGCGTGTGTCGAACAGGGCGATATGGCCCGGGGTATGACCGGGCGTGCTGACCACTTGGAGCGAGCCGATCCGTTCATTGTCCTCCAGCAGGTGGCTCGGCTTCGTCGCGATAGTCTGGTAGGCGCCGCGCAGTTTGGTCTGGGGCTCGTCGCGCTCGAGGCGCATATCACCGGCCAGGAAACGCGTGTCGCGCGCGGAAACCAGCACCTCGGCTTCGGGAAGAAGCTGGTGCAGTGCGTCGAGCGAGCCGAGGTGATCCATATGTGCGTGAGTGAGCACGATGCGCTGGATTGGCATGCCCAGCGTGCGCGCCGCAGCGAGGATGGCCGCGGCGCTGCCCGGCAGCCCGCAATCGATGAGGGTCAACCCATCGTCCTCGCGAACCAGATAACAGTTGACGGGAAACACGCGCGGGAAGCGGGTCAGCTGGATCAATGATGATCCGTGATGGGTGATTCGCATCAGTAGCCTCTTTCGTAGCTGAGGAAGCGATATGGCTATGACGTAAAGATAGTGGCGCTTCGTTACTAATATGATTAGATTATAGACTAACTATATTAGTTTGTCAAGTACGACTTTTGGCTGATGCTGGAACGACAGGTGGGTGAAACGCTGTGGGGGTCGTACCAAGTTCGAATAAATAGTTGCGTTTCGGGCGATGCCGGAGTCAAGGCTTTAGCCGGTGGGGATGCGCTATCCGGCTAAAGCCCTGACGCCAATGATCATGTGAACTTGGTATTGGTCAGTGCGTGGGATCTGCGGCATCACCGGAGCGCGTAGATGGTGGTCGCGAGCTGCTCCAGCGTCGTGCAGGTCCGATCGCCCACCACTTCGTCGCGGACCCAGTTGAAGATGCGGTAGCGGTGCAGCAGGGTGTAAGCCAGCAAACGCCGGCTCAGCGCGTCGGTGAGGTCGGCGTCCCGGTAGCCATACGCCTGCAGGAAGGTGCTCAGCAGC
>WNFV01008421.1_pt1 | contig 11632 bp, 13 predicted proteins | sample 5400101 | NCBI WGS metagenome assembly WNFV01 (sample SAMN13153361, study PRJNA577476) | soil metagenome | isolation source: 115 cm soil or saprolite under grassland replicate 1 | place: USA:California | collected 2016-06-15
ATCTGTGAATCCGCTACCGTTGGAGGCGACGTGGTACCGACAGTTTTCTGGGGCAAGTTAACTTGCCAGGGGGTGGGAAGAATTTCTCTTTTAGAAATCTCCCAAGTGCCTTGAACCTGATGGGTGACTGGTGCGGACCAACGTTCCGACACCGACTGATGGAAAACAGGGGCGCGTTACCGAAAGATCACGAACTCGGCGAGAAGAAAAAAAAGAGAAAGAACAAAGTTCTTTCTACAGGAGAGTCTTTGCCTCTTGACCTGCCTGCTAATGGGTGACCATGATGTTCCTCTCATGCTTGGTTGAAGGAAGCTTCGAGGAAATTTGGAGTGGTCGACTAGGATGGAAGCGGCGAGATCCCAGCTTGGTAAGCTAGCGTTCTACCGATACGAGGTTTATTCCGTTGCGAGAATGGAAATGAAATCCGATAGCCTGCGTGTCCGCGGCAGGTAAGGATGGGAGGTAATTTGTCCCTGGAACAAAGGACCCCAACGTCCTGGAATGGTCGTGCCACATGAGGGACAGCAGCCATTTGGAGTAAGATTGTAGCTCAAGATTAGATAGCCGTACCTCTCAATGAGAAGCTCCTGGCATTTATAGCAACGAGTATTTTCCAGGTCTCCCACCTGGCCCGGCAGATTCCCTGCGTAGACATAACGCAGCCCAGCCTTCTTGCCGATCTCGGCTGCCCGTATCAAGTCTTTGGCCGTGGTATTTTCCGAATCAGTCATCTTATAGTCTTTGTGAAACGCGGTCACATGCCAGGGGATGTATGCCGATACGCTTACCAGGAATTCGCTAAGCCGCTTCAGCTCATCATCCGAATCGTTAAAACCGGGAACCAACAGCGTTACAATCTCTAGCCAGAAGCCCATTTCATAGACTCTGCGAATCGTATCCAGAATGGGCTGCAACCGACCGCCCAATTGCCGATAATGGCGGTCATCGAAACTCTTGAGATCTACCTTGTAGAGCTCAACCCACGGCCTCAGGTACTCCAACACTTGAGGAGTACCGTTTCCATTGGAAACAAAGCCTGTCAACAAGCCAGCCGCGCGCGCTTCCTTAAAGACCGCTACCGCCCACTCGCTCGTAATTAACGGCTCATTGTAGGTGCTGACGATGACTTTGGCCCCTTGCTGGAGAGCTTCGCGAACAAGCTCCTGCGGCGTAACCCTCACGGGTGGAGCGGCGGCCGCAGGATCGCGGAGGGCCTGTGAGGTTACCCAGTTCTGGCAATAGGCGCAGTGTAAATCACAGCCGAGCATTCCGAAGCTAAAGGCCAAAGCCCCGGGATGGACATGGAAGAATGGTTTTTTCTCTATGGGGTCGCATTGCACGCCCCCCACATAACCCCAAGGAACGTAGAGCTTGCCTCCTCTATTGAATCGAACCTGGCAAACCCCGGGCCGGCCATCCGGGATTGGGCAGCAATGGCCGCACGCGAAACAGCGGATTCGCCCATCGTCAAGCTTCTCGTAAAGCTCGCCTTCGCGAACATTGTCATTAAGAATGTCTCGCATGGTCGCCATGGACTACTCTTTCCCGCGTAAACCGCAAGCAATTGCATCATGTCTGCGTTCCGAATTCAAATAGGCAGTTACTTGGGCAGGCATACACTTAGATTCGTACGTGTAAAATGTTCAACACAACCACTTCAACAAAGTTCATCGCGCCAAGACGCCACCTAAAGAAAATCCAAAATCCGAAGGTCAAAAAAGGGGTCAAAAAGGGGTCAAGGCTTTCTAATATTGATAATCTTCGATTCTCGGTGGTAAAGGGGATGGATGGCGAGGCGTCCGCGGCTATTGGCTGCGGAGTTTTGTATCACGTCATCGTGCGGAGAAACAAAGAGGTCACGTCTTTTGTTGGTGTGTCCAGATGAAATGCTGTCGTGATCCATAGGGTAACTCTCATCGATGAGAGTGGTGAGAGAAGTCCCGTGGCGGTAAAAGCCAGGAGCCGCCTAGCTTGGGTAGCAGCATGAAGAGTAATCGACATGTTGAAGCCTACCCGACAAAGTCAGCCCTGGGCTGATGAGCGAGTTACTGGGTTGCAACGTGAGTGAACGCTGAGCAAGCCTCGTTAAGATTAAGATCCGATGGTCGAGCCGATCAACAACGGTCAAGACGATATGTGCTATCTCAGACTGGCTTAAGGGATAGTTCACACCGGCGGGGTATTGGCGGCGACACGGTAACAAGGAGACGATGGAAACTGGAGAAGTCCTGTTTGTCCCAGGAAGAAATTCTTGGAGAAGGATCGGTCCTATAACTGAGGACACAGGAAAGGGATCGAAGAATCAAACTCAGCATGGCCCCTTCGCTCCAGAGACATTACTCTCCTTCTTCACTACTACGGGCCACTCCGCCATCCTGCTTGCCGGTGGGAACCCGCTTCAGTAACCCGCCTTTTTAGCTATTCGTGAATGCGAAATTCCTTTCAAAACGGTCCCATATTAGACAGTAATCCCTCTCCAGTCAGCGTAGAGTTCGAGCAATTCTAGGCATGGGGTTTCACTTCTGAGGTTACTCGAAATTTTTTAAGTAAGCCTGACTTAACCCTCCTAATCTGTCCAACCAAAGGAGGTTGACATGCGAAAATTAATGGTGCTCTTCGCGCTCATGATCGCTCTCGGTCAATGGGGTTGCCAATTCATTGGAGGAACGGCGTCAGGGAACAGTACACCCGTGTCACGCTACAACTCTAACTCTCATTACCAGATGAACCAGCTGGAGGAGGATTATCGAGAGCAAAGAATAACTCGTAGAGACTACGAGATCCGTAAGGGACAGGTAGAGATAGGATTTATCCTTTACTAGGTGAAGTCTTTGATGACAATTGGTTCAACTTTCACTGGGTGAAATCTCTCAACCAAAGGCTCCCTAAACCCAGCTTGCGTGCTGCTCACACGGTTGTAAAAGAGAATGAAATCGATGCGAGATGTTTTTCAGCTAATCTTGACACTACGGTACGTGCTTTTGGCGGCGTTACGAGCAACCAAGGGAGAAGCGCTTGGCTTTCCCCCTTGGTTGCTGTTTGACGGTTTGTGATGAATCAGTTCAGGCTTATAGCGATCTGTCTTGGCTTGGCCTCATCGGCTTTGGGAACCTGTACTTCAAGGATTCCGTCCCGATAGGTCGCTCTGATGCCATCGTGTTTCACGGTTTGCGGCACGTAGAAGGATCGAGAAAATTTACCCGCAACCCGCTCGACCCGGTGGTACTCGACCCCATTGGCTGGCTCTTCATACTTTCTCTCGCCACTGAGTGTCAATATCCCCTCGTTCACTTCCGTTTTGAGGTCCTCGTTTCTAATCCCGGGCAGCTCGGCGCGAATGAGATACGAATCCTTACTTTCAAGAATGTCCACGGGAGGACACCAAACTCCAGTGGCAGCACTCTGTTGCGCCCGTGTCCGACCGAACGTGTCTTCGAATAGCTCGTTGATCCGGGACTGAAATCTGTTTACCCCCTCCACCTGTTCCAATCTTCCTAGTTCCATAATTAGCGCTCCTTTTTAAACCTTTTCTTTAAGCTAGCGGGAAGTTAATCACGGCGTGTCACCGTGTCAAGGAGGAGTAGAATGATTGGAGAATGATTGGATCAGTCTGACCCATAGCTGAGCATGGATAAAACCGCAGAAACGGATCGGCCAGTATGCCTGGTTGGTCTTGATCACGTTTATCGGCGCTTTCTTCTGGCTGTATTCGGATACCGTGAATAAGACCAGCCTTGCCACTCGCATTGCCGGACTGCGAACGTTGGCCACGGAAGAAGGCAAACCGTTGCTTCTGTCCGTGACTCTGACCGACGGGAATAACCTAAAGTACCTCATCTAACTGCCGCAAGCCGACAAGTTGGAGGTCGCAAAAGAAGGGAATTCGAAAGAAAAGGTCTCATCCTGGGAGAGAGAGCGAAAAATTAGGCACGGCTTTTAGCACCGGCGATAATCCATTGCCGCTCGGTATCGCGCTGAAGATTTCCCACTAGAACTCAGCAAAAGAGCCACATCACACTCGAGATGCCGCATCGGCACCTCAGTATTAAATTCTTTTCAACACTGTACACTATTAGACAGCAAACTCTTGCCGAGTAAGATTACGTTGATCGTACAAGGAGGACGAATCTATGTTTACGCCGATTTGGAGAACCGTATTCGCAAGCGCGCTTTTCTTGACTCTGGCTGTGTCCGCTTGGGCGGCGGAGGAAAAGCAAGCGCCGCCGGCTAAAGCGGAGAAGATGGGGGAGATGGAGAAGAAGCCGGAGATGGGAAAGATGACGACGGGCAGGAAAGACAACAGAGAGGTTCAAGAGGCTTTGAAGGCCAAGGGCAACGATCCCGGACCTATCGACGGCAGAATGGGTCCCAAAACCCGGGCCGCGCTGAAGGCATTTCAAGAGGCCAATGGTTTGAAGGCGACCGGACAATTGGATAACCAGACAGCCGAGAAGCTCGGAATCAAAATGGCTAAGCCCATGGATACGGAGATGAAGGCCATGAAAAAAGAAAAGATGGAACCCATGAGCAAAGAACCGACGAGCAAAGAAAAGAAGTAATTGCCCATCCACGAAAACAGAAGGGGAGTTTTAATGCTCCCCTCTGACCTATAAGACGGTATCTCCCAGCAGCCATCAAAAGTCTCTTCCGGCGTTTCGCAAAAGAACAATCTGAGTTAATAGACTGAGGCAAGTCTCACAGTGCGCCGCACTTGTACGTTCGCTATATAAAAAAGGACTTCATGACTTTTTCGAGAAGTAGCCCGTTCCTTGATTAGCCGAGTCGAAAAAGCGATCGTGAGTGAGGAGTGCCGACATCGCGACTCAGGTCAATGTGACTCAGGCGATTTTTCACTCTGGTATAACGTACCCACAGCCGCTATGCTCATTTTCGCCGGCGTAATCGCTCTGAACGCTTTCGACGAGGCAGGCGATTGGCAATTCCGTTGGCGGTGAACTTGTCTCACAGTTGATACGCCGCTGATCCAAATTGTCGCAGAGTTGGGACGCTGGATAGCGTTTTTGAACTCTTGTTTTTGACTCAGCAGTTTCTCGCAGAACTTCTTCCGGCGTCGCTTGGCCGCCAATTTATTTCGCTCCACTTGATCGTCGCTGACCCAAATACTGCGGTACTCGCTAGCGACGGATCTGCCATTGTCAGTGTTAGCGTTAACGAAAGAGATCAATGACGCATCGTCTGCGTCGTCATTAAATTGTTGCGCACCGAGCTCGGTAGTTTGGCCCGGTCCTTGCTCGCTTCCTTTCTTTTAGATGAAAGCGACCGGTGCGATTGTCGCGCCAGTGTCTGCAATCCGGTAGCACTATGGCCGCCAAAGCCAAACGAAAAAACACAACAAAGAAGAACCCATCCGCGAAAAGGCGAAAGAACAAATACATCCCGCCGTCCCAGACCAATGAACCCTTCGAACAGGAAGCCGATCGCCCGATTGGCTAACACGGCGCAGCGGGCCGCCCGCCGCTCATGAAGAAGTAACTGTCATCGGGTTGTCTGATGGAACTGCAGCGTAGATCGCCTTGCTCCGCCGCTGAATGATGACGGGTCAGATGAGAGACGGGGCTATTTTACGCGCGATGACGTCCGGCCCGGTTACGCGCGCGGTCTCGAGGCATTTTTGCTTCGTTGCGATTCTCGGCAATTTCTTTCTAACCGTGTGCGCGTTTGCCGGAGAGGCGCCGCTGAAGCAAATCAAGCTGCCCACGGGATTCGAAATCGCCATCTTCGCCGACAATATCCGCGATGCCCGCTCCATGGTCTTGAGTCCAAAAGGGACTGTATTCGTCGGCACCCGCGGGGCGGGGAAAGTCTATGCGCTTGCGGCTCAAGCAGAAGAGGGTCTGATCTGGTGTCAGGAGGGCCTGATCTGGTGTCAGGGTCTGATCTGGTGTCATAGGGTCTGATCTGGTGTCAGGATTTCATATTGACTTATTGAGGTGGACTGTCATAGGAAGGATGCGATGGCGCGAAAGCCGAGAGTGGAATATGCGGGAGCGTTTTACCATGTGATTTGCCGGGGCAATCAGCGGCAGGTGATATTCCGCAGCGACGCGGACCGGGAATTCTATTTGGAACGACTCGATGAGTACCGGCAGCGATACGGCTTTAACGTTTATTCCTACGTGCTGATGAGCAATCACGTTCACTTGTTGATCGAAACCGGCAAGGTTCCGTTGTCCAAGATAATGCAGGGGCTACAATTGAGGTACACGGGATACTACAACAGGAAATACAAGAAAGTAGGACATCTTTTTCAGGGACGCTACAAAGCCATCTTGTGCGACCGCCAAGCGTATTGTTGGAGCTGGTACGTTATTTACATCTCAATCCGGGACGGATGCGCGCACCGTTGGACCCATGGAAGTATCGGTGGAGCAGCCATGGGTCATATTTAGGGAAGACCGGTTTGGTCAAAGTAGAGACCTCGGTGGTTTTGGGAGAGTTGGCTAACACGGTTGGCCAAGCCAGACGAGTGTACTTAGGATTTATGTCGGAAGGGAAAGGGGCGGGGCACCAATCGAACTACTATGATGTGCGCGATCAGAGGTTTTTGGGCGATAAGGGTTTTGTCGAGCAGATCGATGAGCGGATTCGGGCCGAGCGAGAGATTGAGGTGCCCGGGCCAAGAGCGAAATTTTCAGAATTGCTGCGTCTGACGGCTGAAGCTTATGGCGTGAACGAACGGGCCTTAGTCCAAGCCGGGCGTCAACGAAAATGGGTGAGGACGAGGTCGATATTGGTGTATCTGGCGCGGGAGTGGGGTAGGGCAAGCGTCAAGGAGATAGGGCGCCGTTTGCATCGCGATCCTTCGATCATCAGCCGGTTGTACTCAGCGTACGCGGCAGATCGCGACCGCAATAAAGAGACACTATTGGCCAAACAACTACAACAATAATGCAATATGAAAGCCTGACACCTTCGCTGCTGCACCTTCGCCTGCCTTGAAATCATATCTCTTCGAGCGCCGTGTAGTCATGAACTCCGCTACATTGCGGAGCGAAGCGGGCCCACTTAAAAACTTTGCCGTCCTTCTTTCGCACGAAACGGTACGGAATTTCGCCGCGCGTCGCGGGCCTCCCATTCTCGTCGATGTAGTCAAAGCCATCTCGCAATTCATGCGCTGATATCACATAGATTCTATGCGCCGGCACTTCGATCCATGCAGCCATGTTCGTAGACCTCCATTCCGCCGGCTGGAGAAGTAACTATTACAGGTCACGCCGCGGAAAAGATCCGCGAGCTTCTTTCCGGCGCAGCCGAGGGATATGGGTTGCGCATCAAAGTCATGGAGGGCGGCTGCTCCGGTTACGAGTACAAAATGGAGATTGATTTTCCCGCGGCATTGCGACGAAGCGCGCCCCCAGTTGAGCAGATCATCGATTTTCGTCGTAAAAACCGTTTCGGGCAATTGGTTTATTAGTGACGTAAAAGCCTCCTGGTTATCTTTGTAGCCGTCGAACCGTCATTTCCTATCGATCCACCGCATGGCATCCTCCAGGGCAAACTCGTCGGCTTCGTTTTCCGTCCAAAACACTTTATCGAGCCGATCGTGGTGCGATGGAGCACCGTTCCCCTCAGCGTTGGAATTTTGACGCGTCAAAATATAGCGGGGAATCCAACTGCTACTTTGCGTCAGCTGAAACGATTCACTGCGAATGAGGCAGTTCTTGTATGAAATGTCACGTTTCATTTACTGCGCCGTTGCCTCACGGTCGATGATGATCGTCTCGCGTTCGCCATTTACTTACGGCAAAGACCCTGCGATCGCTGGCATTCCGCGAAACGACCCTTTGCCGTTCAATTCGAAATTCTCAGACCAATCCCAAGAGGCACCGGCGCATCGCCGACATTGACCGCCGTTCCCAAGCTCGCCAGTTGCCAGTTCTGCATGATTTCTGTTGAGTGCTCATCTCTTTTTGCTGTATGCGCGGCCTGCGGTTCCGATGCCGTGACGACATATTTAATGTTACTGCCGTCACTAAGAGTCAGGGACAATACCGTTTCTTTGCTATCGGCTACCGCGAATGTTTGAATTGCGCTGATTTGCTTTGACATCGTAGTGACTCTGACGGCATCGGAATACAGAAACCATGAGGACGCGACAAATACCGCCAGAACTAACCAGGCATATTGACTGACTCTCTTTTGGCGTTTCAAAAGTCGCGCTCTCTGTAGTTGGAAGAAATGATAATTCGCTTGCCGTTCGGCTGCCAGTTTATGAGCCGGATCCTCTTCGAATGAAAATGCCGGTTGATCATGGACAATGTGAAAACTGTTCAACATAATCCCGATAATCGTTAACGCCAGAAGAATAACAATAACTAATAGCGGACTCACTCTGTTGCTCCTTTTGGCCGTAAATGCCGGCCGTCTGATTGGAAGGCTGAGGAAAAAAGCTTACTTGAAGGATTTCAACTAACTGCGGACGGGAACCTTACGACTGTAGAGGTATGTATTAAGCCTAGGTGAATTAGGTCGTGATAGCAAGCAAGCCAAGATGTACGGTAGTGTCCTAATTTGCCGCTGGGCTATTTTTTCTTCTGACCTTCGGCCACTATGTAAGCCCGCACTGCATCATAAGCCGAGTTAATCGGCGGTACTCCTAACACCGCAACTTGGCGCAGCTTGCCAGCATCGTTTTTATAGCTCCAAGCATAAGCCTTTTTTGCTTTCGGATGGTTTATCAACGAGAAGATTTCAACGACTCCTTGCCAAACGCTTTTACCTTCGAAAGTTTCATGAACAGCAACGGAAACCACATGGGTGCTATTGCAACCGTGCAGATCCAAAATTGTCTTCTTTAGTTTGCCGAGATCATTCATGGAGCCATTTCAACTAAGTTTTGGACTGTCAACGGACTACCGACAACGCCCGCTTGCATCGCTGGCGTCATGCGGAGTGTACGATGAAACCGCACAAAATTGTAGAAGCAGAAATATAAATCCATCGCCGCTTGGAAATTTTCTAGCTTCTTGCTGAAACCATTCGTCAATCTAGTCAGGCGACGGCAGTGCATTCGCATATTGAGATTAGAACGCTCAACGTAAGAAGTCGAAGCAAAGTCCATGTCAGGATAGCCGATCACATCGTTTTTCGTTGTTCTAAAAACTTTGGGTGGGCTATAACGGCCACGGTCTTCTGGTTCTTGTGAATACTCCTTTACGATTGTGGCGTAATCAACGTCATGGGCTCTCGCCGCCAACCTACTGCCTCTCGGAGAAGCCTTCTAGATGATTATCAAGTCTAGAGTTGCTTAGTTGTAACCTTCTGAGGTAGTCCATGTCGCGACCTCTCAGAATTCAGTATCCCGGAGCCGTCTATCACGTTATGAACCGGGGTCGGGTAAGACGGGCGACCTTTGTCGACGACGCCGACTCGGGCGTACCGAGAGCATGGGTATCGGCTGCACGAAATCGCCGCGCATCTGGGAGTGCACTATGCGACGGTGAGTCGACGGCTCAGAAAGCTGGAGCGACAGGAGTAGGATGTCGGATTGCAAGACACCAAACATCTAACACTAACATCTAACATTCAACGTGGCCGGGCTTTTTCTCTAGGCGATTTGAAATTAGGCAACTTAGGCAAGTCAGGCACCGAAATACGCACCGAAATATGTCCATCCGTGCCTTGAGGCTCACCCCAAATTGACATAACGTTATCTTATCGGATACTCTTTCCTCCGAAATAGCGATCCGGGGACAGCCGAGTCTCTCTCCTAGCAGCTTCGAATCCTCGACGTGGGCTGGCGGTTTTTTTCGCTCTTCAAAATTCTCAGTCTACTCCTGGGGGACGTTGGTAGTATGGCCAAAAACTACTACATCGTTCTGAGAGTATCCCGTGCAGAGAGCCCGCGCGGAATTCAAGATGCCTTTCGCGAGCTCGCCAAGAAGTACCACCCAGATAGAATAGGGCCCCAAGGCACACGGACATTTCAGGAAATCCTGGAAGCCTACCAGGCCCTTTCCGATCCAGAGAAAAGAAAACTCCACAACCAGGAGCTTTACAAGGCCGAGACCCAAGAAGAAATCCGGCCCGAACCCATTAGGGTACGCAGGCCGCGCGCTGAACCACTAGTACATGAACCCATGTCCATATTGAGAGACTTCCAGACAATCCGCCCTGGATACGAACCCTTATTCGACCGGATATTCAGAAATTTTACCGGCGTAGGCATCCCAAAAGGAGAACTCCCAGAGGGACTCAATCTGGAACTTATACTTTCATCTGATGAGGTCGTCACAGGTATAACGGCACCTATTAGAATCCCAATCTTTTATCCATGCCCTGCCTGCGGAGGTTCCGGCCGAAACTGGCTCTTCCCTTGCGTTGAGTGCGGCGAGCAGGGAATGATCGAGGACGAAAAGACGATTCATGTTCGCATCCCCTCCATGGTCCGGGACGGCACCATCATGGAAATACCCATCCGCGGCTTGGGAATTCACAATTTCTACCTACGCCTGCATATTCTCATTGCGCGCTGACACTATCCCCGCCAGCTCAAGCATTCTATAAAAAATCGCAGCGTTGCCAAGACAACATGACCCGAATCAGGCCCTATTTTAGATTCGATAGGAAGCTTTTGGGGAAGCTCAACCATTGCGCCTTTCAGTCTCTTAAGGAGTTCTTCCGTAAGACACTGAACCCGGATTCCGCAGTTCCTGCCGACGCGATGAGTGAGGAGCAAACCTTCCGTAGCGAAGTCAATGGGTCTTTGCCTCTGAGCGGACATCGATCATCGGTGGTTCAAGATGAAATCTAAGACTTACAATGGTCAAGCGCGAAGTGGCGAAAAGGACTTTGAAACTTTACAGTTGGGTGCCTTCGCTACTCCAGGTTTGCTCCTCGCTCAAGGGCCCGAAGGTTTAACTGCGGAATCCCGGCTGAATAAAAAAGAAGCCGTGCCAGGGGCTGTGATCTCTATCCAAACTTTCGGAGATCTCGTCAACTTTCACCCGCATCTCCATTATCTTGTCAGCGACGGCTGCTTTATGCCCAACGGGTGGTTTTACGTCCTTCCCGAAATAGACGTAAAAAAGCTTGAAAGCCTCTTCCGGCATAAGGTCCTTAAGTTACTGCTCAGAGAGAAAAAGATCAGCAGGGAGTGGATCGAAAAGCTCCTTTCCTGGAGAAACTCCGGGTTAATATCCATAATCAGGTCAAAATCAGAAGCCAGGACAAGAGTGGGCGGGAATGCTTAGCCCAGTACTTCGTTCCCCATTCTCCCAGGAAAAGATGACCTACCGAAAGGATTTGAAATTAGGCAACTTAGGCAAGTCAGGCACCGAAATTCGGTCTTCCGGCACCGAAATTCGGTCTTCTTTCGGCACTCCCTATTCTCTTACGAAGACACGCATGCGAATCACAGCCGCCCCTATGCCCTAGTCGTGAAAGTGTTGCGAGGAGAATCCTTGAAGGCCAGGGGTCGGTTTTTACTTTCGTCGTTGGCGACGGCGTGATGAAGCGATTAAAGACCGCAGACCTGATAATCATCTAGCAGGCTTCTCCGAGAGGCACTAAGGTTGGCAATGAGCCAACCCCAACAACTCAAGGAGGAGACGAAGATGAAACTGTATGGAGCGATCGATTTGCATTCGACCAACAGCGTGCTGGTTGTGAT
>WNFV01010379.1_pt1 | contig 11632 bp, 8 predicted proteins | sample 5400101 | NCBI WGS metagenome assembly WNFV01 (sample SAMN13153361, study PRJNA577476) | soil metagenome | isolation source: 115 cm soil or saprolite under grassland replicate 1 | place: USA:California | collected 2016-06-15
GATCAGGTATGTATTGCAGGCTGAGATAAAGGTCAAGGGCTTCGAGATTAATTTCGGGTTTGTGCGGGAGCGCGGTAAGAATTGCGCTTAATTCGGAGCCAAAATAAATCATGCCGTTTTGAATTGTGTAGTACATCGGCTTCTTGCCGAGTCGGTCACGGCCTAAAAGCAAGCGACGCTTTTTATCATCCCATAGTGCGAGGGCAAACATGCCACGCAGACGCTTGATGCAATCATCGCCCTCATCTTCATAAAAGTGAACGATGCACTCGGTGTCGGTCTTCGTGGTGAGGCGATGGCCACGGCGCTCTAGTTCAGCGCGCATCTCAGGATAGTTATAGCACTCGCCATTGAAGATGATCCAGATGGATTCATCTTCGTTGGCTATTGGCTGGTCGCCACCACTGACGTCAATAATGGCAAGTCGACGCATGGCCAATCCCACGCCTGCGTCAGTGTGAAAGCCGTCGCTATCAGGACCACGATGGGCAATAGCCGCGTTCATTTTTTCGAGCAACGCGCGCTCGGGTTTTTGATTGTCAGAGTAGGCGAGACCGCAAATGCCACACATAAGGTTTAACCACTTTTTTGGAGTCCGACGACTCCCGTCGTCGGGTTTCCAAAGTCTCCAGACTTTGGACTCCGTTATGCTATTTTCTCTAAATATTCAGAATACTGGCGGGCGACGTTTTCCCACGAGTATTTTTGTTCGACTCTTTGACGGGAAGCCTCCCCCATTTGCCTCCGCATCTTCTCATCGACGAGGAGCTTGCGCAGGCCAGCGCGGAGTGAATCCACATCTTCGGCATTCACCAGCATGCCCGTCACACCGTCTACGATAAGTTCCTCGTTACCGGCGATTCTCGTGGCGATAACGGGCAATCCACTAGCCATTGCTTCGAGCACAGCATTCGGCATCCCTTCGTGACGGGATGGAAAAAGGAACAGGTTCGACTGATGATACCACTTCACCAAATCCTCGCGTGACTGCCAGCCGAGGAAAGTGACGCGCTCGCTGATGCCGAGTTGGCGCGCCAGTGACTTAAGAGATTCCATTTGTGAGCCATCGCCTGCGATATGCCATTCCCAATCAAGATCTTTGAGTTGTGCGAGGGTACGCAGGCCCAGGTCAAATCCCTTTTGATAAACCACGCGCCCGACGGAAAGCAGACATGGTGTTGACCAATCGCGTTCACCTGCGTCAAAGTGCATGACCTCTACTCCGTTCGGGATGATAGGGATGTCAATATTTGGTTCGAAGGCAACTGCAAAATCTCGTAGACCTTTGCTATTGGCGATGACAGCGAACGCGCCATGCCAGATGACGCGCAGGAAGGGGCCAAGCAGTTTATGAAAAGTCTTGAAGTCATATGGTCGGAAGCCGGGTACATCGCCGCCACGCAAAGAAACAATATAAGGTACTTTATAGAGAATCTTTAGAAGCCAAGCTATCGCGCCGGAAGGGATGCCAAAAAAAGCCAAGGTGACATTCGGCTTAAACAGCGGGGCTAATCTGAGGCTTCGCGCAGAGGCGGCAAATATAAAAGACAATTGCTCGAAAGCCGTGGAGCGATCTATATAACGTCTAAACGCCGGGACGCGAATAATACGAACTCTATCGCGTACTTCTTCATACGGCAGCCCATTAAGATGCGCAGTCACAAAAACAATGTCATTTCCCATGCGAGCCAACAGACGCGCGATGTTGGCACTCGCATTGCAGCCATGATCGAGGGTAAGTACACCGCGCCAGGTGTGGATGCAAGAATGAAAAGCAAGCGAATGAGTACAGCGATCGTGACGCTTTGAGCGTGATCCAATCCACCAAGCTTTGCAAGTAAATAGGTAAGCGAAAATTCCTGAACACCATATCCATTGATGGATATGGGCACGAGAGTCACAAAATATGTCAGACTCCACAATCCAGCGATGAGCCAGTACGATACGCTACGACCAAGACTAGCGGTGAGGACATAGATGGCCGCAAAGATAAAGATCATATTTCCAAGTGTGAAGCCCAATGATAGAAGAAGCGCGAATGGTTTCTTGAACCAAATCGAGAATGTAGATAAAGTACGCTGGCCAAAGTTAATAGTTTTTTGAAAGAATGGCATGATAGCCAAGACTTTATAAGATATGAAAGCAAGGCTTTTCATAAAAGGCACCAATCCAAAAGGTAAAGCAAAGACCATGCCGAGCATGCCGATCAACCGATCTGCAACGAGGGATGCGAGGCAAACTGCACGGTCGTAACCCAGTTGCATTGCACCGGCGAGACGCGCCAGGTCCCCTCCTACTGTCGTCGGTAAAAAATTTGAGGCAAATAAGCCAGTGAAAGTGAGCGCCGCGCTATCTTTTACCGAGATATCCACCCCGCCGGAATGCATCAGCACATACCAACGACCTACTATGAAAAGACGGGAGATCATCAACAGAGCAAATGCCAGTAGGAATTGTCTTAGGGAGACCTGTTGGACCGCAAGGACAATATCATCCCATTTTTCTTCGCGGATTAAGAGCAATAGTAATACAACTGCAAGAAGTGTCCCCGCCCAACGAACGACGACAACACGATTTTGGGAGAACCACTTAATCACTGTCGCTTTTATTCCCGCGAATAACTGCCCGCACCGTATAAGTGGGTTTATGTTGTGATTCGTGATATGTGCGCACGAGAAGCTCGGCAATTAGGCCCATCAGGATAGATTGGAAACCTATGATCGAGAACATGACGCCGACAGGTAATAACGGCGAGGTGGAGGCTGGCACATTCCAAAAACGGCGGATGAACAGGTAGAGCAAGTCGGCCAGGCCAATCGCCATCAGCACCATGCCCGCGCCGCCAAAGAGGTAGATGGGCTTACTGGAGTAACTGAGCAGGAACTTAACTGTGAACAGGTCGAGAATGACTTTGATAGTGCGTTCAAGGCCGTAGTTCGCCTTGCCGAATTTGCGCGCGTGATGCTTGACCGGAACTTCAGTGATCCGTGCTCCTACCGAACTGGCGTAGACGGGAATGAAACGATGCATTTCACCGTAAAGGCGGAAACCCTCCAGAGCATCCCGACGGTAGGCCTTCAACGTACAACCATAATCATGCAGGTGTACGCCCGTGACTGTTGAAATCATCCAATTTGCAATGGCTGAAGGAAGATTACGCGTGAGAGCATTGTCTTTGCGATCCTTGCGCCAGCCGCTGACCACGTCATAACCTTCATCGAGCCTAGCAAGCATCATAGGTATATCCGCGGGATCATTCTGCATATCCGCATCCAGCAGGATGATCGTGTCACCGTCTGAATGGTCGATCCCTGCGGCGATCGCGGCAGTCTGCCCAAAATTACGGCGAAACGCAACCACGCATACATGTTCGGGAGCTCTTTTCACCAAATCGTGCAGGATAGACAAACTGTTATCGCGACTACCATCATCTACAAAGACAACTTCCCATGGTCGCTGCAAGCCATCCATCACACACTCGACGGCATCATACAGAGCCAAAAGATTCCCCTCTTCGTTATAGACGGGAATGATAAGTGATAGCTTCATGGCAATCTATGAAAAATCCTTAGTCCTGCTCCTTCATTACAAGAGGGGGCAGTTGAAATGCGTTGGTACTCTTCAAACTTATCTGGAGCGAGATAATTTTTCCAACCAGAGTATCGTTTACTCTCAATAATAAAAACGTCTGCGCTCTCAATCCATTGGCGGTTAAGCTCGTCGTTCCAATGACTGAAGCGATAAAGGATATCAGGATCTCCGCCAATTCTGTGGGTGTAACCATCATTGATTTGCGGAGGGAATATTCTAACACCTGGAACGTAAATCATTGGAGTGAAGGAAAGGCCACCATCCCAATAAATCAAGCTACCTTTTGGAATCACACTGGCCAAATGGTGCCCAACTTCCTCATTTGCGGCAATCAAATCATCTGTACAGTCGACGCGACTACCCCCTATATCCAAAAAAGGAGATAACAATAAACCCAATCCGAGAAATATGTTGACCAGTATAAACGAAAAACCGACCGAATGATCTGAATGCTTTGACCTTTGCCAGAGCCAAAAAGCCAGAATGATGATCACAACACCAGCGAACAGACCGAGCGAGAGGGCCAGATATTTTTTAATCACGACGATTGAAAGTGCAAATTTATTGGATAATAGTTCCGCTAAAGTGGTGGTGCCTGACAAAATCTTTCCCGCGCGTATCCGCGGGACCGGAAAATCGAGCAACGATCTATCGACATTTTCAAACGCTGAGAAGCCAATTCCACCAGAAAAGACCACAAGCAGCAAAATCGCCGCTATGCTGAGACCAATTGAAGGATGGCGATTCCACGAGCTAGCAATCACAATGACTAATAATAAAATTCCGAGTGGATCAAAAAATGCTAAATATGGGGTAAAACAAAAGACACAACTATAACTTTCGTACTGGCTTGCCACTGCTGCCCAGGCGTGCATAAAAAACAAGAGAATGTAAAGCACAGCTAGAAAAAGCCCTGCGCGCATCGCTGAGGATGATTTCCATTCACGCGGCCGGGACCAGAGGAGCAACGCGCCGATGCTTCCAACCACAGGAATGAAATGGTATCGAATTCCCTGAAAGAATGCGATTGCGCGATTCCCCAGATCTATGGACGGATTCCAAACTGGTATCGCTTCCCCAGGCAGGCGAAATGGATTGAGAAAAGGTGTAAGTTTTTCGGGAAGCCAAGGAGCCCAGATCGTCAGAATGTTAGGCCAATAAATTGCATGCCCGATCAGAAGCACAAGTCCGCCTGCCAGCATAGACCAGGTGCCAATCTTCCAGCCGCGTTCCCAAAAAATATATAAAACTAACAGCGGTAAAACTACAATCATATTTTGGCGCGTGAGGATTGTAAGTGCAGCTAGCATAGAACCGGTAATAATCTGCCACATAGGCCGGTTTTCACCCAGCACCAATACACACATCCATGCCAGCATAGAAGCGATAATGACTTCAGATGCCGCAATTGCTTGAACCTTGATGATCATTGGGCTGAGAGCAAAAACCCATACCGCTCCGGCAGCCAACCACTTTCCCCCGAAACGGCGCGCTGAGATCCATGTCCCCAATAGGGTCAATAAACCGAGAAAAACTGCAAAGTAACGCCCTGTACGCAAGCCAGGGCCAAAGATGAATTCAGCAATGCCAGGGATTAGAAAAGCCAGCGGAGCCTTGTTTGTGAGCGGACCGTATGGCTCAAATGGTTTATAAACACCGGTTACAAAAAGATAGCCCTTGTAAAGGTAGGAACCTTCATCCAGGCCTGGAATGGTGGTGTGCGCATAAATCAATGCCTGGATCAAATAAAGAAAAGACCCAAGCAACGCGACCGCATAACCGGTCCACTCGGGCCACTTTCTATATTCTTTAAATGTGGAGAGGTTCATGGAAAGCCAGCGCGGTGGAGATTCTACCCTTTTTTCAACCGCGCCATATCTGAGTCAACCATCATTTTGACCAGCTCTTTGAAGGAAACCGTGGGCTCCCAATTCAATGTCGCCTGCGCTTTGGACGGATCGGAAATCAACAAATCCACCTCCGCCGGACGGTAGAAACACGGATCTTGAACGACGAACTGGTTATAGTCCAATCCAACATGCCCGAATGCGATCTCGCAAAACTCACGCACAGAATGTGTCTCGCCTGTCCCGATTACATAATTATCTGGTTTTTCCTGCTGGAGCATCAGCCACATAGCCTCCACATAATCTCCTGCAAAACCCCAATCACGCTGGGACTCGAGATTACCAAGACGCAGTTCCTTCGCCATTCCCAATTTGATACGTGCCACGCCATCTGAAATTTTGCGGGTTACAAATTCGTGACCACGCCGCGGGCTTTCATGATTGAACAGGATCCCCGAGGCCGCGAACATGCCAAACGACTCGCGATAATTGACCGTGATCCAATGACCGTAAACTTTTGCCACACCATACGGACTGCGAGGATAAAAGGGTGTATTTTCATTCTGCGGCACTTCCACCACTTTGCCAAACATTTCACTGGAAGAAGCCTGGTAAAAATGCGCCTTTGGGTTCACAAAACGGATCGCTTCCAGCAAGCGAGTTACACCTAAAGCAGTCACATCACCTGTCAAGGCTGGCTGGTTCCATGATGTTGGCACAAAAGATTGGGCCGCCAGATTATATACCTCAGTGGGTCTGTACTCTTCAAGCATATTCAATAAAGACCCCTGATCGTGCATATCACCCTGTACGACAGTGACATCGTCAAGCAGATGGATAATGCGCTCATTAGTGACGGTGCTGGAACGGCGCACAACGCCTACCACACGATATCCTTTTTTTAATAGCAACTCAGCGAGATAAGAACCATCCTGGCCTGTAATGCCAGTGATTAATGCGGTAGGCATGTTTTCTCCTTGGTCAAAATTCAACGATTGAATTATAAACTGTCACCTATCCATGTCAAGGACGGACACGGCGATCCCAAATCCAGCCACCCACTAGAATCAAAGACCATGCTCCCAGGATGATGGCCACCATCTGTCCGAACCCTAACATTGGGCCAAAGTGATAGTAGCGATTTGCATACCATTGCGTAAAAAATAGCAAAAAGGTGATTTCCAGTATTACTATTCTGAGAAACCATGGACTCTTTGACTCGCGCCACCAGACAAGTGCATGACCCGCGACAAGAGCTTCCCATAGGAACAGCAGAGTTCTATATCGAGGATTATCCCACTGGTCGCCGCCGCCTCGTAAAGCGGTCAGCAGGATCCAGGTCCAGACAAAGACCGTAAGCCACATCCACGACCTCCGTTCTTTCCCAGGTCCCAAACCTGTCGCGGCCACGAATGAGAAGACCAGCACCGGGAGCAACGCCCACCAACCGAGCGCGCGCAGGATCCCGATGATCCGCCACGTAAGGGTCGTCGGTTCGACGAATGCAGCAGGCAAGACCGGCTGAAATATCCCGTAGACCATCACAAAGGGAAGCCTCAGCCAGCTTGGCATTTCATCGAACAATTTCTGCACCCATCCCGAACCACGTTCAAGTTGGTAGACATCCCATTTGATGGCCTCTCGTAGAAAACCGCCAATGATACCTACAGGAGTCTTACCACCGAGATTTCCCTGACGGTTCAAAGCGGCAGATAGAATAAATAGACTTATGAAGAATATGATTACGGTAATAGCAATCACCCACCACGAAATTTGACCGCGCTCGCTTGTGAAATATGACCAGCCAATAAAGATGACGACGGTTGCAATCGCAACCACAGGCGAGACCAGCAACATACCTATGATGCCAAACCCAAGCCATATTTCCGCGCTGAGCGGAGGCCGACGTGAAACAGAAGCCGAAGTCGAAGGGCGCCATACTACAAATCCCCACAAAGCGATTGCACTGAAAGTCATCAGAAACGGCTCGCGCATGGCAGAGCCACCGAGTAAAACGCTTTCCGGGTAAAGAGCAAATATCCAAGCCGAAGCCAATGCGATATTCGCACCCCAAAGCTGACCTACTGCTTTCCACAAAAAAGGCAAACCCACCCCAGCAACAAATGCTGAGATAAGCACCAACATCAATGGACGATGAACATCGGGCGATAAATAGCGATAAATCAGCGCACTGAACGCCAGCAATCCGCCATATTGATCATATGTGAATTTATCGATGAATGCGGTGATGATGGGTTGATCCGAACTTGCCAACTCCCAAGCTTGCGCGTCGCGGCGATGTGCATCGGTGAAGACGTACCCTGCTTTGTCATCTTCATCCTCATAACCATTCAAAGGAAGAGTAAGATATATAGCAACGCCACCGACAAGACGCAAACCAAAAGCGAGTGCAACCATCCACGCAAGTACTTTCGCGCTGAGCGGAGTGAAACCCGTGTTCGTCGGGTTGAACGAAGTCGAAGCGCTGCCCGCCCATCTTGTGGACATTGCCAGCACTAAAAATGAAAGCAGAAAGAGGAAAGAAAATCCCAGCCAGCCAATCAGCCAATTTCCTGGTTGGAGAAAAGACAAAACTGCCCCAAAACCAAGCGATAGGGGCAGAAACCAGAAAAAATCACGCTTATTGAGGTAATACATATTCCCACTTTTACCATGAAGTGATGAAAATCATGAAATCAAATAGCCACTAAATTCGGGGTTGGGAATATAATTCCAAGTATAGGTGGTTCGATGGTAGTGACGTGTAAAATTGACAGAATCTTCGCGAAATCCTAGCCCTCTATTTTCTATCTTCTCGAAACCCTTTAAGAACGATGAAAGAAAGAGGCCTGTTATGCAGAAGAAAAGTGTACTTAGCATCCTGTTCGTACTTGCTCTAGCGTTGATCCTCCTCGAGGTCAATGTTCAGGCAAGTGTCGTTTACGCTGCCAATCCTACAAGACGACCCAAGACTAAGACCCCGACCGCGACGCCCACCGTAACCCTAACACCTACTATGACCTCGACATCCACACCCATCGGCGCGACCAGTATCCAGAATATTATCCCGATGCCGGTCTCCATTACTTCCACCGGGGGAACCTTCATCTTGCCTAGCACGGCGGATATCTACGTCAATCCCGCCACGACTGAAATGCTCGCCATCGGCCAATATCTGGCGGACAAAGTTAATCCTTCCACCGGCTACGGTCTAACAGTCATTGGCACAACCACTACCCCACCGAACGGGAACATCTACCTCACCACCGTCGGCGGCGATCCCACCTTGGGCACCGAAGGCTATCTATTAACGGTGACAACTAATCTGGTCACCTTATCAGCCTATCAGCCCACCGGCTTGTTTAGAGGGCTACAGACCATCCGGCAGATGCTGCCAGCCGCTATTGAGAAATCTACCGTCCAGTCCGGTCCGTGGACGATGGCCACCGGCACCGTGCGGGATTATCCGCGTTACGCTTGGCGCGGCACGCAACTCGATGTCGCCCGACACTTCTTCACCGTCGCCCAAGTCGAACGCGAGATTGACGAAATCGCCTACTACAAGATCAACATCTTCCACATGCATCTATCCGACAATCAAGGCTGGCGCATCTACATCAACTCCTGGCCTAACTTGGCGACTTACGGTGGCGGGACGCAAGTCGGCGGGACCTGCACCAATTGCTATTACACCCAGGCCGATTATGCCGCCATCGTCGCGTATGCCCAGGCTCGCTATATCACGGTCGTCCCGGAGATTGATATGCCCGCGCACGTCAATGCGGCGCTGGCGTCGTATGCCAGCCTCAACTGCAACGGTATCGCGCCGCCGCGCGATACCAGCCTGGGCGGCACGAACAGTTCGTTGTGCATCAGCCTACCCCTCACCTACCAGTTCGTGGATGACATTATCCGCGAGATTTCTGCCATCACGCCTGGCGGATACTTCCACATCGGTGGCGACGAGGCTTCGATCTCTGTGGCGGATTACAAGACCTTCGAGAACCAGGTGCAACCCAAGGTGCCAGCCTATGGTAAGCAGGTGGATGGTTGGGAGGAAATCGCGCAGGTCACGCTGCCAGCAAACTCCGTCGTGCAGCACTGGAACACGAGCAACAGCTTTGCGCCCACGGCGGCAGCCCAAGGTGCCAAGGTGATCATGTCGCCGGCGCAAAAGGCCTACCTGGATATGAAATACTATAACAACACGCCACTAGGCTTAACCTGGGCGGGGCTGATCAATACACAGACAGCCTATGAGTGGGACCCGAACACGATCGTTAGCGGAGTGTCTGGCAGCAGTGTGCTGGGGGTGGAAGCGCCGCTCTGGACAGAGACAATTGTGACGATGGCAGACATTGAATACATGGTCTTCCCACGCCTGGCAGGTCACGCCGAAATCGGCTGGTCGCCGGCGACAGGGCGGAACTGGACGGAGTACAAAGTCCGGCTGGGGAGTCATGGCCCGCGGCTGACGAACATGGGAATCAACTTCTTCGCTGACCCAATCGTTCCCTGGCAGTAAATCGTTTCAAGCTAACTATCCGCCGCCTTCGTATCCGGCTTTGATAACATCCATAAGACACCCGAGTTCCTCTAGCTAGCAATTCTGCAAAACAGAAATCTTTACCTGTATTATCAATTGGTGGCTTATGGACGAATATCTTCAAGCGAATCGAAATCTCTGGGATGAATGGACTAGCGAGCATGAAAAATCGCCATTTTACGACTTGGCGGGTTTCAAGGCAGGAAAAGATCGATTGCATTCTATCGAGCTCTCCGAACTTGGCGATGTGTCAGGAAAATCTCTTCTCCACCTCCAATGTCACTTTGGGATGGATACTCTCGCATGGGCACGCCGTGATGCACTTGTCACAGGCGTTGATCTCTCGGAAAAGTCCATTGTGCTGGCTCGCTCACTCAGTCAGGAGCTAAACATTCCCGCGAAATTTATTTGCTCTGATATTTACCAGCTACCAAAAAACCTATCAGGAAGTTTTGACATCGTCTTTACTTCATACGGTGTCTTACATTGGCTACGGGATTTAAAGCAATGGGGCAAGATCATTGCACACTTCCTAAAACCGAATGGCATCTTCTATATTGTGGAAGATCATCCGGCTTTCCGCATGTTCACTACGGAAGAAGAGACAAAAATCAAGCTGGCTAATCCTTATTTCTTCTCGGAAACACCTGAACGAGTTGAAATGACAGGTTCTTATGCGACTGACAATCAAGGCGAAACTGCATCTTTTTATATTTGGAATCACGGCATCGGTGAAGTAATCAATGCTATGATCGATGCGGGTTTAACGATTGAATTTCTGCACGAGTTCCCCTATGCAGCAAGAGCGAAATTTCCGTTTATGGAAAAAGGTTCAGATGGCTGGTGGCGTTTGCCTAAGCAATATGTCCAAATCCCTTTTCTGTTCTCACTTCAAGCACGGAAACTAGAACCCCAGTGAAAACAAAATCGCGAACCCTTCTTAGTCCACCTAACAAAATATACAGAGAATCTAGACAACCTACGCCCGGCGAGCTGCAAACCGTTGAGCGAAAAAACTAGCCTGTAAACTTTTCTATTATCCTCTCTTCCCTTGCCACCCACGTAAACCGCTCCACATCTCGCCGCGCCTGAATTCCCAATTCAAGCCTACGCGCCTCATCTCCAATCAAGGCCTCGATCTCCAATCTCCAGTCTCCAACATCATCAGGATTACAAAAGACGGCATTGTTTTCACTCAGTACTTCGCGGATCACATTCAAGTCTGCGCAAACAATCGCCCGCGCGGCCGCCATATACTCGAACATCTTCATCGGGTTGATCACTTCGGCGATATCTTGCCCACTGCTTGCAGAAATCGAGCGGCCATATGGCATAAGCAAAACGTTTGCGGCGGCCTGATAAAGCGGGATACTTTCATGCTTCACAAAACTTGTCATGGTCACATTTGTCAATCCTGCTTCACCCAACTTGCCGCGCCAAAGCTCGACTAACTCGGGCGTGCCACCCACCCACAAAAAGTTGACCTGTGACATTTGCTTTGCGAGTTCAAACAACAAGTCCGCGCCGCGGCCTGGGTAGATATGACCTGTGAATCCAATGGTCAAACCTTCCGGTAGATTTAATTGTCGACGCGCTTCTGCTGGACTCGGTAAACCTTCATACTTTTCCAATTCGACGCCATTCGGTG
>WNFV01009297.1_pt1 | contig 11631 bp, 9 predicted proteins | sample 5400101 | NCBI WGS metagenome assembly WNFV01 (sample SAMN13153361, study PRJNA577476) | soil metagenome | isolation source: 115 cm soil or saprolite under grassland replicate 1 | place: USA:California | collected 2016-06-15
CGGGGGCAGGTCAAGATTTCCAGTGTCGAGCTGTCGATTTCCTGGCTCGCCGTTCGTCTTACTGCGACGAGTCTCAATGTGACAAGGAGGTAGCGATGAAGTACATCGTGCTGATCTATCAGGGCACCGCGCTCGAGCGACAGGCCGCGCTCTCCGAAGAGGAGCAGAAGCAGGTCTATGCCGACTACGAAGCAATCAACCACACGCCGGGCGTCACCCCCGGGCTGCCGATGGGCCTCCCCGAGAACGCGACCACCGTGCGGGTCGAAGGCGGCAAGACCCTGACCACCGACGGGCCGTTCATTGGCATGAAGGAGGCCGTCGGCGGTTGGTTCATCCTCGAGGCCGACGACATCGACGCGGCCATCGAGGTGGCCGCCCGCGTCCCAGCTGCGCGCTACGGTGGTGCCATCGAGATTCGACCCTCGGAGACCTATTGGTAACGACACTCGACCAGGTCTTCCGCGAGGAGTGGGGCCGCGTCCTGGCCACCCTGATCGGTCTCCTCGGCGACTTCGACCTCGCCGAGGAAGCCGCGGCCGAGGCGTTCGCCATCGCCGCCGACCGGTGGCCGCGCGACGGTATCCCTCGCCACCCACGCGCCTGGCTGATCAGGACGGCTCGGAACCGAGCCACAGACCGCATCCGCCGAGACCGGGCCCTCGCCAGCAAGTTCGGCCTGCTCGTCGCAGACGATCGTGCTGAGGTACCGATGAACACCACGACGTTCCCCGACGAACGCCTGGAGCTCATCTTCACCTGCTGTCACCCGGCGCTCGCGGTCGAGGCACAGGTTGCGCTCACCCTGCGCACCCTCGGCGGGCTCACCACCGACGAGATCGCCCGCGCCTTGCTGGTACCGGAGCGCACGATGGCGCAGCGGCTGGTCCGGGCCAAGCGCAAGATCAAAGCGGCGCGGATCCCGTTTCGGGTGCCACCGGAGCATCTGCTCCGCGAGCGTCTCGACGCCGTTCTCGCCGTCGTTTACCTAATCTTCAACGAGGGCTACGGCGGCCGCGACGAACTCGCGGCTGAGGCGATCTGGTTGGGACGCGCGCTCACCGAACTGCTACCCAACGACCCCGAGATTCGCGGGCTGTTGGCGATGATGCTCTTGGACGACTCCCGTCGCGAGGCGCGGTTCCGCGGCGGCGAGCTCGTGCTGCTCGACGATCAGGACCGGTCACGGTGGAACACCGCGCAGATCGCCGACGGACGCGCCGAACTCGACCGCGCGCTCGCGCTGGGCGGCCGTGGGCCCTACGTCCTTCAGGCCGCGATCGCCTCGTTGCACGCCGAGATGCCGTGCGACTGGGCGCAGATCGCCGCGCTGTACGGCGAGCTTTCCCGCTTGACCGGCTCGCCCGTCGTAGAGCTGAACCGTGCCATCGCCATCGCCGAGACCGAAGGGCCAGCGGCCGGGCTGCGGATCGTCGACGGACTCGGCCTGGACGACTTCCGCTACCTGCACTCGACCAGGGCCGAGCTCTTGCGACGCCTCGGGAGGACCGATGAGGCGCGTGACGCCTATCGACGTGCGAGACAACTCACCGACGACGGTGCCGAACGGCGCTTCCTCGAACGCCGGCTAACGGAACTGGCGGGCACGACAGGCTCGGGTTAGTCGTCGTTCGGGCGCTAGGTGGTGCTAGGTGAGCGCCCGCCAATGCGTCCACGGTCGAGGCCTCCGGGTTGCCGCATCGGGCGGATCGCCTTGGAACGCTTGCGATCGGTCTGGCATCGACATATATTCCACGTGGAATAGTTCAGGCGGACTGATTCAGGTGGAGCATGGCGACACTCACCCCGCTGGCGGTCTCGGTGCTCGCGCTGCTGAGCGAGCGGCCGATGCACCCGTACGAGATGTACCAGCTGCTGCTCGAGCGGCACGAGGACCGGATCGTCAAGGTGCGGCCCGGTTCGCTGTACCACACCGTCGAGCGGCTGGCGGGACAGCAGCTCGTCACCGCCACGGGCACGGAGCGCGCGGGGAACCGGCCCGAGCGGACGACGTACAGGATCACGACCGCGGGGAAGGCGGCGCTGCGCGGGCGGCTCACCGAGATGCTGGCGACCCGGATCGAGGAGTACCCGGAGTTCCCGCTGGCGATCAGCGAGGCGCACGAGTTGCCGCGGGCCAAGGTCGTGAAGCTGCTGGGCGCCCGGGTCGAGCAGCTGGACGCCGAGCTCACCGGGCTCGACGAGATCACCCGGATGGCCGGCGAACGCGGTGTGCCGGAGGCGTACTGGCTGTCCGCCGGCTACCTGCGGGCGACGCGCGCCGCCGAGCGCGACTGGCTCGCCCGCCTCATCGAACGCATCGACAGTGAGGACTTGGCATGGCCGAAGAAGTGAACCCGTGGCGGGCGTTGTGGGCGCTCGTACTCGGGTTCTTCATGATCCTGGTCGACTCGACGATCGTGTCGGTGGCGACCCCGGCGATCATGCGGGGGCTCGGCGCGGGGGTGAACGAGGTGGTCTGGGTGACCAGCGCCTACCTGCTCGCTTACGCGGTGCCGCTGCTGATCTCCGGGCGCCTCGGTGACCGGGTCGGCCCGAAGAACCTGTACCTGGTCGGCCTGGTGCTGTTCACCGCCGCGTCGCTGTGGTGCGGGCTCACCGGCACGATCGAGCAGCTGATCGTCGCCCGGGTCTTCCAGGGGCTCGGCGCGTCGCTGATGACGCCGCAGACCATGGCGGTGATCACCCGGACCTTCCCGCCGCACCAGCGCGGCCGGGCGATGAGCCTGTGGGGCGCGGTCGCCGGCGTCGCGGTGCTGGTCGGGCCGATCCTCGGCGGTGTGCTGATCGACGGGTTCGGCTGGGAGTGGATCTTCTTCATCAACGTGCCGGTCGGCGTGATCGGCTTCGTGCTGGCCTGGCGGCTGGTGCCGGCGCTGGAGACGCACACGCACCGGTTCGACTGGCTCGGCGTGGTGCTGAGCGCGATCGGCATGTTCGCGCTGGTCTTCGGGATCCAGGAGGGCCAGACCTACGACTGGGGCACGATCCGCGGGCCGGTCACGGTCTGGTCGCTGATCATCGCCGGGCTGGTCGTGATGGCCGTGTTCATGGTCTGGCAGGCGCGCAACCGCTCCGAGCCGCTGCTGCCGCTGGCGCTGTTCCGGGACCGGAACTTCTCGCTCGCCAACCTGGCGATCACCACCGTCGGGTTCGGCGTCACCGCGATGGCGTTCCCGCTGATGCTGTACGCGCAGGCCGTCCGCGGGTTCAGCCCGACCCGGTCCGCGCTGCTACTGGTGCCGATGGCGGTCGTGTCCGGCGCTCTCGCGCCGTACGTCGGGAAGCTGACCGACCGGGCGCACCCGCGGTACATCGCCGGCGTCGGCCTGCTCTGTTTCCCGGTCTCGCTGCTCTGGCTGAGCCAGGTAATGTCACCGGACACGCCCGTCGTCGAGCTGCTCCTGCCGATCGCGCTGATGGGTGTGGCGAACGGGTTCATGTGGGCGCCGCTCGGCACCACCGCGACCCGGAACCTGCCGATGAGCTCGGCCGGCGCCGGCGCGGGCGTCTACAACACCACCCGGCAGGTCGGCTCGGTGCTCGGCAGCGCGAGCATCGCCGCGCTGATGGAGTCCCGGCTCGCCGCGCACCTCCCTGGCGCCGCCGGTGGTCCGGTCGGTGGCGCGCTGCCGCCGGCGCTGAAGGACGGCTTCAGTACGGCGATGGCGGAGGCGATGCTGCTCCCGGCGGCGATCCTCGTGCTGGGCTGGCTGGCCGTGATCTGCTTCGCGGCGCCGACCCACCTGAGACCGTCGCTCTCCGAACCCGTCGAGGAACCGGAGGGGCGTTCGGTCACCCGTTCGCCGGGACCAGTTCGACCGTGACCGAGCGCTGGCCGGCCTCCCGCAGCTCGAGGTCGAGTACGACGCCCGCCTGGCGCAGGTCGGTCTCGGCCGCACGCAGCGCGTCCAATTGCTCGGCGGTGTCCTCGACGACCAGCCGGCGCACCTCGGTTCGCAGCGACCGCTTCTCGACCGACTTCGCCTTGCGGACCTCGGCGAGCACTGAGGCCGCGGTGGTCAGCAGGCCGTGGTCGGCCTTCGCGGCGTCGGCCAGCTCGTCGACCCGGGGCCAGGCGGCCCGGTGCACCGAGCCCTCCTTCCACCACGACCAGACTTCCTCGGTGACGAACGGCAGGAACGGCGCGAGCAGGCGCAGCATCACGTCCAGCGCGATCGACAGCGCGGCCTGTGCCGATGCGGCGGCCTGGTCGGTGCCGTATGCGCGGCCCTTGACCAGCTCCAGGTAGTCGTCGCAGAAATTCCAGAAGAATGTCTCGGTGCGGTCGAGCGCCTGGTGGTACTGGTACCCGGCGAGTGACTCGGTGGCACTCTCGATCACGCTGGCCAGCTCGGCCAGCATCGCCAGGTCCAGCGGCTCGGTCACCTCCGACACCGAATGCTGCCGGTCGCCGCCGAAGCCGAGCACGAACCGGGAGGCGTTCAGCACCTTGTTGGCCAGCCTCCGGCCGACCCGCATCTGACCGGAGTCGATGGCGGTGTCGGCACCAGGCGCCGCCTTGCACGACCAGTACCGCAGGCCGTCGGCGCCGAACTCTTCCAGAAGCTGCGCTGGTGTGACCACGTTGCCCTTGGACTTCGACATCTTCTTGCGGTCCGGATCGAGGATCCATCCGTTGATGCTGACGTGCTGCCAGGGCGCGACATCGTGCTCCAGTTGCGCGCGCAGGGCGGTCGAGAACAGCCAGGTCCGGATGATCTCCGGGCCTTGCGGGCGCAGATCCATCGGGAACGTCCGGTTGAACAGGTCCTCGTCGTCGACCCAGCCGCAGACGATCTGCGGTGTCAGCGACGAGGTCGCCCAGGTGTCCATCACGTCCGGGTCACCGACGAAACCGCCCGGCACGCCGCGCTGGTCCTCGGTGTAGCCCGGCGGCGCTTGGCTCTGCGGGTCAACCGGCAGCGCATCGTCCGGGCACAGGATCGGCGACTCCCACTGCGGCTCGCCGTCGGCGTCCACCGGGTACCAGACCGGGAAGGGCACACCGAAGTACCGCTGCCGGCTGATCAGCCAGTCGGTGTTCAGCCCGTCCACCCAGTGCTCGTAGCGGCTGCGCATGTGCGGCGGGTACCACTTCAGCGAGCGGCCGCGGTCAATCAGCGCTTTGCGTAGCTCGCCGTCCTGCGCGCCGTTGCGGATGTACCACTGCCGGCTGGTGACGACCTCCAGTGGGCGGTCGCCCTTCTCGAAGAACTTGACCGGATGGGTGATCGGACGCGACTCGCCGATCAGCGCGCCGGACTCCTGCAGCAGCTCAACGATCCGGGTCCTGGCTTGCTTGACGGTCTTGCCGGCGAACTGGGGCCAGACCGCTGCACCCTGTTCGGGAAGCCAGCCCGGGGTGTCGGTCTGCAGCCGGCCGTCGCGCCTGATCAGCGAGCGCATCGGCAGCCCGAGCTCACGCCACCAGATCACGTCGGTGGTGTCGCCGAATGTGCAGATCATCGCCATCCCGGTGCCCTTATCGGGCTCGGCGAGGCGGTGCGCGAGCACCGGGATCCGCACCCCGAACAGCGGCGCGACGGCCTCGGTGCCTACGAGGCCGGTGTAGCGCTCGTCCTCGGGGTGCACGACCAGCGCGACACACGCCGGCAGCAGCTCGGGCCGGGAGGTCTCGATCTCCAGGGTGGTGCCGCTGTCATGGCCGAACACCAGCCGGTGGTAGGCGCTCGTGACGTCGCGGTCCTCGAACTCCGCCTGCGCGACCGCGGTCTGGAAGTCGATGTCCCACAGCGTTGGCGCCTCGCTGATGTAGGCCTCGCCCCGGTCGACGTTCTGCAGGAACCCGCGTTGCGCCACCTTCCGGCAGCGGTCGTCGATGGTGGCGTAGGTCAGCGTCCAGTCAACCGAGAGGCCAACGCCGCGCAGCACCGCCTCGAAGCCCTTCTCGTCGACGGCGGTGAGTTCGTGGCAGAGCTCAACGAACAATCGGCGCGACACCGGGCGGAGCGTCTTGTCCCCGGGCTTTGCGGCCGGGACGTCCTTCAGGTCGACCGCCTCGTACGGCAGCGTCGGCTCGCACCGCACGCCGTAGTAGTTCTGTACCCGGCGCTCGGTGGGCAGGCCGTTGTCGTCCCAGCCCATCGGGTAGAACACCTCGCGTCCGGACATCCGCTGGAAGCGCGCCAGCGCGTCCACCTGGATGTACCCGAACACGGTGCCCAGGTGGAGGGAGCCACTCACGGTGGGGGGAGGTGTGTCGATCGCGTAGATCTCGCTACGGGACTTGGTGCGATTGAACTGGTAGGTGTTTTGGTCCTCCCAGATCGCGTCCCATTTCGACTCCAGCTGATCCAGCGACGACTTGTCGGGAGGTGGGGCCATGCGCAGACCATAGCGTGGTCCCACGGTACGAAGCAGGCGGTTTGCGCCGTCGCCCTCCGAACCGATCGACGCACGGGCAGTGACGACTTGACGAAACGTCGCGGGCGGCGGATCGCGGTCCTACGCTGAGGAAATGAGGACCCTTCCGCCGCCCGAGACGCCGTTGCTGGCGCGGGTCCGCGCATCGGTGATCGGCGACGACCAGGTGATGCCCGGACCATACGGGCCGCGCCGGGTCACCTACGCCGACTACACCGCGTCCGGCCGCGCGCTCAGCTTCATCGAGGACTTCATCCGCGACGAGGTGCTGCCGCGGTACGCGAACACGCACACCGAGTCCAGCGGCACCGGCCTGCAGACCACCCGGCTGCGCGAGGACGCCCGGCGGATCATCCGCGACGCCGTCGGCGGTGACGACGACACCGCCGTGATCTTCTGCGGGTCCGGCGCCACCGGCGCGATCGACAAGCTGATCGGCGTGCTCGGGTTGCGGATCCCGGCCGAGCTGGACGACAAGTACCACCTGGCGGCCGCGGTGCCGCCCGAGGAACGGCCGGTGGTGTTCATCGGGCCGTTCGAGCACCACTCCAACGAGCTGCCCTGGCGTGAGTCGATCGCCGACCTGGTGGTGATTCCGCAGGACGCCGACGGGCACATCGACATCGACCGGCTCGAGAAGGAGCTGGTCGCGCACGCCGAGCGGCCGTTGAAGATCGGGTCGTTCTCGGCCGCGTCGAACGTGACCGGGATCGTCAGCGACAACTACCGGGTCTCGGCGCTGCTGCACCGGCACGGCGCGCTGTCGTTCTGGGACTTCGCCGCCGCCGCGCCCTATGTCGCGATCGACATGTACGGCGACGGCGGGGCGTCGTACAAGGATGCGGTGTTCCTGAGCCCGCACAAGTTCATCGGCGGTCCGGGCACGCCGGGCGTGCTCGTCGTACGGCGTGAGCTGCTGCGGAACCGGGTGCCGGTGGTGCCCGGTGGCGGCACGGTCGCCTACGTCAACCCGCTGGAGCACCGGTATCTCGACGACCCGGTGCACCGGGAGGAGGGCGGCACGCCGGCGATCGTGGACTCGATCCGCGCCGGGCTGGTGTTCCAGCTCAAGCAGGCGGTCGGGATCGACGTGATCCGCGCGCACGAGGACTACTACCTGCGCCGCGCGGTTGCGGCCTGGCTGGAGGAGCCCGCGATCCAGATCCTCGGCAACCTGGACTCCGAGCGGCTGTCGATCGTGTCGTTCGTGCTGAAGGCGCCGAGCGGGCGGTACCTGCACCACAACTACGTCGTTTCGCTGCTCAACGACCTGTTCGGGATCCAGTCGCGCGGCGGCTGCTCGTGTGCCGGTCCCTACGGGCACACCCTGCTGGGGATCGGGCTGGACCGGTCGCACGAGTTCGAGCACGAGATCATCGACCACGGCTGCGAGGGGATCAAGCCGGGGTGGGTGCGGGTCAACTTCAACTACTTCATCTCCGAGCCGGTGTTCCGCTACGTGGTCGAGGCGGTCCGGCTGGTGGCGCGGGACGGGTGGCGGCTGCTCGGCGACTACCGGTTCGACCCCGCGTCCGGCCTGTGGCGGCACCACCACGGCCCGGTCGAGCCGCCGCTGCGGCTGTCGCAGGTCTCGTACGACGACGCCGGGCGGCTCGTGTACCCGCACCACGACGACACCGCTCCGGAGGAGGTGCTGGAGTCGTACCTGGACGAGGCGCGCCGGCTGTTCGCGGCGGCCCCGGCCCCGGACGGGCATCCGGCGAGCGTGAACCACGACTTCGACCACCTGAGGTGGTTCGACCTGCCGGCAACCTGCCTGGAGACCGGCTGACAGGTCAGCTCTGGGGCGCTGGGCAGCCGCCAGTGCAGCGGATGTAGCCCGCCGGGCTCGGCGACCACTCCTCACCGTTGACGATGACCGTGCGGGCGCGCAGGACCCAGCGGGTCGTCAGCGCGATGGTGCCGCGGGTGGTCGCGGTGCAGTCCGGGCGGCTCAGCTCGTAGGTGAGGCTGACGTACACCGCCTTCGCGGTCTCCCGGGTCACCTGGAGCCGCGGGTTGCGCACGCAGTCCGGATGGCCCGCGGGGACGTCGTACGCGATCAGGGCGCTGCGGTCGGTGGTGCGCCGGACGCCGGTCGGCCAGGCGATGCTCTGCTGCCAGGGCAGGTCGAGCGCGGCCTTGTCATCGGAGTCCGAGCCGAACGCGGTCGCGAGCACGAACACCGCGCCCGAGATGAGCGCGACGGCGGCGGTGGCGGCCACCGCGATCGCCCAGGCGGCATGCAGCCGCGCGGTCAGCATTCCCGAGCCCTCCGGCGGGTCGTCTCAACTGACGAACGGCTCCACCCCGAGAGGCGAAGCCGTTCGATGGGGTGAGTGACGGGACTCGAACCCGCGGCCACCTGGACCACAACCAGGTGCTCTACCAGCTGAGCTACACCCACCATGCTCGCGAACTATCTGCGCGGCTGGGCAATCATAGCGACGACTGCGGCGCGTCGGAAATCGAGCCCTCGTGCTGCGCCGCGACGGCCTTCGCGGTCTCGCTGTCCGGGCCCGGCTGCGGCACGAAGACCGTCTGCCGGTAGTACCGCAGCTCCGCGATGCTCTCGGTGATGTCGGCCAGCGCCCGGTGGTTGCCGACCTTCGCCGGGGTGGCGAAGTAGACCCGCGGGTACCAGCGCCGGACCAGCTCCTTGATCGACGACACGTCGACGTTCCGGTAGTGCAGGTGCGCCTCGACCGCCGGCAGGTCGCGGACCAGGAAGGTGCGGTCGGTGCCGACCGAGTTCCCGGCCAGTGCCGCCTTGCGCGGCTCCGGGACGTGGTGGCTGATGTACTCCAGCACCTGGCGCTCCGCCTCGATCAGCGAGATCCCGTTGCCCAGCTCGGCGAGCAGCCCGGACGCGGTGTGCATCTCGCGGACGAAGTCCGTCATCTGCGCCAGCGCCTCGGCCGGCGGCTTGATCACCAGCTCGATGCCATCGGCCAGCACGTTGAGCTCGTAGTCGGTGACGAGGACCGCTACCTCGATCAGGGCGTCGGCCTCCAGGTCGAGGCCGGTCATCTCGCAGTCGATCCACACCAGCCGGTCGTTCATGGAGCCTTACCCTACGACGCGCCGAGCGCACTGGGTCTCCGGGTGGCAACGTCGATCTCGATATGCGAATCTGTTCTTTTCTGTTCGGGAATGTTCGTGGTTGGATCGACGGCATGACTATCAGCATCGGTATGGCCGGTGCCGGCCAGTTCGCCCCCGGGTTCCTGCGGCTGTTCATGGCCCACCCGGACGTCCACGACGTACGCCTGACCGACCTCGTGCCGGAGCGGACCGCCGAGGTGGCCGGGCGGGTCGGCATCACCACGACCTACCCGTCGTACGAAGACCTGCTGACCTCGGACGTCGACGCGGTGGCAATCTTCACCCAGCGCTGGGTGCACGGCGAGATGGCGATCCAGGCACTGCGGGCCGGCAAGCACGTGTACTCCGCGGTGCCGATGGCGATCGACCCCGGCGAGATCGCCACCATCATCGAGCTGGTCGAGGAGACCGGGCTGACCTACATGATGGGCGAGACCAGCTACTACTACCCGTCCTCGGTGTTCTGCCGGGAGAAGCTGGCCAAGGGCGAGTTCGGGCGGGTGTTCTACGCCGAGGGCGACTACGTGCACGACATGGACCTCGGCTTCTACGCGGCCTACCAGTACAGCGGCGGCGAGCGCTGGAAGGAGACCGCGAGCTTCCCGCCGATGCTCTACCCGACGCATGCCGTCGGCAACGTTCTGTCCGTGACCGGCCTGCACGCCACCCACGTGTCCTGCATCGGCGTGAAGGACGACCGCGGCGACGGTGTGTTCGACAAGCAGGTCAGCCGGTTCGACAACGACATCAGCAACGCGACCGCGCTGTTCAAGCTGTCCGACGGCGGCATCATGCGCACCAACGAGATGCGCCGGGTCGGGTACCCGTCGCACATCCGGGAGTCGCGGCTGCGGGTGTTCGGCACCGAGGGCAGCTTCGAGCAGCTCGCCACCGTCAGCGTCTGGCAGACCAAGACCGGCGTCACCGACGTGTCCGACCTGCTCGCCCCGGGCTCCGGCGACCTGGAGGACGCGGACCTGGCCAACGTGGACCCCGCGCTGCGGGACGCGTTCGTGTCCGGCTCCGCGCCGGTACACGACCGCGGCCGGCTGCCGGCGTCGTACACCGGACTGCCGAACGGGCACGAGGGGTCGCACCACTTCCTCGCCGACGACTTCGTCCGCGCCTGCGTGGACGGCACGGTGCCACCGGTGAGCGCCTGGACCGCGGCCCGCTACACCCTGCCCGGCATCGTCGCGCACGAGTCCGCGCTGCGGGGCGGCGTACAGCTGGAGATCCCCGACCACGGCGACGCGCCCGGCAGCTGACCCCGGCTACGACGCGCGACAGCGGCCCGGGCGATTGCCCGGGCCGCTGTGTGGGGGGTGACCAGTTACCCGCCCCTATGGATCAGCTGGTCACCAGCCGGAGAGGAGCGCGGCCCTGTAGCCGAAGGTGAAGTACTTCGGGCTCACCACGCCGCCGGACTTGAACGGGACACCGGTCAGGTTCGCGCCGGACCAGTCGACCGTGTACGGGTAGCTGCCGCCGTACTGGTACGAGCCGCCCTTGGCGATCCAGTTCATCGCGTCGCAGAAGTTCGTCGCAACCGTCGAGGACTTGCCGAGGCTCGCCGCCTCCTGCTGCACGACCGGGCAGATGGCGGACTTGAAGCCGCTGAAGTTGCCCTGGTTGAGCATCCGGGACCGGAAGTTCGCCCGCCAGGTGGCGTTGCTGACCACGGAACCGTTCTGGAAGGACTCGTACACCCGGCCCAGGTCGTACAGGGTGGTGTAGTTGTGCGGCGTCGCGCAGCCGATGTTGTGGTTGATCGACGTACCGGTCATGCCGATCGACGAGGCCAGCGAGAGCATCGCGGACTTGCCGTACTTCTCCAGGATTCCGCGGGTCATCCGGTTGTCGGAGTTCCACATCATCTGCTGGTCGGCGTTCTTGAGGTTCGTCGTCGTGGTCGTGGCGTACTGGTCCGGGCAGATGTTGCCGTCCGCCGGGTCCGCCAGGTTCTTGTAGTGGTACGTGATCGACGTGGCGTCGGTCGTCGTACCGCCCTCCTCGGCGTCGATCGACTTCAGGTGGTAGAGCACCTTCAGCGACGAGGCCGGCTCGAACTGCCGGGTCGAGAGCAGACCGGCCTGCTGGCTCCCGCCGACCTGCTTG
>WNFV01020672.1_pt1 | contig 11630 bp, 10 predicted proteins | sample 5400101 | NCBI WGS metagenome assembly WNFV01 (sample SAMN13153361, study PRJNA577476) | soil metagenome | isolation source: 115 cm soil or saprolite under grassland replicate 1 | place: USA:California | collected 2016-06-15
CGAGGGTGCCCGTCTCGCCCGCGGCCAGCGGAGCGCCGCAGTCGTCGAGCGCGATCACCTCGAACCCGGGGCTGGCTCGTCCTCCGGAGCCGGGCTTGAACGGGGTCAGCTCTCCTCCGCGGAACCGGGCCGTGATCGGCCAGCCGGTCTCGGTCTGCCACCAGTTGTCGATGACAGGTCGGTCGAGCTGCGCCTGCAACCAGGTCGCGGTCGGCGGGTCACAGCGCTCGCCGGCCAGGAACACTGCCTGCAACGAGGACAGGTCGTGTTCCGCCATCAGGTCCTGCTCCGGGTCCTGCCGCCTGATCGCCCGGATAGCGGTAGGCGCGGTGAAGAGGACGTTGACCCGGTGCCGCTCGATCACCCGCCAGAACGCGGCAGCGTCCGGGGTGCCGACCGGCTTGCCCTCGTACATCACCGAAGTCAGCCCGGCGAGCAGTGGTGCGTAGACGATGTAGGAGTGGCCGACCACCCACCCGACGTCGGAGGCGGCCCAGTACACGTCCCCTTCACTGAGTCCGAAGATCGTCGGGATCGAAGCCGCGAGAGCGACCGCGTGCCCGCCGTTGTCGCGGACGATGCCCTTCGGTCGGCCCGTCGTACCGGAGGTGTGCAGGATGTAGAGCGGATCCGTGGCCTCCACGGGCACCGCGTGGTGCGGGCGCGCGGCGGCCTCCGCCTCGAGCAGGTCGTGGTCACGGCCCGGCAGCAGCTCCGCGTGCGTCTGCGGGCGCTGGAGCACGAAGCACGCCTCCGGGTGGTGGCTCGCCAGGCGAAGTGCCTCGTCGAGCACCGGCTTATACTGCACGACCCTGCCAGGCTCCAGCCCGCACGATGCCGCGATCACGACCCGGGGAGAGGTGGCGTCGATCCGCGCCGCCAGCTCTGAGGCGGCGAAGCCGCCGAAGACCACCGAGTGGACTGCCCCGAGTCTGGCGCACGCCAGCATCGCGATCGCCGCTTCCGGGACCATCGGCATGTAGATGACCACTCGATCGCCCCGGGTCACGCCCACTGCGGCGAGGGCGCCGGCAAGCTTCGCGACCCGGTCGCGAAGCTCCCGGTAGGTGTGGGTGACGACCTCACCCGTCATCGCGCTGTCCCAGACCAGCGCCGGCCGGTCACCGGCACCTGCGTCCACATGCCGATCTAGGCAGTTGTAGCTGGTGTTCAGCCGGCCACCGGGAAACCAGTGACCGTACGGACCGCCGTCCCCGTCGAAGACCTCCGACCACGGCGTCTCCCACACGATCCGCGAGGCCTGCCCGCCCCAGTAGCCGAGCGGGTCGTCCCGCCAGCCCTGGTAGAGGGTGCCGTGGTCGGTCATCGAGACGCTTCCGGGTCCGGGGCGCTGAGGAACCGGTTGACCTGCGCCGCCACGGCCTCCGGGTGCTGCTGGTGGGGCGCATGACCGGCTTGGGGGTAGATCGCCAGTTGCGCGTTGGGCAGCTCGCGATATAGCAACCACTCGTTCTTCAGGGGGAAGAAGTGGTCGTCGTCTCCGTTGACGATGAGCGTCGGCTGACGCAGCTCGGCGAGCCTCGCGTAGTGGTCGGTCTTGCCGCCCATGAAGTCGCTCGATGTAGGCCTGGGTCTCGGCGTCACGCCCCTCCGCGAAGAACAGGTAGCGGACGTCCTCGAAGGCATACTCGGGCTTTAGGGCGATCTCGAAGACGACGTCCGTGGGCGGGTCGGTCTCCGCGTTGCCGCCCGGCCCCGTCCCGATGAGCACGACCTTGCGCACCAACGGAGGCTCGGCCGTGGCGATGGCCTGGGCGACGAACCCGCCCATCGAGAAGCCCAGTACGTCGACGATCCCATAGCCCAGCGCGCGCACGAACGAGGCCGCGTTGTGAGCCTTCTCGTCGACGCTCGTCGCCGGGGCGCCGGTCGAGGAGCCGACCGCCGCGTCACTGAACAGGATCACGTGCCGCTCCTCGGCCACCGCGTCGACGAAGGCCGGGTCCCAGTCGTCCAGGGTCCCCCGGAACCGGTGCAGGAACACCAGGGGCGTCGTGTCCACCGGCTGGGCGGGACCGAGTTCACGGTAGGCGAACCGCACCCCGTCCACCTCGACGTACTTCGTCTCGATCTCCACCGAGTGGTACTGCCGGACGATCCGGTCGGTCACCGATGAGCTCACAACGCACCTCGTTCACTTGAAGGCTGGCAATGAAGGAAATGTAACCCTCGTCACTACCATGATGCAAGTCACTACGATCATGGAATCTACTTGATCGTTGAACCTCTTGAGCGGCCACCTCCGCACTTGTCGTGAGGTCGGGAAACCCTGCCGCAACGCGCCTCGGTTAAACTTCCATCATGGAACGCACGAGCTTCGAGGGTATGAGCTGTCCGGTAGCGCTGGCGCTAGAGCGAGTCGGCGAGTGGTGGAGCATCCTGATTCTGCGGGACGCCACGCACGGACTGACCCGGTTCGAGCAGTTTCAGAAGAGCCTTGGCATCTCCCCGAACTCCCTTTCTCGCCGGCTCGCCGCCCTGGTTGATGCGGGGCTCCTCGAACGACGCCGATACAACGAACGCCCTCCGCGCGACGAGTACGTGCTCACCGAGGCCGGGCACGCCTTCCGCCCCGTACTGACCGCCCTGTCCGGCCGCCGACGATCGACTCCGGGCCGTGCTCGCGCGTCGCGCAGAGCGCGCCTCGTGAGTCGAACGTACGAGACGCTGGCTCGGTGAACGGTCTCGATCCCGACCAGAGATACTCGGCGAGGTCACGCAATCGGTCACGCTCTCTCGATCAGCGCCCACAGCCGTGAGCAGGCGAGCCGGGCAACCTACCGGTGTCAGCCGGCGAAGCGGTTGATCTTGCGGATCTGCTTGTCGAAGACGCGGGCGGGGACGAAGCGGCGCAGGGCGCTCACCCGTCCGGCCGTGACGCCGGCGGGATATCGGAGCCTGGGTTTTGTGTCGGTGGCCGCGGTGACGATGACCTTCGCCACCGTGGCCGGGTCGTCACCGTCCTTGGTCGAGTCCGCCATCACTTCGGCGAACGTCTTCCGCTGCTGTGCGTACGACGGGATGAGCACGTCGGGACGCACCATGGCCGCGTCGAACGACGTCGAGGTGGGTCCGGGCTCGACGAGCACCACGCGTACGCCGTACTCGCGAACCTCGTGATCCACCGACTCCGAGTAGCCCTCGATCGCGTGCTTGGACGCGACGTAGACCGCCATGTGCGGCTGCGGGACGAGCCCGGCGACGGACGAGACGTTTACGATGCGCCCCCGCCCCTTCGCGCGCATGTGCGGCAGCACCGCCTTCATCATCCGGATCACGCCGACAACGTTGACCTCGATGACCTTGCGGTCCTGCGCCACGGAGAGCTCCTCGGCGGCACCTGCGGAGCCGATGCCCGCGTTGTTGACCAGGACGTCCAGCCGGCCGAACCGCCCCAGCACGTGCTCGACAGCCGCAGTCACCGACGCATCACTCGAGACGTCGAGGTCAACGAAGGTCAGGCCCTCGCCATCGGTGAGCGCTGATGCGTCGCGGCTCGTCCCGACCACCTGGAAGCCGGCTTCGACCAGGCGGAGGGCGACCTCCTTGCCGATGCCCGAGGAGGCGCCTGTCACGAGTGCCACTGGCTGCTGCGCTGTCATGGTGAACTCCTTGAATCTTGTGTCTGTCGGTCATAATATTACGTTCGTAAGACTATAGGGTGTGGTGACTCAAGGGCAACGCGTCCCGTCCAGCAAGTGGAGGAACGCACGGCGCCTCGCCACCTGGACGGGCCGACCGCGGCGGGGATGTGTAGTTCCTCCTGACGCTGGCGACGAGGTCGTCCTTGGACGCGAAGTGGGCGTAGAAGGCGCCGTTGGTCAGGCCGGCGTCCGCCATCAGGGTGGGAATGCCGGAGCCGTCGATGCCGTCTCGCTTGAGGCGGCGACCAGCCGTCTCGACGATCCGCCGACGAGTGGCTTCCTTGTGCTCGGTGCCGTAGCGCCAAGTTCGGGGTGGATCCGGATGAGGGCGGAGCCGGAGATTGCGCTCCGGATCCGCCCCTGGCCAAGTCAGTGTGCCGGGGTGGCAAGGAGAGCAGCGAAGTTGATGCTCCCGGTCTGCACTTTCGCGTCGTGTGGCTCGGAGACCCTTCGGGGCCATCCCCCGGATGGGCAAGACGTTCTATCTCCGGCTGCTGCTGCTGGCCGCTGGCCTGGACCCGCGCCCGGCCGAAGGCAACCCCGGGCACGGACCGCGACAACGACCACCACGACCGCGTCCGCCACAACAAGATCAGCAAAGCCGGCACCGTCACCCTGCGCGTCGCCGGCCGGTTACGCCACATCGGCGTCGGCCGAACCTACGCCGGAACCTACGTCATCCTGCTCGCCCAAGACCTCAACGTCAGAGTCGTTCATGCCGCGACCGGAGAACTCCTGCGTGAGCTGACTATCGACGCCCGGCGCGACAACCAGCCCACCGGACGGCCACCCGGTCCGACGCCGAAATAGAACTGGCCCGGACCTACATTTCGTAGGTCCGGGCCATTCCGGTGTCCTGAGACATCACAGTGTCGGGCTGACAGGATTTGAACCTGCGACCCCTTGACCCCCAGATCGGCGGTAGCGCGCTCGCCCGCGCATCGGGGTCGTCGCGCGGTCTTGTTCGGACGCTCCTACGTGCATGCCGTGCACGGCGTTGGGGACTTTTTGGGCTCTTCACGATCCAGGGTGTAGTCGCGGCCTGAAGCCGCCGGTCTCGAGCAGGCATCTGGCGATGGTATGTCGGCCGCGTGATTATGCTGACCGGCTCTGCGAATGTGCTGGTCGGGCAGGGCTGTGGCATCGAGCCGTGGCGGTGTCACCGGTTCTTGAGGAACGCGATGAGAGCATCGGAGGCCTGGTAGCGAGCCGGTGGCCGCTCGTCGATCGCGGGGACGCGGTCGAGGGTACGGCGTTTCAGTTCGAGGTCGGCGTGGAGGTAGACCTGCGTTGACTGGATCGTCGCGTGTCCGAGCCAGAGCGCGATGCTCGCGGTGTCGATCCCAGCGTGCAGGAGTGTCATCGCGCAGGTGTGCCGCAGGGTGTGCGGTGTGATGTTCTTCCCGGCCAGGCTCGGGCAGCGCTCGACCGCGGTCGCGGTGTGCCGGGCGACGAGTTTGGCGACCGCCGCCCTGGTCAACGGCGTTCCGCTGCTGGTTGGGAACAGCGGCCCCTCAGGCGCAGGCAGGAGTTCGCTGATCCCGGCGGCCAGGAGCTTGACCGTGTTCTTCTGCAGCGGGATGACCCGCTGCTTGCGTCCTTTGCCGACGCATTGGAGTTGGCTGTGATCTGGATGCTGTCGATGCGGAGGCTGGTCAGCTCACTGACGCGCAGTCCGGTCTGGATGCCCAGGTGCAGCAGGAGTCGGTCGCGGCGCCCGATCCAGGTGCTGGTGTCCGGGGCCGCGATGAGTGCTTCGGTTTCGGGCTGGGTCAGGAACGACACGAGCGTCTTCTTCGTGCGTTTCGCGGGGATCGCGAGGACCTGGCTGATCGTCGCGATCGCGTCGGGGGCGCGGTAGCTGGCGTAGGTGAAGAACGATCGCAGCGCCGCCCTGCGCGCGTTCCTCGTGGCGGCGGAGTTGCCGCGTTCGGTTTCCAGGTGCTGGAGGAACCCGCCGATCAGGTCGGCGTCGAGGTCGGCCAGGCTCAGCGCCGAGGGGGCGATGCCGGTGGCTCGTTGGGCGTAGATGAGCAACAACCGGAACGTATCGGCGTAAGCGGCCTTGGTGTGGACGCTGGCGCCCAGGTGCCGGTCGAGGTTGTCGGTGAAGAACCGTTGCAGCAGCGGCGCGAGATCACTCATCATCAGCCCCGCCCGCGTGGAGGCGTTCGGCGAGGGCTGCGGCCAACTCGGGGGTGTTGGACAGATACCAGTAGGTCGAGTCCGGGCCGACGTGCCCGAGCCATGCCGACAGCACCGGCATCATCTCGTCGACGTCACCGCCTGAGCGGATGTGCCCGATAAGCGTGTTCGTCGCGAACGAATGCCGAAAGCCATGTAGCCGAGCGGCCGGCTCAGATGGACTGCCGACCAGGCCAACCATCGTGCGGACCTCGCGGAACGTGTTCCCCGCGGTCGAGCGCGCGATCCGGGTGCCGCGACGCGCGACGAACACCGCCGTCGTTTGCGGGACGGGGAACGTTGCATCGCGCAGCCGCTGATACTTCCGGATCGCGGTCATCGTCGTCGCGTGCAGCGGGACGAGCCGGGACTTGCCGAACTTCGTGTCCGTGACCCGCGCCCATCCGCTGCCGTCACCAGACTCGTCGAGCGTGATGTCGTCGTCGTTCAGGGTGCGTGCCTCGCTGATCCGCAGCCCCGTCACCGTCAGCAACCCGAGCAGGGTCTGCCAAGTCGCCGCGCGAACCCGCGGCGTCAGCCGGCCCGCCGCGGCGAGCAGAGCATCGGTCTCCTCGTTGGTGAAGATCAGCGGGCGAGGACGGTGGCTGCCGTAGGGACGCCCGTCGAGGACGGGGACCTCGGTCGCGGGGTCGAGCCAGGCGACATGCTCGGCGAACTGCTTGACGTAGTTCAACCGCTCCAGCACCGTGCCTCGAGAGAACTGCGACACCCATGCCGTGGCCAGATCATGACGGATCGTGGGCTCACCGGCCGCGTCCATCCACCCCACGAACGCGTCGAGAGCCTTGGCCGGCGCGGTCAGTTTGAACCCGAGAGCGCGACGCGTGGACAGGTAGCCGTCCAGGAGTTCACGCAACCGGCTCATCGCCCCCACCTGCCTTCGGCCGCGGCAGGCCACTCGGGGACGAGGCGCGTCAACCGGCTCCAATCGACCTTGGTGTAGATCGCGCTCGTGCGCAGATGCGCGTGCCGCAGCAGCCCCTGAACCTCCTGGAGGGTAGCGCCAGAGGCGAGCATGCCCGTCGCGAACGTCTGCCGCAGCCGATGCGGACCGAACTTCGTCACCCCCGCATGGATGCAAATCTGACGGACGGTGCCGCAGACCCCGTTCGCCGACAACGGCTGGACCGGATCGATGACGGTCCAGAACACCTCCTCGCCCCGAACCCTGCCGCCGCGGCCGTGGAGCACGTAGTCCTCCAACGCTTGGCCGACCCCATTGGGCAGCGGCAGTTCGTCGACACGGTCGCCCTTGCCGCGGATGCGCAGGCTCCCGGTGCGCCAGCCGATATCGTCCAGGCGGAGTGCGGCAATCTCGCATGCCCGCAATCCCAGTCCCGTCAGCAGCAACAGGATCGCCCGGTCCCGCAGCCCCTTCGGGGAATGCTGGTCGAGGCTGGCGAACAGCGCCTCGATGGTGCCCGCCGGGACCGGGTCTGGGATCGACGACAGCCGCCATGCCGCCGCGTGCGGCACCACCCCGGACAGATCCTGAACTGTTCGGCCCGACCGGTGGCAGAACTTCAGGAACGAGCGCAGCATCACCAGCTGCTTGCCCAACGTCGACGCCTTCACCCCCCGCGCAGCCTCCAGGTTCACCCACTCGACGACCGTCGCCGCCGTCAGGCCGCGCAGCGACCCTTCTGTCGGCGCGGGAAGCCACGCCACGAACCCTGCGACTCGGGCGGTGTAGACGCCGGCAGTGTGCTGTTGCACCGACCGCTCCCGCAGCAGCCATACCTCGAACCCGTCCAGCACGCCCCGCACGTCAGCGCTGTGATGCTCACGATGAACCGCCATCTTGGTCCTCCTCGACCTAAGCCAGGCGATCCCAGCGATCACCCGGTCAGATCAAGCGAACCCCGCATCGTCCGCCGATTGTTATGTTGACCGGCTCGATGCCACAGCCCTGCCCGACCAGCACATTCGCAGAGCCGGTCAGCATAATCACGCGGCCGACATACCATCGCTTATGCGGACTTCCGCATAAGCGATGTAGTTGGTCAGGTTGCGGAACCCGAGCGCGGAGCCTCGGAGGTGCTCGAGCCGTCCGTTGATCGCCTCGGTTGGTCCGTTGCTGGTGCCGGGCCGGTCGAAGTAGGCCAGCACGTCGGCGGCACGCTTCTTCAGCGTTCGGCCGAGGGTGGTGAGTTCGGTGAGCGCACTGGGGACGCCGTGGCTGAGGGAGCCGATCAGCTTCTCCATCAACTCGCGCCCACGGGCCCGGTCGGGTTCGCGGTAGGCGGCGATCATCCGCTGGTAGATGCCCCAGGTGGCCTCGACCTCGACGTGCTCGTCGGCCGCGAAGAGGGAGTCCAGTCGGTCCTTCTGCTTGTCGGTGAGGAGGTCGGCGCCGGTGTGCAGGGTCCGTCGCGCGGAGTAGAGCGGGTCGTCCTTGCGGCCGCGGTGGCCGTGGATGGCCTGCTGGACACGGCGTCGGCACTCATCGAGCGCGTCGCCGGCCAAGCGCACCACGTGAAAGGGATCCATCACGGCCACGGCGTCGGGCAACTCCTCAGCTGCCGCGGTCTTGAAGCCGGCGAACCCGTCCATCGCGACGACCTCGATGGCGTCGCGCCAGGCCTCGGGGCGTTCGGCGAGCCAGGTCTTGAACGCCTGTTTCGAGCGGCCCTCGACCATGTCCAGCAGCCGGGCGGGGCCGGTGCCCTCACGGATCCCGGTCAGGTCGATGATCACGGTGACGTACTTGTCGCCGCGCCGGGTGTGGCGCCAGTTGGGTCGGCCCGGGGCGCGGTGCTCGGATTGCTCCGAGTCCGTTTCCCCGGACCGCCCGCCGAACCCGGCGTGCGATTCTCACCGCACCGGGCTCTCCACGTGAGGTTGCTGCTCAGGCGGCGTCACCTGTCGGTGTCCACGGCGTCGGGATCTGGTATCCGCGGTAGCGGTACCTGACAACAGGGACGCTGGCTGCGCCCTTGAACTTGACTCCGTCGGCGGTGAGCCTCCAGGTCCCGGGCAGGCAGAACCTGCGCCGGAGTTCTGGCCACCCGATCCGGTGCTTCTTCAGCAGCCATGCCGTGATCCGCTCCCACGCGTAGGAGTCGATCCCGGCGAAGACGGCTTTGGACACACCGTGTCGGAAGTAGTTGGCCCACCCCCGCAGCACCCGCCCGAGGTACTCGATGAGGTACCCGGGCTCGCGGTGCAGGGTCGATCTGTAGGTCATCACCTTCACCCTGCCCTTGACCGTGGCGATGGCCTTGGCCGAGGGCTTGGTGTACACGAACCACTTGTTGCTTCCCCGTTTCCGCATCCGTCGGATGTTGAAGCCGAGGAAATCAAACCCGTGGTCAATGTGGACCACGCGGGTCTTCTCCGGCGCCAGCCGCAGCCCCATCGGGGCCAGGACACTGGCAACCTCCTCGCGCAGGTGGTGGGCGTGCTCCTCCTCGCCGGTGACGACGATGACGAAGTCATCGGCGTACCGGATGAGTCGGTAGTTCGCTTCGCCACGTCTGCGGCGACCCTGCCGTTTCACCTCGGTCGCCATCTGCTGGTTCCACTTCGCCATGAAGTGGTCATCCAGCGCCGACAACGCGATGTTGGCCAACAGCGGGGACAAGATCCCGCCCTGCGGAGTGCCGGTGTGCGTTGCCTCGCGGGTGCCGATGGTGGTCATCACACCGGCCTTGAGGAACGCCTTGACCAGCCCCAGCACGCGCTTGTCGCCGATCCTGCGCCGAAGGCGGTCCATCAGCGCGACGTGGTCGATCATGTCGAAACACGCCTCGATGTCAGCCTCCAGCACCCACGTGTACGCCTTCGACGTGAAGTGGTGGATCTCAGCGACCGCGTCCTGCGCGCGCCGGTTAGGTCGGAACCCGTACGGGCACGGCGCGAAGTCCGCCTCGAAGATGGGCTCCATCACCAGTTTCAAGGCGGCCTGCACAACCCGGTCCGCCACGGTCGGGATGCCCAGGCTGCGCAGTTTCCCGCTCGCCTTCGGAATCATCACCTGCCGTACTTCGACTGGCTGAAAGGTCCGCGCCTTCAACTGCTCACGGACCTCGCACAAGAACGCCTCCACCCCGATCCGGTGGCGGATCTGAGCCACGGTGGCCCGATCAACCCCCGGCGTCCGCGACCCTTTGTTCCCGGCGACGCGTTCCCACGCCACCATCAAGAACGCCGGGTCACAGACCAGGTTGTACAGATCGTCAAACCGGCGGCCGGGATCCCCGACCGCCCAGCAATGCAACTTGGTCTGCATCCTCCGTACCGCCCACCAAGCCTGATCTTGACCAGGCCAGCACGCGGCGCCGGTGTTCACCGACGCATCTTCGGACATCACAATCCCTCTTCTCATCAGTTGCTTCCTCTCGCTGCCGCCCTTCCCCATGGCCCACCTGCTCGGCCCTGTGACCGGCTCTCCCGGCCTCGGAGTACTACGACGGCTCCGCCCCGCCCACGCCCTTCAGCAGGCGACGCGCCTATCCCGATCGCTCGGGACCGGCCGTGGACGGTTCCCACGTTCACTGTTGTTCGGTCGACGGGTGAGGTGCCCGGCTTTGCCCCTGCGGCCTCGTCGTGGCCACGCCCGAAGACGCCGTAGACCTTCACCACGACCTGCCGGACCCGGCACATAAACCGTTCCGACAGTTCCCCGCCCCGGTCGGCGTCTGGCTGACGCCGCCCGCGGACGGTTACGCACCGCTATCCAGCCCAGATCCACCGGGTTCGAGCTGGTCGACGATCAAGAGGCTTTACGACACCGGTTCCTCGCGTACACCTTCCCGTCTCGCTCACCAGGCACGGCCCGTCCGGTAGTACCGAGCCGCCCTGACTTCACCGCGGCTGCTCCCACCCTCACCGGCGTCCCCCGGGTCAGGCTGCCGCCAGCTTCACTCGACCGCTACGACGGCCAAGCGATGTAGGTCTCTCACCTCCATCCGAAACAACAGCGCCTCGTGGCGCACGACGTGTTCATCCACGCCGATCGCGGTGACACCGTCGAACCGGGCGACGTCATCGATCAGGACCCGCTTGCCCTCGGCCAGGACAGCGTCGTTGGCGGTGTCCCAGGCGACCCCGAGCCCTTCGGCGACCCGGGCGACGGTGAGGTGCTGGCACACGATCCCTTCCAGTGCCCACCGCAGGCCGCGGCGCGAGAGCTTCGCGCGAGGCTCGGCAGCCTTCGACGTGTCTTGGCGCCACACGTGCCCGCAGCCGGTGCACCGGTAGCGGCGGATCGCGACGACCAGGGTCGTGGGGCGCCAACCCAGCGGCTCGTGTGCCAGGCGGCGGGTCACGGTGTCGCGCGGGGATCCCTCGCACCCGCAGCGACGGCACCACCTCGCATCGGAGCCGTCGGGCTCGACCACCCGACAGGCCAAGACAGCGCGGTCCAGCTCGAGTCGCTGCCCTGTGACTTCGAGGCCGAGCTCGTCGAGTCGGCAGAACACGGTCAGATCAGGGCAGGCGAAGCCCGCCTCGGGGGTAGCGTCAGGCACGTCGAGGTCTTCCGGATGGGTGGCGTAGGAACCTCCATCTTCGGGAGACCTCGACCTCTACCCGGCCACCGACGCGCCGACCACGGCTGCCGACGACATCACACGCCCGCTACACCCTCAACTGCGAAGAGCCACTTTTTGGGGACTGATCGCGAGGGGCCTCACTTGGAAGGCGGCTCGGCGGATCGTCTCGATATTGCCGTCATCATCGTGATGCACGAGGCCAGGTCTTGGTACGGCAGGGTCACGTGCCCACTTCGAGCGCCGTCGTGAATGGGAACAGGTAGTG
>WNFV01008690.1_pt1 | contig 11629 bp, 11 predicted proteins | sample 5400101 | NCBI WGS metagenome assembly WNFV01 (sample SAMN13153361, study PRJNA577476) | soil metagenome | isolation source: 115 cm soil or saprolite under grassland replicate 1 | place: USA:California | collected 2016-06-15
CTCCTCGTGTGCCACGAGCCGTGCCGCGTCGAGGCCCGCGGCGCGGAGCGCATCAGCGCGGCCGTGCGCCTTCTCCACCGTCGGCAGAAATCGGGCTGGGCCGGCGACGAAGCCGATGCGGCGGTGGCCGAGCCCGAGCAGGTGCGAGGTCGCCAGATGCCCCGCGGCCCGCTCGTCGACGCCGACGGCCGGCGCGTCGAGGCCCCGGGGGGCCCCGTTGACGAAGACGAGCTGGGCCCCCTGGGCGAGCAGCCGCCGGTAGTGCGTGTGGTCGGCCTCCAGATCTGCGCCCTCGCAGGAGATGAAGATCATCCCGGCCACCTGGCGCTCGAGCAGCATCTGCACGTAGTCCGACTCCGTAGTGGGCGACCCCTCCGTATTGCAGAGGATCGAAGCGAAGCCCCACGCCTTCGCGCGCGTCTCCATGGCCTGCGCCAGCGCCGGAAAGACCGGATTGGCCAGCTCCGGCACGAGCAGGCCGATCGCGCCGGTGATGCCGCTGTTTCGGGGCGGGACGTACATCAGCTCCTGCATAGCCCGCCGCACTCTCTCGCGTGTCTCGGGCTTGACCGAATCGAGGCGGTTGGCCACGCGAGAGGCGGTGGCGATGCTGACGCCGGCTCGGTCGGCTACGTCACGAAGGGTGGAGGCCATCCGCCCAAAATGTAAAGAGTTTCATGCCTTGACACAACTCCGCCGAGGATTTAGCTTCCCACGGGCCAATACGCATGAAAATTTTACAGGGCTCATGCGGGGATTGATTCGGAGCGCCGCCCGCGGCGGCGCACCTGAGGAGGTGTACTGATGCGCATCCGCTGGATCACCGCTCTGGCGCTGGTGCTCGTGTTCAGTTCGGCGGTTGCGGCGTCTGCGGCCGTGCGGATAGACACGCGCGCGGGAGTGCAGTCGCGGACCGCGACCGTCACGATCGACTTCTGGAACTACTGGGACGGCAACAACGCCACGGCGATTAGCGACCTGATCGGGCGGTTCAACCAGAGTCACAAAGGCATCGTCGTGAAGAACGTCACGTTTCCTTGGGGCGACCTCTACTCGAAGATGCAGGCTGCCTCCGCGGGCTCGGGTGAGAATCTGCCCGCCGTCGCCGCCGGCGACATCGCCTGGATGGCAGCGCTCCATCGCTCGGGACGGCTGGTCAATCTGACCCCGACCGTCAAGAAGGCGAAGCTGAACCTCAAGGACTTCTATGCGGAGATCCTCAAATACAGCCTCTATCGGGGCAAGGTCGAGGCGCTCCCGGTCAGCACGAACAACCTGGCGCTCTTCTACAACAAGGATCTCTTTCGCCGCGCCGGCCTCAATCCGAACAGCCCGCCGAAGACCTGGGATCAGCTGCGCTCGGCGGCGCGGCGGATCGCCGCGCTCGGTGGTGGAGTGCAGGGCTTCGAGATCTACACGCAGCCCGGTGAGGGCCTCACATGGCAGCTGCAGCCCTACATCTGGCAGGCAGGTGGCGACTTCCTGAACCGGAGGTACACGGGCCCGGCGTTCAACAATGCCGCCGGCCGCAAGGCGCTCAACTTCCTCGTCGGTCTGATCCGGACCGATCACGTCACTGAGGCGGGACAGTGGGGCGCGTTCGATAAGGGCCAGGCCGGGATGCGGATCGACGGCTCCTGGATGGTGGGCATCTACCGCGACCAGGCGCCTTTCAGCTTCGGCACGGCGATGATCCCGATCCCCGCGGGTGGCAGACACGCCACGAACATGGGTGGGGAGCAGATCTTTGTCTTCAAGGGCGGCTCGGCGGCGCAGCGGGCGGCCGCCGCGAAGTTCGCACTATGGCTGGCGAGCACCCCGGTGCAGGTGCAGTGGGACATCCGGACCAACTTCATGCCTGTGCGCGCGTCAGTTGCGCGCGCGAAGGCGCTCAAGGCGTACGTGGGTAGGGAGCCGAGGCTGAAGCCCTTCGTCAACCAGCAGAAGTACGCGCGGGCGCGCCCACCGATCCCTCAATATCCAGCAGTATCGGATGCGTTCTCGAAGGCGATCGAGCCCGCGTTCTACGGCCGGGTATCGGTCAACCAGGCGCTGGCCAATGCCGCGCGGGCCGTCTCTGCCGCCCTGCGCAGCGGCTAACCACTCAGATGCTTGCGGGTCGCCCGGGCACAGTGGCTGGGTCGGGCGGCCCGCAGGTTGAACTCCGGAGCCGATGGCAACCGCAGCAGCCCGCCTGAGCCGGCACGCGCCGCGCTGGCTCGTCCGCCGCTCGCAGTGGGCGACGGCGGCGGTGCTGCTCTTGCCCGCCTTCGGGCTCTTCGCCGTCTTCACCGCCTACCCGTTCATCTACGCCGGCAAGCTCAGCCTGACGCAGTGGAACGGCCTCGACGCCGAGCAGAAGTTCGTCGGGCTCGGCAACTACCGGGCGCTCCTGCACGACCAGGAGTTCATCCACTCGCTGAAGGTGACGGCGATCTACACCGTCGCCACGACCGTGATCAGCATCGCGATCGGTCTGCTGCTCGCTCTTGCCCTCAACCGCAAGCTCCTCGGGCGCAACCTCTATCGCGCCGTTTTCTTCACGCCCGTGCTGACGGCGACGGTCGCCGCCGCGGTCGTCTGGACGCTGCTGTTCGACCCGTTCACCGGCTTCGTCAACATCGGTCTGCGTGACGTCGGCGTCGAAGGGCCGCGCTGGCTCTCGAGCCCGTCGTGGGCGCTCGTTGCAATCATCATCGTGGGCGTCTGGAAGCGGATCGGCTTCACCATGGTGATCTACCTCGCCGGGCTGCAGACGATCCCGCCCACCTACTACGAGGCTGCGCGCGTCGACGGCGCCGGGTCGTGGCGACAGTTCTGGGACGTCACCTGGCCATTGCTGACGCCGATCACAGTCCTGCAGCTGATCATGGCAGTGATCGACTCGTTCCAGGTCTTCGACCACGTCTACGTGATGACCCAGGGGGGCCCGCTCGGCGGGACGAACGTGCTGCCGTTCTTCCTCTACAACGAGGGCTTCCGGATCTTCCACCTCGGCTACGCGGCGGCGATCGGCTGGGTGATCTTCCTCGTTGTGTTCGTCGTCACCCTGCTCCAGTGGCGGCTGTCCAAGGGCGGCGGATGGCGGCGCTGACCTCGCGCATCCGCCCACGCGCGCTCGGGCAGAGGGCTCTGCTGCACCTGCTGTTGCTCTCGACCGCGTTCGTCGTCTTCCTGCCCTACCTGTGGATGGTGACGACATCGCTCAAGCCGCTGAAGCTGACCTTCCAGCCGCCGTTCCTGATCCCGGAGCACTTCGAATGGCACAACTACGCAGACGCGTGGAATGCAGCGCCGTTCGACCGCTTCTACGTCAACAGCATCATCATGGCCGCCGCGATTGCGGTCGGGCAGGTGCTGACGAGCGCGATGGCCGCCTATGCGTTCGAACGACTCGAGTTCCCGTTCAAGAACATGCTCTTCTTCGTGTTCCTCGGCACGCTGATGATCCCTCTACCGCTGCTGCTCATACCCTCGTATGTGATCGTCGAGCGCTTCGGCTGGCTGAACACGTTCTACGCCCTGATCGTGCCGCGCCTGTGGACGCCGTTTGGGATCCTGCTGATGCGTCAGTACTTCCGCACGCTGCCACGCGAGCTCGATGAGGCGGCGATGACAGACGGCTCGACGCGAATCGGGGTTCTCTTCCGCGTGCTCTTGCCGTTGTCACGGCCTGCCGTCGCGACGCTCGGGCTGTTCGCGTTCCTCTTCGCGTGGAACGACTTCCTCTGGCCGCTGATCATGCTCGACAACCCAGACATGTTCACAATCCAGCTCGGGCTCGCGAACTTCGCCGGCAAGTACGGCACGCAATGGGTCCAGCTGATGGCCGGTACGGTGACCGCGACGCTGCCCGTGCTCGTCTTTTTCGTCTTCGTGCAGCGCTGGATCATCCGGGGACTGACGATGGGGGCGATCAACGAATGAACGCGGTCGTTCGCGAGCAAGCCGACGACAGATGCAGCGCCAATGGGCCCGACTGGGTCAGGGATGCGGTCTTCTACCAGGTGTTCCCCGATCGCTTCCGGAACGGCAACATGCACAACGACCCGGCGGACGTTGCCGCCTGGGACGACGCACCGACGCGGGCAAATTTCTTCGGCGGCGACCTCGAGGGCCTGATCGAGAAGCTCGGCTACCTCGAGGAGCTCGGCGTCGACGCGCTGTATCTGACTCCGATCTTCATGGCGGGCACGAACCACCGTTACGACACGCACGACTACTTCAACATCGATCCCAAGCTTGGTGACGCCGGAATGCTCCGCGAGCTCGTGCAAGACGCGCATGCCCGTGGGATCCGCATCGTCCTGGACGGCGTCTTCAACCACGTCGGCGACGGGTTCTGGGCCTTCCGGGACGTTCTCGAGCGCGGCGGCGCATCGCCATACCGCGACTGGTTCGTCATCCACGACTTGCCGCTCGTGCGCGACCCGCCGAACTATCAGACGTGCGGCGGCGCGCCATACCTGCCAAAGCTGAACATTGACAACCCGGCGGTTCGCGAGCACCTGCTCGAAGTCGGCACGTACTGGATCGAGCGCGCGGGGATCGACGGCTGGCGGCTCGACGTGCCCTGGAAGGTTCCGCTTGACTTCTGGCGTGCGTTTCGCGCGCGCGTAAAGCAAACGAAGCCGGATGCGTACCTTGTCGGCGAGGCTTGGTGGAGCTGGGGCGAGCTGCGACTCGTCTTCGACGGGCTGATGAATTACCGCCTGCGCGCCCGACTGCTCGACTTCTGCGTCTTCGACTCGATGGACGCGGAAGACCTCGCTAGTGAGTCGGCCCTGTTACTTGAGGAGACACGTGGCGGCGAGATGATGCTCAACCTCCTGGGCAGTCATGACACACCGCGACTGCTCACGCTCGCCGGCGGCGACGAGTCGCGTGCGGCGCTCGCGTTGGTCGCGCTCTTCACCTACCCGGGAACGCCGATGTTGTACTACGGGGACGAGGTCGGACTGGAGGGCGGCGACGATCCGGACTGCCGCCGGCCGATGCCGTGGAACGGCGAGGCGTGGCGGAAGGACTTGCGCGCCCTCGTGCAGCGCCTGATCACGACGCGACGCGCCTCGTTGGCGCTGCGCCGCGGCGGCTGGGAGCGCCTACTCGCGTTCAATCGTCTTCTCTGCTTCCGCCGCTTTGAGGGCCCCGACAACGCCGTCGTCGTGCTCAACGCAGGCCCTGCCGTTCGCGATGTCGCCCTCGAGTTGCCGTTCGGCGCTCCCGACACGTTCGAGGACGCATTGACGGGTCGGCGCTACGCCGTACGCGACGGCCACCTGACTCTCCCGATTGCCGACGAGCGATCGGCGCTCGTGCTCCTGCCCGGGGGCGACGATGGCGCCTAACCTGGTCAGCCCACCGAGGTCGTGGCCGAACTGAGTCCAGGACCGGCCGCGATACTCGGAAACGGATCGCTGCTCGCGACCGTTTCCGGGCGCGGCCGCGTGGAGCGGCTCTTCTGGCCGCACCTCGACCGTGGCTCGCATCTCGGGGAGTTGCGCTTCGGGCTGGAGCGCGACGGTGAAACCCGCTGGCTCGACGAGGCTCCCGCGGAGCAGTCGTACCTCCAGGACGCGAACGTCCTCCTGACCCGGATCGGCGAGCTCGAGCTGGTCGACCTCGTCCACGAGCTCGAGCCCGTGCTCCTGCGCCGCGTGACGGGCGCAGGCGTCCGCGGCCGCCTCGTGGTCGACTGTCATCCGGAGCTGGACGGAATGAAGACTGCGCTCGCCGCGAGCGTGGACGGCAATCGCGTCGTCTTCTATCGCCGCAACGTCGCTCTTGCGATCGGCGCAGCAGATGCGGAGGCCTTCTCGACGGGGCTCGGCGCAACCGAAGGCGGGATCTCGTGTCCGCTTCGTGACAGCGCCGTGGTCGCGCTCGCTTTCGGCGCATCGTCCCGTGAAGCCGTCGCGAGGCTCGATGCCGCCCTCCAACAGGATTTCAACTCCCTCGTCACGTCGAGGCGCCGGCACGACGCGGGTCGGCTCTCGTCGGCCCAGCAGCCGTCGGCTGCCGTTCCCGAAGTCGGCGCGCTCTACCGGCGCTCGCTGCTCGTGTTCGATCTCCTGAGCGATCGCGACAGCGGCGCCGTCATCGCCGCGCCCGAGCTCGATCCGGAATTCGAGCGGTCCGGCGGTTACGGCTTCGTCTGGGGCCGCGACCTCGCGTTCATCGTGCTCGGCTTCCTCGCCGCGGGCCGGCACGACCTCGCCGGGCGCGCGCTGCGCTGGTTGCCGCGCGCGCAAGAACCGGAGGGCCTCTGGCTGCAGCGCCACTGGACGGACGGCTCGCTCGCGCCGTCGTGGTGCCGACACCAGCTCGACGAGACGGGCGCGATTCTCTTCGCCTACGAGGCGGCCTGGCGCGCGCTCGCCGACGAGGCACTCGACGACGAGCTCTGGCCTTCCGCGCTGCGCGCGGCCGAGTTCCTGCTCGGCACGATCGAGCAGGACGGGATCCCCTGCGCGACCGCCGATCTCTGGGAGGAGCGGGAAGGACGGCATGCGTTCACCGCCGCTGCCGTTCACGGTGGCCTGCGCGCCGCCGCCTCGATGGCGCGCCGGCACGAGCCCGGTCTCGCCGAGCAGTACGAGGCCGCCGCGGAGGTGATCCGTGCCGGAATCGAGCGGGAGCTGTGGAGCGAGTTCCACGGGCGCTACCTGCGCTCGCTCGGCGATCCGACGCTCGACGTCTGCCTGCTCGGGCTCGCCTGGCCGTTTGCGGTCGTCGATCCGGACGGGGAGCGGATGCGTGCGACCGTGGCCGCGCTCGAAGCCGAGCTGAGCTGTCCGGAGGGCGGCGTCCGGCGTTATGCCGGCGACACGTATGCAGGCGGGAACATGTGGGTGCTCGCATCGCTCTGGCTGGGACTGTGGCACCGCCAGATCGGCGACGACGCGGGCCTCGCGCGGGCGCTCCAGTACGCACGCGGCGCGCAGACCGACCTCGGCCTGCTGCCGGAGCAGGTCGGCGACGACGGCGAGCCCACGTGGGTCGTCCCTCTCGCGTGGAGTCACGCGCTTCTGCTGCTCGCCGCGCGGCCCGAGCTCAACATAGTTCGCTCGCGAGAAGCGACGTCCGCGGACGTTCGCGCCCCGGCCTAGACGGCTGGGCGAATCGAAACGGGTCCTGAACCGCAGGGTCTGACCCTGGTTGTAACGAGAGCGTGTCAATCACTCCACAGGCTGTCGCTAGCCTGAGCGAGGTGGGTCTGATCCCAGTCCCTCAGCCATACGACTTCGAGCGTTCGCTCGACCGGTTCACGTTCTGGGGCGTCGACCGCGCCAACGTCTGGTACGAGGGCGGTCTCCACCGCGTGATCGCGGGACGTGAGGTACGGATCACACCGGCGAACGGCGGCGTCCGGGTCGAGCCGTTCGACGCGACAATCGAGCCGGTCGTGCACAAGCTGCTCGGCCTCGAGCTGGATCTCACCGCCTTCCACGCGTTCGCGCAGGGGGACCCGGTGCTCGCCGAGGCCTTGCGGCGCTTTCCGGGCTTCCGGCCGCCGCTCGCCCCCGATCCGTTCGAGGCGCTCGTCTCCTCGATCACGGCGCAGCAGGTCTCGCTCCATTCGGCCTTCGCGGTCCGCAGCCGGCTCATCGAGCGCTTTGGGGAACCGGCGGAGCATGCCGTTGCATTCCCGACGCGCGAACGGCTCGCACGGGCAAGCGAGGAGGAGCTGACTGCGCTCGGCTTCTCGCGCCGGAAGGCGGAGTACGTGCTCGGCCTCGCGCGTGCCGAGCTCGACTTCGACGCGCTCGCGCTCTTGCCGGACGAGGAGGTCAAGGAACGGATCACGTCGCTGCGGGGACTGGGGGAGTGGAGCGCCGACTGGTTCCTGGCGCGTCACCTCGCGCGGCCCGAGGCCTGGCCTGCCGGCGACCTCGGTCTGCGCAAGGCGGTGCTCGCGTTCTACCCTGACGTGACGGACGTCCGTGCCGCCGCCCACCGGTTTCGGCCCTTCCAGAACCTGAGCGCCCACTACCTCCTCGCCGCCCTGCGCTACCAGTGACGATCCGACGCGCGACGAAGAACGACCGCGAGCTCCTGCGCGAGCTGTGGGAGGAGTTCGAAGAGGAGCTCGACCATCCGGCGTATCTGCGCGAGACCTGGGAGGAGGCGTGGGCGGACCTGTCGGAGACGGTCCGCGGGGGTGTTGCGCTCGTCGCCGAGCAGGACGGGCGCGCCGTCGGCTTCCTCTTCTGCGTGCTCGGCGACACCGGCCGGCAGACGGCGCACGTGACGGACGTCTACGTCCGCCCCGAGGCGCGCCGGCAGGGAATCGGCCAGGCCCTGATCGCCGAGGTTCTCCAGCCTGCGCGCGAGGCGGGGTTCGACCACGTCAGCCTCGAGGTGCTGTTGCGCAACGCCGGCGCCCGCCGTCTCTACGAGCGGCTGGGGTTCGTGCCGGTGGACATGTTCATGGTCGCGCCGCTGGGCGCCCTTACGGAACGTCTTGCGAGCGAGGAGCGTCCGCCGTCGTTCGGCTCGCTGCACGTGCAGACGGACGACGAGGCCGGCGTCGAGCGCGCCGTCAAGCAATTCATGCCGCGGCTCGGCCGCTCGGAGCACTCGGAGGTCATGCCCGCGCGCAACGGCTGGGTGACGGTTGTCGACGAGCTCTGCGATCACGACCGGAGTGCGCAGCGCCGCCTCGGGGTCGAGCTGTCCGAGCGGATGGGCGTGCCCGTCGTCGCCCTCGCGGTCGAGGAGGAGATGGTGGCCCGCTTCCTGCTCTTCGAGCGCGGTCGCCTGGTGGACGAGTACCTCTCGGTGCCGTCCTACTACGGCGAGCTGAGCAAGGCCGACGAGCTCTCGCTGGCAGCCAACGCAACGCTGGTCGCCCGCCTGACCGGCGCAGATCCGGCGCGCGTGCGCGGGGTTGCGCGGACCGCTTCGTCGCCTTCGGAGCTGCCGCCTGCCCGCGAGCTGCTGACCGAGATCGCAGAGGTCATGAACCTCGAGGCTAGGATCGAACGGTGATCACGCTCTACGACGCCGATCGCTGCCCGTACTGCGCGCGCGTCCGGATCGTCCTCGCGGAGAAGGGGATCGAGTACGAGACCGTCGAGGTCGACCTCGGCGACCGTCCTGCCTGGATCTACGAGAAGAATCCACTCGGCAAGGTTCCGGTGCTCGAGGAGGACGCGTTCGTCCTGCCCGAGTCCGCGGTGATCAACGAGTACCTCGAGGAGCGCTATCCGGAGCCGCCGCTCTGGCCGGCCGATCCCGGCGAGCGGTCGCTGGGCCGGCTGCTCGTCTTCCGTTTCGACCGGCTCTCGAAGCCGTACTACGCGCTGCGGCGCGGGGAGGACGGCGCGCGCGAGCGGCTCGACGCCGAGCTGGCCAAGCTCGACGCCGTCCTGCAGGCGCAGCCGTTCCTGAGCGGGCGCGAGTACGGGCTGGCCGACGTCGCCTACGTCCCGTGGATCCTGCGTGCGCGCGACCGGATGGGCGTGGGGCTGGAGTCGTTCTCCGCACTGGCAGATTGGGTCGAGGGGCTGGCGGCACGTCCCGCGATCGCCGCGGAGCTCGGCGTCGTCGCGTCGCTGTGAACGTCCTCCTGCTGCACGCCTTCCCACTGGACGAGCGCATGTGGGAGCCGCAGCGAGCCGCTCTTCCCGAGCATGAGGTGAGCGCGCCGCGCCTGTACGGGCGCGGTCAGACGATGGACGCGTGGGCGGAGTCGGTCGCGACCGAGGCGGACGGCGAGCTCGCCGTCGTGGGCGCCTCGATGGGTGGCTACTGCGGGCTCGCGCTCGCGCGGCGCGCGCCCGAGCGCGTGCGCGGTTTGCTGCTCGTCGGCGCGCGTCCCGACGCCGACTCGGCGGAGCGCCGCGCAGCCAGAGCGGACACGATCGAGCTGATCCGAAACGAAGGAGCGGACGGTCTCTGGCGGTCGATGGTGCCGAAGCTCTTCGCGGAGGGGACCCGCGCCGACGAGAGGCTGCTGTGTCGGGATCCGGACGCGCTGGTCGGCGCCGTCGAGGCGATCCGGGATCGCGAGGATTCGACCGAGGTCGCCCGCTCGTTCGCGGGTCCGGTCCAGTTCGTCGTCGGCGAGTTCGATCCGTTCGTCTCCGCCGGAGAGCTCACCGGCTTCGACGTGCGCGAGATCGCGGGCGCCGGACATCTCGTGAACGTCGAGCGAGTCGACGAGTTCAACGACGTCCTGCGCGAGTTTCTCGCCCGTGTCTGAGCTGCCTCCGATCGTCGATGTCGACTGGCTGGAACGCGAGCTCGGCGCCGAGGACTTGTTCCTGGGCGACGTGCGCGGGCCGAACGCGCACACGCGCGGCCACATCCCCGGCTCGAAGCCGCTCGTGCTGGGCTCGCCGCCGCCGATGAGCGACCTGGAGGTGCTGGAGGCGCTCGCGTCCGAGGTCGGGCTGCGGCTGCGCCGGCACGGAGTGACGGGCGCCGAGCGGCTCGTTCTCTACGACCGAGGCGACGGGGTCGGCGCGATGCCCGCCGCACAGATGGCCGAGCTCGCCGGGCATCCCCGCGTCTCCGTCCTGCTCGGCGGCCTCGCCGCGTGGCGGGGGGAGACGGAGATCGGCCAGGCCGAGCTCCAGCCCGTGAAGACGAGCTTCGAGCCGAGGCTGGATGCCGTCCCCACGCGTGAGGAGCTCACGAGCCGGCTCGACGATCCGGCTTTGACGCTGCTCGACGTGCGCACGGAGGACGAGTTCAGGGGCAGGCAGGGCTATCCGTGCGACCCGCGCCAGGGTCACATCCCGGGCGCGCGGCACCTGCACGTCCAGGACCTCTTCGCAGGCCCGGGCCAACCTCTCGGCCCGGAGGAGATCCGCGCACTCGTGGGCGAAGTCGACGATGTCGTCACGTATTGCCATTCGGGCTCGCGTTCGGCGCTGGCGACGCTTGCGTTGCGCAGCGCCGGCTATCGCGCCCGCAATTACGCCGGCTCGTGGCACGAATGGTCCCGTCATCCGGAGCTGCCGGCGGAGCGGTAGGGCCGGTAGGCGCTCTCGGAGAACCGTGCTACCGTGGCCCGGCGGCGCGCTCGTCCGAGGAGATCTTCTTGAAGGTGAAACTACTGATCGCATCGCTCGTTGCGACCGCGATGTTGACCGGCACCGCACAGGCGGCGGATGGGCCTGCGAAGTCGTGGCGGCCGCCTGCGCGGCTGAATCGCCCAACACTGCGCTCCCTGCAAGCGCTCAACGGGTCCTCTGCCCTCGTCCAGCTCGTTCGCGGTGAGCGCGGACGCGCGGCCAAGGCTCTCATCCGCGGGGCCGGCGGTCGTCTGATCTCGCAGACGCTACGCATCTGGCTCGTGCCGCCCGCCACCCGAAGCATCCTGCCGGTGCTGATTCGCCGGGACGCCCTCATCGGTCTCGAGCGCAACGGGTCGCTTCGCCGCAGCGCGACGTTCGCTTACGCACCCCGAGTTTCAGGGATCACACATCACCCTGTTGAATCAGCAGTTCTTGGGTGACGCCAGCGACGACGATCACGGAACTGCCGTCACGTCCGTGGCCGCGGCTCCTGCGAACGGATTTGGGATGGTTGGGATCTATCCAGACGCGAACGTCTGGGAGTGGGACGGACGCTCGTTCACGGATGCAGAATTCATTGCGGGTATCGACGCAGCGATTCG
>WNFV01021292.1_pt1 | contig 11629 bp, 7 predicted proteins | sample 5400101 | NCBI WGS metagenome assembly WNFV01 (sample SAMN13153361, study PRJNA577476) | soil metagenome | isolation source: 115 cm soil or saprolite under grassland replicate 1 | place: USA:California | collected 2016-06-15
GGCAAAAATTTTTTATCCTCGGCAAAATCTCGGCAAATCAAAAACGGTCTGAGTTACGGAGTGCCTCTAAGTTATTGAAATATCAGGGAAATTTGGTAGCGGGGGGCGGGATCGAACCGCCGACCTTGGGGTTATGAATGCAAGCCATCCCGTTGGATCCAATTCCCTCCAATTTGTAACTAATCGATTCTATTACGGGTTGCGGCTGCAAGGAGTGAATCTCTTAGAACCTTTTCCAAGGTATATGCGCTTGTTCGTGTCCCATCTTTCCCCTTACTTGATTTTGGCAGCGGTCCCTTCCGTAACGAAAACAAATGGGACCCATTACTGAGCCGAAATTATTTGGCGGCTTTATGCGATCCGTCGCTTCAAAGCGGTCCTGATACGGCTCTTAACTGACCTCCGCATTGCGAACGGCACTCTGCTCTCTGCGCTTCCTCGCGACCTCTCAATGCGGATGCAATTTGAAGGCGGTAGCGAGCAGGGTCTTCACTGCTCGAACAGACTCAGCGTGCGCACTCGGCAAGTACCCGACCGTCGGCCCTCGCGAAAAGCACGAGTCACTCAGGCTGAAGGCTTGATTGGTTCCGGTGTTCACTATCTCGCCGGCGGCTCGTTCGGCAAACCGGCAACGTGTCCAGTTGAGCCCTAGGCTTTGCACTACCGCCGGCGGCAGGTCCGAGTTGTCAAAGGAGTGGCGCGCTCCCAGGTACTCCGACAGCTGAACGTCCTTGCCGGCCCGGTGCAACCGCTTCACGTACTGCCGGCACGCCTCGATCGGCAGGTTCTCGTCGGCCGTCCCGTGATAGATCCGCACAGGCCGGTCCGTCATGCGTTCGTCGTCGATGTAGGTGACCGTGCAATTCGGATAGAACGCCAGATGCGCGGCAAATTCCAAACCCGCCGGGCCATGCAAGCGCTGGAAGCGCCGAAGGCCGGAATATAGCGACGCTATAGCACCGCGCGAGAAGCCCATGACCGCGATGCGCTTCGGGTCAATTTGCGGATGCGTCGCCAGCAAGCTGAGGGCGCGGTAGGCATCAACGATAATGGTCAACGGGCTCGGCACTCCGCCCGACTCGAACGGCGGCGCGAGGCCGCGCCCGCCGAAGCTATCGAGCACGAACGTGGCGACGCCCAGACGGTTCAAGTCCGCCGCCCACCGCTCTTCACGCGGGCCGGCGCCCACAGTCCCATGCAGGAGCACCACAGCCGGCGCGCGACCCGTGAGGCCCTCGGGAAATTGCAAATCCCCCCATATTCTTGCCGGGCTACCCTTCTTTTCTCCCTTGAGGAACTGTGCGTCTGTCATCGTGGTGGTCTCGAACGCGATACGGCCGGTTTGCCCGGCGGTTAGCGTCACTGTCTGGGTAACCTGCGCATGCGCGAGACCATGCGTGATCAGTAGCGTGACAGCCACCGCCAGAAGGAGCGGAAAGAGTTTCGCCATGCTGCTTTGCATAGTTCCCCTGAATATGGTCTTTCGCGAAGAACACTCCCTGCTTCCATTGAGCAGAAGCCAACTCGAAGCGAACGTCGCCGCTTCAGACGTTCACGTCAGGTCTTGATCGACCTAAACACTTAACCATTTGCGGATGCTTGCTCGGGCTACTGAACAGGAATCGTCATCGCTTTAGTAACGTGGTCCAGTTCTTCACGACGTTGATTGGTGTCGCTCCTCTTTCTTCCATTAAAGAGTTAATCAGAAACCGCTGCCCGTCAGCAGTGACCACATAGTGATTTCTAAAGTCAGTTGCAGTGAGACCCGCCCCAAACGGGTATCGCGAGCACGATAGACTTCACGCGAGCACGATAGACTTCACCCCTTCCGCCCGCGCGGCCCGTTATCCTCGACTTCTCGTGTACTTAGTTGCCCGAGGGTTTCATTAACTGTCGCAAGGAATCCGCCAATAATTCATTGAAGCGGGCCGGATCCTCAAGCATCGGATAGTGGCCGCTGCCTTTAATAATTACGACATCGAATTGCGGCGCGTACTTGCGATTGATCTCCAGGTTAGTGGGATTCATGTCCGTGTTGATCGCTCGAATTGGTACCTTGACTTCTCGCAGCGCCGGAACTGAATCGTAGGCCAAGATCCCTTGAAGGATCGCAATCGCAAGCTCAGGTGGGCGCGAGGTGACTTCGGAAATAATGCGACTTTTTACAGCGGCTGGCGTGCTGGGAGAGAAGAGGAATTGATTCAAGAAACCCGTCATGGCCCCTTTATAGTCTGCTCTAAGTTGATTAAACACTTGCTCGAGTTGTTCCGGAGCCAATTTGTTTTCGACGTTTTGCAGAGTGTCAACCGGGACAATTGCCACCACGCGCTGGGGCATACGCCGGGTCGCCTCCAGCGCGATAGGTCCACCCATTGAGCTACCTACCAGTATCACGCGTTTGAGTTTCAGTTTTGTGATGACCGTATTGACATCACCGGCAAAGCCCTCGACAGACCAGTTCTTCCGTGCCTGGCCAGACTCGCCATGACCGGGTAGGTCAATGGTGACGACTTTATGGTTTTTGGCAAATACGGAAACCTGGTTATCCCAGACGTGCCGGTTGCAGCCCCCACAGTGAATGAAGACCAAGGCAGGTTCGCCCTTGCCTTGGACAGAATAATAAATCGGAACGCCGTCCGCGGCTGGCACAACGGTAGTGTCACCACTAAACGAACCAAAAGGAACAGCGAGAGTTAAGAAACAAAAAAGCAGACCTTTAAACATGCCACTACTCGCCTTTCAAAACGTTAAGAGATCTGAACATTGAACCTCGCCCAAACAAATTACAGGATACTCAAGCAAAAATCATGAAAGTCGCGTTGAATAATTGTTAAATCGCGTACTGGTGATGGCCAAAAGAAATAATTCCGAACCAGCGAATTCACTTCGCGACGAATCGGTGGTCCAAGGGAATATAAGGGACATCGCGCAGCAGCGATATTTTTACGACATTCCTGAAAAGCTATTCCGCATGACTTACAGCGGACAATGGACCCGCGCCGAGTGACGCTGCGATCTCGTAAGGACCAAGTCGTGTGCCTGCGGCAATCGTCATTTCTTCAAGTCGACGGTCCAGTTAAGAACCAGAGTAATTGGCGCGGTGATTTGTTGTTCGACCGCTGCATTGACTAAGAACCGCTGGCCGTCGACAGTCACGTCGTAGACATTACCCGGTCCGCCAGGACGAATTTCGAAGAGTGGCCCTGTTACACCAACTTCAAACGTTTCTCCTTTCACATTCACTTCCGACACCATCAATTTGTTATCGAGAGCGAGGTAAAAAATCTCGTTCCGCCGCCACTTCGGCAATCGACCGCCGCCAGTCGAAATCTGCCGTTTGCCAGAATCACCCTTAAACGGAGTCACATAGATCTCACTCCGGCCAGACTCATCCGAGCTATACGCAATCCAATGTCCATCTGGGGAGAATTGAGCATTAATCTCACTGAACTCGCCATGCAAAAACGGAAATGGCTTCTGGCTACCGTCAAGCGGTAAGACCCATACGTCGCCCTTTGTCTTAGGATCCGAGACGTTATAGAGGAGAAACCGACCGTCCGGAGAGAAACTGGTAGGAATTTTATCGAGATTAGACTCTACAAGCAGCTCCTCAGAGCCAGCACCACTGGATGCTTTTCGATAGAGATCGAAATGACCTTTCCGATTTGAAGCAAAAACAATACTGCCGCCGTCCGGTGACCATGCCTGAGATCTGGCATGTGCTGGACCGAAGGTGAACGGCGTCTTCAGGCCCCGCGCCACTTCATAAAACCAGATGTTGGCAACCGATAGACGATCCGACACCGAGACAGTTGCACTCTTTCCGTCAGGCGAAAGACACAGACTGCTGTAAGGAGCCACATCCCCGAGTTCGCCGATGGGCTTATTAGTGCGGTCGAACCATACTAGTTGTGAGCCACTCTCTCCCGGACCCGACTGATAGACGAGGACGTCTTCCGATACTGAAAAGATGGCCATGGCTGGCACTCGTCCCATTTGCACCTGTTCAGCTATCGGAAAAGCATCTCCCGTCGTCTCCAAGCGTTTCGGTTCAAAGGGTTGTGCCATGAGCGTACGCTCACGCAAAAAGAGCAAATGCCCTCGAGCATATGACGCATTCGAATTAGCTGGCACCAGGAGTTTGCTGTCCTGCTTCTGCAGCGAGCTAACTGCTATCATGGCGCCCTCACCAATAGTGAGACCACCCCCTCCGCCTCCAAGATAAAGAAAGTGCTCGCCATCCGGGAGGAACGATGGCCAACGGTGAGAAGTCTCAACTCTCGTCTCATCCAATTTCGTGACCGGGGTCGATACTCCGCCCGACGCCGAGATCCGATAAAGCACTCCGGTGGAAGTTGGAGCAAAGACAATCACACCGTCGCTGTTCCAAGTGCCGCCCCGACCATCTGGAGCGTTTGCCAAAGTGATCGGTGGCCCGCCCGACACGTCAATCTTCTTTAGTTTCTGGTCTGCAAAGAATCCCAGGAAGCGACTGTCTGCCGACCAGAATGGAAACATTGCGCCGTCGGTGCCGGAGAGTGATTGAACTGAGAGCGCGTCGAGTGATTGGATCCAAAGAAGTTGTTTCCCTTCCACGGCCGCGACAAAAGCCAGACGATGTCCATCAGGCGACACGGCAATACTTGATCCGAGTCTGACACTAAAATCGAAGGATGATTTGTCTGGTGGCAGGATGAAAGAGCGAACGGTACGGACCTCGGCCGGAGCGCGACGGAAATACGCAATCGCTAGCGCCACGGTTGTCAGCAACGTGAGCACAGCTACAATCCAGGCAGCTAGCTCGCGTCGTTTCATTTGTCGCCACCCGACTGCAGGTATAGCCGCATGAGCAGATGTAGGGCCTGATCCCGACAAAGATTCGAGCGCGAAGGCGAGATCGCGCGCTGAATGAAAACGTGCTTCCGGGTTCTTCTCGAGACAATGATTGACCAATCGTTCTAGCAGGCTGCTGAAAAAGTAACTTTCGCGCATGGTCCAACGTAATAGTAGCGAGTAGTACAATCTCGCAACCAGGAGAAAGAAAACCAATGCGCGGAGACGATCTTCAGCAAGCAGGAATGTTCAGTTATCTGTCGCCAGAGCAACGAGTGCCGCAGGACCATCCGCTGCGCGCGATACGCAAGATTGCCGATGCCGTGTTTGTACAACTGTCGCCGCAGCTCGATAAGCTTTATGCGCGGATGGGTCGGCCCTCGATCGCGCCGGAGAAGTTGTTGCGAGCGCTGTTGCTGCAAGTGCTCTATAGCGTGCGCAGTGAGCGGCTGCTGATGGAAGAGCTGAATTACAATATGCTCTTTCGCTGGTTCGTCGGCCTGAACATGGACGACCGCGTCTGGGATGCGACCACCTTCACGAAGAATCGGGAACGGCTGTTGCGCGGGGACATCGCCGAGGAGTTCTTCGCGGGCGTGCTGGACCAGGCGCGCGGGCATGAACTGCTCAGTGATGAGCACTTCACGGTTGACGGCACGTTGCTGGAAGCAGCGGCCAGTCTGAAAAGCTTCAAGTCGAAGGATCAGCAGGACGAGCCGCCAGCTGATGATCCCGGCAACCCGACAGTGAACTTTCACGGCCAAAAGCGCTCGAACGAAACTCATCAATCTACTACTGATCCGGATTCGATGTTGTGCCGCAAGGGCAAAGGCAAAGAAGCGAAGCTGGGCTACGCCGGCCATCTGCTGATGGAGAATCGTAATGGCCTGGCGGTTTCTGCTTGCGTGACGCCGGCGACCGGCACTGCCGAGCGCGACGCGGCTCTGGACTTCGCCGAAGAGATGAGTGGCAACGGCAGAGTAACGCTGGGCGGCGACAAGAACTATGACACTCATGATTTCGTGAAAGACTTGCGCGAACTGCAGGTGACGCCGCACGTGGCCCAGAACAACACCAATCGCAAATCGGCCATCGATGGTCGCACGACGCGCCACGAGGGCTATCAAATCAGTCAACAGAAGCGCAAACGGATCGAAGAGATCTTCGGTTGGCTGAAGACGGTGGGCTTGCTGCGCAAGCTGCGCCATCGCGGCACTGAACGGGTGAACTGGATCTTCATCTTCGCGACGGCCGCTTACAACCTGGTGAGAATGAGGAAGCTGGTGACCGTGTAGGGAGGAGTGTGCCTCGGGGCGCGAAAAGGGCGCTCCACGGAGTAACAATCGCTCAGAATCGCATCGCATAGTCATCTAAACTTCGAAACTAAACCCCGGCGAAGAGAAAATCGGTCCCAAACATCAGTTTTTCAGTAGCCTGCTAGGTAATTTAGGATGACTTAGGACGGCTTGGGCTGGTTTAAGATCTTCGACGTGCGCGTATTGTGCGCGCGCGATCGCCGAAGCGCCTCTTGCATCAGTCCACTTAGAAACTGGAAACTAAGTTTTCTAGCGGACTATTCTCGCAGTGCAGCGAGAGTAACATTCTCGCCTTTCGTAACTCTTGAATGAGGGACATTGCTCTTGCACCAAAAGAATTTTGATCATGCCGAATTAGTTCTTTCGTCCTCACACAGCATCAGATTCCTTCGGCATCGTAACCGACATTCTTTGTTTACCAACCGAATCGTTAGGTGTTTAGGGGCGGACAATTCAAACCGATGACCACTACCGTGTCAAGACGCGGGCCCAGCGCCGCGATAACGCGCATACGTTTTGTGCGACGTAAATTTAAGCCGAGCGGCTAGAGAAATCACTCATACGCTGCATAAACTGTATAAGAGCCAGACGCATTCCGGAAAATTCCGGCAAAGTCAGTTGTTCCTGCTGTTTCGCCTGTCCTTAATATATGTGGCCTGAGGAAGGTTGTGCACAGGATACATGAGTTTTCATCTAACAGAACAGCTTTGCCAGTAAGAAGCATCTTATTTTGGTGTCAGTTGGGATGCGGATCGACTTGGTCCAAACCTCGTTAACGATACGAAATGCCCCGTTCCAGATGCAACCCAACATCTAACCACTTGCCCCGCGAAGCGGAAAGACCTCCGTACCGTAGTTTGCCGGTTTCAAAAGTGTAGACGCCAAGCGTGAGCCGCCAAGGGCGTGTAGCGTCCCTGAGGTCGGACTCGACGCGCTTGTTAGACTTTCCAGTTAGGCACCCAGCATTTCTCTTCATCATGCCGAATTAAGATAGGTGGGTGCCCCGAACTCAGGATATTTAAACCTGTTTGGGTCCCGCTACCCATGGCAATGCCGATTGCCGCATCTCGTTTGTTAGAATCGCGAGTGCTGTATCAGTTCCACCTTGTGATGCGTAAGGTTCCACATTCGATCCCACAAGAACGTTTGCTTCAGGACTCGTTGCCGTAAGCAGTTGCACGTAGGCTTGCGCTGCATACGAAGTCGGCAAGCCATTGGCGACAAGCGCACGGAATGTGTCGAGTAACAATTGGAAATTTGGATCGCCGACGGCATTGCCATTGGCGTCTACAGGTTGTAAAAAGATGGGTCTTGTTCCCGAGGCAATATCGGTATTGATCCACAGAGGATTGAGTGTGGAGACTTTGATTGCTAATCCGGAAGCGTTAAGAATTCTACGTAAGGAGTTGGCATAGGCCAACAATGCGCGCTTGCTCGCTGTATAGTTGTGGGCAAACGTAATACCTAAATCACCCCCACCATCAATATAAGACTGGAACGACGTAGTGAACAGGATTCGTGCGTAGCCACTAGCAGAACGTGCAGCTAACGCCTGCAATAATGCACTGGTCACAGCCACGTGCCCGCCGTAGAGCGTCGCCAGTCCGGTTTGAATACCGGCAAAATAGATATTCGGATCAACGGGAATGACACCACCAACAACTGCGCGACCTGCATTATTCACCAGAATGTCGATCCCGCCAGCACTTTGCACTTCCGGACGGCCCAATACTGTTGCACCAAATCCCTGAATGGATGCTGGATCCTCGAGATCCAGAGTTAATAGTGGAAACGGGTGTCCGGGGTATACAGTGGGTGTTCTCGATGTTCCAATTACCTGCACACCTATTGCCTGTAGTGCCAGACCCGCGGCCAGACCGATACCACGCGATGCCCCGGTGGTGACGGCGACCTTACCTGCGAGATTGATCTCAGGTACATGGTTAGGTTTTGGATAATACTTAGGTGCCAGTCGAACGTCGAAGGGTGGAATCGTGGCCGCTTGAGCAAGGCTTTCACTTAATATTGCCGGAGCAACAACTGCACCGCTGGCCAGACCAGCCAGGAAACGACGCTTACTTTCCGAATGACCATTCTCCTTCATTTTCATTTTTTCCTCCCTAGATGATTAACGATAAAAACCACGGGCAGCCCCATAACCTGTTGTGCAAGCAAAGGGCGTGGATGTTCCTTCCTCGATGTTCTATGGACCAAAAGCCTTTTGACCAAAGCCTTTCGGAGGCCAAATTCGCTGCGAAGATCAGTTATAGATCTGATTGAAGGTGAGATGCGTACCATTTTGTCGATCTCGCTGTTCGGTAATTAGCTTTAATTCGTCGACGGGATTAATAAGACCAAAGCTTTGACGGCGTTCTGTCAAGAAAGCGAGCGATCGTTCTCTTAGTGTCGCGCCGACACTTGCAGAGGCTAGCGTACCGGGTGTTGTGCGATCGAGTCTGACAAAGTCCACCAGCTTGGTAGCACGGTTCCTCTTTGTGTGTCCTCGGCCCCGCAACGAATCCTGTAGACTTTCGATTGCTGCCTCTCTGCCTGCCGATAAGGCTTGAGCTGAGCCGCTCGGTTGCAGTGCGTCATAAGGCGCTATTACTAAGAAAACGCCGATTATCAACAGGCCAATGCAAAGTAGTCGTCTCATGATTAAGCTCCCCAACGGGCCATTTAAGTGGCGAGAATGCTGCGACTGCTGATATCCTCTGCCCTACTTACTTATGCGCAAACCGGGTGAGAAACCTCTAAACAAACCTGCGCCACATGAAATCACGAAGCTCCTAAAGGATTGGTCGGGTGGGGATTCGACAGCCCTCGACAGGCTTATTCCACTGGTGTATGAGGAATTGCACCGACTGGCCCATCAGCACATGCGTCGGGAGCGTGCAGGGCACATGCTGCAAACGTCAGCGCTAATCAACGAGGCTTATCTTCGCTTGGCGGATCAATCCGAAATGGCTTTTGAGAATCGTGCGCACTTCTTCGGGATCGCTGCGCGTTTGATGCGACAGATTTTGGTTGATGAAGCACGCAAACGTAGTTCAGCGAAGCGGGGCGGAGGGGCGATTCAGGTATCTTTGGCGGAAGTAACAACCGTGGCCCAGGAGCAAGCTACCAACGTTGTGGCACTAGACGATGCGCTCAGGAATTTGGAGCGACTCGATGCCCGCCAAGGCGAAATTGTTGAGTTGCGTTTCTTCGGTGGACTCAGCATTGATGAAACAGCAGAGGTGTTAAAAGTGTCATCCGGCACGGTGATGCGCGACTGGACTTTCGCGCGAGCGTGGTTGCGAAATGAGATGACTGGAAAATAGAACACACATCCAAAGTATGCCCGACCCTCATTGGCAAAATCTAAGAGAAATCTTCGACGCCGCAACTGCACTGCCGTTGAACGAGCGCAAGGCCTACCTGGATAAGGCCTGTGGCGGCGATGTAGCTCTGCAATCGGCAGTAGCAACTCTGCTTAAGTCGCACGAAGAAACGACTAACTTTGTGGATCAGCCCGCGTACCACGCGGTCGCGGAGATGCTGGTCGAGGATCGCGAGTTTGCGGCATCTGATGTCATTGGTCACTATCGAATTCTCTCATTGCTCGGCGAAGGTGGCATGGGCAAGGTGTATCTGGCCCAGGATACAAAACTGAGTCGTAAAGTGTCGCTGAAATTTGTCTCAACCAACTTTGCTAACAACGAGGAACAGTTGAGACGGTTTCAGCATGAAGCACGCGCGGCTTCCGCTCTGAATCATCCCAACATCGTGACGATCCATGAGATCGGCGAGGATAACGGTCGACGGTTCATTGCCGCTGAGTTCATCGAAGGTCAGACGTTGCGTGAGCGGCTTCGAAGTGATTTAGACACTGAGGAGATTTTAGATATCGCCATCCAGATTGCGTCGGCCCTCGGAGCTGCACATCGATCAAACATTATCCATCGTGACCTCAAGCCCGAGAACATCATGATCCGCAAGGATGATGGGCTGGTGAAAGTGCTCGACTTTGGGCTGGCGAAGATGACGCAGCGCAGTCAAGATATCCCGGTAGATTCCCGAATCGACACAGCTCTGATCGCAAAGACTGCGCCGGGCGTGGTGATGGGCACGGTGGCCTATATGTCACCGGAGCAGGCCCGTGGTGACACGGTTGATGAGCTCACGGATATCTGGAGTCTGGGAGTGGTGCTCTTCGAGATGGTTGCCGGTTGCAATCCATTTGTGGCTGGCACGTCGAACGAAATCATCTCGGCCATTCTGTCAAAAGAGCCACCGCCGCCGTTAGCTCGCTTTACGCATCAGGTGCCGGAACGACTGGAAGAGATTATCGAGAAGGCACTGGCGAAGAACAGAGATGAACGATACCAAACCAGCAAAGACCTTCTCATCGATCTCAAACGCCTGAAACAGTCGTTGCAACTGAAGGCGGGCATAGATCGCAGCACGTTGCCAGACAAGCTCCGAGTCGCGGCGTTAGTTGGCGGCTCGAGTGACTTGAAGAATTCTTCGTCTGAAAGGACAGCGCTAAACCTCCGTCCGACTTCGAGCGCTGAGTACATCGTCAGTCAGTTTCAGAGTCATAGGAAAGGTGTGATTGCGACGCTGGCAGTTCTGGTGTTGATTGCGACGGGGGTGTTCTTTTACACGTGGCGCTCCAGACAAAGAGCCGCGTCAACTCCACCGGAAATCAAATCGCTTGCCGTCCTGCCTCTTAACAACCTCTCTGGTGATTCAACTCAGGAATACTTTGCGGATGGAATAACCGAGGCGCTCATTAGCAATTTGGCGCAGATTCGCGCGCTTAGGGTGATCTCGCGCACTTCAGCGATGCGCTACAAAGGAACCAATAAGTCGGTTCCGGAAATTGCGCGCGAGTTGAACGTCGATGCCGTGATCGAGGGATCTGTTCAGCGCTCGGACGGGCGCGTTCACGTGACAGCGAGATTGATTCCGGCGGAGGCCGACTCGCCCATGTGGTCACGAGACTACGATATGGATCTAAGTGATCTGCTGAGGTTGCAAAGCGAAGTCGCTCGTGCTGTCGCTGATGAGATTCGCATTCAGGTCACGGCCAATGAACACGCGCGGCTAGCTTCCGCGCGCAGCGTTAATCCTCAAGCGCATGATGCTTACCTGCAAGGACGATCTCATCTCAAGCGCAATGAGGACGATTTGAAGCAGGCCATTCAATACTTCGAGCGCTCTATTCAGCTTGTCCCTGATTATGCTGCCGCTCAGGCGGGGCTGTCCGATGCGTGGGTGCAACGCGGAATATGGGGAGCAAAACAATTCAGGGAGGTCGAATCGCCAGCCCGGGTTGCCGCCTCGAAGGCGGTCGAACTGGATCCGCAACTCGCCGAAGCGCATGCGTCACTGAGCCGGGTCAAATTCCTTTATGACTGGGACTGGCCAGGCGCTGAGCTGGAGCTTAGGCGCGCGCTGGAGCTTGACCCCGGGAGTCTTTACACACATAGCTA